>Ga0190367_1000239_pt1 | contig 41777 bp, 48 predicted proteins | sample 4872181011_MG_FD_171838 | JGI IMG/M metagenome (GOLD analysis project Ga0190367, IMG submission 171838) | Hydrothermal vent microbial mat bacterial communities from Southern Trench, Guaymas Basin, Mexico - 4872-18-10-11_MG | ecosystem: Environmental > Aquatic > Marine > Hydrothermal vents >... | reverse complement strand
CCAATACTCCTTATCTTTTCAATAATTTAAAAATCTCTAAAAGAGAATAGAAAGAAAAAGAAAAGAAATAAAATGATTATTTTTCGGGCTTAACTAGAATCCCAATAATTTAAAAATCTCTAAAAGAGAATAGAAAGTATATAGATGTGTATTGGTACACCGTATTTGTTTGCCGTATATATTACACATTAATTTAAAAATCTCTAAAAGAGAATATAGAGAATTCGTAGTCTACTATATGTCGTAGATGATGTTCATGAAGGTTCTCCCTATAATTTAAAAATCTTTAGAAGAATAGAAAGTAGTAATGTACTTGCTGCTTGGTATTTATATGTTTCTAGTCAATAATTTAGAGACTCTTGAAGAGGAAGGGTATTACTTTGACTTATGTTTTCGAAAAAGTTGTTGAAAAGAATGAAGTTGTTGATTTAAGAGACTATATTGTTTCTAGACCTTATCCTGGTCCAAATGATCCTCCTCTCGATGTCTTGATTCCAGACATGAATCTTGCGAATAAAATTGATTCTATTTGGCACGGGTCTTATGCGCGTAGAGAAACTATACTAAGGGACCTTTTTGAGCACCTTGGTGGAATCCGAGAAATCTTGTTTGGGATTTTAATGAGAATTTGTCTGTTCAAATAGCGTTTGTTCTAGAAGATCCTTGAGGACGTAACATTTACTATAGAATGACATTTAGCATAGCTGAGGGCGCTATTTCACTTGAAGAAGAATTAAAAATAAACAATTATACTCATGTAGTAAGAAGGGGAAGAGTTATAGAAATATACAACGATGTAGATATTTTAAGGAAAATGGCGGAGAATAAGTCGATGTTGATGAAAATTGCTGTAAAAATAATTGGAAACCGTATACTAATTTTTAAAAACTGTCTTATATGAAATACTACTTGAAGAGAACTTAGTAATAAGTCGTATAGTGTTATTAATAAAGTAGTTAAAGAAAATTTAAATAGACTCATAAAAGTACTTTTACAAAAATTAAATTATTCTAAATATGTTATAAGAGAAAAAGTTCCTTCACTAGAGCCGATTTTACTTAATAACATTGTGATAATGAATACTTTAGCTAGAACTAAATATGAAGAATTTTAGGAAATATTTCAACAAGATTAACAGAAGATAAAGTTGAAGATATTGATTTAAAAATAGTGCTTGTTCCTTCTAAAGACTATGTTAAATCATTACATACATATCTAATGGAGTTATTCAAGCCTTATGTTATTGGTCCACTTAATTTCTCGACTTTGAGTGAACCTGTTTATCCTAGAAAAGAAGATTTCTTAGAATACTATTGTAGGAACTTAGTGAATACATTGTATAATGTATATTTGAGTAGTAGAGAAAAATGGGAGGAATTAATTTACTTACTTAAGACATATTTCTTCCCTGATATTGATTTGTCCTTTAAGTTAACTGAGACGGGTAAAGTTATGTTAGTTGTCAGAGAAAGGGGTGTAGAGGTTCCTCCTACTAATTTGCCGGGAGGACTCTATAAAGTACTGGCACTTTTGCTAGCGATTTTAGCTGAGCCTCCTATTATAGCTGTAGATGAATTAGAGAATTCGCTTCACCCTAATTTCATAAATGCTATTTTTGAGTTTGCTTAAAGACTGTGAATCTGTGTGTATTGTTACTACGCATTCTCCGGCTGTACTAGATTTAGTTGACTTAAGTGAAATAGTCGTAGTAGAAAGAGGATCTGATGGTAGTAAGTTTAGTAGAATTAAAGATATTGAAAAATTAAGAAATTGTTACAGCAAGTTAAGGCGTCGGTTAGCAACTATCTGTTCTATGGGTAGAATACTTATTTTAACAAAGGATGCTCACAGAAAAGTATTTTTGAAAGAATCGTAAAGAGATTTAAAGAAAAAGGTATTCTATCCCATAGAATAGGAGTCGACGTTAAGAGTATATTAGCTAAGCCTTGTGACGCTAAGTTAGGTAGAGTAATAGAGCAGATGGCTATTCCTGCTCCTTATAAGCATGATTACTGTAGAATAATTATTGTTATGGATGGTGGCGGTAAACCTAAAGAAGTTTATAGGAAAATAGAGTCGCATGTTCCGCGTACTTGCTTAGATCTTGTTAAAATTATTGTAGTGGATTATGAGCTATTTTAACGAGTGTACACAAAACCTTTGCTAGAATACCAAATGAAATCTAATATAAAATTTAATTTTATGCCTAAGTTTAATCCTTACAGTATATAGTTTCAAGTAAGTTATATATATTTATTGACAATATTATTTTCAATATATATTTTGGTAGATAAACTATATATACTATGAGAGGAAAAGAACATTGGTGGTTAAATGCCTAGTAGAAAAATGCTATTAGTTGTTGTGACTGCAGCTATAATAATTACTGTAGCTTTATTACTTTGCGGTAATTATCAAAGAAGTAAGATAATTTATTTAAGAGGATCAGGTGCGACTTTTCTTCAGCCACAGCTTGAAGCATGAATTCAAAAGTTTATGAAAAAACACACAAATATTGTAATAGAGTATCAAGGTATAGGCAGTGGTGCTGGTCAAGAACAATTCTTTAAAGGCTTAACAGACTTTTGTGGAAGTGATCCTCCTCTTAATCATGAAAAATGGCTGAAGTATAAAGGTAAAGTACTGCAGTTACCAGTTATTCTCGGAGCAGTTGCTATAGTATACAATATACCTGAAATACCCAGTAATGTTCACCTAAAACTCAGCGGCAAAGTTTTAGCACTAATATACAAGGGTAAAATAGAGTATTGGGATGATCCCCATATAAGAGAACTTAATCCTGAGCTGGCTGATAGACTACCTCATAAGAAAATAATAGTAGTTCATCGTTCAGACGCTAGTGGTACTACTCAAATATTTACAACATTTCTGCATAAAGCAGCACCTGAAATATGGACTAAAGACTTAGTAGGAAAAACTATTGACTGGCCTGTAGATAGTACAGGTAGAGGCATAGGCGGCAAAGGTAATCCGGGCGTTACAGCAGCTGTAGCTAATACCGAGTACTCTATAGGCTATGTAGAGCTCGCATATGCACTAAAGAACAATTTGGCTCTAGCAGCTATCGAAAATAGAGAAGGAGTATTCATACTGCCATCTCCTGAAACTATACAGGCAGCAGCAAAATATGCACTAACAACAGGTTTACTGCCGACTTCACCTGATAAAGACTTTAGTAAAGAAATGGATGCAATAATATATGCTCCAGGAAAAGATTCCTATCCGATAACAGCATTCTCCCATATATTTGTGTGGAAATCATACAAAAATAAAGCAAAAGCTGAAGCATTAAAGAAATTTATTGAGTGGATATACACTGAAGGATCTAACTACATAATTGAGGGTTATGTAGCTGTACCGGAAGAAATTAAGAAGATAGGATTGAAGGCAATAGAAATGATCAAAGGCTAGGGGATATAACTATGACTTCTAAAAATTTCCCTAAAAGTGATAAAATTTTTTTCTATGCATTACTTCCCTTTGCAGGTATTATTTTGTCTTTATTTATTCTTTTACTAGGTGTTTTTATGAATAATTCTCTGCCGATTTTTACACGTGAAGGTTTAAAGTTCATAACTTCAAATACTTGGGAACCCTCGGAAACTAATCCTGAAATGGAATATTATGGTATATTGTCACCACTATTCGGGACATTCTACACTTCTTTAGTAGCACTGATAATAGCTCTTCCAGCCTCTATAGCATTAACTCTTTTCATAGACGAATATGTACCATATCGCCTTAGGATAGTCATTATAAATTTGGTAGAAATTATGGCGGGGCTGCCTACTGTACTGTATGGTCTATGGGGAGCTTTTGTACTTGCACCAATACTAAGGAATTACGTTATGATTCCACTGAACATGTACTTATGGTTCATACCTATATTTTCATGTAGACCTCTATCACCTTTAACTATCTTCACAGCAAGCGTAGTACTAGCTATAATGATTATACCATTTATGACTAGTATCATAAGAGAAGCATATGAGTTTATTCCGCTAAGTTACCGTGAAGCAGCTTTAAGTATAGGTGCTACTAAATACGAGTACATTAAGATTATGCTCTCTATGATAAAACCGGCTATAGTAGCAGCAGTTTTGCTTGGATTTGGTAGAGCCGCAGGAGAAACTATAGCTGTCTCGCTGACTATAGGCAATACTTTTTCAGTATCAGTATGTCTGTTTAAACCAGGCTATACTATTCCTTCCCTCATAGCTAACCAGTTTGGTAATGCGGGGTTCTACCATTATATGATATATGCACTATATGGTTCAGGACTTATATTACTATTAATAGGCTTGGTTTTAAATTCTATAGGCTTATATATTTTGAAAAAATGGGGGAAGAGCCTTGAAGAGACTTGATCGCAGAATAATTATAGATAAATGCTTTAAGTACTGTGTTATAACAATATCAGTTTTAGCACTTGCACCACTGTTCCACATAGTTTTTTCAGTAATTATCTGGGGAGGAAAAACGTTATTCAAAGCTGGCATAGGTTTTCTCTACGATCTACCACCTTCGCCGCTTTCAACTCGTATAGGTGGCATAGGCCCTTCCTTACTAGGCACATTTTTGTTAATGATAACAACGACTGCTATAGGATTACCTTTAGCCTTTTTAGCAGCGGTCCTAACAGTAGAGTTTCCTAACAGTATTATAGCCAGACTTACAAGTCTGCTCACGCGGTCATTTATGGAGATACCCACTATACTCATAAGTATCTTAATATACACTATAGTAGTCATACCTACGGGCGGGTTCTCGGCTATAGCTGGTGCTGTAGCACTATCGATTGTATCGCTCCCCTACATGTATACTTATATTGAAAATTCCTTAGCTTCTATTCCGCAGACTTACCGTGAAGCAGCTTATGCTCTGGGCTTAACTAAGGTTAAAGCACTTTTCCACATATTTGTAGGTATTGCTCGCAGAGGTATAGTTACTGGCTTGCTTATAGGTTTAGCTAAAGCTAGCGGTGAGACAGCTCCTCTTTTGTTCACCATCGGCGGCAGTAAGCATTTCTATTTTCAAGGATTAGATAAACCTATTGACGCTATACCTTTGCTCATATATGAGTTTGCTCAAACACCCTACAGAATATATCATGAAGTTGCTTGGGGTGCGGCACTGGTTTTACTTCTCATATACCTCGGAATCTTCGCTATATTAAGACTTCTTGTAAAGGAGGTGAAACTATGAAATATGTTGTTGATATAGAAAACTTATATGTTTACATTAGAGATAAAAAATACTTAATGACATTAATTTAAAAATACCCGAAAACTCGATCTTCGCTATAATGGGTCCAAGCGGCTCAGGTAAAAGTACTCTTTTAAAAGTGATCAATAGACTAATAGATTTAATACCCTATGCTAGAGTCGAAGGTAAAGTAAGAGTCTTCGGCCTAAATATATATGAAGTAGACCCCTATCTTTTACGAAGACGAATAGGTATGGTATTTCAGACCCCTAATCCATTTCCGCATTTAAGTATATATGATAATGTAGCGCTAGCCGCTAAACTCAACGGTGTCGCTAAAAATAAAGATGAAATTGATAAGGTAGTAAAGTGGGCTTTAGAGAAAGCTATGCTATGGGATGAAGTGAAAGATAGATTAAATGATCCTCCTTCAAAGTTGAGCGGAGGTCAGAAACAAAGACTATGTCTTGCAAGAGCACTAGCCACTAAACCTAGGCTCTTACTGCTTGACGAGCCAACAGTTAACATTGACCCCGTTAATACGCGTAAAATTGAAGAAACTCTACTATCTCTTAAGAATAGAATGACCTTAATCATTGTGACTCATTCTCCGCATCAAGCTAAGCGGATAGCTGACTATGTAGCATTCCTGTACATGGGTAGACTCATTGAATGGGGGCCTTCTAACCAGATATTTACTAATCCTCAAAATAAGATTACAGAAAAGTTTCTCGAAGGTGAAATGTAGATGGACATTGTAAAGGAGTAGATTTACTTAAATTTATAGATAAAAAGATTTATTGCTGTATTATGTTTTAGTTTACTATTATTTCTATTGGTGGTATTGTTCCAACTTTACTTGAATTATACATATCGTGTACTAGTACTCTTAGTTTTCCACGCGATTTTCTTACTGCGACTGCTTCTATTTCGAGTGTGTAGCCGATTATAGGCTTGTATACTACTTGTATGTTTGCTCCTCCTTTGGGATATACTAGGCCTGGTGGGAGCCAGATTTTGGCTAGTGGTGCTAATGTCTGTTCGTCAAGTTTTACTACTATTTTTGTTTTTTCTCCTAGTTTTAACTGTGTTTTATTTACTAGTACTTGGAATTTGTAGTTTGGTGTAGGTGTTAGTATATTTATCCATTTTTCTTTATCTATTTTAGCTAAGCATTCTCCTTTAACTACTTTTATTTTATTACGAAATAGTGTTGGTTTCTTTACTTCTATTTGTTTTCCGTTGTACTCTATTACTGGTGTTTCATTGAGCTTTATTTCTGATAGTAGTTCTATTAGTGCTCTTGTGTCTGGTGTAGAGTATAGCCTGTTGTTGACTAGGTGCTGGGCTATGTAGTTGAAGCCTTTTTCGAAGAGTTCTTTTTCTCCTGCGTGGTAGAGTACTTTGAGTGCTTCGCATGTTGTTTCTAGTGCTCCCGCCCAGGCTTTTGTTGGCTTCCAGTAGACATAGCTGTTTTCTGCTACTGCTTTTTCTTTAATGTATTTTAGTGCTTTTTCTCTTTCTTCTTCGATATAGAAGTATACGTTTGCTGCGTCTTCAACGCACTTTATTTTCTTTTCGTAGAATTTTTTGTCGAGGTATAGTAGCTCGTTGTCTTTGATTTTCTTTTCTAGTAGAGTGTTTTTAGCTCTCTTTATTAATTCATCGATTTCAGTAAACCCTAGTTTATATATGGGCTTAAGATTCCTCAGTACTTTAACTGTTACTTTAACATCTGGTTTTCCGCCTTCCCATAGTGAAAATAGGCCTTTCTTAAAGAATTGTTTCATTCTGCTTACTCCTATTTTAATCAGCTTCTCTACTTCATTTGTATCTACGTCTACTAGACCTTGTTTAGCTGCTTTGTAGACTACAGCTAATCCGGCGAGTTTAGCTGATGTCTGTTCTGCGCAGCCAAAGGGGTATTGAAGTAGAGCTTCCGCTATTTCTTTTACAAGAACATGTACTGAAGGATAGACTACTATTTTAGGTGCCTCTATAGCTGTGCCTTCTTTGAGCAACAGTATGTTCGAGTAAACTACTTTCTCTAAGCCTGCTTCAATTACTTTTTTCGAAGCCGCCGCTATTTCTCCATTTGACTCTAGTACTGCTTTGAGTGTAGTAGGCTCTGTTAAATGCACTGTTACTGTTCCCTGCCCTTTTACTTCATGTAGGTATGTTTTTCCGCCGAGCTCTATCTTGAGTACTCCTTTTTCTCTACACTTGTAGTGTATTTTTGCTTCTACTAAGTCTCCTTTGCTAATGTAGTTTGGTGCATCTATTTCTACTGCTACGGGTTTAGCTACTTCGAGTACTTGTTCTCTGCACAGGAGATTTAGTCCGTGGAAGCCGTAGACTATTATTTTGTATGAGGCTTCCTTGCCTGGCAGGACTATTTCTTTTACTACTGTTCCCTCTACTTCAAATTCTTCTAAGTAAAGTAGTTCTCTTTCTTTGAGTAAAAAGAGTTCTTTAAGTGTATGTGTGCCTTCGTCTAGTGCAAGAGCAAGAGGCTGTACTCGAGAAAGATCTTTAGATAGTAGTTCGCGTATAGCCACTCTGACTGCATCAGATCGTGAAGGATACCCTTTAGACACTATGCGTCTACTTATTTCTTCAATTGAGCTTCCTGGTAGATGTGTTGTTATTAGCATCGAGGGACGGATTATGCTGAATAAGTCTACTGATACTCCACTGAGATAGAAGTAGGGTTCTTTGAGGAACTTTAATGTTTTTTCAGCCAGTTCTTCCTCTAGTGTTTTATGTCTTGTTCTAGCGTCTTCTACTAGTAGTATGCACTTCATTTTCTTGTTTGAAGTGAGCACTATCTTCACTTTATTTTCTTTAGTTACTTTAGGTGCTGATAACTCCAGTCGGGTCTTTTCTTTAGGTAGTACTGGTACACAGTACTCGTAGAAGTTTTCTTTAGTCAATACTCCTACTAGTAGAAGCGCGTAAGGGTACTCTATTTTAAGCTTTATTTCGTCTCCTTGCTTTAAGTTCTCGTACCTGCAGTCTTTTGATTTTCCTGTAGTTAAGTCGTATTTTACTACTACTAGTAGGTCTATGTCTGAGTAAGCCTGAAGAACTACTTCGTCTGAAATTATTGAGTTTATTCCAATAACAGAAGTCTGTGCTCCTATTTGCTTGAAGTAAAGTGCTCTCGATTTTTCTGCTTCAGCAAGAGGAGCTGCTGATATTTCATATACTTTGTCTAGTGCTTTTACTCGGAGAGGAGTTCTAGTAGAGTATTTTGATAAAGGAAGGTCTACTGAAGCTGTTTCTCCGTCTGGAAGCGTTAAGTACAGTGAAAACGGTCCTGTGTGTCCTCTAAGGTCGAAGTCTCCTGCAAGAACCCCTCTTTTAGCTTTAAGTTTTTTCTCTTTTACTACTGCTCGGCAGTAATCGCAGTATAGTCCTACTAGTACTTCTCCTTCGTAGGGCTCTCCTAATTTGCTTAAAAGTACCTTATAGCATGCTTTATCGTTTTTTAGCTTATATTTACTTAATACTGCCTGGAGAATAGGTAGACGGTATTCTGCAACACTGAACTCTACTGTACTGTCGTCTACTTCTACTCTGTATTCTCCTAGCTCTAAGTCGGGTATTTGGTACACCGCTACGCTGTACTCGTCTACTTCGACTTGGTCGCTGTACTCAAGTAAATTATTTCTATATACTCGTATTTCCACTGATGTATTTGGCTTTTGAGGAACCATACTATTACGTAAGCTGTTTCTCCTTTACGGTAGACTTTTCTATCAGAAGTAGCTACTGTTATGTTTAATTTAGGTAAGCTAATCGAATAAATTTCCTTTGAATCTACTTTTATTCCTTTCCTAATTCTAGGAATTATATCTTTTTTAACACTTTTAACTACTTCAACATTATTTTCGTCTAAATACCTTACTTTAACTTCTTTTTTCAAAATTTTTGATAAAAAATGTTTTTCTGTATTGACAAACACGAAGAGTCTTCCTACGTGGAGCCAGTCCTCCTCCCCCATTGATAAACTATGTTACTGTAAATTATTTAAGTGTTTCGAGAAAATCTTGAGTTATTTTAAGTAATTGCATTATTGCTTAAATTCTCTTCTCTGTTGTTTAGTGAAATACGGGTATTTTCAATTAACTCTTTTTCCGACACAACATCGCCTTCAGGGTTCTTGCTGTCAGAAAACTTACTGTGAAAGAGAATTCCATTTGACGAGAGGATACTCGACAGTCTCTTTTAGCGTCGATGCTCCTATTCTCTCTACTCCGTCTCTCCAGCCGTCTCGTGCATTATAATATATCATTATTTTCTTTTTGTAGTAGACTGCGTCTAGCTGATATACTAGCGCGGTTTTCCAGCCTTTTGCTGGAGCTATTATTGGGTTGTAGGGTGCATCTATCCAGTTTACTCCGTCGACTGAAACCATTAAACATATGGCTGACCTACTTCTGCCTTCTCTGTCTACATATATTCCGTTGTTAAAGCCTATGAGCTGTCCGCGCCACTTGTATACTTTAATTGCTCCTGCTCCAAAATTCCTGTAGGGTATGCTTGAATCCGGTTTTATTATAGGCTTGCCGTAGCGTTTATAGGGTCCGTGTATGTCTTCTGCTTCAGCGAAGCTAATGTACTTGGGTTCTTCGTAGCCGCAGTCTTTTAGCCAGACTGTTCCAGCTGAGTAGTAGAGGCGGTATTTTCCCTCAATTTTAATTAAGCAGGGGTTTCTGACTTGTACTGGCTTGCCTTCTTTTTCCCAAGGGAGCTCTGGTTTCAGTAGAATATATTTATTTGACCACTTTTCGAGGTCTTGGCTTTCTCTCATACATATTACTGTATTTGATTGTTCATCATATTTCGTATAAAACAAATACCATTTGTCGTCTTCTCTGTAGAGGTAGGGTAGTGCTCCTCTAAAAGGAAGTACTCCAGTGTATTTCCAGTGTATGCCGTCGGGTGACTTAAGTCTGTATATTTGTTTACGTGACCAGGCGAACATGTGCCAGTACTCGTCTAGTACTCCGGGAGGTATTATTTGTGGGTCTCCAATGACGTTTCTTGGAGAAGGTCCGCCGGGAGGCTCTATGAGAGGATTTTCAGGTAAATCAACCCATTTTTCTGGCTTCCAGTCAGGTATGATTAACGACACTTAGTATTTCGCTAAAAATATACTTAAAATTAATCAGTCTTGAAGCCATATCAACTTAACAGTATTTCTAAAGAGCTACTCTAAATATAGCTCCTCTAATAATTTGGAAAAATTTAAAAAATATTAAGTGAAGTTAATTGACTTAAATAATTTTTCTTAAGGTTTTTTGCCCGCTTTTGCATAGACCGCAGTGATGTTTTATATGAGTTCTGGTAGTGGCGGCGTATACAGTTATGTTGAAGACATTACTGAGATTCACAACTGTATGTGCAGTTACAGGTTTGCTAGCAGAAGCGGTTTTATGGCAGTACTTGTGTTTGTAGTGCTGACATTCTTTATTGATCTGATTCTGTGTAAAAGCAGGATATGCGTAGACGAGGATTACGCTTGCAATAACTATTATTATTGTAGTTAAGGCTAATAGCGTTTAATTCATCACGTGCTAAGCACGATTTCCACTATTCATAATGATTATTCACAATTTGCGAGTAAGCGTGCTGGCTATTAGTGTTTGCGTCTTCAATTATTGTCGAAAATCATATATGGTTTAAAGAAAAAGTGTTTCCATGAAGGCCGCTGTCGTAGAAAGACCGAGGATTATTGTTGTAAAGGATGTGCCTAAGCCTACGTGTGACGATTACTCTATTATTGTTAAAGTCTGCAAAGCAGCTATATGTAATCATAGTGATGTTGCTTTATGGGAAGGTAAGTGGCCTCCGGTTAAAGATTTCTGGGAGCCTTCAGACTACCCGTTCATTCTTGGTCACGAGTTTAGTGGAGAAATCGTCGAAATAGGGGCTAAGGTAAAAGAAATTTATCCTGAATTAAAGCTCGGTGACAGGATATGTGAGTGGACTTGGTGCGGAGGTTTTGCTGAATATGTTAGGATTGATGTAAGGAAAGTCTGCATAGCTAAGCTTCCTGAAAACATCTCTTATGAAGAAGGAGCGCTACTAGAGCTTGCAGGTGGCTCAACGATGGTCTGTGCTTATGACTGCTTTAGACCTGCTTACAGAGTACTGATTATGGGCTGTGGGCCTGCTGGACTCTGTTTAATACAGCACGCGAAGAACTTGGGAGCCGAAGTAGCTGCTACCGATCTATATGACAGTAGGCTTAAGCTTGCGAGAAAACTGGGTGCGAGCGCCGTCTACAATGCCTCGGAGTACGGGCCAGCTGAGCTAGCTGAAGTTATTAAAAGAGATTTCGGTGAAGTAGATGTTGTAGTAGATACTGCTGGAGCGAAAAGTGCTGTCACTACAGGTATAGAGGCTTTGAGATATAGAGGAGAATATATTATTTTCGCTCATCCTACTGGCGGAGTACCTGTTCCCTTTAAGCGTATTTCTGAGAAGAAAATTATTATCAGGAGTTTTGATGCTAGTAGAGAAAGGAGAATTAAGCTTCTAGCTTTAGCTGCAAAGCAAGTTTCTGAAGGAAAGCTCGACTTAAAGAGTCTTATTTCACATAGGCTACCATTAGCTAAGGTAGAGGAAGGACTTAAGCTGTGTAAAGATAAGCCGAGCGAAGTCGTGAAAATAGTAATTGATATAAGTAAAGAATAATAAACCACCTATATTGACTTAAATAAATTATAGCTTTTCTCAGAATAATGGTAAGGTAATATTTAAGACCTTCATTTGAAGTTTATTTTTAATACTGCTATGCTACGATACTACATTAATGAAATAGCTGATGATTTTTCTTTACGTGCTCTCCTATCGGCATTATCCGCTTATTAACGATTACTTTTATTAAGTTACTTGCACTGTTTACTGGAGTGAAGTTTAGAAAAGGTGCTTGGGTTCACGTACCGAAGACTTTTAGTGACATAGATTTCGAGAAAGCTGCTAAGGATCTGGTCGACATAGGGTTTAATGAAGTTTATCTTATTGTGTCTAGCGGTCAGGGCACTCTTTATCCAAGTAAAATTAGGCTCCAGTCGCCTGACTTTAAAGACAGAGACGTAATTTCCCCTTTTATAAGGGAATTGAAGAAAGCTGGCCTCAAGGTTCATGCGTGGATTGTTTCACTTAATTTGCATAACGAAGACTTTGCTCGAAGCCATAGAGACTGGTATGTTGTAAATAAGGAAGGAGTTAGCTGTGTCGACTCTCCTCCTTACGTCAATCACTATAAGTGGCTCTGTCCTACAAGAGAAGAAGTAAGAGAAAATTTGAAGAGCCTCTTTTTAGAAATAGCTGAGAAATTCGATGTAGATGGCCTACACTTCGACTACATTAGAATACCCGATATACTGCTTCCTAAGGCTCTGAGAAAAAAATACGAAGGTGTGCCAGAAGAAGATGTTCTTCAGCCGCGCTTCGATTACTGTTACTGTAAAATATGTAGAGAGAAGTTTATGGACGAGTACGGCGTAGACCCTATTGAACTCAAGTATATTGAGCCTCTTTACGGCAAGTGGTTTAAGTGGAGATCGGATAGAATAACTTCGCTTGTTAAGGAAATATATAGGGCAGTTAAGAACTATGATAGTAGTCTTGAAGTTTCCGCAGCTGTTTTCGCTACACCCAAGATCGCATACGAATATGTTTTCCAGGATTGGACTATATGGGGAATAGACCACTATAACCCTATGATCTACCATGAGATGTACGGAGAGCCATCAACGTGGATAGGTGAAGCTGTCCGCGAAGCTGCCTTAAAGGGAGTTAATGTCTGTGCAGACATACTCGTAAACTTCATGAAAAGCAGAGAAGAAACAATACGGGCGTTTAAGCTTGCTAAAGAAAACGGGGGAATTGGAGTAACTGTATTCGTGTATCCCTTCCCTCGACCTGAGCTAAGGGACTGGGTTAAAGCCGCCTTAAAGGAGCTTGATTGAGAGTAGGCTTAAGTTCAGCAGTTATAGTCGTAGTGTAATTAAAGAAGAAGTAGAAATGGTAAGATCAGTATTCTAGCTAAAGTTATTAGAAACATTCTTTTAGGAGTTACCTTGATTTGGGCAATACCTAGTCTAGCATACCAAAGTACTTCGTTGCTAAATGGATTAAAGTAGAATTTAATCCACTTCAGCCAGTCCGAAGGCCTTACCGCCCAGAAATGCCAAGTAGTATCATTCAGAATCCACACTATCCAAGCGAGCTTAAATGCTTCTACTAGCCCCAAGGGAGCAAAGGGTGCTATGTAGAGTAAAGCCAATAAGACATGATACATGTCCTTAGGTATTTTCCTTGTATCGAACTTAAATGGTGCCCTAAGAGACCACAGTCCCTTAGTCCATAGGAGTACTTCCATAACGTTTATGAACTGAGCATAAGTAGTAGCGAAAACTAATGCTATGGGTAGCATTACAAGTTAGCTATTCTCTGCGCAGTGTTTTAAATATTTCTAAGTGCACTCAGCTTTCTCTTCAACTATTTCGGAGACCTTTTTCACTCTAGTGATGTCGCCGTCGGGTGGAACTTGGTCAGCTACACCTATTATGAACTTGCAGTCGCTTCGATAAAGCTCTATTAGCTTGAGGAGAGTTTCTATGAGAAGACCTTCACGGTATTTTTCGCTGAAAAATACGCCGGGAAGGCCTCCCCACAATATGACATCGGGACCTGCTTCTTCTCTGAATTTCTCTAAGGGCATATCGCCTACTGGAGCTGGTGTAAGTGACTGAACACAGTCTAAGCCTGTTTTTGGAATAAGATTCAGTAGACCACGTAGTCTTCCATCTATATGTACATAGATCTTCTTTTTAGCTGCATGAAGCTGCTCTACTCTCTTTTTATAGTAGTCGAAGCAATATTTCTTGAAGAGCCTTGGGCTAACGATATCGCTTGAAAGATTTTCGCCGAAGTAAACGTACTCTGCTGGAGCTCCTCGAATAGCTTCGTAGATAGGGTCATCGACTTCCATCATTATTTCGAGGACTTCTTCGAAAAGTTCTTTTGACTTGACCATAAGCTTATAAGTATTCATGACGCCGGCCCACTCGATTATTATTCTGAGTAAAGGTGTTCTTGGAGGCAGGCTACTTACAATGCCCCAGCCGCGCCACATTTCCATTAGCTTTAACTGTCTCTCGTAGGCTACGTGATCTGGCTTGACTACCATGTCTTCGTAAATATACTTGAGTACTTTGAGGTCTCTGTCCGACTCTACAGGATACTTTACTATAGCAGAGCTATAGGATACAGGCGAGTATTTCCTTACTTTAGTTAGAGTTCCTAGAGGAGTCTCGAATACTGTCTTCTCTAGCCGACTTCCGCTCTCTAGTTTCTCGACGAAAGTTCTTATTTTAATGGTCTTGTAGGATATTTTGACTACTGGTCCGTAGAGTTCTTCGTGCGCTCCACATCCCAGTTCCTTATAGAGTCTTAATCTGCCTTCATCTCCTCGATACTTTTCAGGCAAATCTCCTTTAGTTAAGTGAGCATGATACCAATAAGTCAAGTCAGCAAACCATGGCATGATGTCAGGTTTTTCGCCTCTAAAAACAGCGTTAATTCGTTCTTCGGGAAGCACATTTACTACTTCTATGTAAAACTAAATAATACTACTGACCTCGCTTCTGCTAGTAGCTTTCCGTAATTAAGGCTAAATATTGATTTAAAGCAAAAATAGTGTGCCTGAGCTTCTCGATGTCATAGTTATAGGCGCGGGTCCTGCTAGGCTTTCTGCAGCTTCTCAGTTGCAAAAAAGGGTTTTAGAGTAATTGTTCTCGAGAAAGGGAGAAAGCTTAACTGATACTATTGCATTAAAAGTTTATCAAAGCGAAAACAATGTCACCCTGATATGCAAAAATAGACACTTTGAGGCGAGAATAGCTGTGGCTGCTGATGGAGTACATTCGCGTGTAGGAGGAGAAATTAGAGAAAAATTCAAGCCCGAGAACCTTGGGTTAGCTATTCAAGTAAAGTGTTCTTTAAGTAAAAGTTTCAGGAATCTTCACGAAGCCCCAACGTCATACTTCTAGATAGAGAATTTTCTCCACTAAGCTATGCTTACGCTTTTTCCAAGAAAGACCGTGTAGATGCTGGTGTGGGAACTCTGCTCACTAGGGCTAAAGAAGTAACTATGGAAGAATATCTTAATAGAGTTATAGCACGCTGTGGGCTGGAGAAAGTATCTGAGCCTAGGTATGCTGCAGTGCCTTTGACAGGCCCTTAACGAAGATATATGGTTAGGAGAATACTGTTAGCCGGAGATGCCGTCGGCCATGTTGCTCCGCTGATAGGTGAAGACATAAAATTCGCTTTGATAGCTGGACACTTAGCTGCTGAAAGTATAATTCTGTATTTGAGAAACCATATTTCTCTATATGAATTAGGGAGGATATATTTATCTAAACTTAAAAAGAGTTTCTATAAAAGATTTAAATTAGAAAAAATTTTATTAAAAATGTTTGTGAAAAGAAAAATATCATCGGCTAAAATGCTTAATGATTCTATTATGAGGAGAGCTATAGCAGAACTTTACACTGATAGAAGAGAACTTCATAAACTAGTTTTAGCTAGTCTCCTTAGAGTCCCAGCAATTCTTTTTAGGTGATTACATCTAATTACTATAATTAATTATTTAAGATTAATTTCTCATAGAAATTACAGAGCTAAACTATACTTAATTTAAGCTATTTTGAAAATATGTTTTAGGCATTTAACTTTAATTTAAAAACTTTCAGAATAAAATATTTATCTGAATCTATGTAGAGTAAATGGGAAATATTAAATGAAGGTTAGAGTTGGTAAACGTGGTGTTATAGTTATTCCTAAAGAAGTAAGAGATAAAATGAATATTAGGGAAGGTATGGTGCTAGATCTTCAAGTCGAGGCTGATAAAATTATCTTAAGAGTTAAAGATCTATGGAGCGAGCTTAGGAAAAGAGGTCGATTACTAAAAGTAAATGTTGATGAAGCTGAAAAAGAGCTTGATGAAGCTGATGAACTATGGTTAAAAAGGCTAGAATAGTCGTAGTAGATACTTATGCGATAATAGCTGACTTAACAGGTACTATTACTAAGCGGGCTTTAGATGTAATCGAGTCTATTAGGCTTGGTGAAACTGAGGACCTACTACATTATCTTATATATGTGAGCTTGCCTATCACTGGAGAAAAGGTAGGTTACCTTTCATAAGTGAAGAAGAATTTTTAGAATTCATTGACCTGTATTTTAAGGTAGTCGACCTTGATCCTCATTTAGCTTTAGAAGCCTCTCGTGTCAAAATCGAGAGAAACATATTTTTGAAAAAAGCATCAGATCCGAGGCTTAGAAAAAGAACTCTTTCTTTAGCCGACGCTACTACGATAGCATTAGCTTTAAAATATAATGCACCAGTGCTCACAGGTGACATAGATTTATCTTATGTAGCTGAGCGCCTAGGAGTAGAAGTCATATGGTAAGCTAGTGTTCAAGGCTAAGTAAACAATTTATTGTAGTCTTGTTAGTGTGCTGTGTGAAAACAGTTGTTAAAGAACTCGTTGTAGAAACTGAAGGTACATATTATGCTGTAGATTTAACGTCTACTGTAGCTGAAGAAGTAAAGAAAGCGGGCATTAAAAACGGTACCGTGACAGTATTCTCCGAGGATCCTCTCTGCCCCATCTTCACTATAGAGTATGAACCCAAACTTATGTCAGATCTAGTTACATACGTTAAGAAACTTTCAAGCGATGAAACCAAGGCCCGGCTTTTAGCGGCAACAGTTCTAGGAACAAGTCTGACAGTACCAGTGGTCGACGGAACTCCTGTTACAGCTACTTTTCAGCAAATAGTTTTACTTGAACTTAATAAAGAGGGGGGCTCGAGGAAAATCTACTTGGTGATTCAAGGTGAGTAAAGTCTACGTGAAAACATTCATTATTAAGACATATGGCCCTAACAAGCTCTTCGATATAACTGATAGAGTAGAGAAGATAGTTGAAGAAAGTCCAGTAGAAAACGGCGTAGTAACAGTATTTAGCCACGGGTCTACAGGAGCATTAGTTAGACTCAAGCCCGAGCAAGTAGAAGACTACAGTTACGCTTTATGGGACCTCGTACCTATTAAAGGCTGGCAGCACCCAGGGAATGCTTACGCTCACCTTAGATCAACACTTATCTCAACTAAACTCACTCTACCAGTAATCAACAGCAAAGTAGTCTTAGGCCCAGCTAGAGTATATTTTGTTGAAAACCAGTGCTACATCGCGAGAGAACGTCATATAACAGTAGTTGTTGAAGGAGAATAGACAATACTATTCATTTACAGGAAGCCTGCCTCTCTTAAGAGTTTATCAAGAAACTCACTTTATCTGCAGTAGGGGGAGTACTGTAGTGTATGGTAACTATTTCCGCTTTAATGAATGCAGCACACTCGATCCATAGTTTCCAGTTGTGGTCCAGGACTGATGTACAGAAATATGTTTAAAGTCTTTTAGAGCCTCTATGCGCCTCTTCAACTCATCTTCTGTAGCGCTTATGTAACCGAAAGTAGCGAAAGGACCTAAACTATGTTTCGCTCTACCATCATAGAGCATAACCATGATGGCTTGAAAACCTAATTTCTTATTTTTCGCAGCTTTCAAGAAACTGTATCTTAGGAGACTTGAAATAAATAAACCTATTTTATCGCTAAACATGTTCGCTAAGTACACTACCGAAATTAACTAAACTTCCTCGAAATATGTGTTTTACTGCACTAATTATTTTACCACTATTTTTAAATATTCCATAACTACTATATATGGTGAATATGCAAATTCTGGTTAAGATGGACCGCCAAGGAAGAATATTGATACCATCTAGTATTAGACAAAAACTAGATACATCAATATTTCTGCTAGAGTACTCTGAAAACGAAATAAGACTTAAGCCTATCAAGACAATTAGCTTAAAAGAATTCATTGATTCAATAGAAGTAGAAGTGGATGACTTTACTGACACACATGCTCTGAGAAAATCATTGAGAAAATGAGATTCCTAGATTCATCTGTCTTCATACACGCATTCCTTAAACCTAAAAGAAAATTGAGCAATAAAGAAAAATTAATTAAAAATAAAGCTAAGAAAATAATATCCCGTGTAGATAATGGCGAAGAAGTAGCAACAACAGTAATTCACTTAAGCGAAATACTAAACATTATTGAATCTAGGCTAGGTCTAGTTAAAAGTATTCAATTTCTTTTACGAGTGCTCTCATTATCAAACATAAAGATACTTGATGTAGCTAAAGAAGATTATGAAGCAGCACTACTAATAGCTCAACGCTATAGCATCAGTCCAAACGATGCTTTAGCATATATTAAGATGAAACAGCATGGAATAAAAGAAATATATACTTTTGATAAACATTTCAAAAATATACCAGATATAGCAATTATCCAAAACTAGTATCACTTAATGTTAATTAGCAGACTTACAGAATATTATTTTAACAATTAATTCTGTAGTAGTTAAAATATTTAGAAGAGAAAATAGAAGCCAGCATTCTGTTCTACCATAACTCATATAAAGGCACACTGATGTTTCTGCAAACTACTTAAACCACACTATAGAACAATATTGCTCAATAGTAGAGAACTTGAATTCTAGAGTAGAAGAGAACTTGCAAAAAGAATGGGCTATCGACACCGTTTTTACTGAAGACACAAATTATAGAGAGAATCTACGAAATTAAGGTAGAAGTGTTACAAAACAGGAGAGGACTACCTATAGTTGTTTCCACTGCATCCCGATTCTTGCTAAGATCTTTTACTTCGCAAATATTATTTTTACAATTATCTAGATTTTAGTTAAACGAATTTCTATGAGAATCTTTGCACTATAAATAGTTTCTGCAAGACTAAGGATATTTATTTGCTGTTTTAAGCAATTTTATGACTAAAGGTCCCCGAATAGAGAAGTTTAAGTATATTTTCTCGGTGGACGCCCATAATGAGGAAAAATATGTTACTTTTATTGAGACTTGTAGTGGACACAAGATTATAGTTGATGAACCCGTTAAGTGTGGTGGCGAAGGTAAGGGCCCTAATCCTATTGAATTATTTTTGGCTTCTCTTGCTTCATGCTTTATTATTTCCGTCAAAATGCATGCAATGAGACTAAAGGTTCCCGTAGACAGTATTGATGTTTATGTCGAAGGCTGCTTTGATATTAGAGGTTTCTTAGCGATTAAGGGCTTTAAGCCTGGCTTTGAGAAAATTGTTTTAAAAGCTAAAGTTAAGAGTAGCGCTGATAGAGCTACTGTCGAGAAAATTGTTGAGAAGGCTCTACGAGGCTGGGTTACTGGGTCTACTGTACAGAAAGGATTTCCTATAGACATTAGAGTGGAAGTAGAGTCTACTTGACTAACTTTTATATTTTCGGCTATTCCAAGTATACTGTATGCAGTCTACTACTATACGTATTTCAAAAAATACTTTAGAGTTGCTTGAAGCATATAAGAGAAAAGTAGGCGCCCGTAGCTTTGATGAAGCTATTCGCAGACTTTTACTCGAGTACCGTAGGTCGCTGGTAAACAAGTACTTTGGTATCGATAAAGGAAAAATAAGTAAGTTTACAGAGGAGGATAGACTTGAAGACAGGTCAATACATTAACGTCGTTATAGATACATATGCTTGGATCGAGTACTTTAATGGTACTACTGAAGGCATTAAAGTGAAAGACATTATTATTGAAGCAGAATACGTCTACACACCATCGATAGTTTTAGCTGAATTAGCGAGAAAGTATTTTCGCAGCGGTGTAGACTATAAGACTATTGAAAAGCGTTTGAAAATTATTGAAGAGCTCTCGATAATTGTTGGAATAGATTCTACGCTTGCATTAAAAGCTGCTGAAGCATACTTTGATTTAATTTCACATACTAGAAAACTTGGATTAAAGTCTAAACCTGGCTTGGGAGATGCTTTAATTTTGGCTACGGCTAGGCTTCTTAAAGCCAAGGTAGTTACAGGTGACCAACACTTTAAAGGACTTAAAGAGACTATTTGGATAGGATGAAAGTGCTATAGTACTATTATTTTATCCATGAATTTTATTAGCTCTTCTAAGAGCCGTTTCTCTCTAGTTGATATTTCTGTACCTTTGTCGTCTGCTAGCTTTTCTCCATAGTAAGCGTTTGCTATGAATGTTTCTGCTTTATTTATGCACTCGACTATGTCTTCTAAGGGTCCTTGGTGGAGATATATTGTGAGGTCGTTTATTACTAGTATTTTGGTCAGGTTCTTTGAGTATTCTTTGAGAAGTGGTTTTAGTGCTTCTGCATTTGCTTTAGCTTTACTTAATATTTCTTCGGGTGTTTTGCCTGTAGTTCGGGGAGCATAAATTTTCTCGGGCTTCAGGTATCTTATCGCCTTCAAGGCTTCTTCGCTTAAGTACTCCTTTAGTAAGCCGCCTATTTTTCCTATTTTAGGTGGAGCCATATCTATTACTGTTATTTCGCTTGCATAGTTTCTTAAAGCAAGTTCTTCGACTATTCTAGCTGTAAGGAGCGTTTTGCCGCTGCCTACTTCACCTACTATTAGAGTTTTCTTTCCTAGCAGGCTTTCTACTTCTAGAGGTATTTTACTCGAAGACATCGCTTGTTATCCCTATTTTCTTCAATATTTTCACTGTAATAAAGCCCATTATTGAGCCGGGTACTGAGCTGAAAGCCCATCCTATCCAGAGCGCTATGAGAGCGGATAGAGCTCCTTCCTGGAGCTTAGAAAGCATTCTTATGTCATGTAGTGCTGGCGCGAAGACTAGTAGTGCTAGTGTGCCTCCTATCAGTACTGTGCCTATGGGCTCGAAAAGTCCTGCTACTTCAGCCTTGTTCCTGAATTTTGTTTTCTTGAGGAATCTGTGGACAAGGCCTACTACTAGTGCTCCCGGTATTCCTCCAGGTATACTATAGATAGTTCCTATACCGAGGCTCATTCTTATTACTCCTATGAAAAGAGCTACTAGTGCGGCCCACCAGGGGCCTAATAGTACTCCGGCGACAACGTTTATGAAGTGTTGGCCCGGGTAAGCTTTGCTTCCGAGGACAGGGAACCAGAGGAAAGGTGCTAGCACTACTCCTAAGGCAGTCAGTATAGCTGCTGCTACTATTTTGAGAGACTGCTTGTTAGGCATACTTATTTCCCGTAAACTTTCTCGGCTAGTTTTAGTACCTTTTTAGCGCAGTCTACTGCTGTTTCGCCGAAAACTACTATCATGGGTTCTTTGCCCCAGTCTCCTTCGTGGTAAATTATGTCAGGTACTTTTCCTTCAGCATTCTTAATTGCCTCTGAGACACCCCAAGGTATTGTCGCTCCTTCTTTGGCTTTTACTTCGGGAGGCTCTTTTCTCCTATCGTAGTACGATACTATTAGTCCTTCTTTCTCAGCTACCTCGAGTATCTTTTTATCGAACCGTATGTTTATTGCAGCTCTCTTACGAGGATCATGCTTCATTATATTCAATATGTAGCGTGCTAAGTGACTTGAAGCACCGAAGTCCGGTGCATGTAGGCAGGTGACTCTGTTTACTGTTTTCCTCAGTCTGCCAGGTACTGCTGCTACGTCTTCTATTGAGTCAGCGTAAGGTAGAGCCATAGCTATGTTCATTCCCACTTCGGGAACAAGGTTTACTGATAGAGAAGAATTCTCTATTAGGAGCACGGCTTCCATAACGTTTTTAAGCACATTATAGCGTTCTGAGTCTTTGTAGAGTAGAGCCAAGGGATTTACTGGGCCGTGTCCTCTACCTACAGGCACTCCGTAGCGAATAGCAGCTGTTATAAGCTTCTTCGCAACAGAAACTGCTTCAACTATACTCTTCTCTTTAGCCAACTCAGCTGCTATAGCGGCTGAAAAAGAGCAACCCGTGCCGTGAGTGTTCCTAGACTCTATTCTCTCGGCTTCATAAAAATAGTACTCTCCCTCGTAGTAGAGAACATCTACAGACTTCTCGGTGTAAAGATGACCTCCTTTAACTACTACTGCTTTTGGCCCTAGCTCAGCTATCTTCTTAGCTGCTTTCTTCTGGTCTTCTAGACTACTTATTTTAAAGCCGCAGAGAACTTCAGCTTCTCTAGCATTCGGCGTAAGCACTGTAGCTAAAGGCAAAAGCTCCTCTACAAGAATCTTAACGGCTTCTTGTTTCAGTAACGGAGCTCCGCTTTTAGCTATCATTACAGGGTCTACGACTAAAGGAAAGCCATACTCCTTTACTTTCTTAGCTACCACTCTAATGATTTCGCTTGTGTGCAGCATTCCTGTTTTAGCTGCATCTACTCCAATATCTGAGAACACTGCATCTATTTGCTTCTCAATAATCTCTAACTCAACATCCTGTACACCAGTCACTGCCGTAGTATTCTGCGCAGTAATAGCAGTCAACACTACAGTACCGTGAACCCCGAGCGCAGCAAAAGTCTTTAAATCTGCCTCAATACCTGCTCCTCCACCACTATCGCTACCCGCAATAGTCATTGCTACAGGAACCTTACCATAAATATCGATCCAAACCATACGTAGACTACTGTGCTTAATGCAATAAATGTTTATCATTATTCAATGAAAAATCTCCGCTGATTTAGGGAAATATCTCAAGGACACAAGTAAAAATATGCAAAATATTCTTGTAGACAAAACAGAGCCCCTAGACATCAACTCTACTTAAGCAATTACTTATTGTTTTATACAGTAAACAAGCATTACGATACATGAACTCAGCTAATGGAGTATACTGGCTTGCTTCAGTAAAAAACATTAAGTTTGAAGAAAATGAGCTGAGAAGAATTTACCGCGAATTAGCTTTAAAGGGGATAAACATCGTTAACGTAATATCATATAAGTGCATAAGAGACTTGGGTGGCGCACCGGACATAGAATACGCGCTCTTTTCTCTAAGCAGTGTTCTTACCGTAGCAGATGAAGCCAAAGACATAGATCTGCTTAAACTGCAAGTAGAAATAGCTCACGAAGAAGACTTACTGACTAGAACTTACTTAAATGCCCATTGGTACGGCTATGGCTTCTACTCAAAGCACAGAGACTAGACTCAAGTAAAAGCCGACGGAAAACCCGTAGACAATCTCTACGGCCACGATTACTCAATGTGCGTCAACACTGGTACCGTGACCGAATGATTAACCTCGCGGCTGAAGTTGCCTCAAGAGGAGTAGACATAATTTTCTTCGACAGCCCAGCCTACTATCCTGGAGCATGTTGCTGTAAAAAGCTGCTTAAAGAAATTTAGAGAAATATATGGTAAAGATATTCCTTGTAAAGAAGACTGGAAGAGTCTTAGTTGGAGGAGATTTATTCTCTTCCGCTAAGAGTCCCTTAGAGACTTTCTAATAGATGTTCGTAGAGCTTTGAGAAACCGCGGCTTGAAGACTTTGATTTACAGTAATACTAGTGGGGCAGTATTGGAACTACGAATTCCTCGACTACATAAAATTGTTCAAAAACGCTTTAAACTGGGCTGATCTGAAAGAGTATTCACTCGAACTAAAGGGACCGGAATTTATTGAGGCCACTTTGTGGAGAGGAGAAAACTGGTACTTGATATTCTTGGCTAACTACAATTACTCGATTAGAAGACCTTTTGAGGAAGTTATTGAGGCTAAAAGACATTAAAGTGAGAATAAGGGCAGAAGAACCTAAGAGAGTTTTGTCTCTAGTATATTTAACTGAATATGAGTATTGCGTGGAGCAAGACAGAATATTAGTACATGTACCTGGGATTAAAGACTACGATATAATCTTAGTGGAGTACTAAGTTTACTTAAGTACGTAACGCGTTTTCGCTCCTCTGCCCCTTCTTTCAACTAAGCCTATTTTTTCTAGACGCTCTAGACGAGCTACTACTGCTGTTTTAGATAATCCTACTCTTTCTGCTATTTCACTACTTCGGGCTTCTCCCAGTACTTTAATGACTTCTAGTATTTCTCTATCTTTTTCGTCGAGTAGTTCTCTCACTTCACTTACTTTCTCGAACACTACTTCGGTGTAGTAAGGCTGTATATTGAACTTAAGGTCTACTAGAGGATGTTCGCTGCAAGCTTTCTTCATTCTATAAATTCCAGTTCCCCATTTTTCTATATAGCCTATGTCGTAGAGATATTGACACAGTAGAGGATTTCTAGGCACATGACGTGGATTTTCGGGCGAAACTCCTGGCGGGAAACTTCCAGGATTTTTCACTACTATCTTTTTGGGAAATATGAAAACCTGTGTCTCAGACGGTATTAGATAATTTCTATGAGCCAGTGCGTTTGTTACAGCTTCTCTAAGTGCATCTAATGGGTACTCATAAAGCTCTATTCTACGCCACTTTGCTTCACGAATAGGTATTTTCATGAGATTTGCTTTGAAAAATTCTTCTAGCTCGTTTATTATTTTCCATACAGGGCCTTCTATAAACCTATAGTAAGCCACTCTAGTCATATCTTCGTCGAGAAACTTTACTAACTGGACACGTGCCCAGGGTACGTATTTGACCGGATTTTGTGTAAAAAACAGTACTCCTGCTCCACTTAGAGATTTTTCACTATTTCTGGAAACTATGATATTGAGCTTTTCTGCAATTTCCATAAGGTCTCCGTAACTCTTAACATTTCTTACTTTTTCCCTAGTTTCAAGAAACCATTTAAGTATATTTAAATCTATCTCGGTGGCCGGCACTCCGCTAGGAGCTCTATCAAAGAAGTAAAGCACTGCTTCGGCTGCTCTCTCAAGTAATTCGTTTAAAGCTAAAGGCTTTACGTTTTTTCCTACTCTAATATAGGCAATGTATCTAAAAGTATGTATTTTAGTACTTTTGGGGACTCTTATTAAGTATATACTTTTATTTTCAATAGAAATTTTGTCAACTTTAACTCTCAGAGGAGGTGTAATATTCAATAAAATATCTGAAAGCTTTTGTAGGATATCCTCCTTTACTCCAATAATATTGCCTTCGTCATCTACGCCTACAAGTATTACTCCGCCTTCAGTATTTGCGAAAGCTACTATATCTTTCCCTATATCTGAAGTAAGCTTTCTCTTAAACTCTATAGTATCGCTCTCACCAGACTTAATTAACTCAAGTACTTCGAGTATACTCACTCTTTCACCGTTAAGTAGTGTTAAACCTATTTTACTTAACGATAAACATCTATATGTGTTTTTTTAATAAAAATAAGAAAGAATAATTACGTTTCCCGACTTCCCTCGCGACTTGGATTATACCGTTAAGCACAGCTTACTTAACACTACTTAACGATATCAAAGTAAATTCTGCAACTCTTAAAAGTAATTATTTACATGAAACCAATAAGCTATAGTCTTAGCATTCTCAGAGTATTTTCTCTTAAAACTAGCCTCAGATCTTCTTCACTGATACCCGATACTTTTACTTTCAGTATTTCGTATGCAGGGTGACTGAAAGGCATGTCAGATCCATATAGTACCCGGTCTGCTCCAAGTACTTCAACCGCCTCCTTTATTTTACTATGCATAGGCATGCCTGACGTCTCTAAGTATATGTTGTCGTGTTTTTTCGCTACATCGATAGCTCCATTGATATAGACTATGTGTCCGTGCCCCATGTGCCCGAGAATTATTGTTACATCAGGGAATCTATCAGCTAGCGAAGAGAAGTGCCATGGAAGAGACCAAGGCGGGTGCCCGCAGTGGAAGAGCACAGGTATTCTATATTTTCGCGCTCTCTCCATTACTGGGTAAACTATATCTTGGTCCGGCAAGTAAGCGTCGAGTAGCGGGTGCATTTTAATACCCTTAAATCCCCATTCGAGTACCGCTTGATCAATCTGCTCTAGCGCTTTTTCTCCTTGATGAGGATTAATCCAAATAAAACCAATAAGCCTCTCTGGGTACTTCTTGACTGCTTTTAGCGTAAGCTCATTTGGCAGAGAGAATACTACCGCTTTTTCAATACCGTATTCATTCATAATTTTGATCATGGACTCTGCGTTTAGTCCGACATTGAATAAAGGGAAATCTCCTAGATGTGTGTGAGCATCTACTATATTCTTCATTTTCTCACCTCATATGAAATACTCTATTCTAAGAGACTTTCTGAGAGCCATTAACACCAAGAAAGCAGCTACAATATCAACTACACTAAGAGGAAAGAATGTTATCAAGTCTAGGTAGGCTACAGGCCCGAAAAGCCAATAGTCGTAGAAAAAGTAAGCGAAATTTTTCCACACATGGCTCACAGCCATCGCTAAGACTTCAGAAATCCGTGGCTTACTTGGAATAATTCTTCTAAGTTTTCCTATAATATAGCCCATTGCTCCGCGTATAACTAGTGTTGCTGGAGCCCACTGTATGAAAGTACTTTGATAAAGCGGGTTCCATATATCGAAAAGCATTGCTCCCACGCCGCAGGCGAAAGCTCCCACTTTAGGCCCAAACATTATTGCCGCAACAAAAGATGCCACGTCACCTAGATGCCACACGCCAAGAGGTTTAGGCATAGGAACAGCAATACATGTCATAATGTAGACTAGCGCAGTCATTATAGCTGTATATGCTACAAACAGAGTACGTGAGGCTTTAGACACATTTAGGGAAGCTAGCGCTAGCTTATATTATGATATTAATTCTTATATATTAGTGCTAGAGTATAGACTCTTACATATATTTCCTACTAATTAAATTTACTTGTTTGCAATAGAAAATAGTGCTGAGTAAACTTAAATATATAAGACTAAACTTTAATATTAATGAAGTACTTTAAGTCACTGAAGTGCACTAAATGCGGCTTAGAATATAGCCCGAGTACTGTAGCAGGTTACTGCAATAAGTGCAGAAGCCCTCTTACAGTAGTCTACGACTACAGTAAACTGAGAGAAGTAGTTTCTAAGGAGCTCTTCGAAAAGAGAACAGACGGAATATGGAAATATGTTGAGCTCCTCCCCTGCTCAAAAGAAAATGCCGTTACTTTAGGCGAAGGCGACACTGCGCTAATTAAATGCAGTAAGCTAAGCAGAAAACTCGGCGCTAAGAACTTATATGTTAAAGACGAAACAAAGAATCCTACAGGCTCGTTCCTAGATAGAGGCTCCTCAGTCTTAATAACAAGACTTCTTGAAGCAGGCTTTAAGGGAGTCTACGGAGTATTTAAAGGCAATTTAGGAGCCTCTCTATCTGCTTACTCAGCTAAAGCTGGTTTGAAATGTATTGCCTTTATTTCTGGCAAAATCGAGGCTAGTAAACTTTACCAGATGATAGCCTATGGTGCAACAATATATTCTTTAAATAAGTTCAAGGAACTAGTTCTCGGCGACGACTACTTTTTCGCCGACAATGCGGACCCATTTTTAGTTGAAGGAGAGAAAACTATAGGCTTCGAACTCTTCGAAAATATGGGCTTCCAGCTTCCTGACTTCATTATAGTCCCAATGGGAAGCGGAGGTCTTATCTCAGCAATATGGAAAAGTCTCAAAGAGCTCTACTACGTTGGGTTAATTGATCAAATAGACTGTAAGCTTATCGGCGTTCAGGCAGAATACTGTTCACCTATTGTAGACATGTTTTATTCAAATAAAGAAGGAAAAGATTATAGAGATACCATTGCCATTGACCTTGCTTTTGAGAAACCTAGCAGAGGAGCTGAAGCAGTTAAGGCTTTAAAAGAAAGCCGCGGCTGTGCTTTCAAGGTCTCTGATGAAGAAATGCTTTCAGCTTCAATAGAGCTTGCGAGAAACGAAGGTATTTTCGCAGAGCCTGCAGCCGCCTCAACTATAGCGTGCGTAAAGAAAATGCTTGACACAGGAATTCTAGACCCCTCCGACACAGTTGTCTGCATTATAACTGGCTCGGGTCTCAAAGACCCTCTTGCAGCGCTCAAAGAACTAGAGAAAAACATGGCTTTAGAGAAATTCATTAAACATAAAGTTAAAGTAAAGCCTAGGCTCGGTGTAGGCAGCACAAAAATACTTATTTTAAGAATACTTAGCAAGGAGAGTCTTCATGGATACGAAATATGGAGAAAATTAGAAGAAGCTGGGCGCAGTACTTCAATTCCAGCTGTATACCAGCATTTAAAAGAACTAGAACGCATGAAGCTTATTTCAAGAGATAAGACTGAAGTAGTTGGAGGAAAAGTGAGGACATACTACAGGATAACGAGCAAGGGACTAGAATTTCTTAAGGCTCTCTCCTAATTGCTAAAAATGTGTCCATTGACTTAAACTGTATACCCTACTGTAGTCTAGTGAACAAAATAAAGAGATATCTATTAGATTGACATTAAAATAATCTGCGCAGACTTAAGCTTAATTGGTGAAGCTACTGTCTTTTACATAGTTCTTTTAGTAAAGCTATGGCTGATAGTGCTGCGAGGTAGCTTGTGCGTGGATTCTGGGGATGGGGCATGTTCTTGACAACTATTTTTATTTCCGAGACTTCTGACTCTACGTGTATTTCATGTATATTGTTTCTTAAATTGGGGTCTGCTATTATTTTGACCCATACTGGTGCATCAGAATACAGAGCTAATGCTGCCGCCACATTAACACTTCTCGGGAAAAGTTTCACAGCTTCTTCTGCAGGTCCCTCGTATACTAGTGTAGGTTTTTGTATCTTTTTGTTGGTTAAGTATTGAGAATACTTTAGTGCTTTGGGAGGCTTTCGTGTAATCAAGGTTATTTTCTTTACTCCTACTAATCTTATTGCCTTAAGAGCATCTAGGCCCGCTATAGCTCCCGACGGTACATGAACTCTATCTCTGTGTTTTTCGTAGAGTTTTTTCAGGTCAGGGTCGAGTAGTGCACCTACACTCATCACCAGCATTTCTTTACCTGCGTCGAGCACGGACTTCAAGTACTCTTTTACTGCTTTTTGGCTAGCCGCCTCTACTACAATATCTACTTCTTTGTCTTCAAGTATATCATTTATATTTCTAGCTACTTTAGGTTTCTGCTTTAATTTAGAAGCTAATTCAACTGCCTTAGATTCATCGATATCGTACAAGTATATTAGCTTGGCTTTTATTTCTCCTCCATCTATAGCTTCAGCTAGCAACGTCCCTATTGCGCCACAACCTATTATCGCTACACCCTTCATTTCCAGACACCTGTTACTTCAAGAGATAAATCGACTGCTTTAGCAGAATGAGTTAATATACCTAGACTTATTACATCGGGCTGTGCTTTAGCATACTTTACAATATTTTCTTCAGTTACTCCCCCAGAAACCTCAATTAAGACTCTGTTTCTGAGCCCTTTTTCTTCAAGTACTTTTATTGTCTCAGCTACTTCCTCTGGAGTGAAATTGTCTAGCATTACTATGTCCGCTCCGGCTTCAGCTGCTTCAATAGCTTCATTTAAGTTGGATACTTCTACTTCTATTTTCCTGTAAAAACTGTTTTTCTCTTTAGCTTTCTCTACAGCACTTTTAACTGATTTAAAGTACTTTAAGTGATTATCTTTAATTAAAATCATGTCTGATAAACTGAGCCTATGCGTATCTCCTCCACCTGCTTCAACTGCTTTTTTCTCAAAGTATCTTAACCCGGGCAGTGTTTTGCGTGTTGCAGCGATTCTTGTGCGAGGACTTATCTTCTTAACTTTCTCTACTAGTCTCCTAGTGGCAGTAGCTATGCCGCATGTATGCGATAATATATTTAAGACAAGTCTCTCAGCTGAAAGTACTTTGCGCATATTTCCTTTGATTTCCAGTAAGATTTCTCCTAGCCTGAATTCTTCTCCGCTTTTCTTGAGTACTGCTACTTCTAAACCTAAGCGCTGTAAGATGTATGCTATTTCCTCAGTGCAGGCGGCCACGCCGTCTTCTTTGGCTAAAACTACTGCTTTGCAGGAAATATTCTCGGGTAGTAGCTCCGATGTAGCGTCCCAGAAAGGTATGTCTTCGGCTAGCCACTCTAGAAACTTGCAGTAGACTATTTCCTCGACCACGGTATCTCAACCCCTAGAAGCTCAAAGCTTCTTTCTAAAGCAGATCGAGCTTTATCGGCTATCTTCTTGTCTACAGCTACTACATATTTTTCTTCAAGCAAGGCTCGAAGAATTTTCTCTAAAGTTATTTTCTTCATGTCCTCGCATACTGCTTCAAGTGTAGCTGGATAAGCTTTCTTCGAAGGATACTCTTTCCTTATTTTATGTAGCAGGCCTACTTCTGTTCCAATAACGTACTCTTCTGCATTTAGAGATCCTACTGCTCTAACCATTTGGCTTGTGCTTCCAATAAAGTCTGCCAGCTTCCTTACTTCTGATGTGCACTCGGGGTGAACAAGTATTTTTGCTCGAGGATATTTTTCTTTAGCCGCTTTAATGCAGTCGACTGTTATCTTCATGTGAACTGGACAATGGCTATCAGGTGGAATAGGAATAACTGTTTTCCCTGTCTGCTCAGCTACGTATGACGCGAGATTTCTATCAGGTCCGAAGAGAACTGCTTCTGCATCTAGCTGAGAAACTATCTTAACGGCGCTGCTGCTCGTTACAACGTAGTCTGCTTTAGCTTTAACAGAAGCCAGCGAATTGACGTAGACTACGAGAGGTGCTTTAGGGTGTTTTCTGCGGTAGTAGTCTACTATTTCGGGTGTAAGCTGGTGTGCTAGAGGACAGGTAGATTCTTTCTCAGGATGCAGCACTTTTTTCTCGGGATTCAGTATAGCTGCCTGCTCTGCCATAAAGTCTACTCCGGCGAAAACTATTACTTTAGCTTCAGTCTTCATGGCTTTAATAGAAAGCTCCAAGCTATCGCCGGCAAAATCGGCTATGTCTTGTACTTCAGGCCTCTGATAATTATGGGCCAGTATAACCGCGTTCTTTTCACTCAACAAACGCTTGATTTTATCCTCTAACACACTAATCCTGTTTTACGATGAAGACTAATATATAAGAGGAGTTTTACTGGCAAATTTTGCCGGAAACACGAAGTCTTCTTCGGCAACTTTCGCCGAACCAGTATTCTTCCACTACATTAGTAGCAGAAACAGTGCAAGAATATTAGCAGAGTATTTTCAGCCATATTGAATACTTTAATCAGTTTGCCGCGTCTTTTCTTTAAAACACTTAGTTTTCTAGCTAATATTGATGAAACTACCGTTATCGCCAATAGAGGAGCCACGAAAATAGCATTATATAATAGCAGCAGTAAAGGCAAAGCTTCACTTAAAGGATATTTTCCGATGTAGTATAGCGCTATCAAGTAGGGTCCAGCACTGCATGGTAAAAAGAGATGTACTAACTGTTGCTCCAAGAGCAAAAGCTAAAGGAATACTTGCGGATTTTTCGGTGAAACGCGATAGCTTCTCTCTAATAGATTTGGGAAGAATATTGTAGCGCTTTCCTTTCGCCATCTTAACTAGTGAATACAAGCCTACCGCTAAAGCAGATCCTCCAATAAAATATTTCACTACTTCATATTGGCCGATAATTTTCACTAAGTTAAGTCCTGTAAGGAGATAAATGATACACACTGCTGTAATAAACGAGAAGTCGGCTAAAAACATGCGATGTCTGCCTGCTACATGAAAAACAATTAAGAGAAGACTGTGAAAACAGCAAAAGTACAGGGATTAATTGAGTCTACTAGAGCACAAGCAATTATTACAGGTAAAACAGGCCTATAGCTTTGCGACCTATTTTCTAGTACTACATGAGGATTCTTGAATATTTCTTCTACTTCCCTTACTTTACTCTCGTCAACAATTCTTTGCCCCTCATGCACAATAAGCACTCCTTTACTAGGAACATTCTTAAACAATGATTTTAAGTAGTTTAAATCATATGAACCAACTATAACCATCTTAAGCTTTCCGCCAATAAATACTCCTGATAAAGGAATAGGTTTAAGAGAGGAATTCGGGAAGAGAATCTCGTATATAGTGCGGTAAGCCTTCAAGTAGACTTTACTCTCATAAATATCGTAGAAAACAATACTGTCTTCTCCTACTAGCTTAGCCATTTTCTTCTTAAAATCACTACAGGCATGGCAGCTGGCCGTACCGAAAACATATATATGTATAGGCTCGGCAAAACATACTGCTAGAAAAATTGAGCAGAGCAAAACATGTAACAAAAGATGCTTCTTCAAGCTCCTACCTCCTTAAGTATTCAATAAAACGCATAATAAAATCTATGCACTCAGAGAAGCTTGCTTCACACAAAATTTCAAGCGACTGTATTGCAAAGTAATTACTTTATTTAAAGTAGCATAAAGTTTATCACATAAACTATTCTGCTTATATTAGAGATGATTGAAGAACATGAAATACGTAAACTGGGACTAGTTTCTTTTTCAGAGGACTTAGACATAGTTTCTGTTTTTACTAGACTAGCTAAGCTTAGCGGGTTTAGTGTAGAGCTTCTTGAAGCAAAAGAATTGAGTTCGCTAAGTGATGTAGATGCTTTAGTAGTTATAGGTACTGATAGAGATTTATTGGATGTTTTACAGATGCTCGGAGAGGGAGTTAAACCTATTCTTGGTATAAGTCCTCCAGAGTATGTTAGTTTTCTTATGCCCGTGTCTTTTAATGAGATTGATAGATGTTTATCTGCTTTAGCTAAGAAACAGTATAAGATAGTAAAATACACTAGGATTAAAGGCAAAGTTGATCGAAAGGAAATAGTGTATGCTTTAAACGAAATAGCTATTTTCTCTTCTAAAAGCGCTACTCTAATAGAATATGAGTTGCTCGTTGACGGTGAGCATGTATGGCGTGACCGCTCAGATGGTGTAATAGTTGCTACGCCCGTAGGCTCTACTGCTTATGCTTTTTCAGCCGGAGGCCCGGTAATAATGGAGAATACGCCTGTATTAGAGATAGTGCCTGTGAATAGTCTTGATCCTCTTAAGAAGCCTCTAGTAGTTAAAAATACTTCTAAAATAGTTATTAGGGATATTTCTAGCAGGTATCCTTGTGAAGTAATAGCTGATGGCTGTAAAAGAATTAGAGTAAAAAAGAGAATTGAGATAACGAAAGCAAAGACACCTGTTCCTGTGATTAAGATAACTGCTGCCTCGATAACTAAAGAGAGTCTTGAGAAAAAGTATGCTCTTATTAAGGAGATACAAGAGATTCCGCCTAGCGCTAAATATGTTCTAAAGGTACTTGAAGCTGAAGGCCCCTTGTCTGTTAAAGAAATCGCTGAGAAAACTTTGCTTTCGCCTCGAACAGTAAGGTATTCTTTGACGCTTTTGGTTAAAAGAGGGCTTGTAAAGAAGTTGGTTAATTTGAGGGATACTCGTCAAACATACTATGAGGCTGTTACGTCGCCTTGGAAAAATGAAGTTAAGTCTATTAGAGAGAAATTAGAGCACTTTAAGCTTAATTCCCGTTAGCTTCGAGAATAGTTCTAATTCTCTAGTGTAGTCGCCGTAGACCATCGCGTGGTGGAACGCATAAGCGTTGTCCGCTATTTCTCTAGCATTTCTAACTTTTATCCAGGCGGAGAACCTGCAGTGAATAGTATCTTCTACTCTCATTATTTTTCCTTTAATAGCGATCATTTCGCTTAAATCTGGACTTATTCTCAGCAAAGTCACATCAGTGCCTGTTTTCAGCGGAACATACGCTGTTGCGCCTTTACCCATGTTATGGTAGTCTTCGAGAATCCACTTGTCTTCAATACCCATGGTTAACGGAATTACGTCATGTGTAAGCCTCACAACATTAGTTCTTAAGCTTTCCTCAATATCTTTGATTTTTGTCTCAGAGGGAGGAAATCCAGGCCCAGGCCAGGGTCTGAATAGATATATGTTTCCCATGAGCACTGGGCTTCTTGAAATAAAGCTCAGTATCATCATAGAGAGAGCGACATTTATGTCTGCTTCACAGCCAGCTACAATGCCCTCGTCTATGAGCTTAGCTAACGCGATACACGGTGGGACAAATTTCTTGCCGAAAAGGTCTTCAAGGCAGTTTATTGTAAAAGCATTTGCTTTCTTTTCTTCGAGAATATCTTTAATCGCTAAATAGAGTTTAGCTACTTCTTCGAGTACTTCTCTATTAAAGTTAGTGAAGAGACCTTGCCACCCAGCAAGAATTTTCTCTAAGTGCTCTGCGTCGACTTGCTCTGCTTTCTCCAGTAGATAGTCTATCGGAATGCTTTCGACTATTACTCCTAGCTTTCTTTCTATTTCTTCAAGACACCACTGGGAAGCAACATTTGGTGCAGGTATTTTTCCGAAAACTATTAGCTTACTCACTTTAAGCGCGTTAACTGCCGAAATTACTTTAGCTACGCGCTTATGTTCCTCGGGCCCTATAGGTGTAATTACTTCGACTCCCCAGTGTCTAAGAAAACCTCTAATATCCCACGAGGCTGCATGACAGTAGCCTCGTTCATCCCATATTATAACCGGTAATTTCAGCCAAGAAAGTCTTCGGTAAATATATCTTCTGCCGTGGGCTTTGAGAATAACTGCGTCTACTTTTCTGTCAATAATAAAGGGAAGAAATCTAGCTTCATACTCAGAAGTAACTACTATTGGTTCGAGTACTTCTTCGTCTTTATAGACTTTTTTAAGTTCATTTAAGAAGTCTTTCTTCAGCTTTTCTGCTCTCTCTTTACTTAAGCCTATATCGAAGACTACAGGCTGAAGTACTGCACGTATTCCATAAAATCCTTTACCCAAGTCTACTTTCATTATTATCATAGATTATATTCTCTGAAAGTATATAGCACTAAGTACGTCAACTGCTTAAGTCAGCGAAACAGCTGACTTAGTATTAGGCGTGAAAATCGCAGATGTGTATATGGTTGTGCATAAGTATTGCTGCCTCTCCATAAATTTCTTTCATCTCCTCTATTCTCAAGAGTTCTTCCGGCTTTCCTATTTTGAAAACTTTTCTATTCAATAAGATAATAGTATTCGTGTAAGATAGAAGTAATTCAGGGTCATGGCATGTAGATATCACTAGTTTTCTTTTACTGAGCTCAGCGATTACCTGCACTAAATCTATTCTACCAGCAGGGTCTACCGCGGAAAACGGCTCATCCATTACTAGAATAGGTGGATCGTGAACTAGTGCTCTAGCAATAAGTACTCTCTGTCTTTGCCCCCCTGATAAATGCCATATATTTTCTTTCCAGAATTCTCTAGGTAAACCTACTGTAGTTAAAGCTTCTTCTACTCTTCTTCTGTCTTCTATTCTTGTGAATAGTCTAGGCCACTTCTTTTTGTGCATAAGTAGGCTTGATTCAACTAACTCCCATGCAGTAATAGGGTATTTCGAAAACTCTGCGATAGCGAGCTGGGGAACATATCCTACAAATAGTCCGGCTTTTTCAGGTCGCCCTGTTACATCAACTCCATTTATTACTACTCGTCCCTGCATAGGCTGTATTAGCCCGAGAATAGCTTTAAGCAAAGTTGTTTTACCTGCACCATTAGGTCCTAAAATCTGTACTAGGGCTGGCCCCTCTATCTTGAAACTGATATTCTCTATAATTACTTCATCTCCATAGCCTGCTGTCAAGTTTTCTACAGCTATTTCTTGTGTTCTGGAAAAAATCTCCTTGTGCATACTTTCCGTAAGCTTTATTAGCGACTGTGCACATATAAGCTTAACGGTGGTGATCATTGAGGCTTACTGTTTTCATATTCTTGGCTATACTCTTCACCTCGCTAGCAGTAGCTCAGCCTAGAAAACTTATTATTGTAGCTACTTTTCCTAACTTAGTTAAAGACATTAAGCTGGTTGCCTGTAGTGAAGAAGTAGTTTCCTTAGTACCTGCTGGAGCTGACCCCCATGAATACCAGCTTACTTCAAGAGATTTAGATTTAGTTAAAAGAGCAAATCTCATAGTCTCTACTGCACACACATCATTTGAAATAGATTTAAGGAAAAAAGTTGAGCAAAAAGAGTTCAAAGCGGTTTTAATCGAGCTTACTAAAATTCCCGGCATAGTTATTTTAAATAATCCTGCGCTGAACCAGCCTAATTACCATATGCCGATATATGATCCAGGTAACTACAAGCTTTTTATAAAATACTTGGCACTTAAGCTAGCTGAAATAAATCCTCTTGAAGCTGAAATATACTTAAATAGAGCTGAGAGCGTAGCTAGGAAAATAGATTCTATAGTGAATTCTACTCCTAAACTTAATGTTGTTGCCGCAGCAGACTATCCTTTTACACAGTATGCTGTTTCTTGGCTAGGCATTGAAATAAAGTATCTTGTAGTGAAAGAAGCCGGTGTATCGGCTACGCCGAGCGATATAGAGAAGCTCAAGGAAGCTTTAGCTAAAAAGGAAGTAAAAATAGTTGTTGTGGCTGAGCCTGTAGAGCTTCCTGCATCAAAGCTCTTGAAGTCTCTTGCCGAGAAATATGAAGTTCCCGTGCTCTATATTCCATTGCCTTTCTCTAAAGGAAGTATTTTAAGTAAACTTGAATATATTTCTTCTCAAGCCAAGTCTATTAAACTTCAGCTCGGTGAAAAAGGAGCTTTGCTTAATGAGAAATCGCCCTTCCTAGAAATTGCCGCAGGTATACTCTCTCTACTGATTATAGTGGAGCTCTACTTCTATTACTGGAGGGTGAAAGAATGATATTTAAAAAGATTTTAGTTACAGCTCTTGTCCTCACGCTAATCGTTGAGGCTATTATTTTAGCTGAGATAAGTGAATTAAAATGGGTTTTAGTGCTTATGGCCGCCGCTACTGCCTATGGCTTCTTAAGCTCTATTATAGCTGCTAGGCGTTTATATTTCTTGGCTAGTGCTTCGCCTCACTCAGCTCTGCTCGCTGTTGTTTTAGCTATTCCTTTGGCTAGAGTACTGGGCTTCGGGGACGAGTATTTCTGGGCAGTAATAATAGGCACATGCTTGGTATACACAATAGGGTATGCTATACACAGAGGTATAGACCCTGATACTGCTACAGCTACATTTGTTGCTTTTACAGCGTCTCTCAGCGTAGTTGCTATATACTTTGTTTTAACCAGTTTTCCCGTTGAGACAAATATTATGGACATTATTATAGGAGACCCTCTTTTAGCTGAATGGAGCGATGCTTTTTACGCGACTGCTGTTGCTACTATTACTGCCTTATCTGTACTTATAACTTATCGTGAGCAAATATGCCTTGGTATTGATAGAGACTCTGTGAGACTTTCGGGTATCAGAACTGCTTTCTACGACGCTTTAGTATTCACGCTACTTGCTTTAGCTACAGTGGCTTTAATTAAAATAGTCGGCTTCGTACTAGAACATGTTTTACTGCTTTTGCCTGCCGCAATAAGCTCTACTACAGCTGTTAGCTCTAGAGAATCAGTATTCATTAGTGTTGTGTCAAGTATCGCGGCAAGCCTCGTAGGGCTCTACTTCTCGATAATAGCTAACTTGTCTCCGGCCGGCGTAACCGGACTTGTGCTCATGGTCATATATGTCTTAGCACTAGTTGCTAGAAGGAAGAGAGGCTGATTGAAATGAAGCGAAGATTCGGAGTATCTATACCTAAGGACCTCGCAGATAGACTAGATTTGCTCGCCAAGGCTCTTGAAACAGACCGCTCTAGTCTTATCGAAGCCGCTGTGAGAGAATATATACATGACCATATGCACTACTTAGTGCCCCACGACTGTACAGGCATAATGGTGCTTTACGGTGCCTGCAGAAAAGAAGACTGGTTCGATATAATAGACCGCTACATGGACATAGTAGTCTCCTACAACCATATACATAGAAAAAACATATGCATAGAAGTGCTAATAGTGTCGGGTCCCTCAAAGAAAATAGCTAGTCTACATAAAGAACTAGTAGAATCAGGTATAAAAGCAAGATATCTTCCAATATTCTACTGTGTCAGCGAGAGGTCTTAGCAGGCTCGGTTCTGTGAGGTAGTTTAGGTACATAGGGATAAGGCACGTACTCTACGCCAGGCCTAACAGGCATTGCTTGTGGATACAGCTTCATGAGCTCATAGACTTCAGGAGGTATTTCTGTCTTAACATGCAGTCCCAGTTCCTTAGCTTTCTCTGCAGTAATAGGATAGTCGTGAGTCCACTTTCCTTCAGTTAAAATCTTCGCCAGCTCTCTAGCTTTTTCTTCACCGTATTTATCTTTAGTTAACTCGACTATAAGCTCCTGCATTTGCTTAATTGCTTTCTCAGCAATATCTGCGAAGAGCAGTGTTTCATCAGATACTTTATCGACGCCCTTTTCTGACACTACTCTGAGTATAGATGGAGCTGGCACAGCTAAGCCGGGCTTAATTGACAACTGCGGGTCAAGTGGCCCCAGTACAGCATGAGGATCCATCCATATTTCGTCGGCAGCTAAAGCAATCAACGTGCCTCCGCTCATCGCATAGTGAGGTACAATTACAACCTTTTTAGCCGGATGATTTTTTAGTGCCTGAGCTATTTGAGCAGCCGCTAATACAAGTCCTCCCGGCGTATGCAAAATAAGTGCTATAGGCATGTCAGGCGGAGTACCGCGTATAGCTCTAAGTACTTCCTCTGAATCCTCTATGTCTATAAATCTATAGAGAGGTATTCCAAGGAAACTTATTCTCTCTTGGCGGTGAATGAGTGTAATAAAGCGCATTTTGTATTTTTCTTCAAGCTTACGCAGCATCGATAGTCTTAGGCTAAGTATGTGTCTGTATCTCATTTGGGGCTCGAGCAGTATTATGAATAAGAGTAGCCAGAAAAGTAGTCCTATTATATCTATCATACAATATATATTCATTAAACAGGATATATAAGTTTAGAACATACTCATATATTCTTACCCAGCAGAAATTATTCATGAAAAAAATTAAAATAAAGCCTGTATTTGTGTCTTATGAGAAAGGATTTTTCAGAGAACTGCCTTCAATAGAAGAGCTCGAGAAAAGAGTTAATGAAGTGTACTCGAAGCTAAAGAAACTCTATCCTGAAGTCGATTTCTCTGAGCCAGCGCTTATCACTGATGTAGCTGGCTTAAATAGACTAAAGAGCGAGTTGACATACGATACTGACGGAGTATTAGTCTATAGGCTCGGCGGTATAGCTCATAAGCTTTTAGCAGATATCGGATTAATAGGTCCTCCTCTCATTATGGTAGGTAGAGGAGTGCTTAACCACGATATTGTAGCCTACTTGAGGCAAAGAGGTAGAGAAGCCTACGCTGTTATCGATGAAAAAGATCTCTCTAGACTATTTTTCTTCCTTAGTGCGAGAAAAAGAGTTAAGTCTACTAGAGTACTAGTAGTGTCTTCGAAAAGTCTTCCGTCGTTTTCCGCTATAAGCTCTGCCTATGACCTCGACTTAATGAAAGTAAAGCTGGGTATAGACTATGAGCGGATTAGTAGCGAGAAACTGTTAAGTGAAATGGAAAAAGTGAGTGATAAAGAGGCTAGAGAAGTGCTAGACGATATTCTAAGTCATGCCATTAAAGTTGAAGTTAGTGAAGAAAACTTATTGAAGGCTGTAAAACTTTATATTGCTTTAAAGAGACTTTTAAAGGAAACTTACTGTAACGCTGTCGCCGTAAACTGCGCTGAGCCAATATACTTTGAGCACCGAGTAACTCCCTGCTTAGCATTTACTCTTCTAAAAGACGAAGGCATACCTGCTTCCTGTGAAGCAGACTTAAGCGCACTCATAGCAATGATTATGTTAATGCACTTGTCAAATAAGCCCGCATTTATGGGTAACTTATGGCTTCACAGCGCCGAAGAAAACATTGTGCGCTACTCTCACGATGTTCCCCCGACAAGAATTCTTGGCGAAGACCCTAAACCCTTTGAGCTACATGATTTCCACGACAAGAACTATGGCGCTACAGTATATGTCGAAGTACCTAAAGGACTAGAAATAACATTAGCTAGAGTAGATTCTCGCTTCAGCAAAATACTAGTATTTAAGGGAACTGTAGAAGCTTCTCACGAAGGAGTAGGCTGCAGAGAAACACTCGACATAAAGGTAGACAATGCTCTAAAACTCGTCGAGAAAGTAGCAAACTACGGACACCATTTTGCAGCAGTTTTAGGCGACTACACAGAGGAATTAATTAAACTAGCTAAAATGATGAAAATAGAGCCGGAGTACACATGACTCTGATAGCCGTTTAACAAGACTTATATATAATATCTGATAATCAATTATCAGTGTCTCTAAAAGTACAGCACCTATTAATCCAGAACCCTTGGTGGGAAGACCCTAGCGAAGTACTTAGAGATAGTAAAGTGGTCGAGGCACTGAGTAGAAAACCTCAAAAAACATATTCACTCGAAAATACTGAAAACACTATACTTCTGGGTCCTCGCCAAGTGGGCAAAACAACTTACCTCAAATTAATGATCCGACACCTACTACTCGAAAAGAAAATAGATCCACGGAGAGTACTTTACTTCTCCTGTGAATTATTAAATACTAAAGAAGATATAGTAGAGCTACTTAAACTATACGATAGACTTTTTCCTGAAGTCAAGAAAACTAAGTATATTCTACTTGATGAAATAACTTTTGTAGAAAACTGGGAAGCAGCAGTCAAGCATATACTGGACACACAAATTTCAAGAAATAGAGTCATTTATATTACTGGCTCTAGCTCAATATGGTTACTAAAAGGATCTGAAAAAATGCCTGGCAGAAATATTTCGGTAAAGTTATTCATGCCTATGTGTTTTAGAGAATATGCTGAATTATTTGGCTCAAGAAAACTCCGCGAAATAATAAGCTCTCTTAAACCAGTCAACTTAAGTAAAATAGATAGTGTTAAAAAACTATATAGAGAAGCTTTAAAAACATCACTTGTGCTAAACGAACTAAATGAGCTTTTTCTTAAGTATTTAAAAACAGGAGGCTTCTATAAATCTTCATATGAATACTTATATTCAAGTAGAATAAGTGAAGAAACTTACTTAACGTACGTCAAGTGGATTGAAGGAGATGTAGCTAAACTAAATAGGAGAATAAGTCTCCTCCGCCCCTTAATAACAGCTATTGTAGAGAAACTATCTACGAGAATCTCTTACGCCTCTTTAGCCAAGATCTCTGAGCTCAAAAGCCATATTACAGTAAGAGATTACATAGAGATACTTGAAGGACTTCTTCTCCTCAGAGTATTTTATCAAGTAGATCTCTCTTCAAAAACACCTAATTACAGAAAAGAAAAGAAAGTATATTTTACAGATCCGTTTCTCTACAATGTTTTTAAGGGATACTCTCATGAAGTATACAGAGACTACTCTGTAGAAAATGCAGACATACTAGTAGAAAATATTATAGGAGAACATTTAGCAAGACAATTTAGAAGACACAAAACAAGAGTAATGTATTATTGTGAAGTAAAAGAAACAGACTTCGTTTTACTCAAAGAAAACCTTAAGCTACTTGGAATAGAAGTTAAGTGGCAAAAAGATGTTAAACCCGAAGACTTTCCCAACAGACATAGATTTAAAGAGAAAATTCTAGTAACCATGAATGATCTAGATTACTGCGAAAAATATAATATGGCTTTAATACCGGCTTCAGTTTTCTTAATACTACTTGATAAACACCAATTATATAAAGTAAGTTAAGGGCTTTTCCA
>Ga0190367_1000238_pt1 | contig 41903 bp, 49 predicted proteins | sample 4872181011_MG_FD_171838 | JGI IMG/M metagenome (GOLD analysis project Ga0190367, IMG submission 171838) | Hydrothermal vent microbial mat bacterial communities from Southern Trench, Guaymas Basin, Mexico - 4872-18-10-11_MG | ecosystem: Environmental > Aquatic > Marine > Hydrothermal vents >... | reverse complement strand
TCGGGAATATACCGTGTTTGTTGATTATGTTCACTAGTACTGCAGTACCATAGGCTGGTAGTGCTTGACTTGTAACTGGGCTCTTCTTAATCTTATCCATAGCTTTCATTACTGCCTCTCTGAAGGCGCCTTCATCTGCAGGTTTTGGTTTCTGCGTTCCGCGTACTGCAATAGCCTTTAACTTCTTAGATCCAAGTACTGCTCCGTGACCACCTCTACCAGCAGCTCTATTCTTATCATTCATTATTGCAGCAAATTTTACTAGGTTCTCACCTGCAGGTCCAATACATGCTACTTTAACATTCTTAGCGTCATCTCCTATCTCAGCCTTTAACTCATCAATTATCATATCTGTTGTTGAATGTACATCTTTACCCCATAAGTGACTTGCACATCTCAATTCAGCTTTGCCATCGTGTACCCATAACCATACAGGTTTCTCAGCAGCTCCCTCAACAATTATTGCATCAAATCCTGCAAACTTTAGTTCAGGACCCCATTTACCGCCACTGTGAGAGTCGTGAACGGTATTAGTTAATGGGCTCTTAGTGACAGAACACCATCTACCACTCATTGGATAACCTGTACCAGTAACAGGTCCTGTTAATAGTATAATCTTGTTTTCTGGGCTAAGCGGGTTAACTTTAGGATTAATCTCCTTTAGTAGAAGATATACTCCTAAGCCTCTACCACCAATCCACTTCTTTAAAACTTCGTCAGGTAATGCTTCAACATACACCTTCTCTTCATAAAGGTTGACTCTAAGTATTTTACCAGTATAACCTCCCAGGACCATGAGAAGTCACCGTACATTATATTTTTATTCTCAGTGTAAAATAAGCGTTTTCCACGACCATAATGAGGCGAGAGAATCTGCCCTACTTAGGTTCTCCGAATTCATAGTTGCAAGCTGGGATTCAACATTTATGATTACCAGTTAATCTAATATTAGTGTAAACCTATATTCTCAGTAAGGGTGCATTTTAACATTGAGGCAGGTCACAGATTACCTTCCAATAGGTGACTGGATAGTTCAATTAAGCCCTATTCTAAGCTATCCAAGGAAAGCCATAGTAGAATTGACTATGGAATGTAATCTTAATTGTATTTACTGTTTTAGGAGAGCATGCAATGAAACATTTGGGGTCATGTCCGAGAAGGTATTTAGTAGAGTATTAAGTGAGCTTAAGCATTCAGGAGTAAAAAGGATAATATTTACAGGTTGGGGTGAACCTTTAACCCACCCAAAAGTACTCGAATACTTATCAATGGCTAAAAATGCAGGATTCAATATAGTATTAAATACTAATGGCACGCTTTTGGAGACTTTCGCTGAAGACATAGTTAAGATAGGTGTTGATGAAGTAGTTGTTAGTATTGACGCAGTAGACGAAAGCATTTATGGTAAGCTTCGCTATCCAGGCACAGTCTCAAAAGTATTAAGAGGATTACAAGAGCTATATAAGGCTCAAAAGAGGCAAGATAAGGTGATACTCCTAGGACTAGAGTTTACAACAACTACACTTAACTATACTCAATTACCTAAAATTATAACACTAGCTACTAATGTTAAAGCAGTTTACATTCGTCTATCAAACATTATTCCCATAAATAAAGAGATGGAAGAATACGCTTGTTTCATGAATGACCAATGCAGAAAGGAGATAATGAAATATATCGATATAGTTAGTAAGCTTGTTCTTGAGTATCCAGTAAGATTATTTAAGGTGAACTTTGAATTAAAGGCACAACGTACATGCCCCATTGTAAGTGATAATTGCCTATTTGTGGGTTGGGATGGAAAAATTTCACCATGTTTACATTATGGTCATAGCTATCAAACATACCTATATGGTATAAGGAGGAGGATCAATCGAATAATCTTTGGAGACGTAATGAAGGATAGCTTAATTAATATATGGCGTAGAAAAGACTATCACTCATTCAGGTTTATGGCTCGAACAGGCTACTTACCTTCATGTTTAGATTGTGAAGTTGCCGAGTATTGCGTATTTACTGAGAACAACCTGATGGATTGCTGGGGGAGGTCACCAACCTGTGCCCATTGTCCATTCATTTACGGGCTCAGTGCCTGCCCTCTCTGAACACTAAATTATTATACAATAAATACTCCACTAAGTAGTATTGGAGGCGCATATTCAGATACTCTATGTGTTTTCTCATATGACACTCTACATTGTACTTCTCTACCTAAACCAATGATTGCCTTTCTTAGGTTAGCTAAAGACAACTTAAGATATGATATTTTCACTGCTCTCTTTAACTCTCCCTTCTCAATATTCCATGCTATCTCAGGTATTATGGTAATATTGCCATAGTTGTCTATTTCAGCTCTTATTAAGCCTTCAACATAGAATCCTCTTCGGGCCTCCTTTACCATTTCATCAACTTTCCAATCACCTGGTCTGACAATAATGTTTGACTGTAGTGCCTTAGGTTTATGGAATAGACCTCTCGCATTACCCGGGTAGTTTTCGGGAGGGTTAGCTGTCTCTATTATATGAAGATAGTCAACAACGTAACCGTTTTCAATGAGCCTCTTAGGTTTTGTTACTACACATTCATCATCGAATAGTGAGCTGGCATAACCCCAAGGTAAAGTTGGGTCATCGGTTAATGTGACTTCATCGCTAAATATCTTTGTACCTAACTTGATTTTGCTAGGGGAGTCAGCTTCAAGTAGGTGAACTACTTCGTGAAAGAGTGAAGCGGAACATGTAGGGTCAAGTACTACATTATGCTTTAGACCTCTATCTAGTACTCCTAATCTTTGGGCTCTTTGTAACGCCTTAGCCCTCTCTACTAGTTTGATTACACGTTTTCTTAACATACTTAAGGTGATGTCTTCTAGTCCCCCAAGAAATCCTATAGAGTCACTGCTAATGACACTAAAGCCTCCATTGTATATTATGTTGATATATAACTCAATAATACTCTTTTCCTCTAAGGCAGTGCTAAATGTGGCATATGGAGTTATTGACCTACGGATTAAACTGTGAATGAGTATACATTCTAAATCTGCAACACCTTTAGAGTAATCATACACAATATTCCTTAAAGACTGTAGTATATCAATTCCTTTATTCTCATCAATACCCTTTGAATTCACCAGCGAATATTTGCCTACAGCTAGGTACTTGTTATAAATATTTGGTCTTGAGTAATTTTTATCTCTAGCATACTTAGCATACTCTATGAATCTTACGTAGGCTGAAGCATCCTCTATAAGTCTCTTTGGATCGGTTGATGACTTAATGTACCATTTAAAGTTCTTCATAAGCCTTAATGCATAGACTGTAGGGTTACTATAGTTTACCTCTAAGCTTCCTCTTCTATAAGCTATTTCGATAGTGTTTTCAGAGTACTCAATGTAATCTACATAGTCTGCTTCTTCTCCTAAATTCTTCACTACCCGCATAATATTGTACATACTTCCCTCAATAACTAGTATAGTTTTACTAGTAAAAATAGGCAATAATTTAGGTTTTACTCTAGTGTAACTATAAAACCGGGTTCTTCCCTACTACCAATAAGTACATGATAATATGTAATGTTATCTTCTAAATCTATGACTTGCTGTAGAATTCCAGTAGCCTTAACCCTCTCTCCTACATCGAATAATCCAAGGAATATGGAGTTATAAGATACAATGTACTTAATATCTTTTGCTTCTATTTCTCCGGCCCCGTAGACCCGTTGAACTTTAACTTCATATATTGAAGGATAAATTATTGATAAGGTGTTATTCGTTACCTCCGCGTCTATGGTAACCGGTTTTACATTTCTATAAATCCTCTTACCATAAACGTTATACTTTAACACCTCAGTCTCTGAAAAAACTGGTGTTATAGAGAATAATGTTCCTTCATATACTCCTCTACGCCACCTCCTCTTAACTACTTTTACAGCATGCTCATATGGTATTCCACAATTTTTACATAAAATGGTTAAAGTCTTCTCTACCTCAGGACGTGGTAAATTCATAATGGTGGCCTGTTTTGAAAGCTCAATAATTGCTTGTTTAACTAGCCATCCTCCTCTTAAACCATAGACTATGATATCTATGTCTGATCTTTCATGATGCATTCTAAGCAGGATTGAACCTGAAATACCAAAACTACTTGTTGGTAGGCCACTATTCTGAGCTAGCAGAAATACTAAATTTAGCGCCTTGTGTTCTAAGTGATCTTGAGGTCCATGATGTATTATGTTGTTTAGTCCTTTCTTTGGTTCTAAGTATTCCATTATTGCCTCTTTGGGGACTTTTATTAACTGTGTATTATAGAAATAATCGTACTCTTCATAGAACGCTTTTACTTGCTTAAGATAGCTGCCCCATAACCTTATCTCTTTGGGTGTATAATACTTTGTTATTCTCCTATAATGAATGGTACCTCTTATCCATAACTCATTAGAGTGAAATGCTGGCATATATTTAGGGTATGCTATTATCTTATGGGGTGGATGACTATAGCCTATTACACAGAATATTATTCCATGTTTATCAATAAAGTATTCGTGATCTAATGGACTTGTTAGAGGCATAGTTTCGTCTACTCTATGGTTGTAATGGATTACTCTCTCTCCTTATAGGTATAATTATGTCCCCGGGGTCATTAACACTTATCTGATAATATGCCTCATGTTTCTCAAGGTCTATAAAGCGTTCTAGTCTACCCTGAATTAATACCTCAGTGCCATCCCATACTAATTCGCAAAACCTGCCTCTCATACTGTAAGCTTTAATAGCTAGCAATGCCTTTCTATCACCTTCAGCCACTTCTAGTACTTCTATATCGTAAGTACATGGAGTAAATATAGATTCTGAGGTGTCTGTGACTTTAGCTCTCACAATAACCTTACCTAAGCCCTTATATTTTATTTTTCCATACTTTATTTTACTATCATACCTTAGTAACCTTATGAAGTACATTCTATTCCTAAACACACCCTGTAACATTTTTCTCGACTCTAAAGAGTAGAAAACTTTGAATAATATTTTTGTATCTTTGACTCTCTCTCTGTATAATTTTAGGATATGCTTTTCTGTTAATCTTGAAACTTCTACTCTTTTTTTATGAAGGCTTTTTAAGGCCTTGTAAGCTTTAAGTCCATACTCTAAACCATACACTAATATGTCCAGATCGGATTCCTCTGACTCTAAGCCAATTAGGAGTGAACCTGAAATGCCGATTCTATCTAACGGTATACCACCTTCAGCACTCAAAAGTAAGATAAAATCCCTTAAATCCCGATATATAGGTGATTGAGGTGCCTCGTCAATGACTCGTTTCGTCCTTTCTATAGGAGAATATATCTTCTTAATAAAAATGAATGGTATTACTGGAACTATCTTATCATACGCCTCTGAGAATGTTACAAAGTGTCTATAACGTGATCTAAGGATACTCCACATATCACTTAATCCATCCAATTTAATGTATCTTTGAATCCCTTTACTCCTATCACCAGAAATTACAGGTATGTATTTAGGAAAACATATTAGCCCCTCTCTAGGATGTATAAATCCTTTAACAGCCCATATACTACCATCTACTAACTCTACATAAGCTCCCTCAATAATATCATCGACAAGTCTTTGGTACATTCCTTAATACCCTATGGTCATTATGCTCGGGCTCTCTATCCCCTTATCTTATATATTATCTGAAATTATCAGATAGTATATAAGGTTCAGTACTTTTACATAACAAATGAGGTTAAAAACGTAGAAGAGTGAAGCTCTCTTGAATGTAGAGTGTATACCAAGAGATAAAGGATTGTATATACTATTAGGTTATGTAACTAAAGATGTAAGTATTAATGTTGGAAGACTTGGAACTATACTATTCAGAAGAGGCTTCTACCTTTACATAGGTTCAGCTAAAGGTGCTGGAGGACTCTACACTAGATTAAAAAGACATTTACTAAGGAGTAAGAAGGCCAGATGGCATATAGACTATTTGACAGTAAACCCCCACTTCAAACCCTTGTTTATCTTTTATACTACAAATTTAGACCTCTCTGAAGACATAATAGTATCTACATTAGTTAACCATGGATTTAAAATAGCAGTTAAGGGATTTGGCTCAACAGATGACGTAAAAGTTGAATCACATTTACTTTATACACAAGAAGAGCCTCCTAAGACAATCGTTGTAAAGGTATTGCAAGCTGTTAAAAAGTTAGGTAAAGAGTTTAATGTAATAAACCTTAATAAAACTTTAATAGTATAATTTAATTCGGCAAGTCAACCGTTTAATAACCCACTGTATTACTTAGCGGTGAGTCGTATATTACTTTCTCATGTTTCATTTTAATTTATAACGAGAATCCTGTTATTTCTAACTGAAAAGGTATCAAATATGGTTATGGGGTGCTCTAGCATGGAAAGTATAAGGAAGGCTATGAAAGAGATCGCGTTATTTATATCTAAAGCATCAGATCTAATAGACCATAATAGTGTTAATGAAATGATAAAAATACTTGTAAACGCTTACCAGAATGGAAGAAGAGTTTTAGTTATTGGAGCAGGTCGTTCAGGTCTTGTAGGTAAAGCTTTCGCGATGAGACTAATGCACTTAGGCTTCAACGTCTATGTTCTTGGTGAGACAATAACCCCAAGAATAGGTAAAGGTGACATCGTAGTCGCGATTTCAGGTTCAGGACGTACAAGACTAATAGTTACAGCTGCTTCAGCAGCAAAGGATGTAGGGGCATCAGTTATAGCATTAACAAGCCACCCGAAATCACCATTAGGTTTACTCGCAGACTTAGTTGTAGAGGTTCCTGGCAGGACAAAATTAGCTAAAGAAGACGACTATGTTATACGACAAATTCTAGGAGTGCATGAACCATTAACTCCACTTGGTACACTCTTCGAGAATACATGTATGGCGTTTCTTGACGGAGTTATAGTTGAATTAATGGCGAGACTAGGACTTACGGAGGAAGTACTTAAAGAGAGACACGCAAACATAGAATAAAAGAGCTATATATAAAATTAGAGGCCGAAGCATTTTGGGAGTCAAGAGTATAACCTTAATAGTTAAGGGTAAAAAGGATGATTACTGGGTTAAAACATTACTCATGTGGCTTAAAGAAATAAGGGATATACTAGAACAAGAGTATAATATAAAGCTAGACTTTAAATTCGAAAATAATCCAGACATAGAATTACCAATAATAGTCTCCCCTGAAGGAGGAATCGTATTTAATGAAATACTGGAGGAGCCAGGGTATATTATAGAATACCTTAAGAAGTATCTAGACAAGAAGATAAAGTATAGTGATGAGTAATGATTATAGCCATAGGATCTAAGAATCCAGCAAAAATAAAGGGTATTAAGAGAGCGTTCAGGAAAATCTACGGAAGAGATAATTTGAAATTTAAAGCATTAAAGGTTAACACGACTGTACCTCCACAACCAATAGGCTTAAAATTAACTCTTAAAGGTGCTATTGAAAGAGCAGTTTATGCCTTGAATAAGGCTTCTAAAGCTGATATCGGTGTAGGTGTGGAAGCAGGACTAATAGAAGTACCCTATACCATAACTGGCTTTATGGATCTTGAGGTTTGCGCGATAGTTGACAGAGATGATAGAGTTACTTTGGGATTTAGTTCAGCATTTGAGTTCCCACTATTAGTAATTAAGAGTATACTTGAGAGAAGGGTAAAGGAGGTAGAAGAGATTATGGAGAGGATATCTGGTATCAAGGATATTGGCGACCGTATGGGAGCTATAGGTTTCCTCACTAGAGGGGTAATAGATAGATGTGAATTAACTAGACAGTGTGTAATTATGGCTTTGGTACCAAGGATAAATCCGGAACTGTATCCAATAGATAAATGGCATAGAGTAAATGATATCTTAAGCATCCTGTAGAATCCTTATTCTCTATGCCTTACGTAGAATCATCATTCTGAACATGTAAATATGCCCAGAAATAAGCATTCCATGCCATAAGACATAGTAGAGTGTTCCATACTTTATAAACACCATGATAAATAGTAAGAGTAACATGATAAACCATAATATTTCGACCTTTAAATCGCCAATACTATACTTATGCGCTCTTGTACCTTTAGGTGTTGGTATTCTAGGTATACTTAGATTAAGTAACGCCTTGATGGAAGATAGTGCAAGTCTTGGTGCAGTGAAAGTTGCAAGCGAGGATGCTCTACCCATAAGTCTGAATAGTCTTATTATGCCCAATCTCCTCTTTAAACCGTGTTTTAAATATAATGTAGCATAAGCTATCATAGATGTAAACAGTATAGTGTAGAATATCCCTAAAGCAGGTACAACAATGCCACTAGATAACATAAGCAATACCGGTAAAAGTAGTGATAATGCAATTAAAGCAAGAGAGCTTATATATTGGGCTATATAAACTAACACCTCTATTCTTTTAATAAGTGGAATTCTATTATTCTTAATGATTCGTTTAAAGTACTTTTTTAATAATTGAATCGATCCATAAGCCCATTTAGACTGTTGTACTAGAAATGCTCTATAGTTTGCTGGTACATCGAGATATAGCCTTGCGTCATCCACGTAGATTACTTTGTATCCATTAAGCATTAACCTTAAACCATATTCAACATCCTCTAAGATGATTTTAGTATCCCAAAGACCTACGTTCTTGAATACACTCTTGTCTAGGATACACCCTGATCCAGCTAACATAACTGGTAGTGATAGCGCATGCCTATACTTATAATATGTTGTAAAGAGGAATTCTTGAGCTAAGGCTAATGCCTCAGAGAATGGGGACTCACACGTATTTATCGCTGCCCATGAACCTAAGGCAACACTTCCCTTATCAGTTACCTGTTGTAGTATCTTTCTGAAATAGTCTTTTTCTAGTACAGAGTCTACATCAAGAACCATTATGTAGTCTCCACTACACAAACTTAATGAATCATTTAAAGCACCCGCCTTTCCTCCTTGAGGTCTATTCCTCCACACTACTCTAATTAAGCTTAGATCAGATCGAGATAGTTTCTCTTCTAATGAGTCGACAAGGTTAATATAGCCTTCATGATCATCGTCACTTACAATTATTATTTCTAGTTTATCCTTGGGATAGTTAGATGATAAAATTGATTGAATATTTCTTATGATGTAGTCTACTCGCTCATTCTTTACGGGTATTTGTATTGAAATTTTAGGAATAAAAGACGCTTTTTCTTCATTAATATCTCTTTTCCTTTCTATACTCCTCTTTCCTGTTATATAGTATCCTAACGTGTATATTACTGGTAGAATCAAGGGTAAGTTCATTATAATGGCTAGTACTAATATTATTAATGATATCATTATCATTATTAACATTGCTAAATTATCCTCCCTGTTTCGCGGTAGTGTCTTGTAAGCTTATACCATAGAGTTAACCATATTAAAGCCATTACGCTAATACTAAATAGTTGGAGGAAGGCTCTCACCAAACTATTCCTACTTATCACTGGAAATACTTTGTCTATTAGAATGCTTTCTATTAATACAATGACCATGAAACCTAGCCAGCCAATAATCATTAAGGCGGCTACAGGTACTACATTCCTAACTGCTCTCATGATGCAACACCACACCCAATAGACGTTAATGATTTATTACCCTCTCTTACATAATTTATTAATGCTGACTTATGATCCACGGTATTCCGCGGTAGGGGACAATCCCTCATACCCCTGCATGGTAGACCGTGGTGAGGGATGATGCATTTACTATTTTATATTGAATCCTCTATCGCTACATAGCTTTTTAAATCTTAATGCATCATCAAACATGAACACATTATTAAACATAACGTACACTGTTTCAACACCATTATTATATAATTCTTCAATACATTTTAGAAGACGATCTAAGTCCTCATCTTTATACTTGTATCTATAGTTTACCTCACCATTCAATCCATGCAACCTTATATACGCTACTCTGCCAATGGCTGCTGGTTTTAGCTTGAGTATGTCAACTATGTGAATTAAATTCAATTCTTTAACAAGCTTGCCAACTACATCTAAATGTTGTTTCCATGTTCCTCTGGGCTCCCAGCCAATAAGCATGTTATTCCTGTCTATTTGGCTAAAGAAGGATCTAATATTTCTTACATTTTCTTCACTATATCCAAAACTTGGTGGAGTTTGTATAACAATTACATTTGCCTGAAGAATTTTTGCAGCTTCTAGTGTTTTCATCCAAGCATCAAAGTTCTCCTTAGTTGGTCTAAGATACCCATACTTATCATACTCATTTTTACTTACTTTAAGTCCTGACCTTTTCCATGTAGGACTTGTAGGGAGATGAGTTATAACTTGCCAAGCCTTAATAGTAAATTCAAAGTCTTCAGGAGCTTCCTTTCTCCATCTCTCAAGAGTTGAGGGTAATGGTATTTTATAGAATGTCTGTTGAACTTCAACAACACTAAACGACTTATAGTATTCTCTACGTGATTTAGGGATTCCACAACAACCTATCTTAACAGTTAACTTCAAATCATCTTACACCCAGATCAGCAACTAATATCGTTAAATAAATTAATGATAAAAGTTAATAAATTTTATAATTATGTAGTTTGATAGTAAATGTTATTAGAGAATACAGTTATAAGCTGGCATAGTGTCATCCGAATCGTCGGCTACGGCGATATGAATGGTGATGTTCAAATGCCAGTTGTGCGGTAGTTGCTGTAAAGCTAGCCATATCGCTGTCCTAGCACACGAGAAAGTTATACTAACTAGACTAGCTAGAATGCTTGGTGTTGAGGTGGAATTCTCTTATGATTATACTATCTACGATAGGTTTTCTAATCAAAGAATAGCATTGACATACTATATTACACTAAAGAATGGTTCATGCCCCTTCCTTAAGGGTAATAGATGTTCCATACATGACATCTATAAGCCTTTAATTTGTAGAAGCTTCCCTTATGTCCCTAAGAAGGTTGAGTACCTGTACAACTCTGACATGAGAGTTATAAAACATAGGTCAACTTATGCTATCTCGACAGCCTGTACTTTCGTACGTAAATTTAAGAGTGAAATAGAGAAACATATTGAAACAGAGGATGATATTAAAGCCTTTCTTCCTGAAGAATATTTAGCAGCAGTTAAAATGGAGATTCTACGAACAAGGTATCTTTCGGCACTATCATATCTTTGGAAATTAAACTACATACAACTTGACTTCTCCTATAAGGGCTACTCGCAGGTTGTAGATGCATACTCCTTCATAAGGAGATACTTACCCTACTTCGTAATAGACTATAGAACATACTAAGCATGAAGCGTTAATTACTCAATCCGAGACGAAAGCAATATGGTTTCAATAGTCTCCTTAGCGTTATCCCTTAAGTAGAACCTATTGAAACAAGCGGCATGGTAATCAAGATCAAGTAGAAGTTTTCGCTTATCTTCAAGTACTTCTACTTTAAATCGTCCATTATCGGGTATTATTGAGTCCCCCCCGAACAATACCTTAAATCCATTTATCATAGCTAATACTAACACTGAGCCTTCTGTATGTCCTGGACAATGGTAGATGAACAACTCAGCATCGTCTAGTGTTATCTTTTCAACCGGCCTCCTTATGGAGATGTAGACTGGTACAGGATTAAACGGTATATTGAGCTCTTCAGCTAGTGTCCTCTTAGGATCACCATGCTGTATTATAAGTGAGTCGGGTTCATGAGCTATAATTGATGTTCCGAAAGTATTGTGGAAGTAGTAGTCTCCACCGGCAACATCAACATGACAATGAGTGTTAATTATATATCTTACCTTTAAAGGGCTTAATCCAAGTTCCATAAGATTTCTTATAGTGTTGGTAAAGCCTTTGCCGCTACCTGAGTCTATAAGTATTATGTTATCTTTATTTGTCACTATGGCATAAAAATATAGGTCTAAATAGAATGTTAGCTCGGGGCCTCCAATCAAGTATGTTCCTGGTCTTATCGTTATTACTGGCATTGTTTAGGGGGTGTTTATTATTTTTCCTCTCATAAATCTTATGTTACTCTAATGAGTGCTTAATTTCTCTCATTGCCACATACTTGACTATAGGCATTAATGCTATCTCCTGCCTTAGACCTTCTGTATCTTTTGGTGATTCACTGATATCGGCTATTAGGGTACATTCAGCTAGTTCTCCTCTCTTTATTGTTGAACACTTCGATATTATTAAGTCTACACCCATTTTTGCCAGCTTCTCTGCTACCTCAGCTAGTGCACCTGGTTTATCAATCATTTGTACATGGATCTCTACAAGCTTAGCTTTTGGTGGTACAAGGGGGGCCACAAGAATTTCTTTTTTCTCACTATCAGCCATGAGTATTACATACATTCCCTCAACAATGCCTAGTGTCTCCCTTATAACCATGGGGATTGTAATTCTACCCTTACTATCAACACGAACTATCTCAGTAATTTTCATAGAACCCAACTCCTGCCCACTGGTGAGCAATATTCACTATGAACTTTAAAGTTTATTAATCTTGCCGATTACTAATCCTTAATAACCAAATCAACTCTGCATGCCCCTAAAACGTCATTTTCAACCTCTTATATTAGAATAGGATTAAAAGTAGATGAAATAAGATTTTATTAGAGTTTGTGAAAATACTAGGTGACATAGAATTAGTGTACAAGGAGACGCTAATGATTCAATGTTACTCAACACTGTTAACAATAACTGTTCTTGTTGATGAAAGATCTAGACGACATGATGTAGAAGCTACATATGGTTTGTCCTTGTTATTAACTTTAGAAAGTAAGGGAAAGAAGCATCACATCTTATTCGATGTCGGCCCTTCTTGGGATATTTTGAAACATAACCTTTTATGTCTAGGGTATGATATTGATATAATTGATAGAATATTCATAAGCCACTGGCATAGAGATCACTATGGAGCCCTATTTGATCTACTAGAGGACGTAGGTGATAAGAGAATTAAATTGTACGTACCCGTCAGAAATAAGGTAGCAGTTGAAGTGGAAAAGGAGTATCCAGAAAAAGTATCTATAGTGGTTTGTAAACGTTGGACTCCAATAGCTCCACTCATGAAGTCCACTGGTCCTATAAGATCAAGTCTTGAGCACGCCCTAAAGGTTCGTTTACCTAATAGAGGGGTAGTGTTGTTTACTGGATGTAGTCATGCAGGACTAATTAACATCATCAAGTGGGGTTTAAGAGCTAATGAACCCTTATATGCTATTGTTGGTGGCTTCCACTTCAAAGAGAAACCTTTAGACAGTGTAGAAAGAGAACTATTGTTTCTAGAGGAATTAGGAGTAAAGTATGTTATTCCACTTCACTGTTCCGATAATCATAGTCTAATAACAGAGATTTTAGGAGATAAAGTCTTAGATTTAGGTGTAGGGGATTTAGCAGTACTTTAGCTAATCACTGAACCCATTCTCATCATAATATAGCTAGCATTATTGGGACTATATAGATTAATATGTGTAAAGGTAATAGTGTCTTGCTTACATATTTTACTGCTCTATCTAATGTTTTGAGAAGGAAGTTGTAGTTTTCATAGCCTAGTACATTAACATCATTAACAATTATTTCATGGTACTCCATTACAGGTTTAAACATATTGGCTAGTGCTCTGTTTAAAGCCTTCTTAACAGACTCTAATAACTCATTAATATTGGTATACTCACCTACAGCTCTATATCCACGCTCGATACCAGTTTCTACTCCTGTCTTACTATGATTATCTGTTGTAACAGTTTCGACGATGACCTCTCTGTTGGTGTAGTATTTGTGTAGGCACTCTTTCACGAACTTATTGATGAGATGGCGAACTCCTCCTTTCATATTATTTCCATCGATAACTATGAGAGAGAAGACTTTCTCTGTATCAAACTCGATAATCAATGCCGAGATACCTAACTCGCAAATATCTGGGTTCTGTACTAGACTCTTATCAAGACCATAGCCTAACCTCACTATCCTTAATCTATTTAACTGCTTAATCCTATCCATAATCTTATGCTTTATAAGTTCAAGTGTAGAGATAACACATTCACGATTAGCCTCTTTACCCTTTGCAATCCAGTTATGACCCTCAACTACTATTATGTCTTTAACATTTGCTTCTTGCTGAAGACACTTTCTTAAATAATCATGTACATCTGGAGGTAAATCATCTATTCCGTATTCACTTTTACCTGATATTATGATCATAGGTACTTGTCTGCTATAGAGAATATCCACATCATAGTATTTTAGACTATAATTCTCAATATTAAAGTAATCTACGTTTACACCATTAGGATCCTTTGTAAGCCTTTCATAGAGGGTGTTAACTATCTTCTTCACATCCTCATGAGAAACAGGATCCCAGCTATGACCGCATGGAGCATGTAGGATTAGAGATTCAGCATTAAACTTAGTCCTCAACATACTATTAATTTCCTTTACTAAGCTACTACCACCAAGATTTCTAAAGGGGCCTCCATGGAAGCTTGGTACAACTAGAACTAAGTTAACTTTCTCACTATCCTTATCTAATACTCTCAGTACCTTTACCCAGCCGCTTCTTCTCTCAGCTATTTTGTTGAACTCTCTTTCTAGGGGGGTTGGGTCATCAGATAACCATAGTTTAGCAAAGGCATAAAATAGTGTTAGAGCATTGAATACTGGTTTGCCAAGACTGTTTATCCTGTAAAGGTATAATTCTATGATGATTATCAACAGTATAGTAGCCACATATAGGTATAAGGGTATGCCCTCCTTGTATAATATCGTTGAGATGAAGACCGTAAGTAAAAAGGTCATGATAATATAAGATAATGGCTTGTACGGTTTTAATGGGTAATGTATGGATCTATAAAGGAAGTAACTTAGGATAGCAGGCACTATTATTACTAGATGTATTGCATTTGTTTTTAGAACATAGAGTAACATTGATATTACTATTATAGGCAATATGAGGTATAGATATAGCCCTAGTAGCCTCTTAACCCTATTTTTTAGAAGTATTGAGTCATAGAATATAATATAAATGAGGATTGCTGATATTGCAAGATATAAAATGTAAGTTAAAAGGGTGTTCACATGTCCTATTATAAGTAAGTATGCTATTACAGCTAGATTAGCTATTATTAGTGGCATACTAAGCTTTCTAGTTGTAGGCATTTGGAATAGTTTCCTATAGTGCTCTATTGCCCTTCTCTCTAGAGTCTCATTTCCATCATTATTATTTAAAGATGTAATAACATACTACACCTCATTTAAAGAAGAATGTATTATTGAGTGAAGATGATATTATAAAATATGGAATTCTTCTCATAGTTTTCATACTGACTTTTCCTGATAGTTTATTACATTCTGTAGCTCTCTGGCAGTTTAAGTATTACTTCAACTGGTCTATGTATCTCTTTCTTCCATGTATCACCTATTGCTATTAGCACTAAAATTCCACTTATTGTAGCTCTTGCCCTTTCAACTATGTTTACTAGTGTTCTCAAAGTTTTACCTGTTCTGACAATGTCGTCAACAATTAATACTTCATCTCTTTTTCTTATAGCCCTTCTTGGTATGTAGAATGTTACTACGGAGCTTGGTGTTTCGACAAAGGAGTCTTCATAGTAGTCTCTTATCGCAGCATCTTTACCTCTCTTTGCAATTATTAATGGTACTTGAAGTGTTAATGCTATACTAGTTGCTATCGGTATACCATTGACTGCTGGTGCAATAACCTTAGTTATTCTTTTACCAGCAAACCTCATGTACGCATAGTGTGCTATAAACTCAAGTGCATAAGGGTCTGATAGTAGTGGTGTTACATCAACGTATCCTTCCTCTGTTAATTCTATCCGATCTTTGATTAGTGTTCTAGCATCAACTATTTTATCCAGAGATTTCCATATCCTCTCAGCTTGCTCTAAGCTTGGCAATATTGAGCCTTTAACATATCGGCATAGTACTGTCTCTGGAACGCCTGTAACCTTTGATAATTCCTTGTATGAGTACATTCTTTTAAGTAGTCTTAATCTCTCAACAACCATTAATCTAAATTTTAGATTCTCAAATTTGTCAGCAATACTCATTAATCAACCCTCTTTTTATAATATTTTTAAACAGAGAATTAAAAATCTTTTGTGCGAGAACAGTAAAACAAGCAGGGGAAAGGCCGAAAGAATGCAGCTACTTAGGAAGCACTTAATGAGAGTTTATGATAGTATAGCACTAAGCTATCATAGTAAACGTACTAGACCATGGATACCCATCATTGAGAGAGCTATGTTAAGATTAAAACCAAGCTTAAAGATTACTATAGTTGACGTAGGTTGTGGCAGCGGACATAACACTATAGAGATAGCTAGGAGAGGATTTTATACTATAGGCTTAGATATATCATTGTCTATGATCAATCTAGGGAGGAGGCGTTTCAAAAAGAAAAGGTTAACCTGCTACTCCGATTTCATTCAAGCTGATATGCTCTATCTGCCTTTCCGCGATAGCTCAATAAATAGTTTAGTCTACATAGCCTCTATACATCATATTCCCATAGGTTTGTGTAAGAGAGTACTCCAGGAAGGCTACCGTTGTTTGAAGAAGCTAGGTTTACTAGTAGTAACTGTTTGGTCCCTAGTCCAACTACGCTTCTTTCCATCAATAATATGGGGCCTCATTTGTAAGATAGGGAAAGGGTTTAAAGGAAAGAGTATAGGGGACGTTTATGTTCCATGGAGGTATAAAGGTAAGGTGTTCTATCGTTATTACCATCTTTATAAACCTGGAGAGCTAAAACACATAATCAGGGGATTCAACTTTAAAATAGTGGAATATGGTAGATTTGATATTAGGAGAAGTATACTACCACAAAACTACTACATATTAGCCATTAAGGTTTAATGGCCATGGGCAAGCCTATAGAGATTAAAACGAGAAGTCAGCAAATACTAGCTAAAAGGAAGAGGCCTGTAAGAACCCTCTCTGGAGTCACAATAGTAGCTGTAATGACGCATCCATATCCGTGTCCTCACGGTAAATGTATCTACTGTCCAGGAGGCCCAGAGTATAATACTCCACAAAGCTATATTGGTGAAGAACCAGCTTTAATGAGGGCTATTCATAACCGCTTCGACCCCTATAATCAGGTTAGACATAGACTTTTACAGTATGAGGCTATAGGTCACAAACCTAGTAAAGTAGAGTTAATCATTATGGGTGGAACATTCCCAGCAATGCCCTTAGATTACCAGGAATGGTTTGTTACAATGGCTCTAGAGGCTATGAATAGGTATCCTAAAGGTAAGCCTAGTAAATGGATTAGTCTTGAAGAAGCTCAAGCACGAAACGAGCACGCCCCAATAAGATGTATAGGCTTAACGATTGAAACAAGACCCGACTGGGCTAAGGAGAAACAAGTTGACAAAATGCTCCATCTTGGTGCTACAAGAGTAGAACTTGGAGTACAAACAATATACAATGATATATTGAAGTTTGTTCAGCGAGGACACACTGTAGAGGATACAATAGAGGCAACAAGAATACTTAAAGATTCAGGATTCAAAATAGTATACCATATTATGCCTGGCCTACCAGGTAGTGATTTCAATAGAGACCTTGAGGCATTTAAGACTTTATTCGAAGATCCAAGATTCAGACCTGATATGTTAAAGATATACCCAACACTAGTTGTTAAAGGAACAAAACTCTATGAAATGTGGATTAAGGGAGAGTATAAGCCATTAACTGATGAGGAAGCTATCGAATTAATCTCAGAAATGTACAGGTATATTCCAAAGTGGGTTAGAGTTATGAGAGTTCAAAGAGATGTTCCTGCAACAATAATAGAGGCTGGACCAAGAAAGGGTAATTTAAGAGAGCTTGTTGAAGAGGCTGTTCGCCAAAAAGGTATACCATGTAGGGAGATAAGGTATAGAGAGGTTGGGTTAAAGATATGGAAGTATGGTATAGAGCCTGACATAAACAATATTAAAGTGTTAAGAGAGGGGTATGAAGCTAGTGAAGGTATTGAGATATTCCTTTCTGTAGAAGACGTTAAGAACGATATACTCATAGGCTTCTTAAGGCTTAGGATACCATCAGAGAAAGCCCATAGACCAGAGGTTGACGAGAATACAGGAATTATCAGAGAGCTCCATGTATATGGGCCTCAAGTACCTGTAGGTGAAGAGGCAATATTTGAGTGGCAACATAGAGGGTGGGGCTCTATTCTATTAAAGGAGGCTGAGAAGATAGCTCGAGAAGAGTATGATGTAAGAAAGATGCTTATAATATCAGGTATTGGCGTAAGAGACTACTACAGGATGCATGGGTATTTTAGACCTTCAACCTCACCTTATATGACAAAATATTTAACATAAGTTTTAAACAGTGTATATTATTTTTACTCATAACTAAGTTTTCAATAAGGTGATAGCTTTAGATGTCCAGAAGCTTACTAATAGTATTTGATCTTGATGGCACAATATGGGATCATGAGGATGCTTCTCAACTTAAACCTCCACTAAAGAGGGTATCTAAAAACTCTATTATTGATAGTGAAGGCCAGAGGCTAAATGTTTATAATGATGTAAGGAGGGTGCTAGAAGAATTGAGGAGAGCGAAGAATATATTTTTAGCTATAGCAAGCTGGAATAAGCCAGAAATAGTTAAACCCATTCTTAAACTACTAGATCTTGTTGCATACTTCGACTATATAATCATAGAGTTTACAGACAGAAAGGACCTAATGATAAAGAGGATTGTAGATAGTATACGAAGAGATTATGATATAATTATCCCACCAGAAAACATAATATACATCGACGACCGCGATGTCCATATAAGTAAAATAAGAGAGACTCTAGGTAACGTCATATTCATTAGAATGTGGCATGATGTTAAAAGTTATAATGAGCTTTCAGATAAAGTATTAAGCATAATCAGTAATGCGGGAAATACATCATAGCGTTGAGCTCAAGCCCGAGTACCCTCATCACCACTATACAATTTATCTGCTAGCCCAGCTTTTTTAGCTTTATAGTATCTTACAAGGAAGCTTGCTTGACTAGCATTTTCAGCTCTCGCTATAATCCTAGCATGTATTGTTTCAAACCTCTTACCACAATATGGGCAAACTCTAACCTTTTGACCAATCTTAATGGCTTGGTATCCTCCACAATATGGACACACAATTACAAGGTAGCGGCCACTACTCATATTCATCCGCTCACTAACAATTCTGTAAAGTAAAGGGGTAAATATATTATCTCGTACACGCTATATTTACTCTAGATGATGTAGGATTTAAGTGCTGAGACAGAGTATTATCAATGATGTCAAACCCACGCGCTGAAAACTAATATATAACTCAACTTTAATTTAAGCTTAATAATAAACTTCAATTATTTTATATCTTCTCTGTAATCTATCAGCATAAATTAGTCCTAGCAGTGCTCCCGTAGCGAGACCCCCAAAGTGAGCTATAATGTTAGGTAATCCTCCTGCTAAAGGCAGACTGCTTATTATAAACACCATTAGAAGCCACTTTAGACTTCTAGTGTACCCAAAGACCCTATATTCTATAAAGGATATAGCAGCTGCAACACCAAATACTCCACCAGAAGCACCTAATGAGATGACATGTGGATCGCTAAATACAGTTAGGATATTCCCGACTATACCACTTAGTAAGAATGTTGATAATACTCTTCTACCACCAATAAGCTTCTCTAGGGGGTCACCTAGAATCTTTAGAGCAAACATGTTGAATCCTATGTGTACTATGTTAGCGTGAAGAAACATTGATGTAATAAGTTCCCACAAAAAGCCATGTATAAGCACATCAGTACCTATTAGTAGGATAGGGATCCCAAAGATAAAGTGAACCACATATAGAATATTGTATTGTTTACCGGGTAGTATGAGAAAAAATAGTGAGGCCAGAGCATCACCATACAGACCATACATTGAGAAAAATACCACTCCAGCAAGAGCTAGGATAACATATACTATTATGTTTGCAAGTATTAGTTTACCAATAATTGTTTTAGTGTCTATGCCTATTGTTTTAATGAAATCCATAGTTCATTACCATCATACTCGAATCTTATTAAACCCTTATCATTAAGGTACCATAATACATCAATAAGTCTGTCTCTTGAAATGCCATACTTCTCTCTAATCTTATATAATATACCTGATGAGGTTAAGGGAATCCAAAGCACTGTCTTGAAGCCTGCTTTTGATACTTTCTTTAAGTATCCTTTAGCATAGTTTTCAAGATCTTTAAGTAAGGTCTTTAAGTCTAAACCGGGCTCCTCTATAACTTCATAGTCTTTGAATAGCTCTCTTAGTCTCCTATAATCCCTATACCTTACTTTTACATGGCCATTCTCTATAATGAACCTAACCCCTAGTAGAGGAAATTTTGGTGGAACAGTAACCTTAGTCGCTATCCTTTGTGGAGGTAATGTACTTACAAACACCTTGCCTTTCTTATCAATCCATTTTAGCCCCTTGTACTCTAAGACCATTATACCTTTCTCCCTTCTAATCTCCTTGTATAATTCCACTCTATAGAATCCATTAGCTTGTTCATTAAGGTAATTATTGTATTCTCTGAGCTCTTCATTATACTTCCTTTCAAAATCCAATAATGCCCTATATCCATCAATAATCTTAATGAACAAAGCCTTAAACCACCGAATAATTCCACTAGAACTTTTATAGCACAGCTGTAAAATTTAAGATTACTGGTTATTAGGTAGAGGGAGGATATCACTATTAAACGATATAGTGGTTAAAATGGGGCATATCAGTATTAGTGAGTTGAGAAGAAGGCTAAAGAAGTTTATGCCGAAAGGTGTAGAAGACTATATGCTAATATGGGCTATAGAGGAAGCTAATAGTCTAGGGCATTCAATAGTTGAGTATTATTTCTCACGTAAACCAGATATAACATTAATGTTTAGTATACCGTATCCTGGCTCTAATGAAGTTCAAGTGTATGGGCTAAGAATACATGCTGATAAGTCGCTTCTAGGGAAGACTGGTATCAATAGCCTCATTGAGAAAGAAATTAAAGGGATTATTGTTAAAAGTGAAGACGGTAAAGAAGTTAATTTCGTCTGTGAAGTAAAGAGTTTAGATGAAGGATTAAGGGTGATAAAGGCTATAATAGATTTGCTTCATAAAAGTAGTCTACATAGTGGTAGAGTTGAGATTATAGGGTATAATACACTTGAAGCTGTGTGATAGGTATTGAGGGTCGCTTTTACCGTTAGAAGATGGCTTGAGAGAGAGGAGTTTGAAACACTCTCCCTCATAGCAGACTATGTTGGCAGGGATAGGTCTGGCTCCAAGTTCGTAATAAATCCTAATAAAATTAAGAAGACGAACTTCTCATACAATGAAATAATAGAAATTCTTAGTGATGTAGGGGTCTCGCTTACCGAGTTAGAGAAGGAATACATTCGAAAGATAATCATGGAAAGGGATAAGGTTATTTTAGAATGGCTTGGAAGCATGATTATAATGAGGCCAAGCAGGTATCTTGGGGAACTGTTCAATGAAATTAGGGAATACGTAACTTACGATAGGTCTAAGAAACTCTTCATTGTTAGACCATTATACTTCTTTCAACTTAAGAGGAAACTTGAAACACTAGGATTCAATATTATTGATGAAACAGGTCTAAAGGAGGAGATGAAGCTACCATTCAAAGTATCCTTTACGGGAACTCTTAGAGACTACCAAATTGAGGCACTGAAGAAATGGACTGAAAATAATTATAGAGGGGTCATAGCTTTACCTACAGGAGCAGGTAAAACAGTCATAGCCTTGGCCGCTATAGCAGAACTTAACGAGAGAACCCTAATAGTCGTCTACACTAAGGAGCAAATGTTCCAATGGCAGGATAAGATCCTAGAATTCCTTGATATACCCAGTAGCTATGTCGGATTATACTATGGTGACGAGAAGAGAATAGCCCCAATAACCATATCCACATACCAAACAGCTTATAGACACATACATACCCTCTCCAGACACTACACACTACTAGTAATCGATGAGTGCCTAGCTGGCGACACCCTAGTTGTCATGAAGGATGGTGGAGTAAAGGAGATAAGAGAAGTAAAGGATGGAGAAAAAGTCCTCGGCGGCACAGCTTCAAACAAGTTCTCAAAGAGGAGCAATGACCTCTATTACATTAAATCCTCCTTCACAGACCTAATTGCAACTGGAACACACCCACACATAATAGTGCGAAGGAGGAGAGATAAACACAACAATCAATGGTTTAGAGTTACAGAAAACGACATCATGGTTGTGCCAACCTATGAGCTTAAACCCGGTGACTACTTCCTAGTCCCCGAGAGAATACCACATGTAACAAAGAAAGATTGGACGCCGGAGCAACTAAGACTTGTAGCTCTCATAGCTTGTGATGGACACATAGAACGCAATAAACCAATAGTCAAGGTCGCCGTAGGAAAGCATGGTGATAGAGAGTGGATAAGAAGAATCTTTATCGAGGGAGTTAGAGCCTTTGACATACACGAACCAATCCATGAATACACCAATGGTAGAGGCGACTACGTAATCTCATGTTACTCGCCCAAATTAGTACGTATCCTCACGAAGACATTTGGCATACCCAGAGGGAGGAAAGCACATATAGTCGACATCTCTAATGAGGTATTCTACTCACCACTTGAATCAATCAAAGCCTTCATTGAGGTATGTTTTTCATGCGAAGGCTGGTTATCAAAGGAACATAACGGTAGTAAAAGACTATACTTCGCTAGTACTTCAAGGAAGTTTGTGCTTAAATTACAACTTCTACTCAAGAAGTTTGGAATACATAGTGGATTCACGATTAAAAAGAGGGAAAATAAGCAACATAACAGCCTCCACCAGCTCTACATAGATAATCTAGACTTCAATAAGGCAATGGTTATCTTCACCTTCCCAAGAGAATCATTAAATACTAGTGAACGCAATGCCAGCAAGGATATGAATGATAGGCTTGGACCTTTCCGACTAGCCAGAATAACTAAGATCGAGAAGTTACATGAGGAGATGGAGGTTTATGACTTTACATCCAACGGATCACATACGTTCTTCGCTAATGGAATATGGACGCATAACTGCCACCATCTCCCGGCTGATAAGTTTAGGATTATAGCTGAAAACTGTTTTGCACCGAAGAGGATGGGTCTTTCGGCAACTGTTGTTAGGGAGGATGGTAAGCATGAAGAGCTGTTTCCTCTAATGGGTGGTATAGTGTACTTTAAGATGCCTGATGATCTGGCCATGAGGGGTTATCTCGCACCATACATTATACGTCAAGTATACGTTAAGCTTACACCAGAAGAACGTAAGGAATACCGTGAACTAATTAAACTATACAGAGAGTTTGCTAGAGGCTTACAGTTCAATCAAGTATTAGAGCAGGCTATGAGAGGTGATGAAAAAGCTCAAAATGCACTAAGGGTTCATAGTAGGCTTAGACAGATAATAGCCAAGGCGAAAATGAAGAAGGAGGCAGTTAGAAGAATAGTTGAGGAGGAGCTCAGAAAAGGCAGTAAAATACTGATCTTTACACAGTATGTTGACCAAGCTAAAGAGCTAGGTGAAGTATTAGGTGTACCAGTACTAACAGGTGATGTTGAGACAAAACAGAGAAAAAGAATACTAGAGAGCTTTAGAGATGGAAGAAGTAAGGTGCTTGTAGTTACAACCGTTGGTGATGAAGGTCTCGATATACCAGATGTAGATGTAGGAATAATAGTCACAGGTACTGGCTCTAGAAGACAATTCATACAAAGACTTGGCAGACTCTTAAGACCAAAGGAGGGTAAGGTTGCAAGACTCTACGAGATAATAGTTGAAGGCACGGCTGAAGAATTCCAAGCACAACGTAGGAAAAGAATAGAACTTGATGAATTCCTTGAATATAATGTTTAAGCACTAATAGATTTTACATAATCATAACCTAGCTTAACTGCTTTAAGATTTAAGTTTAGCCAAGTATGTCTAACTACATCCCTTATAGCTTTCTCTAGTGCATCAACTGTAACCACTTTTTCATTAACATATGCTAAAGCCCCCAACATCACCATGTTAGCTGGTAGCTTTGTTCCAAGATTATCCTCAGCAATCTTTGTAGCTGGTATGGGAATGGTTTTCTTAAACCCTTCAAGTCTTTTTACAAGAATTGAATCATAAAGTACTATTGTAGAACTACTTATTACGCTACTGTAATTTGAGAGGAAATCACCGTTATACAGGAGTATTACAATATCTGCCTTCCTCACCTTAGGATAACATATTTCTCCCTCATCAGAAATTACTACTTCAGACCTAGTTTCGCCACCCCTAGTTTCAGCCCCGTAATACTCTGTTTGTGTAACATAGTACCCCATGTACTTAGCTGCCGCTAATCCTAGAATATAACCTGCTAATAGTATTCCCTGACCTCCCCTACCCAGTATCATTATCTCATACTTCACTCTTCAGACACCTCTTTATAATATTCTCCACAAGGAATAATCTTACCCCACTCCATATTCGAATTATACGGATCAAACTTTGGCATAATCCTACATGTTCTAAACAATTCTCTTACCATTTCTATTGGCCTTTTGTATCCATTTATTCTTCCAAATACCTCAGGACATATAGATATCACTTCTAAGAATCCAAATCCTTTATGTAAAATTATGTTTTCTATACTTTTCTTCAATTGTAATGGTTGGGCAATACTCCATCTAGCAACATAGGTTGCTCCAGCTACAGCTACAAGTTTTACAACATTTAGAGGGGCAACTTTATTGCCATAAGGGGTTGATCTAGTATAGGCATTTTTTGGTGTTGTAGGTGCCACTTGTCCGCCGGTCATCCCATAGATCATATTGTTAATCATTATGACCGATATGTCAATATTCTTACGTGCTGCATGGATTAAATGGCTTAACCCTATTGATGCTATATCACCATCACCACCTATCACTACAACCTTTAACTCTGGTTTAGCTAGCTTCACACCTATACCGAAAGGGATAGCCCTCCCATGGAGAACATGGGCACCATCAAGATTTATGTACCCACTTATTCTACCACTACAACCTATGCCTGAAACTATGACCATTCTGTTTAGATCTATTTTCGCTTCTAGACCTCTAAGTGCTCTTGCAAACTGGTTGAGAAATATTCCTATCCCACATCCCGGGCACCATATATGGGGTAATCTTTCAACTCTAAGGTACTTGTCAAGTGGATGTTTATGAGCACTCATGCTTATGTGTTCACCTCTTAAGTGTTTCAATTATTAACTCATCTACCTCCTCCGGCGAAGGAATATCGATATGTAGCCATGGTACGAAGTAGACTTCTTTACCTCTTAATGCTCTCTCGACTTCAAGAGAGTATTGTCCCAAGTTCATCTCGAAGACAATAACCTTCTCAATACTCTGTAATTGCTGCTTTATATCATGTATGAAGCTAGGCCATAGACTTATTGGTCTAAGGAGTCCATAAGTAAATTCTCCCTTACACCATTTTTCGAGAACAAACTCTTTAACGCTCCTAGCTAAAGAACCATAAGCTACGAGTAGTATTCTACTCTCAGGCTTAATCTTCAACTCATAATCTACTATTATATTCTTGTTCTTGATTATTTTTTGCGAAAGTCTGGTGACAAGTGTTTTATATGATTTCTCATCGTAGTAGCCATTTTCATCATGAATAAGGGATTCAACAAAAACTCTAAATCCTTCGCCAAAAGTTGCCATGGGTGGCACTAGGTCTTCATCTGCACGATAGGGCTTGTATTCTTCAGGTTTACATGTTGGCTTCTTTCTCGAAATTATTTTTATTTCTCTACGCTTCCTAATTAAGAGTTCATGTAGGTTCATTAAGAGAGCATCAGATAGTAGTATTACGGGCGTCCTTAAGGCTTCAGCAATATTAAATGATTTTATAATATAATCATATGCTTCTTGTATTGAGTATGGTGCATAAACAACTATCTCATAGTGTCCATGGGATCCCCATCTAGCTTGCATAACGTCTCCTTGACCAGCCTTTGTAGGTATACCTGTCGATGGACCAATACGCATTGCATTGACTATGACTACTGGTGTCTCCGTTATAATAGCCAGTCCTAGTCCCTCTTGCATTAGTGAGAATCCTGGGCCGCTTGTTGCTGTCATTGCTTTTACTCCAGCCCATGAAGCACCAATAACCATATTAATAGCGGCAATCTCGTCCTCAGCTTGTATAAAGGTGCCGCCTACCTTAGGCATCTCTCTAGCCATATACTCTAATACTTGGCTGGCAGGTGTAATAGGGTAGCCTGCGAAGAATCGGCAACCTGCATCTAATGCTCCCTCAGCTATGGCTATAGATCCGCTTACAAACTCTCTCTCCATGGTCTACTACACCATAACCGTCCTTCACTTAATTTCCTCAATGTATATTGCGAAGTCAGGACAGAGCATTTCACAGAGTTTACATCCTACACATGACTCCTCATTAACGGGTTTAGGGGGTCTGAAGCCTCTGCTATTGGGTTCATCTCCTCTAACAAGGACCTTTCTAGGACATATCTCTATGCATATACCACACTCTTTACATCTATCACCGATAACGACTACTTTGAACTTACCCATATCCATCAACCTATTTTTTCATTAATTTAAGTAGTAACTTAGGGATATCACTTGGTCTCTCAGCTACAGGAATACTAGCACTCGATAAAGCTTCTATCTTGCTTTGAGCAGTCCCCGCACCCATAGATATAATAGCGCCAGCATGGCCCATACGCTTACCTGGTGGTGCTGTTCTACCAGCAATAAATGCTACAATAGGCTTATCGTAACCCTTCTCTAACACATAGTCTGCAAACGCCTCCTCAAGATTGCCACCAATCTCGCCAATCAACACTAGTGCCTTAGTTTCCTTGTCCTCCCTAAACATTTCAGCAACTTCAATGAAGTCAAGTCCAGTTATAGGGTCACCACCAATACCAATACATGTTGACTGACCTAAACCGGCCTTAGTAAGAGCGTAAGCTATTTCATAAGTTAACGTCCCGGACCTCGAAATAATCCCTACAGGCCCCTTTGCAAACACGTGGCTAGGCATTATGCCAACCTTTGCTTCACCTGGACTTATAACTCCTGGCGTATTAGGTCCAACTATTACTGTGCCCTTCATTTTAGCATAGTTCACAAACTTCATAGTGTCATGTACTGGTATATGCTCAGTAATAACCACAACGAGCTTTATACCCGCATCTACCGCCTCGTAAACAGCATCACTAGCATAGGGTGCTGGCACGAAGATTATCGATGTATTTATCTCAGGATGTTTGGCCAGTGCCTCCTCAACAGAGTCATAAACCGGTACGCCATGAACACTCATACCGCCCTTCCCTGGAGTAACACCAGCAACAACTTTTGTGCCATACTCAAGCATCATTTTAGTATGAAAACTACCCTCCCTACCAGTAATGCCCTGAACTAGAACTCTTGTATCCTTATTGACGAGAATAACCATGCTCCGGCCACCTCCTTCTTTACGCCTCCTTAACCAGTTCAACTATTCTCTTTGCAGCTTCATCCATGTCATCGTAGAGTGGTATGTTCTCCTCACTCAGTATTCTACGGCCTTCCTTCTCTCTTGTTCCCTTAAGTCTGACAACTAGTGGTTTCCTAACACCAGTCTCTCTAAGAGCCTCTATAACTCCCTTTGCTATCTCGTCAGCTCTGGTTATACCTCCGAGAATATTGACGAATATTCCTTTAACCTTGGGGTCTAGGAGCAGTATTTTTACGGCCTCTCGAACAACATCTGCTCTAGCACCACCGCCAACATCAAGAAAGTTTGCTGGCCTACCACCATAATACTTAACTAGATCCATAGTTGCCATAGTTAATCCTGCACCATTACCTATAATCCCAATGTTGCCATCGAGCTCTACATAGGAGAAGCCAAGCTTCTTAGCTTTCAACTCTATCTCAGTATACTCTCTAGCTTCTTTCTCAACAAGCTCTTGTAAATCCCTATGCCTGTACAACGCATTATCATCCACTATTATTTTAGTGTCTACTGCGATAAATCTCCCCTCAGTAGTTAAGGCTAGAGGATTGGACTCTACAAGTTCACAATCATACTCAGTGAAGATGCTATATATAGCCTTAGCTATATTGGTGAAGACCCTAACCAGCTTTGGATTCTTTATTCCAAGCTTATATGCTACATACCTTACCTCATAGTCTCTAAGGCCCACTAGCGGATCTATATAGTGTTTAACTATCTTCCATGGCTCTCTTCTTGCAACCTCCTCTATATCCACACCACCCTCACTTGATGCCAGTATAACGGGTTTACGCTTCAATCTATCAATAGTTATCGACAAATAATACTCCTTAGCTATGTTAACTACTTCCTCAATAAGTAACTTTCTAACCCTTACTCCACCAATACTTGCACCAAGTAGCTTACTGACTAAGTCTCTTAGTTCATCCTTTGACCTGGCTTTAACTATCCCTCCGAGCTTACCCCTACTAGCTATAAGAATTTGAGCCTTTACTATCAAGGGAGGTTCAAGTGCGATTTTATCAAGATCTTCTACTCGTTCTATAACAAAACCTTTTGGTACAAGTATACCTTTACTTGAGAATATTCTTTTAGATTCAAACTCATATAGTTTCAACAAAGTACACCTATAACCTTAATTGAGAAAGATTATTGTTTACGTTGCATTTCATGTAACAGTTTCTGTGTTGATAATATGTATTTTGGCTCACATATCGCTATTGCTGCATAGTCTCCGTATCCTACTCTTACTGTTTTAATATAGACTATCTTGTCGGGTTTTGTAAGGTTCACTTTTCTATTGATTTTCTCGGCAATATACTCTATAGACTCCATTGTATGAGCCTTCTCAAGAATGCCGCCCTCCCTAAGCCAGTAAAGCCTGCCATCAAGCGTTATACGGTATGTTTCATCTGGGGCTATCTTTTCATCTACCATGTTCCAAACGGCTTCAGCAACTTTCTGAACTATCGCCTCCTCCACTTTATCAACAGGTATTATTTTAAGAATATTTGTGAAACGGGGATCAATACTCTCTCTTATGGTATCTATTGCCTCATAAGGATTCATCCTGGTAAGCTTGATTATGAGGAGTGAGCGTTGCTTTTTAACAACATATACTCCACCAACGTACTGTTTAAGCTCTTCTATAGCAGCCTCCTCTCTCATAGCATAGGTGGAGACTATAAGATTAAAACTTGGACCCTCACTACTCATCCCAATAATACACCAACCATAATTATAATGTCAAGTTTAAGTAGTGTTCACTAAAACTTAAACTTTATCCTAGATAGTAAAACTGTATAATACTTTATTGAACAGGTTACACCACACTTTTTATATAATACTATGGAGCATTACAACTTAGAACTAGTAGACTAAAGGGTACATTCTCATGGCGAGAAAAGATTGTGAATTATGTGGGTCCCATAGGGCTAGGTGGCTTGTTGAAATAAGAGATCATAGTAGTAAAATTACGAGAAGAGTTAAGGTATGTGGTATTTGTAAATGGAAGTATTGGCCAAGCCCTCGAAAAATTAAGCCTATAGAGGTTGTAAGAGTGTTAGCCAGAATTAGAGGCTCTCCAGAAACTAGGAGAAAACCTTTACCCCAACCTAGAGTGCGTAGAAGAAGATAGTTCAGGGAGGTCGGTGTACATCATCCAGCTTTCTAATTGTCAGTAAGGAGCTCTTTCAACACTTAGTGCTATGCTTATATACTTATTATGTAGGTTTCTCTTTTTAATTTACCCATAGATGACTTGACTAGATTGTTTACTCTAACAAGTTTACCCCTATGTCTAATATATACTCGTTCACCATTATTGTCTAGTATTAGCTCTAAACTTCCATTAGAGCCTAACTCACTAGTAAAGTAGTTAAATAATTCTCTAAGAAGCTCCTCTAGAGTTATTATATTTAGTGTGTAGAGAAGACATAGATTCTTAGGGGTCTTAATCAATTCTACACTATTACCTCTAATCCTAATTATACCATGACTTTCTAAAAGCTTGAGCAATTTGTAGATTACATTTCTTCGTGTAAGCATCATTTTTGCTAATAGTTCTATATCTGTTACACCTTTCCATAAGAGTTGTAAAAGCTTAATCCTCTTATAGGTTATAGACTTAAGCCATATCATCGGGTGGCCTCCTATACCTAAAAGAGTTGGGTATTACCAATGTATATAGGTATTACCTTTAACCTTTGTATATCTTTCCTTAAAATATTCCTTAACTAACCCTTTAAATCTAAATAGCTTCCTCTTACCCAAATATAGAATTGTATTCGCCATATCAACTAGTATTGGGAGAGCCTCCTCCTTATATAGTGAGTTTCCCCTCCTCTTTAATAGAAAGTCTAATCTCTCATTACCTTTAATTTCAACTATAACTCGATCCGGCTTTAAGGATATTATTCCTGAGTGTTTAAACCCAGCCATAACGGCTAATTGTAGTATGGTATGTGCAGCTTCTATATCTTTAGCTACAATATGGATTATTGGGCCTTGACTTACAAGCCATACATCAAATAGTCCACTCTTAGAGATAGCAGCCATAACTTCGTCCACGGTAACCCTTCTATGCCACTTTCCATGAATTATTGCACCAACCTTATCTCCTGGTTCAGGTGTCTCAATAACTATAATTCTACCACTACATGAGCTTGTAGTGTAGTATTCTTCCAACGAGTTTATAATCAGTAAAACCTCGAGTACATCATAGTCTACAATACCTTTAGAAGCCTCTCGCATCAATCTATCTATGAACTTTTGTTTCCTCTCAATCCACGGTAATGACATGGTTTTACACTACCCTAACATTAACCTTACTACTCCAAGTGTAAATTATGCAATTCAACAGTAAGAGTAGTAGTTTGTTTTTCTCTTTTTCCTCAACGTTTAATAGTTTAGAGTCAGAGAATACTACCTTTTCGTCCCCATAGACTATTATAGCATAGTATTCCTCGGCTGTTGGAACATAGTATAATGGGTCACATAGGTAATCCTCTTCTCTAATCTTGAATACGGAGATCTCATTTACATCACGCTTTAACCCTAACTCCTTAATACCATAACATATTGGATGCCACGGCATTATGGACTTTAGGAGAGGGTGCTCCAGCTTGGTATTCTCTCTCACTATGGTTCTAGGGAGCTCTACATTACCATTTGAAAACACTACAATCTTACTTGACCATGATGGTCCGATGGTATGTTTTTCACCTGTCTCCCTAGTACATAAGGGAGTTATTTCTTGTGGTATAATATGCTGAATCTCCGGGTTAATGGCTATTCTCTCTTTTCTAATTGAAAAACCCTTGACTCTAAAGGGCTCATAAACCTTAAAGTATTTAACTTTGAACTTGGCGACTTCCTCTTCTATTTCACTATCAGTTAATGGGATTATCATCGTGTTTACTCCAAAGGTTATATAGATATAATAGTATTCATCCACTAGAGTCTTAACTGTGAAAGGCTCTCTAGAGAAAAACACCTTTACATTATTTAGTTCTAATAGTCTCCCAAGAAGCCCATATACTTCACTTATACTCTTTTGTAATCCTAGATCTAATGGTACAACTATAGCATATACCATTGTCTAGTAGCACCTACACTCTTCAACCTTCACTATTCAAAAATACTCTTTATATAACTTTAATGTAAACATCTACTTCGGTGTTTAATACTTTGACCTCCTTAGGGCCCTATAAGAAACCTGTACTTGTCATTCATGGTGGAGCGGGACCATTAAAAAGACTAAGTGAAGACAGGTTAAAAGAGATAGCGAGAGCATTAGAGTATTCTCTTGACTGTGGATTTAAGAGTCTACTCACTGGATCGGCCGTTGATGGCGTTGTTGAAGCTGTAAAGTGTATGGAGGATTCTGGGGTATTTAATGCAGGTAAAGGTTCCGTACTAAACATTAAAGGCTGTATTGAAATGGATGCAGGCTTAATGGATGGTAAGAGTCTAAGGGCTGGTGCAGTAGCTCAAGTAGGGAGTGTAAAGAACCCTATTATTCTTGCAAGGTTCATTCTGGAAAAGACAGATCACGTACTAGTAGTTGGAAAGCCTGCAGAGGAATTAGCAAGAGTCTTTGGATTAGAGCTAGCTAGTGAAGAATACTTCAATGTAAAGGATAAAATGAAGAGGCTAAGGAAGGCTTATGAGAAGTGGGTTAAAGGCGAATCATACAAATTTCTTACAAGACTAAAGGATATTATAGAGAAACTTAACATTAAAATCTATGGTACTGTTGGCGCAGTAGCACTAGATAATGACGGGTATATTGCTGCCGCCTGTAGTACTGGAGGTTACTGGCTAAAACTACCAGGTAGAGTAGGAGACTCACCAATACCTGGAGCAGGCTTCTACGCTAATAGGTATGGTGGTGCATCAGCTACAGGGGTAGGAGAATACATAATGCTAGCCTCATTATCAAAGTATGCAGTAGACTTGATAAGCCAAGGTGTAACAGCTTCTACAGCAGCTCAAGCAGCAATAGACTATATAACAACACTGTATGGAAAAGATAATGCAGGAATAATAACAGTTGACCAAAAGGGCTATGTAGGCTTCGCATACAATACTGAAGGCATGAGTAGAGCCATAAAAGCAAAGGACATAGAAAAACCAATTATAACCCCATTATAACTCCTTGACTGTTTAGATGATGAAGACTACCCTAGATGGTTAACTTTAATACTATAGCTCTTAATATTTTAAATCAGAAGCGATGAAGAACCTTGTAAGGTCTGAGGTCACAAGAGGAAAGAGATGGTGAGAAACCGGGCTCCCGAGCTTCCCACTTTTAATATTTGAACCCTGCGAACCTTTATATTTAGAGAAATAGTCATAAATACTCTATAGGTGTGTTTAAGTCATGGCTGAACTTCAGCAACTAGTCAGGCTAGGTATTCCAATAGTTGATGAAAGACTTGGAGCAATATATCCTGGTAGCATGATTTTAGTTGAAGCAGTCCCCGAAGCTTATCCTCACGTAATGGTACATATGAGTTTACACCATCAAGCATCACAAGCCAACCCCGTATCATACATTGTTGTCTTAGATGACCCTGAAGACTATAAGACAATGGCTAAGAATATGGGTATAAAAGTTGAAACCTTCGAAGTAAACGATTTATGGAGATATGATGATGCAATAAGTGTTGAAGACGCATTAGTAAAAACAATAAACCATCTATCAAGAAATAGGCTTGTAGCAACAGACCTAATAGGTTTAAAGATAACCGTAGATTACACAAAGAAGTTTATGGAAATAGTCGAAGTAAACCGTAGAAGACAGCTCTTAACCTATCTTCTAGTAACACCTCAACTCGTAGATAACGACCTACTATATCTTCTAGAAAAACGCGCGGAAGTAGTTTTTAACCTCAAACTAGAATATGCTAAGGAAGGTGTTAGAAGGATAATCTGGATAAAGAAGACCAAAAGAATACTTGGAAGAGACGCATACCTAGAGTACACAATAACACCTAGAGGGATAGAGATAGAAACAGTAAAACGAGTAATCTAACGGCAAACACAACAACCTCTAAAGGCTACGATTAAACCTTAAACTTAACCATTCCAGGGAGTATCAGGGCATTAGATTTGTCCAATTTAAGAGATTCTATTACGCTTTCTGAATCTAAATCGCTCACACCATTAATGATTATAACTTCATACTCACTATGTAAGATAGCATTTACACATGAACGTACTAATATAAACCAGCATATGACACACTATTATCAATGTAAATATTGCTACAAATAAGACCAGAATACACCTAATCCTACACAGTAATGGTGTGTTCTGGTTGTACACTAATGTCTTCCTCATGATACGATCATAACATGTTTAATTAATTCCCTATTAGCATCAATAACTCTATTACGGGCAGTAATTATTTTATAACTGTTGTCTCGTATCAGTCAGTTTAGGTTAAAGATATTAGAATCCCATTATATTAGTCTGATGTAGGTGTAAACTCTATTGATTATAGTCCTAACCGGTGTTGATGGTTCTGGAAAGAGTGTAGTTGCAAGAGAGCTTGCCAAACACTTAAGGAGGAAGAAAGTTAAGGTTAGAATCGTCTGGGTTAAGAGCCTTCACACTTTAGCTTACTTGATATATAGATTTTACCGTAAATTTTGGGGCATAGAATACATTATTAACTCTCGTAATAGAATAGTTGAACATTACACTACAGCTTGGATGAAAAGACATGGCACCATCTGGGGTATCATAGAGTTCATCTCCGTACTCCCCTGGATACTCATCGTCCACCTTTATACTTTTTTAAACTATACCGTTATCTGTGATAGGTTCCTCGTCGACTTTATCACAACAGTCTTACTTAGACTTCGAAAACCCTTATGGGCTTGGAAGAGCATTATAGGAAGGTTCCTTATAGCTCTTCATAGAAAAATTATCACCATTCATTTGAGGATTTCATATTCCACTGTTCTTAAGCGTAGACCTGAAATAGAATACAATCCATATGAGCTTAAGACTCTCATGACTCTTTATAGTATGATATCTAAGTATGTTAATGCTTATGAAATAATAAATGAAGGTAGCTCTCTAAAAGCTATAGTAGAGTCTATCTTAAACAACATAGGTAGAGTGAAGAAAAACTCTTATAAAAACTAACTGGAACATTCGTGTTTATGTTGGGAGGTCTTATTCTTTATTAGTGTAGTTTGTTCATTCTTCCACATATAGTACAGAAAGTGTAGTAATGATTTATTAAATTAAATACTCCTTGCTCACAATTTCTTTAACAGTTCAAGTACCTTACTAAGAACATACTCCACTTGTCCTTTACTTTCTAGTTGTATTGAGAATACTTCATTCTTTCCTCCAATATTTAATCCTTGTCTCCTCAGCTCTTGGAGCGCATATGTTAGGTCATAGCTGTAGCTTCTAACATAGATGTATTCTTTATAATTCTTTACATCAAATACTACTACAACTATACTGTCCTGATACCTCCTTGCTAGAGTTCTACCAACAGCTGATACAAGGAGGTATGGAGATTCAAACTTAAACACTTTTATATGTCCATCCTCGATGACTAGTTTTGCTATTTCTAGTAATCTTGCTAGTTCCTTCTCTATACCCCACCTTACACTAGACCATTCATCATCACTTACCACCTCGTAAGGTGTATTATACCCTAATAACCTATATGGTGCTCTCTCTACTATGCCTGCATTTAAAGCTCTAGATGCAGCATCTAAGGTCTCACATGCCTCTATAACACTATCTAGACTCCATCCTTTATCATCTATGTACTCCTTTATTTCACTCCAGAAAGCATGCTTGACAATACTTCTCCCTATGTCTCCTACTACTCCTAAAATAACATACAGGTTTAAAGGTAGATTGAGTATCTCTCTTAAAACCCATGTTGTTGAAGGATAACTTGCTTTTCCCTCACTAAATACTGTAGGATTATATATCCTTGTCATTCTTAGACGTTTATCATACACATTTATATGATGATCTATTAGTAGTATAGGCTTCTCTAATTCTTTTTCAAGTATCTCTAGATCTCGCTGTTTTAGTGCATAATCTAAGATTAGGATGGAGTCTGGGTTGATATGATTAATCACATCTATGTCTATAGCATCTACTCCATACATCCCTATTTGAGGGATCACATTAACTGCTTCAACCTTGTTCTCCATTAGGTACTTTAACATCATCGTACATGATGCTATCCCATCAGTATCCCAATGATGTACTATTACTACTCTACTAGGCTTTGCTGTAATCTTCTGTAGAATACTCTTACACTCACTAGCTGTTATTATCATTGCTAGATTCCTGCCTAGATTATTCTATAAATGGGTTTTTGAAGCTTAATACTACTTCCGCTACTTCGGGTCTCATCATGTATTCGGGTGGCTTTACACCATTCTTTATTAGCTGTCGTAGTTTTGTACCACTTATGCGTATTCTATCCTTCTCTTCATGTGGGCATATCTTCTCGTTAACCATACCTCCACATTTACGGCAGTAGAATGATTCACGTATGAACAATGGTGTTACACCAAGATCTGGGAATTCCTTGAATGCATCCCATGCCTCATATGGCCCATAGTAGTCTCCTACTCCTGCATGGTCCCTACCAACTATGAAATGTGTACATCCGAAATTCTTCCTCACTATTGCGTGGTGTATTGCCTCTCTTGGCCCAGCATACCTCATCATCATTCTTAGTACTGCGAAGACTATTGCGTTTTTTGGGAAGTAGTGTTGTATAAGCTCCTCATAAGCAGCTATTATCACGTCGTCTCTGTAGTCTCCTGGCTTCTTCCATCCTACAAGTGGGTTTATGAATAATCCGTCAACAAAAGTTAATGCTGCCTTCTGAACATACTCATGACCCATATGTGGTACATTCCTTGTTTGAAAGCCTGCTATAGTTCTCCATCCTTTCTCGCGAAATAGAATCCGTGTCTCTATAGGCCATAACCTATACTTTTCGTATGGCTCTGGAACTTCACCTATCAAGTCTATTTTTCCGCCTAGTAGAAGCTCCTTTTTATCAAAGGTCTTCTTAACTCCTGGATGGTTTGGATCAGTTGTCTTGTAGACTTGTTTTGCAAATTCCCTTTTATCCCATCCATAAATCTCCTCAACACTCATTAGGGCTAGTGGCTTCCCCTGATACATTAATGCTATATCATCGCCCTCCTTTACACCAACTATCTCATCAGGGTCTACGTCTAGTATTATAGGTATGGTCCATGGTATATCATTTGACAACCTCATATCGTAAAGTACATGCATGTAGTCTTCTTGTACTAAGAATCCCTCAAGAGGACTGTATACTCCATGAGCAATATTCATTGCATCAGACGCTATCTCTGGTGTTAGCTCTATCTTTGGAAGCTCTTTTGCCTCTTCTAATAGGTGTTCTTTCCTCTTACCCGTAACTACTCTATTTATGAGTCTTCCTCCATGAGGCCTAGAAACCATAACTTAAACCACCCATAAATATGAGGAAAAGGTGAAAGTGTGGACTATATGTAGCCTAATCTCTTAAGCTTCTCAATTATTTTCTTTCTATCCTCCTCAGTGAATGGTTCTCTATATCGCTCCTCCTCATGTGCCGCTACAACCTCTCTTAGAATATAAGTTACATATTGTGATACACTAGTAAATCCAGTATCCTTAATCAACTCTTTTATACGATTATATAATGTTACTGGTATGGATACTGTTGTATATTTTCCTGTTCTTACTCTTTCACGTTTCTCTCTTTGGCTCATCCCGGTCTCACCCTTTCTATAAGGTAATTACTGTTCTTATGAGGACAAGTGCACCTAATATTAGGGTTACAACTCCAATACCCTTTCTAAGATACACACTTTTAGATTTTCTCACAGTATAAACTGCTATTGGTGATGAGAGTAAGACTCCAAGAGTTAAAGGTAGTGCAAGATCCAAGTGTAGTACTCCTCCAATAGTGTAAGCTAATACCGCTACTGTACAAGCTATACCTCGTGCTATCGGGGTTATTGCTACAGCACTCCGAATCCCAATACCTGAGAGAACCTGCCCACTTGTAACTAATGGTCCGTAACCTCCACCTGTAAACCCTTTATTAAAGCCCGCTATGAAGCTCAATAGGAGTATCTTGCTCCAAGAGAACTTTATGTTTCTTAATGAATTCGAAAGCACTACCAGACCAACGGTAAGTAGTAGTAATGCTAGGTAGAGTTTCATGTAGAATGATGAAACGTTTACTGCAATAAAATACGCTACTATGGGCGCAATAAAACCTGATAAACCAAGGATTAATGCTACCTTTAGATCCATACTCCCCCACTTAAGGCTAATATTCCTAGCTTTATGATGGAATAGTGTAGTAGGTATTGAGCTTAATAGTTGTGAGAATATTACTGCTGAAACAGCTTTTAATGGTGGCACCCCTAGTATTATCAGTATTGGAGTTAATATTGTCCCATATCCCATTCCAAAGACTATATCAATAAAGCCTATAGTAAACGCTAACCCCACTAGTAGTATTGGATTATACTGTAATGCTAAGTTAGCCCCACCTCTAATTATATTTAATTACATCGATAGAATAGAGAATGGGATATTTAAATATTTAGATTGAAAAAGAAATACCGATTTAATTAAATATAATTAAATTTTTGGCTAAAGATAGCCTAAAGCCCTTAACCTCTCTTTAACCTTCTCTTCTTCCTCTTTAGAGAAGACTTGCTCTGGCTGCTCCTCTTCGGTTAGAACCTCGTTTAAAACGAACTCTACAAGCTCTTCAACACTTGAAAAGCCGCCCTGCTCCTCAATATACTTTTTAGCCTTATCGTAAAGGCTCTTAGATATATAAACTGGAACTTTATCCTCAGACATACGTGTCTAGCCTCAGCTAGCTTAAACCCACACTCAGTTATATAAAACATTCTCAACCTAAAAACCATTTAACAATAATGTTAACATCAATAACTATCTTTGCCTTCTCCAACTCTTAATAACCTCTGTAGAATCCCATCCATTTGGAGCTCTTCTCTTAAGCTTCTCATTAATGAGTAGTACTTCAACAATGTTCTTTTTCTCCTCTTCATTAAGTTTCTCAAGAATAGCCTTAGTCAAACAATACCACCTACTAGGATCAATATGCTACGTAGTATTCAATATTATGTATAATATTATATGTATATAAAATAACAATTGATAAAAACTCTTTGAGATGTGCACTTGACAGCTTATGTCGATGAGTGATACATAGTTTTATATAGAATGGGATTTAAGAGAAAATACGGTTGCAGGGTCTTGAGCATACATTACCCTGAGGTATTATTTCAGAGAGCAAAAAGCTATCTCACTTCTGCTAAACGGAATTTAGAGGAAGGATTGTACGATGTGGCTGCTCTTGAGGCTGAGGTTGCTGCTCAACTGGCGTTAAAAGCTTTAATATCTAAGGCTGGGTTGGAGCCTCCAAGGCTGCATAGTGTTAGACGCTTATTAGCATATGTTGCTGAAGTGCTGGGTGGAAGTATCGATGATAGTGTAAGGGAGTTTACTAGATTAAAGCGTAAAGAGCTGATAATACTTGAGAGAGCTAGGGAAGCTGGACAGTATGGTCTAGTCCCTGTTGACAGGGAGGAGGCACAAATAGCTGTTGGGATAGCAGTAGAAGTGGTGAGACTTGTTGAAAAGCTGTGGAAAATGGATTAGAGAGCAATATGGGAAGCTAAGAAACTGGCGTGAAATAGCAAAACAAGCATCTAAGGCTATTAGGGAGGTTATACCATGCTGCGAGGTCTATGTTTTTGGAAGCATTGTAGAAGGTAAGGTTACGGGAGCTAGTGACATAGACGTACTAGTAGTAATCGGCGGTGAAGTTGATATATTACAGCTTAGGAGATTATGGATAAGTTTAAATGAGAAATTAGAGGAAATTCTAGGCGAAAACGCATACATTATAGACCTACACCTTATAAGCAGGGATATGGTGAAAAGGCCACCATATAAGCAGTGGCTTGAGAAGGCAAAAGCGTTAAATCCTAGCTAGGTATAGGTGAGAATCATTGGAACATTTGGATAAGGGGTTTGTTGTTTGGTTCACTGGTCTTCCTGGTAGTGGTAAGACTACTGTTGCTAGAGGTGTTGCCGAGAAACTAAAGGCAATGGGTTATAAGGTCGAGCTTTTAGATGGTGATTGGGTTCGTAAGACTATTAGTATTGGTGCTGGCTTCACCAAGGAGGAGAGAAGGATACACCTCATTCGTGTTGCATGGGTTGCCCGCCTTCTAGCAAGAAATGGTGTTGTAGTATTATGTAGTTTTGTATCCCCATACCGTGATGTAAGGAGTGAAGTAAGGAAGATCGTTGAGGAGGAAGCTCCATTTGTTGAAGTCTACGTTAAATGTAGTCTTGAAGAGTGTATGAGACGTGATCCCAAAGGATTATATAAGAAGGCTCTTCGTGGAGAAATAAAGCATATGACTGGTATTGATGACCCCTATGAGCCTCCTGAGAATCCTGAGATAATGGTTGATACTGAGCATTGTACTGTAAGTGAGAACGTAGAGACAGTAATGGAGGGTCTTAAAAAACTAGGACTAATCAAGGAGTAAAATAAATACAATGGTAACATAAAGTTAAATAGTCTTTCCTATGTCCTGTTTAGGAACGTGTAGTGTTTGAGGTGTAGTATTGGGTGAGAAAACTATTCATTCTAGGATTAGACTGTACGCCACCAAAAATACTCTATGACAGGTGTGGTGTAGACTTTAAATATTTAAATGAAATTGTTGATGAAGGTGCTAGGTTTATTCTTAAGAGCTGTCATCCACCAATAACTATTCCAGCATGGATATCTATGTTTACAGGTAAGACACCTGGAGAACTCGGAATATACGGTTTTAGACATAGAAAACCAGGAGACGTACGTGAAAGCTACATAGTAAACTCAACCTTCATAAAAACACCTACACTATGGGATACTCTAGGACGTAAGGGATACCATGTTGGAGTTATTGGTGTACCACCAACGTATCCTCCAAAACCCGTACATGGCCTCATGATAACTGACTTCATTACTCCAGGACCAGAGAAGTTATACACGTTCCCCCCATGGCTTAAGAGGGAGATTGAAAGCCGCTTCGGACCCTACATTTTCGACGTTATTTATCGTAGTCACGAGAAGGATAAAATAAGGAGAGAACTATTCGAGATGACAAAGCAGCATTTAAACATAGTCAAATACCTCCTTGCTAATAAGCGGTGGGATGCCTTCATATATGTCGAGATTGGTGTTGATAGGGCACATCATGCATTCTGGAAGTACTATGACAAAGAACACCCTAGATACACTGAACACCCAATCTACAGTAAGGTAATTCCAGAATACTATAAACTCATAGACAGTGGGTTCAAGGATATAAGAAAGCTACTACCAAAAGACACAATAATAGTTATAGTCTCAGATCATGGAGCCAAAGCTATGAAGGGAGCCTTCGTGGTGAATCAATGGCTAGAGCAACAAGGCTACCTAAAATTCAAGGAGAAACCTAAAAAGCCGGGGCAAGACCTTGAAGCATCAATGATAGACTGGGAGCACACTATAGCATGGGGTTGGGGAGGCTACTATGCAAGAGTATTCATAAATCTTGAGGGAAGAGAACCTAAGGGTATCGTTAAGAAATGGGAATATGAAGACGTATTAAAGCAACTCAAAAAGGACATAGAGAAGATTAAGGGGCCAAACGGTGAGCAATGGGATAATAAGGTTTATACGCCATACGAGCTATACCCAGAGGTTAATGGTGATGCTCCAGACCTTCTAGTATACTTTGACGATCTCAGCTGGAGATCGGCAGGAACACTAGGATGGGACACAATATACCTACCAGAGAACGATCGTGGACCAGACGATGCAGTACATGACTGGAATGGAGTATTCACAATATATGATCCAGAACAAACAATAGAAAAGGGCTTTAAAGGAGAAATAAGCATAGAGAAAATACACAAATTCCTCATTGAAGCCTTAGGGCTCTCTCATACATAATATTTTATAGTGTTTTATGTTGCTTTGTAATATCCTTTATCCATTTCATGAGGCTTTAGCATTTTAATCTTATTATAGTGTTAATGTTCTCTTGTTTTCTATAGTAATGTTTATTTATATTTGTGTGTCACTGTTTACTTGGGGGTGTTTATGGTGAGTGTTGTTATTGGTGTTAGGGTTCCCCGTAAGCTTAAGGAGGAGTTGGAGGAGCTTGGTATAAACTATGCTGAGGAGATAAGGGA
>Ga0190367_1000237_pt1 | contig 41973 bp, 44 predicted proteins | sample 4872181011_MG_FD_171838 | JGI IMG/M metagenome (GOLD analysis project Ga0190367, IMG submission 171838) | Hydrothermal vent microbial mat bacterial communities from Southern Trench, Guaymas Basin, Mexico - 4872-18-10-11_MG | ecosystem: Environmental > Aquatic > Marine > Hydrothermal vents >... | reverse complement strand
TTCCTATACAGAACCACCTGGATATACCCAGTAATACCAGCGCTAGTCGTAGCAGTACCACTATTCTTCATAGTCAGCGCCATAACCAAAAAACCACCCAAAGAAATACTAGACCTCCTAAGCTAACCTCCTTCCCTATTATTTAATTCGCCTCAAGCTGAAGTAAACGACTGTAATGGTTAGCAGTAAGACAAATTCTATGTTAACTTACTCTACGTGTAGCCTTGTCAGCGCTACTAAGTTACTCTTTCAGTGCGTTAATGTCCTATTTAGTACGTAAGGCTTGAGGGAGGAGTAGTTAAGGTAAAGGTTCTTTAAACACACCATGTAAAAAACTTATTGATCCGCCGCTACAAGCTAATATACTAAACATCATAAAAAGTTGATAGGATTTGAAGGGAAAAGTTTGTGTTCTCGTCAGGAATAAATCAGAATAGGTTTCGAAGACAGAATAGAACTCCTTCACGTCTTGCCTTTAATTAGCGCAACTAAGAGGGCTGCTAAGAGGCTCATTAAGGCCCCTGTTGTGAAGGCTATAAAGTAGCTCTTAGTTACATCAAAGACTACCCCTGCTAATGCTGGTCCAACTACCGCCCCTAACCCGAAGGAGGTACCTAAAACCCCTAGTATGGAGCCTACTCTCTCCATACCGAAAAACTCGCCTACTGTCGGTGCATATAGGGCGATCCAGCCATAGGAGAAGCCAAAGACTATGGCTATAGCGTAAAGCTGCCAAAGACCACTTACCTTAAGCAGCATCCATGTACAGGCTGCCTGAGCTATGAAGCATGATGATAGGGTCGCCTTAACGCCCACCTTATCTAGTATAGCACCTACCCCTATCCTCCCGATTATATTGCTAATACCTATTAAGCTCACTATGAGTGCAGCTGCTAAAGCCGGTATACCTAGGTCTTCAGCGTATGGTACAACGTGTATAATAACCATAGCTCCTGCCAAGCTACCAAGGCTAAACGCTATGTAGATTAACCAGAAAAGCTTGCTTTTAATCGCCTCCTTGGCAGCCCCTCGCCTCATAGGGCTAGGCCTTAAGTCTTCACGCCTCGGGTCTTCAACGATTAACACCGTTAACGCCATCACTACTATGAACATGAAGCCTAAGAATGAGAAGGCGAAACGCCATCCATAGACGGCTATAAGGTATTTACTTAGTGGGGCTAAAACAAGCATTCCTACACCTAGCCCAGCTACAACAAAACCTGTAGCCAACCCTTTTCGATGTGGAAACCACTTCATGGCTGTTGAGGTGCAAGGTACATATAGCGCACCTACCCCTATAGCAGCTACGACCCCATAAAACAAGTAAAGTTGCCATAGAGAGCTTATAGTGCTGCATAGGATAAAACCAATCCCAGCCAACATACCTAACGACAGCGTTACCTTCGGCCCACGTAAATCATAGAGTGCTCCTGAAACCAGCTGCATAGCGGCGTACACCGCCATGAATATCGAGTAAGCTACAGATAACGCACCTCTAGACCATCCATACTCAGCTTCAATGGGGCTAAAGAAGACCCCGTAGATGTATATGCTACCCAGCATGATCATGGCTGCGAAGGTTAACATCAATGTAAGCCACGGACGATACCCGTCCACCCAGTCAACCCCCAGGAGCTGTTACGTGTAAAACTCCTAATAAAAGGCAATAATCCGCCACTTTAAAGGCAAGTCTCCCCATGGACTTAGGCTAAAGCCTCCAAGAAGCTTTAACAAAAACCTACTGACTAACACGTGATGCACTGTGATTGGACATGAAGCCTTGTTCCTCGTCCTTTTATACGTGACCCTCTTAGGGGTGGTGAATTTCTATGGGAGGAAAAGCCGTAAGTGTGGCGTAGAGGATTCTCACAAGCTCCGTCAACCTAAGGGGATTCTCCTTTGAGCGGCTTCTTAAGTAGACCAGGTAGTTTGGGGAGCGCCGTCCCCGTATGGTGAGCTCTAACTCCATGCATAGTTGGTAGCGTGCTCGCCGTCTTAATGATCATTAGCCTAGTGCTCGTGTCTGAGAGGTTAACTACAAAGCTCTAGGCGTCATATTCACCGTGTTAGCTGTTATTCAGGTGGTGTAGCCTACACTACAATAATTTTTGATTAAGGACCACTAGTTACTTCTAGGCACTTTAAAGAAGACATAGCTATTGGAAATCTCTATGAACTCTATGTCCACCTTTAAAATCTCTTTGAAGAGGGCCTTTACGTAGTGTTTAAGCCAGATGGACCATTTACCCCCCCATTGATGCCTCAAAATTATCTTAACTTCGTCCTCCTCCTCAAACATGTGCATAATGAACCAGTGGCAGTTATCCTGTAATACTGTTTTAAGGAAGAACTTAACTCCTTCGAAGTCTAAGCTTTTACCGCAGAGCGGTATTAGCTCGCGGGGGGTTTTAGCCCCTCTCTCAAGAGCTATTTTACTCAGTTTTTCTTCATCTACCTCCTTAAGCAACCTTAAGAAGGTCTCTCTGTTTAAGGTTATTATATCGAAGTGTTCACGATAACGTCCATAGACCACGTACCCCTCTAAAAGCCTATTGACTAAGCTATTGACGCTTATACGTTGCCTAGCGGCTTCTTTCTCTATTTCCTCTAACACCCAGCTGTTAAGTCTAAAGGTCCTAGGTGTGGACAAAAATCTCCACCTGGACACTTTGTGTTTCAAAGTTGTACACTTAGTGTACTTAAAGTTTAATTTTCTTTAACTACGACGTTAAATTGATGAGTGCTCCACGCCGTCTCCATTATGCCTGGATTATAGTCTCTATGGGCTTCTTAACGGTGTTAGGGGCTCACGGCTTTGGTAGGTTCGCTTACTCGTTGATACTAAGGGACATGAAGGTCGCCCTAAACCTCGATTACTTCCAGATGGGGTTGATAGCTACAGCTAACTTCATAGGCTACTTGACCTTGGCCACAATAGGCGGAGCGCTTGCTAGCAAGTACGGGTCGAGGAAGGTGATCTCGCTCTCAGCCCTAGTGATGGGCGTAACCATGATCCTCACAGGCCTATCAAACAGTTTCATAGAGGTATTAGTTTGGCGCTTCATAACAGGCCTCGGTAACGGTGGAGCGTACCTACCAGCCATGGCGCTCCCCTCCATCTGGTTCGCTATGAAACTTAGAGGGAGAGCGACAGGTTACGTGTCAGCTGGAATCGGCGTGGGCTTCGCTCTAGCTGGGATCATCGTACCCCCCATTCTGATAAGCTACGGCGAGGCTGGTTGGAGGTTCGCCTGGTTTTACTTAGGCGCGGTGCTCCTAGTCATAGCGCTCATCGACTCCCTCTTCCTCAGAAACAAGCCTGAAGACGTAGGACTAAAACCCTTAGGCCTAGAGGAGGGAGAGGTGCGGAGCGGTGGCGGAGGGTCGTCGCTTAGATGGGGGCTGGTGTATAAGTCAAAGGAGATCTGGATGGTAGGCCTAGTGTACTTCATGTATGGCTTCTCCTACATCATCTACGTCACCTTCTTCTCAGCGTACCTAGAGGAGGTCTTCATGTGGAGTAAGGAGGCCGCCGGCGGCCTATGGTTCATAGTAGGGCTGCTAAGCATTCTAAGCGGCATTATATGGGGCTGGGTGTCCGACGTGTTGGGCAGAAAGTACGGTATGGCCCTAGCCTACGCGGTGCTAGCTCTATCATACGTCCTCTACGCCCTAGCCATACCGCCATACGGGCTCTACGCCTCAGCGCTAATATTCGGTATTGCTGCGTGGAGTATACCCACCGTGGCCGTGGTGGCTGCTGCCGACTACGTTGGGCCGGAGTTAAGATCAGCTGCCGCTGGCTTCGTGACGCTGTTCTTTGGGATAGGCCAAGCTATAGGGCCAGCCGTGGGTGGCTTTGCTATCGAGGCCACTAAAGTATTCGCGAACGCCTTCTACATAGCTTCCTTGGTCGCCTTCATAGGGGCCCTAGGCTCCCTCCTACTGAAGAAGCCGCCCGCCAAGTGACTCCTCTAACCCCTCCTCACTCTTTATTTAGGGATCATCCACGAACCTTTTTACGTTGGTTTAGCCTTAACCAGTGGAGACACCTGATTTGAAAAGGAGGTTGCTTAACTCGGCTTATTGGAGTTAGGTAAAACAAAAAGTAAAGTGAAGTTGAGGAGAAGAAACTATTTGCGTTGTTCCTTTAACTTTCTTCTAAGGTCCTCCGTGGCCTTAAGGTCTAAGGTCAGGGTCTTGGGGTCTATTACTACGCCGTAGATCTCCTTAGCCTTCTCTATTGAGACGAAGCCATTCTTAACGTCGTCCAACACTAGCTGTGGATCTCTCTCCAGCGGGTCTCCATAGCCTCCGCCGCCAGGTAGTATGCACCTAATTAGGGTTCCAGGAGGCACTATGAGGGTCTTCCTTGGGTCTGGCCGCTGCTCTTCAGGCGTGCCAGGGTTTATTATGAACTCGGACTTGGAGCCTGGTAGGCCTCCAAAGAGGCCTGGTGGTCCGAACTCTAGCCAGTCGGCGACGTTGACTACGGTACATGGGCCGTCAGTAAGCACCCTGAAGTCTATGACTAGACCGCAGCCTCCTCGATACTTGCCGGCTCCGCCGGAGTCCTGGAGGATCTCTATGCGCTCGATCCTCAACGGGTTGGAGGTCTCCGTGACCTCCACAGGGGTGTTCTCAGCTCTAGGCGGGAAGGCGAAGGCGTGGATGCCATCCTTGTTAGGCCTGGCGCCTAGTCCGCCTGAATGTATAGCTACGTGTATGAAGGGCCTGCCGGTCCTCGGGTTAATCCCTGAGAACTGAGGCATGTTGCTCTCTCCGCCGCTAGCTGCTAATACGCGGTCGGGTACAGCCTGAGCTAGGGCTCCGCAGACGGCTGCGTTAACGTGCCATGAAAGTATGTGTCTAGCGCCCACCGCGGCTGGGAACTTAGCGTTTACTATGGTGCCCTCTGGGGCGTAAACCTCGATGGGCCTTAAGGCGCCCTCGTTGAAGGGTAGGTCTGGGGTTAAGGCGCCCTTAATGGCGTGGATGGTGTAGGCGTAGGTGTAGTTGAACGGGCTGTTAATGCCGCTGTCAGTTTGAGGCGAGGTTCCAGCCCAGTCGATCCTCATTTCTGGGCCCCTAGCCTCTATGGTCACCTTCATCCTCAGCGTGGTGCCTGGCTTAGGCCCGTCGAAGACGTGCTCGTATACGTAAGTGCCCTTAGGCACCTGCTCCAAGGCCTTCCTGGTGGCGTTCTCAGTCACTGATATTATGGCTCTAGCTAGGTCTGTTAGGTCCTCGAGCTTGGCGTCCTTCATGAATTCCTTGAGCCTACGCTCAGCCACGTAGTTGGCGGCTAGCTGAGCCTTAATGTCGTTGAGCAGGGTCTTGGACATCCTGACGTTGGCGGTTATCATCTTCAAGGTGTCCTCGTTGGGCTTGCCTGCCTTGTACAGCTTATGCATCGGTATGAGTATGCCTTCCTCGAAGATGATCTTGGAGTCCGCTACGTGGCCTCCAGGCGCTCTCCCACCTATGTCTGCGTGGTGGGCTATGTTTAAGGCGAAGGCCACTAGCTTGCCCTCGTAGAAGATAGGTGAGATCACTACGAGGTCTGGTAGGTGGCCTGACCCTAGCCACGGGTCGTTGGTGGCTATTACGTCGCCGGGTTCAAGGGTCTCAGGCGGGTACTCCCTGAAGAGGCTCTGCATGATCTTAGGCACTGAGCCAAGGTGGCCTGGGCTACCGATCCAGTCGGTCTGGGCTAACATGTTGCCCTCAGCGTCGAAGATGGCGCAGGAGAAGTCATTGGCTTCCCTTATTAGCTCGGAGTAGGCGGTTCTCTTTAGGGTTATAGACATCTCCTCTACTACTGAAAGCAGACCTCCCCACAGGATTTCAAGTCTTACAGGGTCAAATCCGTAAGCCAACACGTTCACCTCCTATAACATGATTATTATGTTGCCGTACTCATCCATGGTTGCCTTAGCCTCAGGTATAACCACGGTGGTGGATTCGCGCTCCTCTATGATGGCTGGCCCGCTTATCTCGACGCCAGGGTACATCTTGTACCTGTCGTAGACCTTGCAGTCCACGTAGTCGTTGTACTCGGAGAAGAAGACCTTCCTAGTGCCTTTAAGCGGGTCGCGTTTCTCAGCGCTTAGCTTCTTAACCTTAACCCTGGGCACCTTGCCCACAGCTAAGAGCCTCCAGTTAACGGCCTCCACGGGGTCTCCCGTGGTGTAGCCGTAAGCTTCCTCGTAGGCCTTAATAAACCTAGCCTCTAACTCCTTTAGGGTGTCGCTGGTTATATCGCCCTCAGGGAGTCTGATGTTTAGCTCGTAGGCCTGGCCCACGTACCTTAAGTCGGCGGTCCTAATCATCTCGTACTCGGTGACCCCAGCGGTCTTAAGCAGCTGTAGACCCTCAGCCTCCATCTCAGCGTAGAGCTTCTTGACGAGCTCCACGTCCACCTTGTCGAGCCTGGAGACGTAGGTCTTAACGAAGTCGAACTTGACGTCGGCCGCGAGCAGGCCTACAGCTGAGGCTACTCCGGCCAGTATGGGTATTATCACTTTCCTTATCTTGAGTTGCTGGGCCATCCTGACCGCGTGGAGAGGCCCCGCACCTCCAAAGGCTATGAGCGATAGGGTGCTTGGATCCTTACCTCGCTCGACCGACACGGCCCTCATCGCCCTGGCCATGTTGGCGGTCACGACATCGTAGATCCCCTGGGCCGCCTCCACGAGGCTTAAGCCTAAGGGCTTAGCCACCTTCTCCTCTATGGCCTTCTTGGCTAGGTCGGGGTATAACTTCATCTCTCCGCCTAGGAAGTAGTCTGGGTTCAAGTAGCCTAGAATGAGGTTGGCATCAGTCACCGTGGGCTCCGTTCCGCCTCTACCGTAGCAGGCTGGGCCTGGGTCAGCGCCTGCGCTTTGGGGGCCTACTTTAAGCAGGCCCATCTCCACGTGCGCTATGCTACCTCCTCCAGCGCCTATCTCTATTAGGTCCACGGTGGGAACCTTGACCGGGTACCCGCTACCCTTCTTGAACCTGTAGCCTCCTACCTCAAAGATCGTGGTTATCCTGGGCTCGCCTCGCTCTATTAAGCAGCACTTAGCGGTGGTGCCTCCCATATCGAAGGATAGCAGGTTCTCCTCACCTATCATCCTACCTATGAAGGCCCCAGCTAGGGCTCCAGCAGCTGGCCCAGACTCTAGGAGCCTGACTGGGAACCTAGCGGCGGCCTCTATGGACATGGTGCCGCCGCCCGCCGACATGATAAATAGCCTCCCGGTGCAGCCCATGTCCTTAAGCCCCTTCTCCATGCCCTCTAGGTACTTCTCCGCCTTGGGCTGGGTGTAGGCGTTCACGACCGTGGTGGAGAGCCTCTCATACTCCCTCCACTCAGGGAGTACAGCTGAGGATATTGATACATAGATGCCCGGGTACTCTTTCCTAATGAGCTCCTCGACCATTTGCTCGTGCTTGGGGTTGGCGTAGGAGTGGATGAAGCAGACGGCTATGGACTGTACGCCTAGGTTTAGAAGCTCCTTGATTACCGCCCTGACCTCATCTAGGTTTAGCGGCTTAACTACGCTGCCGTCGAAGTCTACTCGCTCATCGACTTCCTTCCTCAGGTACCTGGGTATTAAGGGTGGGAGGCGCTCCTCGAAGAAATCGTACTGGGTTACCCTGCGCTCACGGTCTATTTCCAGGATGTCCCTGAAGCCCTTGGTGGTTATGAGCCCCGTGACTGCTCCTTTACGCTCTATCACGGTGTTGGTGACCACGGTGGTAGCATGTATCACCACTGATAGCTGTGAGGGGTCCACGTTGTTTTCGCGAAGTATCCTCCTTATGCCCTCGAAGGCGCCTATCGAGGGATCCTGTGGAGTTGAGAGCACCTTCGTTATGCTTACTTCGCCCGTCGCCTCGTTGATTAACACTAGGTCTGTGAACGTCCCTCCAATATCTATGCTAAGCCTATACTTGGCCTCTTTACTCATACACAGGACCTCTCCTCTCAAACTGTGGTGAGGAGCTATTCTCCTAAGCCTTATAAAGTTTATAGAAGCTGGTTTTTAGCCGTATAGGCCTAGCTCCCTGGCTATAATGTCGTTGTTAATCTCCGTCGTACCGCCGCCTAGGTAGAGCCCCCCTGCATCCCTGAAGAACCTGTTAACGGACATCTCGCTGGAGAACCCTAGAGCTCCGTGTATCTTCCAGGCTGCGTCCACAGCCCTCATAGCAAGCTCGCAGGCGAAGTTCTTAGCCATGGCGGCTGGCTTAACGGCCTCAGGCGACTCCCTGCCCTTCTGGTCTAGTAGCCAGGCAGCCCAGTACACCATTAACTTAGCTGCCTCGAGCTCGGTGTGTAGGGTGGCTAGCTTGTGGGCTATGGACTGGAACCTGCCGATGGGCCTACCGAAGCACACCCTCTGCTTAGCGTAGCTTAGAGCCTCCTCCAAGGCAGCCTCGGTTACGCCGAGGGCTAAGGCACCTGTCACCACCCTAATCTCGGCTAGTATCCCCTGTAGGTACTTGCCGCCCACTCCAGTGCCCGCTAAGGCGCGCTTAGCCGGTATCCTAACGTTCTCGAGCGAGAGCTCAGCCTCCTTAAGCCCCCTCATCCCGAACTTGGGGATGTGCCTGCCTACCTTAAAGCCCGGCGTATCCCTGTCCACTAGGAAGAAGTCTATGCCCCAGAACCTCTTGCTCTTGTCGGTCATGGCCCCTATGATGAAGAAATCCGCGTAGGGAGCACCCGTACACCAGGTCTTGCTGCCGTTTAGGACGAAGTAGTCTCCGTCCCTGACCGCGGTGGTCTGCATGTTACCTAAGTCTGAACCAGCCTCGGGCTCAGTGACCGAGAAGGCCCCCCTCTTCTTACCCTTGATCGCCGGCACTAGATACTGTTCCTTAATCTCCTCGTCGCCGTACTTGGCTATGAAGTCGGTGGACTGGAAGGCCTGCATAGTTACCTGGAAGGCTACGGCCAGCGACCCCCTAGCGACCTCCTCGCAGAATATGCAGAAGGTTAAGACGTCGCAGTTGGAGCCGCCGTACTCCTCTGGGTAGCGTAGGCCGAAGAAGCCCATGTCGGCGAACTTCCACCAGAGGTCCTCGGGGAACTCGTCGGTCTCGTCTATTTTAGCGGCTACAGGTTTAACCTCATTCTCTACGAACCTTCTAACAGTCTCCTTAAACAGTTGTTGCTCCTCTGTCAACCTAAAGTCCATGTACATCCACCTCCGTCGAGAGCTATAGGTGTAGGAGAGGGCTTATAGGGTTTATGGAGGTCCTCAGGTTAAGCATATATAGCGTTGCTGTTTCTACTCACACCTTGAAGCGGTGGTGGACTTGTTTAAGGAGGATGAACTTAAGCGAATAAAAGAGGAGTACGATAAGTGGTGGCAGGGCCCCGTCCAGAAGGCCCTCCAAAAGACTCCTGAGAGGCTGAAGGAATTCAAGACCTACTCGGGCATACCGTTAAAGGCCATTTACACGCCCGAGGACATTAAGGACATGGACTACCTCAGGGACCTAAACTTCCCAGGCCAATACCCCTACACGAGGGGTATCTACCCGCTGATGTACAGGACCAGGCTCTACACGATGCGCCAGTACTCAGGCTTCGGTACAGCCGAGGAGACCAACGCTCGCTTCAAATTCCTACTTAAACACGGCGAGACTGGGCTCAGCATAGCCTTCGACCTGCCCACCCAGATGGGCTACGACCCAGACCACCCCATGGCTAGGGGGGAAGTGGGCAAGGTAGGGGTCTCTATAAGCACGCTCCGCGACTATCAGGTCCTATACAGGGACATACCGATGGATAAGATAAGCGTGCACATTCAGGCCAACGCCAACGCCATCTTCATGGTGGCCATGCACATAGCTGAGGGCCTCAACAGGGGCCACCAGCCCAAGGACCTATGGGGCGCCTGCCAAAACGACATCCTGAAGGAGTTCATTGCTAGGGGCGCCTACATATACCCCCTTGAGCCCTCCATGAGGCTATGCTGCGACGTAATCGAGTACTGCGTCAAGAACATGCCAAGGTGGCAGCCCATAACCGTGTGCCAGTTCCACATACAGGAGGCCGGCGCTAACCACGTCACCGCGTGGGGCTTAAGCCTGGCCAACGCTATAGCCTACGTCGAGGAGCTATTGAAGAGGGGACTACCCATCGATAGCTTCGCCTTCAACGTCTCCGTGTGGAACATAGTATGCGGCCCCGAGTTTTTCGAGGCTATATGCGCCATCAGGGCGGCTAGGAGGCTGTGGGCTAAGATAATGAAGGAGAGGTTCAAGGCTAAGAGGCCGGAGTCCATGATGATGAGGATCTTCATGGGCTCGGGCGGCTTCCAGATGACTAGGAAGGAGCCTCTCAACAACATCATCAGGGGCACCATCTCAGCCCTGGCTGGCGCCCTAGCAGGGGTCCAGGCCATGAACATCCAGTGCTACGACGAGGCCTACGCCATACCCACCGACGAGGCGATCAAGCTAGCCCTAAGGACCGAGCAGATCGTCGCCTACGAGTCGGGTGTGACCAACGTCATAGACCCCTTAGCAGGCTCATACTTCGTCGAGTGGCTGACCAACCAGATCGAGAAGGAGCTGGTGAGCATCATAGAGGAGATAGACTCCATGGGAGGGGCCCTCGAGGCCATCAAGAAGGGCTACATGCAGAGGGTGATCCTCCAGCAGGCCTACGAGTACCAGAGGAAGATAGACACTGGCGAGCTCGTAAGGGTGGGCGAGAACATGTTTGCCACCGAGGAGTACACGCCGATAAAGACCTTCGAGGTGAGGCCTGAGGTTGAACGCGAGCGGATAGAGTGGATTAAGCAGTTTAGGGCCTCCAGGGACAACAAGAAGGTTAGAGAGGCCCTAGACAAGCTAAGGAAGGCTGCTGAGAAGCCCAACGAGAACCTAATGCCCTACGTCATAGAGGCTGTCAGGGCCGACTGCACCATAGGTGAGATGGCGGACACCCTTAGGGAGGTATTCGGGACCGCTGAGGACATAGCGGCGCTATAGGGGGTCGTGAGGAATGGGCAAGCTTAAGGTATTGGTGGCTAAGCCAGGCCTCGACGGCCACGACCGAGGAGCCAAGGTAGTTACGGCCGCGCTAAGGGACGCAGGCTTCGACGTGATATACACGGGTAGACATAAGTCCGTGGACGAGATAGTGGACATGGCCGTTAAGGAGTCAGTGGACGTAATAGGCCTAAGCATACTGTCAGGGGTACACTTAGAGGTCACCCAGGAGCTAATGAACAAGTTAAAGGAGCGCGGCTACATGGTGCCCGTAGTGGTGGGCGGGGTCATACCCGACAAGGACATACCTAAGCTCAAGGAGATGGGCGTAATCGAAGTGTTCCCTGTAGGCTCCAGGCTAGAGGACATCGTTAAGTTCTTCGATAAACTAGCTGAAGAAAAAACAAAGAAAAGCTAGATTATTTTGCGCTGCTTAAGCTCCTCTAGTTTTTCTTTACTTAGACCTAAGACCCCGCAGTAAATCTCCTCGTTGTGCTCGCCTAGTCTAGGCGGGAAGGGTAATTTCTTGCCGATCTCCTCTAGGTAGGGCGTGGGTCTATGGGGCGGCGGCAGGTAGATCTCGACCCCTGTCTTGGGGTCCTTGGACATCAACAGCCTGTCGGCTATGAGGGGGTCGTTGCAAACGTCCTCTAAGGTGTTTATCTTAGTCGAGGGTATGTTGGCTTTCCTAAGCATGTCCAAGAGCTCCTGGCTGGTGTAATTGACGGTTATCTGGGCTATGCGCCTAATGAGGTTGTCAGCGTCGGCTCTACGCCCCTCGTTGGTCGCGTACCTATCCTCGGCTAGCTCCTTAAACGGAGGGAGCTTGGTGAAGTCCTCCCACTGCCTATCGTTACCTATGGCTATGTATATGTAGCCGTCCTTCGTGGGGAAGACGTCGACGGGGGTGAAGAATGGATGCCGGTTGCCGGTCCTCGTAAGCCTTTGTCCAAAGGACTTATAGTGTGGTAACTTAGTTATCAGCCAGGTTACGGTGCTATGAAACATGGACACGTCTATCCTACAACCTTCCCCTGTCCTTGCTCTCCTATAAAGCGCCTTGACTATCTCGGAGTAAGTGTGCTCCGCGGCTAGTAGATCAGCTATTGGCACTCCAGGTATCATGGGGGGTCCGTCGGGGTCTCCGGTTAAATCCATTAGCCCAGCCCTAGCCTGTAGGATGGGGTCGTAGGCTGTCTCCACCACGTCTGGGCCGAACCCTGTGACCCCCACCCATATTATGTCCCTCTTAACCTCCCTCAACGTCTCATAATCTATGCCGAGCTTCTTGTATCGATGGGGCAGCTGATTAGTGGCGAAGACGTCCACGTTGAGCTTCACGATTAGCTCCTTGAGCAGCTCTCTGCCCTCCTCAGTGGCTAAGTTTAGGGTTATGGATTTCTTGCCCACGTTGTACGGTAGGAAGTAGGTGTTCATCCCCTCCTCTCCAAGTACGTTCCTACCTACGAAGCGGTTAGGGTCTGGGCTAAGCGGGTTTTCGAGCCTTATCACCGTGGCGCCGTCCAGCATTAACTTGTAGGTTGCATAGGGTAGCGTTAACGCTTGCTCTAAAGTTAAGACTGTGACCCCTTCAAGGTCTCCTTTAGCCAAGTAGATCCACCTCTAGTTTAACAAAAGAAGGGGGGTTGATGTTATTTTTTAGCCTCTTGAGGGAACCCGCCGTACTTCTCCCTTAACACTCTGTGTAGTACCTTCCAGCCAGCCATCTTAGGTAGGCTGTCCAGGAATATTACGTCCCTCGGCACCTTGTAGCTAGCCAGCCTTTCCTTGCAGAACTCTATGATCTCCTCCTTGGTGGCAGTCTCACCGGGCTTAAGCACCACGGCCGCTACCGGTATTTCGCCTCGCCTCTCGTCGTAGCGGGCGAAGACCGCTACCTCAGCCACCTTGGGGTGCTTGACTATGACGTTCTCCACCTCGGCTGGGTATATCTTCCAGCCCGACATTATGATCATGTCCTTCTTCCTGCCAGTCACGTGTAGAATGCCGTCCTCGTCGAGGTAGCCTAAGTCACCTGTTAGGAACCAGCCGTCGGGTAGGAAGGCTTCTTGGGTCTCCTTAGGCCTCTTCCAGTACCCTTTAGCTACACCAGGACCTCTCAGCGCTATTTCACCTATTTCGCCTGGGGGGAGCTCCTTAGATGGATCGCTCTCATCCACTATCTTGACCTCGCAGTAGCTTATGGGTGCTCCTGCGCTAGTGTAGCCCTTGGATAGGTGCGAGTAGCCGTAGGCTACGGCTGGGGCGGTGCCCACGACTATGGTCTCAGAGAGGCCGTAGGCGTTGATGATCTCTATGTGCGGGTAGCGCTTAACGAACTTCTCCCATATCTCTTGGGGGGTCGGTGCTCCGCCGGTTATTATGCGCCTAACGGTTTTAAGGTACTCCTCCGCGCCAGGAGGAGCGTTAACCAAGCTGTAGAGCACGGGCGGCATGCCTGAGGTTATGGTCGCCTTGTACTCCCTAGCCAGCCTTAAGTACTCGTTAAGGTCGAAGCGCTCCATTATGATGAAGGTTGCCCCGTACTTAAGCGCCGTTATGCCCCAGCTGACCCCCACGTGGAAGTGGGGGTAGAAGCCTAGGTAGACGTCGTCCTCCGTCAGCTTTAGGGCCCAGCGCTCAGCTTCGACGGCCGCCATCCAGTTGCCGTGGGTCAGCATAGCTCCTTTTGGGAACCCGGTGGTGCCGGCGGTGTACTGTATTTGGCATAGATCTTCAAGCGAGCAGTTTTCAGGCCTAAGCTTAGTCTCTCCTTCCTCCATTAACCTGCTCCACGGTATCGTATCGTCGGGGGCCTCACCTATCACCACTACGTTCTTTAAGTGTGGGGTCTCAGACCTTATCTGTGATATAACCTCCCTGTAGGCTTGATCCACGGTTATAATGGTGTTGGCCTCAGAGTCGTTTAAGATGTGGAGCATCTCCTCCCTTCTAAAGGCGGGGTTCGCCGGTACGGCTACGGCTCCTAGCCTCCAGGTAGCGAAGTAGCTTATGATGGTCTCAGGCCTACTGCCTGTGTAGACGCATACGCGGTCTCCCTTGTTGACTCCCAGCTTCTTGAGGCTACTCGCTATCCTGTTCACCTTCTCTAGGAGGTCCCTGTACGTGTACATTTCTTTGCGCGGCGGGAACACCATGGCTATCTTGGAGCCGAAGTAGTGCACGTTGACGTCTAGGAAGGAGGTAAAGTTCGGCATCTCCAGCTCCTCCCTTCAACGTTAGCTGAAGAATTTGCGCTTTTAAGGCTTACCACCTGGTTTCTTTAAACATAATAGCTTAGCCCGGATAAATGTATACTAAGACAGGTTTTTAGTGTATGGTTTTTCAGCTAAATATTTGTTGAGCATATCTCCCTATGCTTAACATTGTTCTTCTAACATAGCCTCCCTAAAACATACTTAGACCGATAGAGCCCCCTAGGATACTGACATCAACATACATTAATTAAAACTCTATACCCCTCCTTCCACTTATCCCTCTCCTCCACGGATGCTTAATTTCCTTAAACTCGGTTACATAGTCAGCTATTTCGCAGACCTGCTCAGGGGCTCCTCGCCCAGTTAACACAAGCTCTACGTGGCTGGGCTTATTCCTGATTAACTTAAGCACGTCCTCCACCTTGATTAAGCCGTAATCCATAGCCACGTTTACCTCGTCTAGTATCACCAAGTCGTAGCGGCCACTCATCGCCACCTCCTCAGCCCTCCTTAACGCCTCCTGAGCCAACTTAACGTCCTCCTCCTCGGGTCTCTCCCTGTCAACAAACTCCTCTCGTCCAAACTGCTCGACTTCGATGTTCGGCACGTACTTGATGGCTTTGAGCTCGCCGTACTCGCCCTTCTTCATGAACTGGACGATGTAAACCCTATATCCTCTACCGGCGGCCCTTAAAGCTAGGCCGAAGGCTGAGGTTGTCTTACCTGGCCCGTCGCCCGTCTTGATGTGTACGAGGCCTAACTTCTCCAAAGCCGACCCCAAAATGTAGGATAAGAATCCTAGTATTTAACCTTTAAAGAAAAGAATAAAGGAGTTCCTTTATCCCTTAGGTATGCCAAAGTAGTCGTAGAAGCCTCCTCTACTCCTCGGGTTGTATTTTCTATCGCCGTAGTAGCCAGCCTTGACAAGCTTCTTTAGTATTAGTGGAGGAGCGTAGCGTGGATCGCCGGTCTCCCTATATAGGTACTCCATGACGTGTAGCTGGACGTCGATCCCAGCCATGTCGTGGAGCTCGAAGGGACCCATGGGCATGTTGAAGCATAGCTTAGCCAGCTGGTCTATCTCCTTTATTCCTGCTATGCCTGCCTCGAAGAGCCTGAAGGCCTCGCCTGCCCAGGCCGCGAACCACCTCGAGGTGAAGAACCCTGGCCCGTCGTTGACCACTATGGGCACCTTGCCTATCTTCTTACAGAACTCTACTGCTAGGTCTAAGGTCTCCTGGGAGGTCAGCGCTCCCTTAACTACCTCCACGCCCCTCATGATGGGGACCGGGTTGAAGAAGTGTAGCCCCACGAACTTGTCAGGCCTCTTGGTGGCTGAGGCTAGGTCCGTTATCATGATGGCCGAGGTGTTGGAGGCTAGGATGGTCCTCTCAGGGCATAGCCTGTCTAGGTCGCTGAACAACTTCTTCTTTAGGTCCACGTCTTCAGGTACGGCCTCTATGACTATGTCGGCGTCCTTAGCAGCCTCCTCAAGGCTGGTGGTGGTCTTAATCCTGGATATGGTGTCCTCCACGTCCTTCTCCGTTATCTTACCCTTAGCTACGAGCTTGCTCATGCTCTCCTTTATGAAGTTGATGGAGAACTTCAGGGCGTCGGCGCTTATGTCCATCAATACCACTTGGAACCCCGACCTGGCTACTACCTCGGCGATGCCGCTGCCCATCCTGCCAGCTCCTATCTGTGCTACCACCTTAACGTCCTCAATCCTCATCTTAAACCCCCGTGCCTACTTAGGTACTGGGAGCTTAAGTTTTAATCAGCAGCTTCTCAGCTAACCTGCTAGGCTTAATCGTATGGTACTTGGCGCCCACCTCGTCTAGGCCCATGCCCATGGCCAGCCCTATGAGCTGGGTGAGGTAGAACACCGGGACGTCGAGGGTCACTCCTAGCTTCCTGGACGCCATTACCTGGCCGGCGTCGAACTGAATGAGGCAGGTGGGGCAGATCACAGCTAGGCAGTCAGCGCCCAGCTCCTTCACCTGCTCTATCTTCTCCTTGACCATGGACAGCGAGAGCTCCTCGTCGGCAGGCCTTATGAACGCTCCGCAGCATAACCCCTCTGAGGGGTAGTCCACGACCTCGCAGCCTAAAGCCCTCAATAGGTCCTTGAACACCCTGGGCCTCTTAACGTCATCGTAGTGGCTAAGCTCATCGTATATGTGACAGCCGTGGTGCACCGCCACCTTAACGCCCTTCATAGGTCTCTCCACGGCCTGCTTAACAGCATCCGCCCCTACGTCCTCGTGGAGGACCCTCAACAGGCTCCTCACCTCGACGCCCCCTTCAAATCTCCTCCCCACCACCGCCAGCACCTTGTTGACCTTGTCCCTCAGCGAACCGTCGGCTTTAAGGTCCTCAGCCACCCTAAACAGCGTAGCGTTGCAGCCGTTACACAGCGTTAGGATATCGAGCCCAGCCTCCTCAGCCACCGCTAAATTGCGCGCGGCGAGCGCGTACCAAGCGTCCTTGTTTAACACCCTCATCGTTGTGGGCTCGGGACAACACGTAAACCCGTCCAGCCTCTTGAACTCAACGCCCAGCCTCTTTAGTACTTCGACCGATACGGCCTCTATGTGGGGTACTCTCTGGTAGATTAAGCATCCAGTGAAGAGGGCGTACCTCCTCATCTGGACTCCTCTATTAGCTTTGATAACCCGACTTCACGGTATATTTTAGCGGCCTCCTCGGGGCTAAACCTAACCTCTGGAAGCTTTAAGTCCCTACGCCTCTTCAAGGCCATGGAGGTTACAGGGGCTGAAAGCCCGCTCTTAACTATGGAGGCGGCCACGGCCTTAAACCCGTCGATGAGGGGAGCCAGCTTCTTAACCCTTAACACCGCTATTAAGGGGAAGGATAGGCCTAGGCCGCTCAGCTCCCAAGGCTTCCTCGCGTATGGATAGGAAAGCCAGCGATCAATACCCTTCATCGCATATCACGGTTGATATTGAAGACTCGCTTCAGCCTTTTTAACTTTAATGCGCGCGTTCAATCCCCTCTACACACGTTTCTTGGCTCAATAGTCGCCTCTAAAGAAGGTATAAATACGTTAAACCACTAAACTGCGCTTAAAGCTAAGGGTGGTAGGATTGAAGAAGCTCGTGTTCCACCCAGAGCGCTGCACTGGCTGCAGGGCCTGTGAGCTCGCCTGCAGCTTCTTCTGCGACGGCGTCTTCGCTCCTTCTAGGTCTAGGATAAGGGTGGTTAGGATAGACGAGGAGGGCGTAGACGTACCCATAGGCTGCATGCACTGCGACAACGCCCCCTGCATGCTCGTGTGCCCCTCGCCGATGGCCATGTACAGGGATAAGGACACGGGCGCGGTAGTAATAAACGTCGACGCCTGCCTGGGGTGTAGGTCCTGCATGATGATCTGCCCCTTCGGCGCCATAAACCACGACCCAGAGAAGGGCTTCTGCTACAAATGCGACCTATGCCACGGGGACCCCGAGTGCGTCAAGTGGTGCTTCACTAAGGCCATAGAGTATGTGGACGACGAGGAGATTAGGCGGCAGAAGAGGGCTAAGGTGGCCGACGAGGTAGCTAAGGTCGTGTTAGAGGCAGCTAGGTTTGTTAAGCCTGGGAAGGGGTGATAGCCTGTGACCAAGCTTGGAGGATATGCCGGTCAACTATTAAGGATAGACCTAACCAATAACGTGATCAAGAAGATACCTCTATCCAAGGAGATGTGTATCCAGTATATCGGGGGCAGGGGTAGGGACGCCAAGGTGCTCTTCGACGAGCTCCCCCCTGAAGTAGACCCCCTAAGCCCAGACAACATCCTATGTATCTCCACCGGCCCCATAACCGGCCTCCTCGGGCCGACCACGGGCAGGGTCAACGTGGCAGCCAAGTCGCCGCTCACAGGCATCTACGGCAACTCCAACGCTGGTGCCCACTGGGGCGCTGAGCTCAAGTACGCTGGCTACGACGGCATCATAATAACGGGCAAGGCTCCCAAGCCCGTCTACATATACATCGAGGACGACTTGGTGGAGATAAAGGACGCCAGCCACCTATGGGGGAAGGGCACTTACGAGACCACTAGGATCATTCAGAAGGACCATCGAGGCTACGACACCAAGGTAGCCGCCATAGGCCCAGCCGCCGAGAACGGAGTGCTCTACGGTTCAGTGATCTTCGACTACTGGGACGCAGCTGGCAGGACCGGAATGGGCACGGTGATGGCCTCCAAGAACCTAAAGGCCATAGCTGTCACTGGGACCGGGTCCCTAACCGTCGCCGACCCTAAGAGGTACGCTGAGGTCGTAAAGGACGCTTGGCTAGCCGTCCTCGAGGACCCAGGCTTCCAGACTCAGGAACACGCTGCGCTGGGCACCTTAGTGGTCTTAGGGCTGGGCAACGCTCAGGGATGGCTGCCTACGCGCAACTTCAGGGAGACGGTGTTTGAGCTGGCTGATGAGATAAGCGGCGAAGCCTTCAGAGACCGCTTCAACACGAGGCCAGCTCCTATACCTGCTGGCAGGGCCTGCTTATCGTGCCCCAACAGGTGTAAGCGCTTCGGCAGGATAACCTCAGGTAAGTACGCCGGAACCAAGGGAGGCATAGAGTTCGAGGGCGTAGCCGCCTTCGGTTCAAAGTGCGGCGTAGGGGACCTAGAGGCTGTGTTCCACGCCTACATGCTATCCAACGACTACGGCATGGACTGTATCACCTGCGGCAACACCATAGCCCTCTTCATGGAGCTACACGAAGAGGGCATCCTGACCCACGACGAGCTTGAAGGCCTAGACCTACATTTCGGCAACGCCGACGCCATGGTGGAGATGGTCCACCGCATAGCTAGGCGCCAAGGCAAGCTGGGAGAGCTAGGGGCGCTCGGCGAGGAGCTAGCCGCTAAGCGTATTGGTAGAGGGGCTGAGAACTACATAACCACCATCAAGGGGCTAGGCACCATAGGCACCGACCCCAGGGTAGCTAAGGGCTTCGGCTTCGGCTTTGTCGTAGCCAGTAGGGGCTCCGACCATTTAAGGGCGCACCCCGTGTTCGAGATGATAAGGTACCCGCCAGGCGTAGCTGAGGAGCTCTTCGGGGCTAAGGAGGCAGGAGAGCTAAGCAAGTACGAAGGCAAGGTTAGGCTCGTGTACTTCCACGAGAACATGGCTGCCGTCACCGACTCCATGGGCACCTGTAGGTTCATGCACGCCTCGTTCTACGCTGAATACCCGGTACCTGAGATCCTAGCCAAGTACGTGAAGCGTAAGGGCCCCGTCCACTCCATCAAGTACCATGAGTGGCTGTCAGCCGCCACCGGGCTGAACTTCACCTACGAGGACCTGATGAGGACCGGTGAACGCATCGTAAACCTCGAGAGGGCGCTGAACGTGAGGTTCGGCATCCGCAGGGAACATGACACGCTGCCCAAGCGCTTCCTAAACCAGCCCGTGCCCACAGGCCCCTACAAGGGCACGGTGTTCACCAAGGAGATGCTGGACAAGATGCTCGACGAGTACTATGACCTCAGAGGGTGGGAGCGCGAGACCGGCCTACCCTACAAGGAGAAGCTCCTAGAGCTTGGAATGAAGGACGTAGCCGAGGACCTAGAGCGTAGAGGACTGGTGGCGACAAAGATAAAGGCTGAAGCTAAGGAGTAGAGGAGGGGTAACGCTTGCCCTACTGTAAGATATGTGGTAGGCGCATAGAGCTCTCCAACACGGGTGTGCGGGTCTACAAGTGTAGGTGGTGCGGCAAAATAGTGTGCCGCGACGACTTCGACCTAGTCAGGAACCTATGCGTCGAGTGCTCTGGAGCTAAGTCTAAGAAGGCCGCGGTGGCAGGAGCTCATTAATGCCCCTGGTCACCGTTAAATACCTCACCATCTTTTCTAACCTCACAGGTAAGAGGGAGGAGAAGGTTAAGCTCCAAGAAGGCTCTACGCTTAAAGACTTAGCTGGGCTACTGTATAGGAAGTACGGTAGAGATTTCGAGGAGCACGCTAAGCAGGCCATGTTCCTGGTTAACGGCCGCCAAGCGGAGATGAATGAGAGGCTGAGCCACGGCGACGTGGTGGTGATCTCATACCCAGTGGGTGGAGGAGCTTGGACGACGTAGACAGACTCTATAGGAGGCTAAAGGGAGTTAGAGCTAGGCTTAAGCTTCAAGCCAGGGAGATTGAGAGGGCCGTTAGGGAAGGCGACTTGGACAAGCTTAGGTCCTTGGAGGAGCGCATCATCGGCCTAGCCTACACCAAGACCTGCCTACGTAAAGAATTCGAGAAGCGCATAGGTATACGGGGCCCCTACAAACTAACTACTAGGTGACCGAATGCCTTTTCTCAAAGTCTGGGACGGCGTGTTCATGGTTGGGGGTCCAGAGCTAACCAGCATGGAGGACTGCTGTATCTACGCTGTGGATGGAGGCAGCGAAGGCTTCGTGTTAATAGACTCCGGCTTAGGCTTAACCTATAACTCAGTGGTAGAGAACTTAATGGACGCTGGGCTCAACCCCAAAAGGCTTAAAGTTATTATAGCCACCCACTGCCACGTAGACCACGTAGGTGGGCTATCTAAGTTTAAACGCGATTACTCCCCCACCATAGCTGCCCACGAACTAGACGCTGAGGCCATTGAGACGGGCGACCCAAAACGCTTAGGCTTGGAACTATACGGTGTAGCTTACGAGCCGTGTAAAGTGGACCTTAAATTTAAGGGCAGCGAAGAGTCATTAAGAGTAGGCGACGTAGAGCTAACCGTACTACATATACCTGGACATACTCCTGGGAGCATAGCGGTCTACGCGGACGTCTACGGTCAACGTATGCTCTTCGGGCAGGACATCCACGGTCCCTTTAACCCTGAGTGGGGCTCAAACCTCGAGGAGTGGCGTAGGTCCATCGAGAAGCTCCTACAGCTAGACGCCGACGTGCTTCTCGAAGGACACTTCGGGGTAATTCAGCCCGCCCGCGCGGTTAGGGACTTTTTGAGGGATTACTTGGAGATAATGTCATGAAGAGGCATTTAATCACCGTCTTCTTCGACGGACTATGCGAGCCTGTCAACCCAGGGGGAGTTGCGTGCTACGGCTTCGTCATCTACGTGGACGGCGAGAAGGTGGCTGAAGGCTCAGGTACAATAGGGGCTGGCTATTTAGGGATGTATACTAGCAACAACGTAGCTGAATATTACGCCTTGATATACGCATTGAGGAGCCTTCTAGAGCTTAGCTATGAGGGCTGTAGCCTGGTGGTCAAGGGTGATAGCCAGCTGGTTATAAGGCAGCTTAGAGGCGAGTATAGGGTCAAAGCCAAGCACCTTAAGCCCCTATACGAGGAGGTTAAAGGCCTATTAGCCCGCTTCAGCGAAGTTCATCTAGAGTGGGTTAGACGCGAAGGCAACGTCGAGGCGGATACGCTTAGCCGCAGAGCCTACGAGACCTATATCAAGGAACACCCTGAGGTAGCTGAGCGCTACAGCTTAGCTTTTAAGAGAAAATCTACCGTGTTTAAACGAGATGAGCTTAGCTAAATCTGCTGGGCTAACCTCTAGGCCGTAGTGTGGATCCCCGGAGCTGAAGTTAATTCTTCTCCTCTTAAAGACCTCGTCGTCCACTAGCAGCTCGGCGTCGATGGTTAAGGGGCACAGGGCCCCTGGCTCCCCTCCAAGCCTCTTTAACTCCTTGATCGGTGTCACCTTAACTTCCTCACCTACAAAGTAGCTCACCGCCTCTAAATCCACCTTGAGGCGCCCAGGCAGCAATACAGCGTAAACTTTGCCGCTGGTCTCGCCCTTTAAGACCACGGTCTTACACACCTCATCCTCGTTAACCTCCTCCTCAGCGTACCTCACCACGTCATCGACGCTAAGAGCCCTTCTCCTCAGCTTAATCAGCCTGTAAGGGACCCCCTTACTCATCAACAACTCCTCTACCTTAAGCACCCGCGTCCCCTCAACCGGAGCGGGAAGCCTAAATATGGCCTCCCCCTACCGGTCTACGCCATGAAGGTGGAGGAGGCGCGCTTTAGAAGCTTCGACGAGACCGAGCTTAAAGGCTACCTCTTCACCCCCGACGTAGGCTCGCCCCCACACCCCACGGTCTGCCTATGCCACGGCATCCCAGTAAGCCCCCGCCAACCTGGAGATAGAGGGTACGCTGAAGTGGCTGAGAGGCTATGCTCCGTGGGCGTAGCAGCTATGACCTTCAACTTTAGGGGCACGGGCGAGAGTGGAGGGGAGTTTGACTTGATGGCTTGGCCCGCCGACCTAGAGGCAGCCATAGACTACCTCTACAACCACCCGACTGTCGATAAGGAGAGGCTGGGCGTCGCAGGTTTTAGCGGAGGGGCTGTGGCAGCACTGTATGCAGCCTCCGTCGACCCTAGGATTAAGGCTATAGCCCTCTGCGCTTGTCCAGGGGATACCTCCAAGATACCTTTAACAGCCTTAGAGGAGACAATAAGAATGGCCAGGGAGTCAGGCAGCCTTAGAGGGGTTGAAGTCCCAAACTCAGCCCTTAAACTTAAACGGGACTTTGAGGCCCTAAACCCGGTGAAGTTCATTAGGCGCGTGCACCCTAGGCCCCTGCTGATACTTCATGGCTCAGCCGACGAACTGATAGCTGTGGAGGAGGCTAGGAGGCTCTACGAGGAGGCCTTAGAACCTAAGCAGCTAATCATAGTTGAGGGGGCTCCGCACAAGCTTAGGTTACACCAGGGAGCTATGGAGGCCCTAGCCTCGTGGTTCAAGGAGCTATGGCTTAAATAGACAATAATCTCCTCGCATTCTCTCCCATTAACTTCTTCTTAGCGCTAAGCGGTAGGTTGAGCGTTAAAGCCCACTTAACGCAGTTGACCATGCCGTTGAGCCTATCGCAGTAGCCGCCGATGGCTGGGTAGTCAGAGCCGAAGAGCACCTTATCCTCGCCTAATTCCTTCACCGCTCTCTTAACCAAGCTTTTACTGAACACCGCGGCTATGTCGACGTAGACGTTGGCGTGTTTCTTAGCTACCTCCAGGGCCTCCTCGAACCATATCCCAGGGTATAAGGCGCTGTAGCTGCCCATATGGGCTATAACTATCTTTAGGCCCGGATGCCGCTTAGCCAGCCCCCCAATGAAGCGGGGCCTAGCGAGTTCCGATAGCTTCGGGTCCTCCCATGGGCCGGGGTCGCAGCCGCTATGAATAGTGACCACTAGCCCCTCGCGCTCGATCCTCTTGAAGAGGTGGTCGAAGGCCTCGTCGGCTGGGTTAAAGAATTGGATGGTCGGTAACAGCTTGACCCCTCTAAAGCCATAGTCCTTGATGATCCCTATCTTCTCCTCAACGTACTCCTCCCCTCCATGGGGGTTGACTGAGCCAAACCCTACTATGCGTTCAGGTGCTCTCTCAACGTACTCTCTAACCTCCTCGTTAGGGGTGTTCACGGTCCTAAGTATCATCCTAGCCATGCTCCTCCTATATGGGTCCAAGCCCTCGAGAAACCTCTCGTAGCCCTCAGGGTCAAGCTCGACGGCGAACATGACGGCCACGTCTACCCCCGCCTCATCCATCCTAGCTAGGAGCTCCCCGACGAGGCTAGGGTTGAAGGAGTCAGGGTATCGATGGCCGTAGTCTAGGGCGTTGGGCGGGTGGAGATGAGCGTCAACTACGAATAACTCCTCGCCCTCCACTCTCACTACCATAGTCTCGCCTCGTAGGGTGTTCCTTTAACCTCGATGTTCTCAGCCATCCTCCTTAAAGCCTCGGGCACTAGGCCCTCCCTAGCTAATATTTCTCTGGCCTTCAACACCATCCTCGGCGCGTCCACCTTCATCGGGCAGACCTCCCTACACCTGCCGCAAAGCGTGCAGGTGTAGGCTTGGGGCGCCACCGCCTTAACCCCCCTAGTGAACAGGGTCCAGGCTACCCCGAAGCCACCCATGTAGGGGCCTTCGCCGCTAAAGAAGCCTCCAACCACCCTCCAAACAGGGCAGGTGTAAAGGCATCCACCGCATTTAATGCAGACTAGGGCCTCCTTGAAGACTGGGTCCTTCAGCATCTCCGTCCTACCGTTGTCGAGGAAGATCACGTGAATCTCTGAGGGACCTGAAGCCGGCGACACGGTGACCCTCTCTATATCGTTGGACCTACTCATCCCCACAGTGCCGGTGAAGGATGCGAAGGGGGCCCCCGTGGCGTAGACGGGGATCACCTTAGAGTAGAGCTCACAGGTATACCTGTCCGGCATGACCTTTTCGATGCCCGCGATCACTATGTATTTCTCGGCTAGGGTGGTTACCAGCCTGTCATTGGCCTCGTTAGTGAGCAGGTATATTAGGCCGGTGTCGGCGGCTATCGCGTTGGCCCCTGAGAGCCCAACTTTAACCTCGGTGACCTTACGCCTAACGAACTCTCTAACGAAGCCGACGAGCGACTTAGGATCCTCAGGCAGCCTCCTGCCAGCGAGCTTAGAGTAGGCCTCAGCAGCTCTCCTCCTAGGCACCGTTATGGACACGCCCGTGGGGTGTGAGGGCTTCCAGCCTAACAGCTGCATTAATAGGGCTCCGACATCCGTCTCCCAGACCTTAACCCCCCTCTCCTCCAAGTACTCGTTTAACCCTATCTCCTCGCTGGCTAAGCTCTTAACCTTCAATAGCTCCCTCTCCCCTGACAATAGCTCGGCTACAAGCTCGTTGGCTTCCCTGGCGTCCTTAGCCCAGTGCACCTCTATGCCCTGCTCCTTGAGGGCGTCCATAGCCTGCTTAACGTAGTCTAAGAGCCTATCTAGAGAGCCCCTACGTATCTCCCTTAGCTCCTCGGCCCACGCCTCCACCTTAAACCTGCTAAGGCTCCTTCTCTTCCTCTCCTCATAGTGCGCCGTCGCCCTAGCTATGGCCTCTCTATGCTCAAGGTCCTCGGCTACGCTCAGCAACTTCTCAAAGTGCCTATCGAAGGCCTCCACCTTAGCCCACCTTCGATAGCAGGTACACCCCTAAATCGACTACCTCGAGCTCCACGCCGCTGATGGTCGACCGCCTAGCAGCGGCTATGCTCAGGTTAAGCAAGCAGGTGGGACACGCCGTCACCAGCTTAGTCACCCCCAATGGCTCCACGTCCCTCCTAATCCTCTCCTCAGCTATGGCTACGCTTAGCTCGGGCGAAGCGGCCCACAATCCTCCTCCACCTCCACAGCAGGCTGCTTCTGGGCCGTGGGCTAACGGCTCTACGAGTTCGGCCACAGCCTTTAAGACCGCCCTAGGCGCCTCGAATTCGCCGCTAAGCCTGCCCAGCTCGCATGGATCGTGATAGGCGACCCTTTCACCTGAAGGCTTGAGCTTAAGTTTATGTAGATGCGAGGCGAGGAGCTGCGATAAATGTTTAACCTCAGGTATTGAGACGCCTAACTCAGCGTAGTTCTTAAAGGCGTGGTAGCACCCTGCGCAGCCCGTCACCACTAGCTCGTAGCCTTCAAGCTTCCTCCTCACCTTAGCCGCGTTCTCCTTAAACTTGGAGGTCAACCCCGCTAAGAGCAGTATATCGCCACAGCACTCCTCCTCGTCTAGCAGCGCCGCGTCGACTCCCACCTTACTAAGTAGGGCTAAGTGGGCGTCTACAACCTCGGAGAACCTATACCTAAAGGTGCAGCCTGCCCAGTAGCCCGCCTTCATCTCAGGGTAGGTTGTCACGTATACTCGATAAGCCTTGCGGAGGGGTTTAGCCGACCATCTTAGCCTCTTCCACGACCACTCTCCTAGGCCTCTCCCAGAGCTCCCTTCTCAACAGGTCTCTTATAGCCACCCTTATGGCCTCGCTGCGGTTGGGGTAAAGCTTAAGGTTGACTAGCTGGTTTAACCCTTCGATGTAGGCGTCAGGCAGGTGGACGGTTAATATCTTAAGCTCGCTTTTCGGGGGCACGGGGACACCGGAGGACTATTAGGCCACGAGCGTTATTAAACCTTTGTATCCGGAGGGTAACCCTGCAGTATTACTCATCTAAGTTGTAGCCTCTTAGAGGCCCCAGACCCGCTCATCTAGTATCCTAGACTATCCGGTTTAGCTTTCTTAAGCCGGCTTCCTTCACTCCACGTAGGCAATACTTAATAATCGGCCACTGCCCCGTTTTTACGGTAGAGATGAAGGCTGACGAGAGGGAAAAGCTAGAGTGGGCTTATAGGGAGTGGCGTGAGGGCCGTAGGAGTTTAAGGCAGCTTGAGAAGGAACTTGGCATCTCCAGGTCTAAGCTTAGCAGAGAGTTCAAGAAGATGGAGGAGGGGCGTAGGCCGAGGGATAAAGGCGAGCTCTACGCTTCAGCCTTCAAGTACATAGAGAGCATCGTGGACTCTGAGGGAGGAGCCATTAGGGAAGCTGTAGTGCTAGGGCTGATCAAGGAGTTTAAGGTGACACCTGAAACCGCCGAGGACATAGTTAGCTGGTATTGTAGACTTCAAGGGAGGGCTCGAGCTAAGAGCTGTGCCCACGCCAACGTCGTCGAGACCCCTCACGGCCTCATCATCTACTGCAAGCTTAAACACGTAGGCTCACAGGTAGGAGGGGAGCCTAGGTACTACGAGGCGATAAACGAGGAGAACTGCGCTCTATGCGCCTTCTACGAGAAGGCCCCCGTCAAGGGCGTTAGGCCCAATCTATAGCTTAACCCCTGTAAAGTACCAGTACGCCTCGGAGACGTTATTCACTTCCAACACCTCAACGTCGTAGCCTAGCCTATGTAGGTACCCCTCCACGTCGACGTACCTGAGCACGTACCTCTCAATTATGAACCCTGGAATAGGCTCCTCTCTAATTCTAACTAAGACCGGCGCTACCCGTTGGCCTTTAGGTACTAGGAATAGCTTAGCGCCGTTCTTAGCTGCTGCCACCGCTTTCTCTAGGACTCCTCCAACGTGGCCTATGCTTCCATCAGGGTTTATGGTACCTGTTGCGTAAACCGTAGCGTTAATGCTGTCTCCTCTTATAGCCGCTATGACCGCCACGGTTATGGCGGCGCCGGCGCTAGGCCCGTCTACCACATCTATGCGCTCGCCCCTAGGCCCTATGACCCTCACCACCACGTCGGTGTAATTGAGCGGCTGCCCTGTTAGATGCTCAGCCACCTCGACGGCGGTCCTAACGCTGGCCTGGAGGTCAATGCCTATTCGGGGCTCGGTGTCCACGAGGATCCTTCCTTCGCCAGGCAACAGCTTAACTTCGCATTGAAGCACCACACCCTCGAAGCCTGTGCTCCTCTGCCTAACGGCCACCAGGTTTATCATCGAGCGTGCTTCAACTTCCTCTATAACGCTCGAGGCCTGCTCAGAGCCAAGGTAGTGTTCAGCTATGCCTCGATAGTATTCGAGCTGGTTTAACGTGAGGTTTAGCTGATAGCTTAGGCTGGACAGCTTGGAGGAGAGTTTCTCGACCTCTTCAGCGTAGCTTTGAAGCCTCTCGTTAAGCGACTTAATGGTTAACGACTGTGAAAGGTAAGTTAAAGCTAGGACCGCGTTTAAGCAGAGGCTCACTACTAGTAGGGCGGCTAAAAGCTCCCGGCTCTCCATGGCGACCTCCGCTTAAGTGTATCACGTAGAAAGCTTTTAACGTTGCCTACGTCCACTATAGACTGGGGCCTACATGCTATTGGATCCAGCTACGATAGCCGGGATAGCCCTATTAATCATTGCCCTCGTCTCGTTGTTGTCGGCCAGCGTAAAGGTGGTTAAGGAATATGAGAGGGCGGTGATCTTTAGGCTTGGCAGGCTACTTGGAGCTAAGGGCCCCGGCCTCTTCTTCATCATACCTGGGGTGGACAAGTTCTTTAAGGTTGACTTGAGGGTTATGGCGGTTGACGTACCTAAGCAGCGTATCATAACTAAGGACAACGTCAGCGTGGATGTGGACGCCGTCGTGTACTATAGGGTGTTCGACCCAGTTAAGGCCGTAACCGTGGTCGAAGACTACAACTATGCCTGTCAACTCCTCTCCCAGACCACTCTAAGAGACGTGTTAGGGCAGGTGGAGCTCGATGACCTGCTGACTAAGAGGGAGGAGCTTAACAAGAGGCTTCAAAGTATTATAGACGCGGCCACGGACCCATGGGGGATTAAGGTCACCGCGGTCACCATCAAGGACGTGGCGCTGCCTGAAACCATGCTGCGGGCGATGGCTAAGCAGGCTGAGGCCGAGCGTGAACGTAGGGGTAGGGTCATAGTGGCTGAGGGCGAGCTCCAGGCCGCTAAGATAATGGCTGAGGCTGCTAAACAGTACCAGGAGCAACCTATAGCGTTAAGGCTAAGGGAGTTACAGACGCTCTACGACATAGCGAGGGAACGCAACATGGTGATAATAGCTCCTTCGTCAGCTGTAACCTTGGGGGAGACTGCTGGGTTAGTAAAGGCTCTCGAGAAGCGGGAACAGCGGTGACGGCGCGCACAGTAACACTCATAGCGTTAGCGATCCTGCTCTTAGCCACAGCGTTAGTCTACGCTAGCCAGTCTAAGGCCTGGGTGGTCGGCGTCAAGGTCGACGGCGTAATCACCCAGGCCACCTACGAGACCATTAAGGGGGCTATAGACCTAGCCACCCGTGAAGGGCGTCCCCTGCTCATAGTGATAAACACCCCTGGCGGCTCCCTGGACGCGACCAAGGACATAGTCGAGGCGCTGCTCAACGCAGAGATCCCAGTGATAGTTTACGTCTACCCTAAAGGGGCTACGGCCTGGTCGGCAGGATCCCTGATATTAATGGCCTCGCACGTAGCTGCCATGTCTCCGGGGAGCGTCGTGGGCTCAGCTCAGCCAGTAGCATACAGCCCTTTAACGGGCTCAGAGCCTGTCACCGAGCCTAAAATACTAAACGCAGTGGCTGAGTACGCGGAGCAGATCGCCAGGGCTAGAGGGCGCAACGCCACCGCCGCGAGAATGTTCGTCACCGAGAACCTTAACCTAGGGCCTGAGGAAGCCTTAGAGGAAGGGGTCGTCGACCTGATGGCTGAGAACCTTGTCGACCTGCTCCTTAAACTCGACGGCCTCTTAATCGAGGTCGACGGCAAGCTATACGAGCTTAGAACAGCTGAAGCCGGTATAGAGTGGTATGGCGGAGGCTTAAGGACAGAGGTACTGTCGGTGTTAGCCGACCCCCTGATAGCCTCGATACTATTCTTAGCTGGCCTCTACGGGCTAATCTTCGGCTTAGCCTACGGTCAACCCGCTCCTGCGGTGGTGGGCGCATTCCTCGTCGTGTTAAGCTTAGCTGGCATGGGGTTCGAGGTCAACCTGGTCTCTGTTCTCCTCGTCATACTAGGGTCCCTGCTTTTAATCGTAGAGCTCTTCGTTACCCCTGGCTTCGGCGTGGTGGGGGTGACTGGAGTAATCATGTTAATCCTAGGCGCTCTTCTCTCACCTATGAGCGTAGACCCCTCTAAATGGGCCATTCACCCTGAGTGGTATAGCAAGTTAAGCCTGATGATGACACTGGCCGTACTGCCTCTCGCGGCCTTCGCCTCCATGGCCACCTACAAGGTGATAAAGGCTAAGAGGGCTAAACCGAAGCTCCACCTAACCGACATGGTGGGCGCAGAGGGCGTAGCCCTAGATGAGATAGGCCCTGGAAAAGAGGGCTTCGTTAGATGTCTCGGCGAGTATTGGCTAGCTGAGTCTAGCGACGAGATAAAGCCGGGGGATAAAGTCGTCGTGGTTGACAAGGAGGGCATCAAGCTCAAGGTGAGGAGAAAGGAGGTCGAGGGGTAGTTGATCGAGGAGTCTCTCCTCGTAGACGTTGTAACGAGGCTAATTAAGAGGAGCGCTACCACGCTGCCCAGCGACGTTAAGGACGCCCTAAAGAGGGCTTTAGACGAGGAGGGCGAGGAGCTTGCTAAGAGGCAGCTTGAGGCCATAGTGGAGAACGTTGAGGTAGCTGAGAGGGAGCAATTACCTGTATGCCAGGACACCGGGCTTATATGCCTCTACGTGGACCTAGACCCCTCGATCTGCGATCCTCTAGCTGTGGAGAGGGCGGCGGTCAAGGCGGCGAGGAGGGCTACCCAAGAGGTCCCGTTAAGGCCCAACGTAGTCCACCCGCTCACTCGCCACAACACCGGCGACAACGTGGGGCTGGGACAACCCTACGTGGAGTACTCCTTTAACCGCGAGGGTTACGTTAAGCTCACCGTGCTGCTCAAGGGGGCGGGGTCCGAAAACATGACCAAGCTTTCCATGCTACCCCCGCTAGCTGGCCTCGAGGGAATAGTTAGGTTTGTGGTCGACTCCGTGGTGGAGGCTGGAGGCGCGCCCTGCCCACCCTTAGTATTAGGGGTGGGTGTTGGAGGAGTGGCTGAGGAAGCCTTGAGGCTAGCTAAGGCCTCGCTCCTACGCCCCATAGGGCGTAGAGGGGGGTGCGAAGAGGCCGCTAAGCTTGAAGCCCTCCTACTTGAAGCCGTCAACTCCACCGGCCTTGGATGTATGGGCCTTGGGGGAAGGGTAACGGCGTTGGATGTACACGTCGAGCTAGCTTACTGCCACACCGCCAGCCTACCAGTAGCCATAGCTTTTCAGTGCTGGGCTTTAAGGAGAGCTTCAGCTAAGCTAACTTCTAAAGGTGAGGTGACATGGCTGAGCTAACCACGCCTATCGGTGAGGGCGAGATCGAGAAGCTCAGAGCTGGTGACGTGGTTTACCTCAACGGGCTCCTCGTAGTCGCTAGGGATAAGGCTCACGCTAGGCTCTTGGAGCTCTTATCCCGCGGTCAGCCTCCTCCCATCGAGCTTAAAGGTTTGGCCGTCTACCATGCTGGGCCTGTGGCGGTAAAGGTAGACGGCTGGAGGATACTGTCCATGGGACCCACAACCTCCTCCCGATTTGAGGCCAAGGCTGTCGAGCTCGCCCACAAGGCCGGGGTCAGGTTGATTATAGGTAAGGGGGGTCTAAACCCTGAGGCTACGTCTAGGCTGAGGCAGGCTAAGGCTATCTACGCCTCTTACCCTGGAGGCGTCGGGGCCCTACCCGCTAAGTCTGTGATCAAGGTGGTTAAGGTAGAATGGCTGGATTTAGGGCTGCCTGAGGCTCTATGGCTGGTTGAGGTTAGAAGGTTTGGTCCACTGCTAATTTCAGTGGATCTACATGGAGGGGACTTATACTTGGAGGTTAAAAGGAAGGTTGAAGAAAATAGGCTTAGGATTTTAGGTTTAGGCCCTAGGCGGCAGCCCTAAACGCTCAGCCTCCTCATCCACCCTACGCTGAATTAACTCTATCTCCTTCTCCGTTAAGTGAGCGAACCTCCCCTGAGCCTTAAGGTATAACTCTACGGGTTTCCGCCTCGCGGGCTTAATGGTGAGCCTCAGCTTACCGTTCTCAACCTCGTAGATGGGCAGTATGCCCGTCTCTACGCCGAGCCTTAGGATCTCCAGGGCCTTATCCGACGGTATCCTCCATCCAGGGGGACACGAGCAGTATACGTGTAGGTAGGCTGGCCCCTCGACTTCAGCTGCCTTCTTAGCTTTATTAACTAGGTCGAGCACGTAGGCTGGCGTGGCCGTGGCTACGTAGGGTATCCTATGGGCTATAGCGATGGAAGGCATGTCCTTCTTCCACGTCCTCTGCCCTATGCTAACCTTACCTGGAGGCGAGGTCGTGGTCCACGCCCCGTAGGGGGTTGAGCTTGAGCGCTGTATCCCAGTGTTCATGTAGGCCTCGTTGTCTAAGCATACGTAGACGAAGTCATGCCACCTCTCTAGGGCGCCTGAAAGCGCCTGTAGGCCTATATCAGCGGTGCCCCCATCGCCTGCTATAGCCATCACGTGTATCTTTTCCTCGGGCAGCCTACGCTTCCTCATTAACACTTTCAAGGCTGCTTCTACGCCTGAAGCCACCGCGGCGGCGTTCTCGAAGGCCACATGGTACCATGGCACCCTCCACGCGGTGTAGGGGTAAGGCGTTGACGTAACCTCAGCGCAGCCTGTAGCGGTGACTACTATGCAGTTGGGGCCTATGGCCTTCAGTATCATCCTTATGGCAAGGGCCTCCATACATCCTTGACAGGCCCTATGGCCGGGAGCATAGAGCTCCTCTCTAGGTAGTTCCTTAATCGACTTGAAGTACGCCAAACCTACCACCTCACCTGCATGTATTCAAACCCTCCATCCAACTTGCCCTCCTCAGCTACCTTGAGGGCTTTTAGCGCGGCGTCGGCTATTTCCGTTGGCGCTATCTCTCTTCCACCTATCCCGGCGGCGAAGCCCGAGATGCTCGGTCTCTCCGGCTCGCCGTAGAACGAGGACTTAACGTCGGCTGTCAAGGGTCCTACGACGCCACCCGGCGAGAAAGCCCTCTCGACGACGGCCACCGCCTTGACCTTCCTCAGCGACTCGACTATTTCCTCCTTGGGGAAGGGCCTAAACATCCGGATCTTTAAGAGTCCGGCCTTAACCCCCTTATCTCTCAATAGGTCCACGGCGTCCCTAGCGTTGCCGCAGAAGCTCCCCATCATGATCAAGGCGACCTCGGCGTCGCCCAGCCTATAGGGCTCGACCACGTCGTAGTATCTGCCGGTTAAATCGCCATATTCCCTCCATACCCTTCTAGCTACCTCCTTGCTCTTCCTTAAAGCCACCTCGAGCTGATATTTAATCTCGGTCTGAATCTCAGGTACGCCTACAGCGCCCCAGGTGGTCGGCCTCTTAGGGTGTAGGGCGTAGTCTGGGATTTTCCTTGGGGGCAGGAACTTGGCCACCTCCTCAGGCTCTATGGCCTCTATGGCCTCTATGACGTGGCTTAGGTGGAAGCCGTCGAGGTTGACTACCACGGGTAACAAGACCTCCTCGTCTTCAGCTATCTTGAACGCCGTCAACGTTAAATCGAAGATCTCCTGAGCGTTCTCAGCGAAGAGCTGTACCCAGCCGCATTCCCTCGAGCCCATCATGTCGGTGTGATCGCCCCAGATGTTGAGGTTGGGGCTAAGGGACCTATTGGCTACCGCCATGACTATGGGCAGTCTGTTCCCAGCGGCTATGTAGAGCATTTCGTGCATCAACGCCAGCCCTTGACCAGCCGTGGCAGTGAACACCCTAGCACCGACGGCCGCTGCGCCTATGCAGGCGCTCATGGCTGAGTGCTCGGACTCCACGTTTATGTACTCAGCGTCAAGCTCACCGTTAGCCACGTATTCAGCCAGCCTTTCAACTATGTGGGTCTGGGGCGTTATGGGGTAGGCGGCTATCACGTCCACGTTGGCTAACTTGACCGCGAGCGAGGCTGCGTGGCTGCCCTCGATGGCTACCCTCTTAGCCAAGGCCCCTCTCCTCCACCATCTCTATCGCCTTGTAGGGGCATACCTTGACGCATATGCCGCAGCCCTTACAGTGGTAGTAATCTATCTCGACGCCTCCGTCCTCCCTAATGATTATGGAGATGTCTGGGCAGTGAGCCCAGCATAGGTAGCATCGCTGGCACTTCTCCTGGTCTATACGCGGCATTAACCCAGTGCGCCAGTCGCCGGTACGCGACTCGGCTATGTTGCCTGGCTCCAGTATGATGCCGGCTATGGGGAGCTCCTGCCAGGTAGGTCTAAACTTATCCTTCAACCTACCACCTCCGTCTCCTCATACGCCCTCTTAACGGCCTCGACATTGAGGGGGCCTAGCTTAGGGCCGAAGCGCTCCTCGACCTTGCTTAGCAGGGTCTCGAGCTTAACTATACCCACCGCCTTAGCGAAGGCGCCCAGCATAGAGGTGTTAGTTATGGGTACCTTCAATACCTCCCTCGCCACCTTTAAGGCGTCCACCGTGGCCACCTTACACTTGACCCCCAGTTTTTCCCTTAGCTCACCGGGCTTCATAGACGTGCTGGCCACGAACACGCCGCTCGGCTTAATCCCCTCGACCACCTCGCTCAAGCCTAGCAGGGTCTCGTCTATCACGACCACTACGTCCGGCTCCTTGATCGAGCCCCTCGTCCTGATGGGCTTATCGCTTATCCTATTGAAGGCCTGGACGGGAGCTCCTCTACGCTCGGCCCCGAAGGACGGCATGGCCTGGGCGTAAAACCCTTCCTCTATAGCTGCGTGCGCCAGTATCTCAGCAGCGGTTACTGCGCCTTGGCCCCCTCTACCGTGCCACCTCACCTCTACCAACATACGGCCCACCCTATGTCGATCGGCTGAGTTGGCTTAGAGAGATGGGGGGAGGTATTAAGGTCTTTGTGTGTCACAGCTGAGACACCCCTCTTAGCGGCGCAGAAGGCCTTAAGGGGGCCTTATTAAGTTGGCGATGCGTTAGGCTGGCTGCTGCTTTCTAAGCTTCTCGTAGAACATGGCCTTGTTTATCGCGTCTATCAGGGCGTTGACCGAGGCCATCACTATGTCGTCGTCCACGGCCTTAGCCCTGAACCTGTTGCTATGTTGATCCTTGATGGATATCTCCACGCTGGCCAAGGAATCCGTGCCCCCAGTTATAGCCTCAACCCTGTATTCATCCAGAGTGTACTGCCCTATGGCGCCTATGGCCTTCTCTATGGCCTTGGCCGATGCGTCCACGGGGCCGACCCCTATCGCCGCGGCCCTATATTCCTTGCCGCCGAACTCTATAGTGACCGACGCCGTGGGCGTCACGTTGCTACCCGTGACGACTATGAGTTCCTTCAGAGTTATCGACCTCTCCTTCTCCGGCACGCCCCCGATAATGGACTCAGCGATGGCGAAGACGTCCTCATCCATCAAAGTCTTCTTGGCCTCACCTAGCTCCCTTATCTTCATGACTATCTTGGAGAGCTGCTCCTCGTCCACTTTAATTCCGAGCTGCTCGAGGAATGTCTTGACCCCGTGCTTACCTGTGTGCTTGCCGAAGACTATCCTCCTAGTCTGCCCCACAATGCTGGGGTCGAAGGGCTCGTAGCATGCGGGCTCCTCTATGACCCCGTGTACGTGTATGCCTGAGCGGTGGGCGAAGGCGTTACGGCCCACGATGGGGTAGTTGGGCGGGTTATACACCAGGCTATACTTCTCCACGAGCCTTGAGACCTCGGTTATAAGCTCCTTCTTCACGTTGGTCTTAGCTCCGTAAAGCAGTTCAAGCCCAATTACCACCTGCTCAAGGCTCGCATGGCCTGCTCTTTCACCAAGCCCGTTAACCGTGACCTGTATCTGGCTTGCACCTGCAGCTGCTGCTGCAAGCGAGTTGGCCGTGGCTAAGCCTAGGTCGTTGTGGCAATGTACCGATATAGGTACCCTAATGTGCTCCTTCAGCTTAGAGATCAAGGCTTTCATGGCCTCAGGACATATTACGCCCACTGTGTCGGGGACGTTGATCCTATCAGCCCCCGCCTCCTCGACGCTCTTGTACACCCTGATGAGGAAGTCGATGGAGGTCCTCGTAGCATCCTCGCATGAAAACTCGCAGACGCAACCATGGTCCTTTATGTACTCGACGGTCTCAACGGCCCTCCTAATAGCCTCCTCCTCGCTAATTCCTAGCTTATACTTAAGGTGCCAGGGAGAGGTCCCTATGAACGTGTGTATACAGCTTAGGTCAGCGTCTAGACAGGCGTCCACGTCCTCCTTTAAGGTCCTGGCCAGCCCGCAGACCTCAGCCTTCAAGCCTAGCCTAGCTACGCTCTTAACGGCTTGCTTCTCCCCCTCAGAGCTTGAGGGAAACCCCGCCTCGATGGTGTCTACGCCAAGCTCATCGAGGCGCTGAGCTATGTTAAGCTTCTCCTCCAGCCTAAAGGCGACGCCCGGGGTCTGCTCACCCTCCCTCAGCGTGGTGTCGAAGATCCTGATTCTTCCCAGCTTAAGCTGCGAGGCTAGCTCAGCTGTATATGGGCCCAGGTACACTTTGTCGGCGCTCAACTCCATCCTCCGCGGCCTAGACTCAGCGTGGGGGCAGCTGTTAAGCTTAACCCTTAGACGCGGTAGCTCTAAGCCTCCTAGCCGCCTTCTCAGGCGGTGTCGGGTTAACGTAGACCCAGAAGCCCTGTTCAAGGCCAGCCTGGATGGTTACCTTAGGCCTAACCTCAAAGTGCCAGTGATAATGGCTGGGGCTTTCCTTGATGGGTGCCACGTGGAGCCACATGTTGTATGGCGGGTCGTCTAAGACCTTAGCCAGCGAGGATAAGGTTGAGCGCAGGGCCCTAGCTAGCCCCTCAAGGTTCAGCGAGCTGAGGGTAGGTTCATGTGTGCGCGGAGCTAGCCAAAACTCATAGGGGGAGACCCCTGTCCTAGGTAAAAACGCTACGAATTCTCCATCGTCGTAGAAGGTGAGCTTATCGCTACGCGAGCATATTGGGCACTTCGCCTTAAAGCTCTTTAACTCGAGCTTAACTACGTCCGGGATGAAGGGTAGGGCGACTATCTGGGTGTGAGGGTGGGGTATGGAGGCTCCAGCTAACCTGCCGTAGTTCCTAAAGACCGCGACGTACTCAACATAGTCCTCGGAGCTAAGCTGCTCCATCCTTAATAGCAGGGCCTTCAACGCCAACTTCAGCTGCTCGAGCCTAGCTACGTGGGGGTGCTCATCGTGTATCGGGGTCTCCACAAGCACTTCGTGTCTACCAGCAGCCAAACCTTTAACCCTTGGCGCCTCGCTAGGCGGCTTAAACGCTGGGTATAAGTTTTCAAAGCACCTGACCAGCCAGTCCTTCACTCTACTATCTCCTTCATCCCTCTCCTCTACGACTCTATCCCCGTGCTTAGTCAGCGCTAAGATGGCTGGAGGGGTTAAGTGCTCATGTCCTGGGCAGAAGGGACAAGTCTCCTTACCGCCACCTATAGGCCTCTTAGCCCTCTCCTCAGCTACCACTACCCATCTGCCTAGGACCTTGTCCCTCCTTAATCTCGGAGGCATCCTTAGCCTAGCCTACAAGTATAGATGTTCAGGTCTACGTTGTTGTTCAGGTCTCCTAGGCATCTTCTTGGAGTACCTGTCGGTTATCTCTATGTCGTACTTCACGAACTCCTCGGCCATCCTCCTTATATTTTCGCTTATCTCCTCAAGCTCCTCCTTGGAGAACTGGCCCATGATACTGGGGTTTAATACCCATTGGAACCAGCCCATAATGCTCCTCTCCATGGCCCTAAGCGAGGCCGTCAACAGGTTTATGAGGTCGAGCCTATCCTTATCCTGCTTCGAGGCCAGCTTCTCTATGGCTTTAAGCATTTCCTTCGCTCCAGCAATCCACGCTTCGCTCAATTCAGCCACCTTTAACGAGGGATTGTCTCCACTTGCCTTTAAAACTTCCTCCTAAGCCTTACTCAAGGCGTCTATGGACGTAGCACCCAAATCTCAGTGGTGGCGGGAAGCTTACTCCTATCCAGCTCTACCTCGTTGCTATCGAAGCGCTTAACGTTCTCCTTACCCTTAAGGAACCCCTCAACCCCGGCTATGGGCAGGTTAAGCCCAGGCACCTTGTAGTGCATGGGTATGACCACCTTGGGCTTAAGCTGCTCAACCACCTTGGTGGCCGCTGAGGCGTCTATGGTGAAGGTACCTCCCACAGGGATTATCAGGACGTCGACCTCGCCTATTTCCTTAACTTGGTCCTCGGTTAACACGTGTCCTAGGTCGCCTAGGTGGCAGATCCTTAAACCCTCAAACTCGAGCACGTAGACGGTGTTGGGCCCCCTCTTTGCCCCCTTAACCTCGTCATGGTAAGTGGGCACTCCCTTAATTTTAACCCCCTTAACCACGTACTCGCCGGGCTTCTCCACCACGGCGGCGTCGGGCTTCGCTACTAGCCTTCTTCCATCGGCGTGATCGAAGTGACCATGTGAAACGAGGACTATGTCCGCCTGAGCCTTAGGCGGGGGGAGGCCTAGGCTAGCCCCATCATGTGGATCTATGACTATAGACAGGGAGTCCTTTACTTCGAAGCATGCGTGGCCCAACCACCTTAACTTAACCAAAAAACCCACCTCGATTAAGATAAGGAGTCATTGGATATTTAAGGTTAAAGGCTCCAAGTCTCCAATAAATGGTTAAGCTGCTCGGCGCTAAGCCCAGCGATTCCCAGCTTCTCCACGGTCCTACCCATGGCCCTATAGTCCTCGCTGTTTATCACGGAGAACAGCGTGATTATCGAGGATATCGTAGGCGTGGGCACCCCTATCATAGACCCCAGCGACTCCATAAACACCAGCCCGTAGGGCACGTCCTCTGTGACGAAGCGGTCTCTGGTCGTAGAGGGTCCCTTCATCTTAACCCCAGCGTCGTAAAGCGAGCCTGCGCCGAAGAAGATACCCATCCTAATCTCACAGTCCTCTCTAGGTAGGTCCGGCGGGCACTCATAGAACTTTAAGCCTAGCTTAGCGCACAGCGCCCTACGCTCCTGGTCTACAGCGTCGTACACCTTGACCACCGACGGCGTTATGCCCTCCCTATAAAGGTAGAATTCTCCTTTCGAGTACTCTATGCGCCCTACGTTGAGTAGCGTAGCAGCTGGGTGGGTTACCGGGTTAGGGTTGTTGATGGCGGCCTCTAACACGTTGGTGGCGGGGATCATGGTTGGGTAGAACTCCCTAAGCTTATCGAGCACCTCGCCTGTCTTAGATGCTGGGAGCACGCCTGTAGGATTGACCTTGGCCGTCACGTACACCATTACCTTGGCCGGCCCAATAAGCCGGCAGCCGTATGGCAGCGTGGCTGTCTCGGCCAGCAGGACCTTGCGCTTAACGCCCTTCTCCTTTAGCACTTTAGCTACTTCCAAGGTACCAGCGTTCCCCGGCATTAACACTAGGAGCTGGTCGTCCCTTAGGTAGGGGGCGAAGCTCTCAGCGAAGAGCCTATGGCCGAAGGAGGGGACCACCAAGAAGACAGTGTCGGCGTCCTCGAGGGCCTCCTTAAAGCTAGTGGTGACCTTGTTTAGCTTAGCTACCCCCTCGCCAGCCTTACCAAGGATCTCTATTTCCCCCCTCTCTAAGGTAGGCTTAAAGCTAGCCTCGAAGTTTGGGTGCTCACATAGATTAACTTTAAAACCAGCCAGAGTTAGATCAGCAGCCACGGCGTGTGCTCCGTGGCCTCCACCTAAGACAGCAACCGTAGACATGGCTTGTCGCTTAACCTTAAGCTTGACTTAAAGATTTAAGGTTAACGGCTTAGGCCTAGATAGAGCGTGCTCAGCTCAGGATGGTTTAACAGCTCGTGACACAGACCTTCAAACGCCACCCTGCCGCCTACAAAGAGCACGGCCTTATCGCCACACTCAAGTGCCCTCTTAGCGTTCTGCTCCACCAACACCACAGTTATCCCGTGCTCGTCTCTCAGCCTAGCTATTTCCTTTAGGACCTCGAGGGCTATCTTAGGCGCCAGGTTGGCTGTCGGCTCGTCGAAGAGCATGACCTTGGGCCTGCGCATCATAGCCATGGCCATGGCCAGTAGCTGCCTCTCACCGCCGCTTAGCGTGTCTGCCTTCCTGTTATAGTACCTCTTAAGGAGGGGGTAGTAGCTGAGCACCTCCTCAAGCCTATCACGAGTCTCGTCCTCGCTTAGCGTGTAGCTCGCCATCAAGAGGTTCTCCTTAACCGTGAGGTTTAGGAAGACGTTACCCACCTGAGGCAGGTAGGCGATTCCCTTCCTGGCCACCCTGTGAGGAGGCATTCCGGTTATGTCCTCGCCCTCAAGCAATACCTTGCCCGAATATACCGTGGTGAGGCCGAAGATTGTCTTCAGGAAGGTGCTCTTACCGCTGCCGTTAGGCCCAACTATCACCGTCATCTTCTTGGACTCTATGTAGGTGGTTACGTCGAAGAGCACATGGAACTTACCATAGCCCGCGTTAACCTTCTCCACGCTTAGCACCCTACATCACCCTCCTAGGTAGCCCTCTATCACCGCTGGATCCTTTAGCACGTGGTCGGCTGAGCCCTGCGATATGACTCTGCCCTGCACCATAGCGTAAACGTAGTCTACGTACTTGGCTGCTATCTCAAGCCTATGCTCGATTATGAAGAAGGTGACCCCAAGCTCATCCTTGACCTTAACCAGGTGCGAGAACAGTTTATGGGCTAGGGCTGGGTTGACCCCCGATGCAGGCTCGTCTAAGAGTATCATCCTGGCCCCCGTCATTAAGGCTCTACCTATCTCTAGAAGCTTGAGCTGCCCGCCACTTAAGGCGTAGGAGGGCTGGTCCCATAGGTGGTCTAGCTCAAGCAGCTCCATGATCCTGAAGGCCCTCTCCACCGCCTCTTCCTCCTTCTTGGCCCAGGCCTTCCTGAAGGGGGCCTTAAGGAAGGACTCCCCGGGGTTGCCCGGGTACGCTGTGAGGAGATTTTCTAGCACGGTCAGCTTAATGAAGGGCGAGGGGACCTGGAAGGTCCTAACGAGCCCCATATGGAAGATCTTGTGTGGAGGTAGCCCCGTTATATCTTTACCTTCGAATAACACCTTGCCCTCGTCGGGCCTATAGAAGCCCGAGATCACATTTATCAGCGTGGTCTTACCGCTGCCGTTAGGCCCTATCAACATGGTTAAGCTGCCCTTATTGACATCCATGTCTACTCCATCGAGAGCCTTAAGTCCGCCGAAGCTCTTCCTCACACCCCTAATCGCCAATATGGGGTCCGTGTACATCCATTCTCGCCTTATCTTCCGTTATCGCCTCTACAGGCAAAACGTTATTAACTTATAAGCTTTACTTGAAAAATAAAGGTGGGGTTTATGCCTTAAAGGGAAACGTACCAGGTCACTGAGTCCGTAGCGGCTGAGTAGAAGCCTACCTTTTCCCACTGGAGCTGGCCGTCGACCTCTATGATGGCCCACAGGTTGTAGTCGCCTATCTCTCTGTCTCCGGCCTCGTTGAGCTTGATCCAGCCGCTCGCTCCAAAGCTGCTCTCAGCCACAGTGGGCAGTATCGCCTTAATGGCGTCGGCGTCATACTTGCCGGCTATCATGATACACTTGGCTACTACCCATAGTGCGTCGTAGGCGTTATAGGCGTAGGGGTCGGGTATCCTGTTCAGCTTCTCCTGGATGGCGTTCCTCAACCTGATTAGCTTCTCAGACTCGGCGGGGGCGAAGTACGTGTTGACGAACTTGGTCTCCTTAGCGAAGGCCGCCGCCACCGGGTCTTCTAGTATGGCGCTCGATAAGGCGGTGCCGTCGCTACCGAACCACCTAACCTGCTTGAGTATCGGGTACTGGTCAGCCTGGTCGAAGAACATGGCGGCCTCCTCGAAGGCGACATAGTAGACGCCCACCTTGTCGGCTCCATACTTGTTCACGGCGTCCTGGACCTTGGAGGCTAGCGTGCTGACCTCAGCTGAGAACTCCTTGGCGGTGGGATCGTACCTGATGCCCTCGTCGACCTCTCCTCCTAGCTCCTTAAACCTGCTCATAGCGGCCTCGACTAGGCCATCACCCCAAGCGTCACCTCTCCACACCGGTATGACATACCTAATGCCCGAGTCCCAGATCACCCTGGCCATGGCTGGGCCCTGCTTGGTGTCGTCGGGGCAGAACCTAAACACGTAGTCGTCAGGTATGGCTAGGTCAGGCGCCGTCGAGGATGGGCTTATAATTACTATCTTGTTAGCGTCGGCGTAGCTCTTGACGTTCCTAACCTCGGCACTCGACATCATCCCTATGACTACCTTGACCCCCTGGGCGGCCAGTGTCTGAAGCTTCTCCAGGGCTATATCTGGCTTGGTCTCGCTGTCCTCGAACAGCACCTCTATCTTGACGGGGGCCCCGCAGGCCTCAAACATCTGGTTTATCTCTTGCTGGGCGATCTCAAGGGCTACCTTCTCGTTCTCGCCGTACGTCGCTAAGTCGCCGGTCAGGCATAGCACGGCCCCCACCTTAATAGTCCCCGACAGCAGGGGTACCTCCTTGTACTC
>Ga0190367_1000233_pt1 | contig 42688 bp, 47 predicted proteins | sample 4872181011_MG_FD_171838 | JGI IMG/M metagenome (GOLD analysis project Ga0190367, IMG submission 171838) | Hydrothermal vent microbial mat bacterial communities from Southern Trench, Guaymas Basin, Mexico - 4872-18-10-11_MG | ecosystem: Environmental > Aquatic > Marine > Hydrothermal vents >... | reverse complement strand
ACATGGTTGATAAGATAGTTGAAGCTGGAGCAAATGTTGTGTTCTGTCAGAAAGGTATTGACGATTTAGCTCAATACTACCTGGCTAAATCAGGTGTATTGGCAGTAAGAAGGGTTAAACAAAGCGATATAGAGAAGATAGCGAAAGCCACTGGTGCGAAGATAATAACGGATCTAAGAGACATAAAGCCAGAGGATCTTGGAGAGGCAGAGCTTGTAGAGGAGAGGAAGGTTGGAGAGGATAAAATGGTATTCATAACCGGTTGCAAGAATCCTAAAGCAGTAACTATATTGGTAAGAGGTGGTACTGAGCACATAGTGGACGAGGCTGAGAGGAGTTTAAAGGACGCCATAAAGGTTGTAAAGGCAGCTCTTGAAAGCAGAAAGATATTGGCTGGTGGGGGAGCACCTGAGATAGAGCTAAGCCTAAGGATAAGGCAGTGGGCTCCAACCCTCGGGGGAAGAGAACAGCTAGCTGCGGAGGCATTCGCTAGCGCATTGGAGATAATTCCAAGAAGCCTTGCAGAAAACGCAGGTCTCGATCCGATCGACATACTCGTAAAGATGAGAAGGGCTCATGAGGAGGGTAAGACTAAGTACGGAGTGGATGTATTCAGCGGAGAAGTAGAGGACATGGTTGAGAAGGGAGTACTTGAGCCTCTGAGAGTTAAGAAGCATGCAATCAGTAGTGCTACAGAGGTAGCAATAATGATACTGAGAATCGATGACGTCATATCCGCGAAAGGAATAGAAAAAGAAAAGGAGAAGACTGAAACTGGTGAGAAAGAAGAGGAGGAATCTGAATCAGAGTAAACAATTTTTATATTAATTATAAATTTTTATTTATATGACCTTGTACATCATCTCTTACATTTTCGTACTATAGTATTCCTTATCGTACCGAGTTATGATTTATCAAAGATTTGCTTTCGATTCGTTCAGCTGTATACTTTTATGAGTAAAAATCGTTCTTCTTACAAATTTCTATCTGCTTACTCCTTAAGGATCACTCAGACTAAAATCTAAAATCCTAATAAACCAACTCCGATTTTGGATATACGAAAGTCAAAAATATCATTTGAGAAAAACTTAAATTAAAATCTAGATAAAAACTTTAGACGGTGGAATTATGAAGTTCTTCATAATAGGCTTTGGACAGGCAGGAGGAAAAATACTTGATCTATTTCTTGAAAATGAGAAGATGAGAGGCTCAAAAATCATGATCAAAACGTTAGCCGTAAATACAGCTAGAACTGATCTAATGGGATTGAAACACATACCCATGAAGGATAGGATATTGATAGGTCAGAGTCATCCCAAGGTTAAAGGGCATGGCGTTGGAACAGATAACAAGTTAGGAGCAAAAGTTGCGCAGGATGAGGTTGAAACTATCCTAAACGCAATAGATCAAAAAGGAACACATGACATAGATGCGTTCCTAATAATAGCTGGACTCGGCGGCGGAACAGGAAGCGGAGGTGCACCTGTTTTAGCTAAGCATTTATCAGAGACCTATTCGGAACCAGTTTATGCCGTGGGAATACTTCCCGCTCCGGAGGAGGGTAAGCTCTACTCCTTAAATGCCGCGAGGAGTATGATCTCTCTTCTGAAGTACGTTGACAATCTCATACTCGTGGATAACGGTACATGGAAGTTCGAAGGTATGAGCTTAAAGGAAAGCTTTGCCAAGATAAATGAAGAAATCGTGAAAAGATTGGCACTTCTTGCAAGAGCAGGCGAGCCCTTGGAGGAGGGATTGGTTGGGGAAATGGTTGTCGATAGTAGCGAGGTCATAAATACGTTTAGGGGAGGTGGAATATCGTCAATCGGTTATGCATCCACGCTTGCTGTGGAGGAAAAACCTAAGAAGAAGTTATCACTCTTTAGGAAAAAAGAAGAAGAATTCAGGATTCCTGAAAACGATAAGGCTATGAAAATCGCATCGCTTGTCAGAAGAGCAGCTCTGGGCAGATTGACCATCCCATGCAACATAAGAAGTGCTGAAAGGGCTTTGATACTTGTTGCAGGTCCTCCCGAATATCTGGATAGGAAAGGTCTTGAAAAGGCAAAGTTATGGCTTGAGGAACAGATTGCGGGAGTAGAGGTAAGAGCAGGAGACTATCCAACTAGAAGAACAAAGCATATCGCTTCGCTTGTAGTTCTGGCAAATGTGACTGATATCCCAAGAGTAAAACAACTTCAGAGATTAGCAGTTGAAGCAAAAGAAGAAATGGAAATTGCAGAAAAGGAAAGAATAGAGAAAACATTTGCATTGTTTGATGAAGACATTGAACCTTTAATATGAGGTGATAATATAATGAAATATGTATTTATAATTTTTATATTATTACTTGTTTTAATGTATCCTGTTAGCTCTCAAGAGCTTAACTACAGCGATTTTAAAGAGCCTGATGTGGTTGTCAAGATCAACGATGTGGAGTACAAACCGTCTTTAAAGGATAGGGAATTCGTACTGGATAAGGTATGCGAGGAAAATGACAGAATAGACATAACGTATACAATAAAACCCAAGGGGGGTAAGGAGACTCTAGTAGACGGGAGAAAATACACAATTAGGACAGAATTGAAGAATTCGATTATAAAGGCATACGTTTATTATAAGGAGGGAGGAGGATTAACATTTAGTTCAACTCCCGGTCAGGATTTCTTGGATGTAGATGTTGGTGATTGGGAATATGGTCTTGATAAAATCAATGTTACAGTTAAGGGTTACGTTCCCTCACCCGAATCTAGACTTGAGGAGATAAAGCTCGTCTGGTTTGATGTACAGGATGCTGAGGAGAACTGTTTACCTTTAATTAAAGTATTAATAATTAACCATGAATTATTTTATAAATGCATAGACAACCTTAAGAAAAGCTATGAAGAGCTTGCATCGATTTTGGATGAATATATAGGAAAGGTGGATGTATCGGTGTTTAGTAGTTACTTAAATTGTCTGAAGAACAATGTTTCTCTAGCTGAAGAATACTATAAAGCTGGAGAATATGTTAAAGCGGATGAAAGGTTAGAATTCGCGTCAGAATGGTTAGAAAAATCCAGTACCGAAGCAAAAAGAGTAGAAGCGCAGTATGCATATGACGTGGCGGATAAAAAGCTCAGAACTATCTTAAACGTACTTGGCAAGATAGACGTCTATATAACGGAAATAGAAAAGAAGGAATTCGTAAACACGAGTACATTGCTTGCATATAAAGTTGAATTTAAGGAATTGCAGAGCAGATACGAAACTATTTCCGATGAGCTTGTAAAGGCAAAGGCATATATGGATGAGAAGAAATACACCGAGGCTAAGGAAAAATCTAAAGAGTGTTTAAATAAGGCGTTAGAGTTGGAAAGTTCTGCAAACACATTGTTAGACGAGTTAAAATCTCTGATAGTTGTTGAGGAAACACCAACGTCAACTCCTAGTCCTGTACCGACAGAAACGGGTAGGGTTGAATTGGGCATAGACTGGGGGTTTATAGGTATGATCTCGGGCATCGTAGCTGGTTGTGCGATAGCAGCTGTGATAGCCATAGTATCTGTATCGAGGTATCTGAGAAGAAGGAGGTTTGACGAACTTAAATGAGATTCATAGTTGCGTTAACCGGGGCATCTGGTCAAATATTTGGTGTTAGGTTGATAGAGGAACTTTCAAAAAGGGCTGAGGTTTATACGATCGTTTCTAAGGCTGCAAGGAAGATAATTGAGTTGGAGGGCTTTGACATTGAGTACATTGAGGAGATATCCCATAGGTTTTACGATGAAGACGAAATGTCGGCGCCAACGTCGAGCGGAACGTTCAGGCATAACGGCATGGTTATAGCTCCATGTACAATAAAGACGGCATCATGCATAGCATACGGAATCACGGATAACCTGATAACGAGAAGTGCTGATGTCACGCTAAAAGAGGGGAGAAAATTGATATTGCTTGTCAGAGAAACCCCTCTCCACTTGGGACATTTAAAAACACTCTTAAGACTGTCAGAAATGGGTGCGGTAATAATGCCACCCGTCCCGGCTTTTTATACAAAACCAAAGGATATAAGAGATATAGTCGATCACATAGTATTTAGGGTAATGGAAATACTTGGACTAGAAGTGGATTATAAGAGATGGTGGCCAGATAAAGAGTAAAAATTAAGATTGACGGGAAATAACCAAAGCATGATGTGTTTTATTATCTGTTAAAGCCTACATTTGAATTGTGAGGAATTTTAGATTTTTTGCAGTTTAACACGGGGTTTGGACAACGTGTGAGTATGAACATACTCACACTATGCCCCTTGAGATTCATCATCCTCAGCCCTCCTTATCATCGGATAGGATGTCATCGGAATCCTCCTTTTTCATGGGAATCCCTGACTTCTTTATGTCTTCAATTACATTAAAATTTAAAAAACTTAATTTCAATATATCCCTATGAACTCTATAACGGCTTATGTGCAGGGATTAAACGAGAACAATATACGTATTTACGCTTAAACGAGCATATAGCTTCAGCATGTGCCCTAACGCTTTGGTTTTATATGTCAGTTTTTCAAAACAACAGATATGTCTAAAGAGATATAGAACTAATGGTTTGGCAGGTAGTCCGATCAACCAAAATGTTTATCTACATCCAAAACGAACTAATTAAGGGGCGCTTTATCAGTTTTAATACCCATACCCGCCGTCACCTATTACAGTTTTTTAGCGCCCCCCAATTTAACTTCAATCACCTTCCCTCTCGGTTTCTCCTCCTTAAATATTTGACCCTCAAATCTATAGACCTCTGCACCTGATAACCAGCAATCGGGAGGTAAACCTGCCTTCATACATGTCTGGGATAGGAATTCCTCCTGATCGAAGCCGTATTCAACGGCCACCTGGGGCAGAAGAAGTCCCGAATATATCCCGTACTTAACCATCAGTCCATGCTTACCTATCTCTATGTGCTTTGGAATCTCCAGTGGTTTTGCTTCTATCTTCTCTGGAGGTGTGAGTATCGTTACCTCAACCGTTATCCTGTCCATTTCATCTATCTTAACGGGTGAAAATCTGGGATCCTCTGTAGCTGCCGAAATCGCCGATTCTATTATGGCCTCATCCAGCCTCTTTATAGGATATGGAAATCCTATACATCCCCTCAATTCATGATCTATAAGGAGAGTTGTGAAAACGCCCATTTTCTTTTCAAATATCCCGGAGTATCTATCCTTTATGACTTCTCCTTTGCTCAAATAAGTCTCAATAGCCTTTCTTGCCAATCTGACAGCTTTTTCACCTTCCTCTATTGATAACATAATAGAGAGTAACCGATGAACTTTATAACATTTGTCTAGTCATATCATCAAAGCCTCTCAGGCTATCAAAATTGCCGAAATACATCGATGCAATTCAAATCTAGAATCCCTTAATTCAATTAAGGCTGCAATAAATCGCATGCGTCGTTAATACAATCACAAATGCTTAGGGTTTATTATCTTGGTTTTTGATCTTATTAAATGGTAACAATAAAAAAGGATTTGTCTTAACATTGCGTGTGCGTAGCGTTTTAAACTTCCTCTTCCGCTATTAAACCTTGGCAGAGATTATATCTACTCTAGAAATCCTTAAAGCTTGATTTTCATGCTTTTACGAATTTTTAAGCCTCAAAATTTTTACAGCGAAATCTAAAGCTGATAGCGTTGGATTTTGATCTTTCCGTAAGGCTTGTTAAGAAGAATACGGCAAATGAGATCAGAAATACGAGAATTGATGTATATGGACACTTAATGGCCGATAGGACTATTGCCAGTATAAATCCTGAAAGAAGTGTAGCAATTCCGGTTTTCTTTCCACCCATATCCCAGTGAAATATTCCGAATATGAGAGGTATTTGACATAACAGTAACGTTGATGACAGCACAGCCAGCTCAACAATGTAACTTATCCTTTTCAACGCAAATAACGCTACGACGAATGTGATTATCAGAACCATCATCCTACCCATTAAAACACCCCTCTTCTCACCTATCAGATCCCTTAAAACCATTGAGGAAAGAGTTAGTATTATCGAATTCGCTGTCGTGACGGATGCCATTAAGATGCTTAGGGCAATCGGTAAGGCTAGATAGCTTGGCATTAAGTCCAGAAGAATTGGTGTAACCTTATCTCTGTCGGCGACAAATGGAAAAATACCTTTATCCGTTGCAAGTCTCAGACTTAAACCGAGTAAAGTTACCAGAACTGTATAAGTTAAACCGAAAAGACCGAAGAGTAAAACCATTCTTCTTAGAGCTCCCCTATCCTTTGGAATAAATATCCTCTGAAAAACTTGGGGATTTGTCATGGCAAAGAAAAACCAGGGGATCGTCAGGCTTGCAAATTTTATAGGAGTCCAAAACTCGTTCGGGAATTCTGCTGATTTTGATATACCGAAGCACAAGTTATTCCCGACCCATAAAACAGCTACTATCGCCATTGTTAGCATGAATATACCCTGAATTGCATCCGTCAGAGCAACTCCTCTCAGGCCACCTATAAAGGCCCATAAGGCCACTACTATCGATGCTATAAGCACACCCTGTGTATAGTCTATTCCAAGTATCAGCGCAATTCCTATTATCTGTATTGACGTGTATGGTATAAGGGATATCATCGCTATTATCGTAGCAAGTCTTGATACGAGTGGATCGTATCTCTCCGAAAATATCTCGGCCGGAGAAACCAGCCCCTTTTCCTTGGCAATGGACCATATCTTGGGAGCGTAATAGCTTAGGAGGAGAAGAGTGCCGATGAGGTACATGAGCTCGAATCCCGCAGATCCAATTCCAGTCTTATAAGCAAAACCTACCAGACCTATCATCATGAAGGCAGAATAGGTCGTAGCAGCATATGTTAAGGCCGAAACGAATCCGCTTATCCTCCTTCCACCGACAAAGTAGTCATCCTGTGTTTTTATACCCCTCTTTGCATACACGGCTATAAGTGTTCCGATAGCGATGTATAATACGACTGCAAGGATCATCATACTCTCCACCTCATTGCAAGATAAATTAGATAAGCAGCGACAATAGATATCCAGTAATAGTACGCCCAAATGGATTTAAAGGCGAATGGTGCAATCATAGCCAATATGAATATCAAATCCGGTATCATTTTTGATCTCCTAAACCCAGCATTACTTATCGAACACTCGTTCATCGAACATATGTTCGATAGGTAATTATATAAATTTTTTGCAGCTGTATTTTTGCTATCGATTCTTAAACAAGAAAATCATGTAATAAATATCTGTTTTTATTTAAAACTCGATGATATTATTTTAAAATATGTCAAAACATAATATATCAGTACTCAAATGAAATATACGCATTTATTCACATTATTTGGCAGAATAAAGTCCTTTAAATGGCAAACGAGTCTCTCGGTCGCCTTGTATCTTTGCGATTCAATCCTTTTATCTGACAGATTTTGGAAACATTAATCGATGTATGTCAAAGCTATAAATCGGTATTTGCCTTAAATTACTTAATCTAAACCCAATAGCCCTTTTACGTCCAATTTCGTATAGAGCTAATGCCGCAAGGAATAATTCACATCCTAACGCAATGCACTTTTAGATAAAAAATGGGAAAATCCTCCATGCTCATCCTTAGCTTATAGGGCCGTTATCTGCGACTTTTTGTCAGATGGAAAAACATCTTATTTTAAAGATCGACTGTTATAGCAGACATGGATGCCGAAAGAAAGATTATCAATTATTTAAAGGATAGAGGAGAGGTCTTACAGAGTAGAATACATAAGGATCTGGGATTATCAAAATCCACTGTTTCTGAAATCTTAAAAAGGCTTGAAAAGGAGGGAAAAATTGTAAGAGAGAGAGTTGCAGGTAGATCCTATAGAATCTGGTACTTTGAACATGCACCAAAGCCAGTTGAGGGTATTGTAAGAATAGGAATTCTGAGGGCATCTGAGTATCCTCACATTCTTTTATCATTAAGGAATTTGGACATCAAAGCATATATAAGAGTCTTTGATAGCGCGTTAGATCTCACAAAGGCTTTATCCTCATACCGAATCGACATAGGCTTTTCGCCTTTTATAACTCAAACAGTTTTCGCACTGCTACTAAAATCCATTAAGATACACAGAATAGTTGCGTTTAACGGTAGCGGTATCGTTTACAAGAAGGATTTAAGGAGCTGCAAGACCTTTGCAACCTCGGAGTTCTCAGCAATGGAAAGCAACCTAAAACTCTCATTGGAAAAGCTTGGACATAACTTATACGATTTAAACTTCAGATACTTTAATTCGATAGGAGATGCAATAAAATCATTTAAATCATGTGAATTTGATGCAATAGCTGTATGGGAGCCGTATTTTACCTTGCTCGGCTATTACAAGATTCCCTTTAGGGACATAATCGGTGATTACCCGTGTTGCTCAATGGCATCAAATCTAGAATTTTACAAAAGAAATAAGACGTTAATTCAGGAGTTTATTAGATGTATTGAGGATTCTGTCGAGCTACTGAATTACGAGAGTAGGAGGATATCGGCTTCGAAATACCTTGCCAGAGAAATAGGATTGAACTGGAGGATTGTATTAAAGTCCTTTAAAAGTTATAAGTTCTCATGTAAGCTCGACTTCGACAACTTCAAATTCTTAGAGAATTACGGATTGAAGCTTACAAGGAACAGTATAAAAACAATCGCCGATATCCGGTAAAAATCTAGCTTTAACAAATTGCATTCAATCAATAGTTAAGACTTAGAAACACATGTCCGAGATAAAACTTTAAAATGTAGGAGTATACTTACCTTTCCTTGAGATCCTCCGATATTATTTCGGCTATCCTCTTACCGCTAAGAAGCATACCTCCAAATATCGGTCCCATTCTCGGCAGTCCGAAGACGTTTGCAACGGCCATGCCCGTGACATATAGACCTGGGAATATCTCACATGCTTTTTCTACGACCCCTCTTTCTCCCATTTCAGCGTACATGAACCCCTCTCCCCTAATCTTAATCTTTCCGGTCTTCCTTTCTAAAATCCTGCAGACAACTGCTTCATGCCCGGTAGCATCCACAACAGCTCTTGCATAAAGTACTAGCGGGTCAACGTGCATGTCGCTGAGCACAGACGATGTCCAGTTTATAACGAGTCCGCAGACCCTTTCATCCTTAACCATGAGATCCTCCACGATCATGGAGTTGAAGACAAGTACACCGGCCTTAGAAATGTTATATATTAACGATCCCGCTAACTCAATGGAATCTATAACATAATGTCGTTCGTCAAATCTCTTATAAGATATCTTAAGATCATCCAGTATACTCAACGCTTCCTCCTGAACGACTACTTTATTAAAAAACATTCCTCCTCCCCAGATTCCTCCTCCAAGGCTTAGATTTTTCTCTATTAGACACACCTTGAAATCCTTCTTTGCCAGGTAATACGATGCTGTCAAACCAGATGGTCCTCCTCCCACTACGGCCACATCGCATCTCAATCCATCTAAAAACTTCGATGTCCACTCTTTTACAATCGCCTCTGTAATTATCGTTTCATCGATCATAAGGAATGGGACACTGTTCGATTTAAAAAATTATGCTGTAAATAGCTTATACTTCGTGTTTGGATTTTGAAGTTCGTAAATAATTCTTTGAACTATACATTTCTCGGGCTGAATTTTTACCCTTTTTGCGATGTCCTCAAAACTCTTGAAAGGTTCTTTTTTTCTCTCCTCTATTATCGCCCACATAGTCTTCTTACCGATTCCCGGCAACAACTCCAGCTGATGAAGTCTCGTCGTGATGGACTCAGACTTGTTAAAAAATTCAACAAATCTTTCCTCCTGACTTTTAACTATTTTCTCTAATACAAATGGCAACTCCGATTTTGACGTTGGTGTTAGTTGATCAAATCTAAGTCTCCTCTTTATCCTGTTAACGACATCCCTCTTCTCAAGATCCTTGCCTATATAGACCCTGTCCATGACAAGTGGATTCACATCTTTCTTGACGCTAACCTCAAGTAGCGTGAAAAACTTTTCACCAACCACCTGGGCAATCGGCTCTCTCTTATGAATTGGTCTCTTATCATCAGGATATCCATAGGGGAGAAAATCTATAATATATGCAAAATCCTCGAACTTTTCCCTATTAATCTCTTTTCTCCTCTTAATCTCCTTCATAAAATCACCGATAATAAAAGAGCGAATTATCTATATTTATCTATTATACTCAGTATTTCATTTATCTGATCGGGTGTCAGCGTAAGTCTTTCCTTGGCGTAAATTATCCTAACCTCATCAGGTATCCTCGGCATAATATCTACGAGTTTAATCGCTATCTCCTTTTTTGGAACCTGTGGGAGTTTTAAGAGCTCGTTGACGAGTTCTTTAGCCTTATCCGCTGGTATCTTCGAAAAAGTCCTTAGGTGCTTCAAAGCCCTCCTAGTCTCGTACAGGAGTTCTGCTTTTTTCTGCCTTTTCTTTACTATCTCCTCCATCAATTCCTTAGCCTCAGCTATAGTTATGTAATCAAAATCCTTAACCTCCTTAAACATGTCAACCACTCTGAGGCTTTAAATGTTCGGGTCTGACTATCAGGGTCTTGTAAGAATTTCCATCCCTAATCCTTACAAGGTAAGCCCTCCCTCTCTGACCTATCACAATACCCGTTCTCCCTTGGAATCTGGGATGTGGCATACCCTTATGAACCGATGAATCAATATCAATATGAACCCTCTGTCCTATTTCAAATGTCTGCAGGGCTCTTCTAATCTTTATACCCTTTTCTCTAACCCTTTTTCTTAATTTCCTCCCAGATTTAAACCTAAAACCATGAGATTTCCAACCCATGCCGACCCCTCAGATCTTTGTAGTAAAATGGATATTTAATACTTTCCTATTTAAGGGCTTTTTCAAAAATATTCAAATACTTAGACGGTTTGTACAGAAATTCGAGCTTCTTCAAGTCTTTTACAAGCTTGTAAATTTCTTCTCTCCTTTTTAATCCCAATTCCTTTGGAATTCTAGGTTTTAAAAATCTTATATCTGGCACTTCACCGTATCTATCGTTTTTTATCCATCCATCTTCGGTGTAATAATAGCAGGCACCTCTCATGGCTTTATATGGCTCGTAGTTTGACTTAAAATCTCTGTATACCCAGTTTGCCATTTTTAGCTCTTTATTTGATGGATTAATTGTTACATGTCCGTAATTAGGTGGAATTATTACCTTATCACCTTCTCTTGCTTTTACAGCTATGACGTCAACTATTTTCCCCTTTTCCTCCTTCTGGAGCAAATATAAAGCTTCACCCTTTAAAACCTCATAGATCTCCGCATAACTAAGGTTATCCTCTGCGATTGGATGATAATGGCCGAATGTTTTTATGTATTCCCTTCCTATCCTGTTCGGAGGTATTATTGTCAAATCAAACCTTAACTTACTCTCGAGTATTCTCTCATAATCTCTTTTGCTATAATAAACATCTCTGAACATATAATAAGCCGGAAAATCTTCCTTCAACTCATCTGGAAATGCCAGAACGGGTTTTAAATCGCTCGCATACCTAATTTCAGCCTTAAACCTTCGACCGCATATTTCGATTTCCATACATCCTTTTTATCCGATAAACATTTAAGCTTAATTAATTTAAACAGTGAACGATGTCCTCAGATATCATAGTTGCGCATACACCAGATGCCGATGACGCTTTCATGTTCTATGCACTGGTAACAGGCAGGATAAGGACTAGGTTGAAAATAAAATATGTGATAGATGATATAGAAACTTTAAATAGAATGGCATTTAAGAAAACCTTTGACGTTACGGCGCTGTCAGTTCATGCGTATGCTTATCTAAGCGACAGGTATAGAATTCTATCGGCTGGAGCAAGTGTCGGTAACGGATATGGACCCATAGTCGTTTCAAAAGATTATATCGATTTAAGAGGTAGTAGAATAGCTATACCGGGAAGGTACACTACTTCATATCTCCTGTTAAAACTCGCAGTAGATGATTTCAAACCTGTTGAGATGAGATTCGATGAAATAATCGATGCGGTTAAAGACGGTAAGGTCGATGCGGGATTGCTCATACACGAGGGTCAGATAACGTATGAAGAATACGGACTGAAAAAGGTGTTTGATATATGGGAATGGTGGTTCGAGACGACAGGATTACCGCTGCCACTGGGTATAAATGTTATAAGTAGGGATATACCTGAAAAAGATCAGATTGAGTTTCTCAGGGCCTTTAGGGAGAGTATAATGTATGCTTTGAACAACGTAGACGAGGCGTTGGAGTATGCTATGAAATACTCAAGGGGCATGGATAGGGATCTCACGAGGAGATTCGCACTCATGTACGTAAACGAATACACGTTGAAAATGCCGGAAGAGGTAGTTAAAGCTATAGAGAAGCTTTATGAGATGTCTGAGGAGAGAGGATTCTTCAGGAAACCCGTACTGGACATACTTTATTAAAGTTTTTATTCAAGTAGTTTTAATCAAATTTAATGCCGGTAATAACGCTATACTGGGAGGAGCTGGAAAGGCTTGTTGGATGTAGCAGAGAGAAGATACTGAAAAAATTACCGATGCTTGGTTGCGATATAGAGAGAATTCATGAGGACAGTTTAGATGTTGAATTTTTTCCAAACAGACCAGATCTTTACAGTGTTGAGGGGGTTGCAAGAGCGTTAAGAGGGTTCCTGGATATAGAACCAGGTTATAAGAATTACGATGTTAAGAGGGGAAGTTGGAGAATATACGTTGATGAATCGGTTTTACATGTGAGACCTAGGATAAGGTGTTGTGTTGTCAGGAATATAGAGATGAGCGATGAAGTTATAAGATCTCTTATGGAAGTTCAGGAAGACTTGCACTGGACTATTGGCAGGAACAGGAGAAGGATGGCGATAGGTGTTCACGATTTGAATAAGATAAGATTCCCGCTTTTTTATAAGGCCGTCAACTCCAAATTCTCATTTATACCACTTGACTTTACAAGGGTAATGACAGTTGAGGAAATACTGAGGGAACATCCAAAGGGTAAGAAATTCGCATTTATACTCGAGGGAAAGGACAGATATCCGATGATAATAGATTCAGATGGTGATGCGATATCTTTTCCACCAATTATAAATTCTGAGAAGACAAGAGTGACTGAAAAGACTAGAAATTTGTTTATAGATGTAACGGGATTTGATGATAATGTCGATAAGGCACTGAACATATTGGCAACTATGCTCGCAGATAGAGGTGGTGTTATAGAATCAGTTGAGATAGTATACGGAGATAGAACAGTAATTTCACCGGATCTAAGGGCTAAGAGAATGGTGATAAAGAAATCAGAAATAGAAGGGCTTTTGGGATTCAAACTGAGCGATTCAGATATAAAGAGATCGCTTGAAAGGATGAGATTCGGTGTCGAAAGAATAGATGAAAATAGTGTGGTCGTTGCTGTTCCGCCCTATAGAGCCGATATAATGCATGAATGGGACGTGATAGAGGACATAGCGATAGGCTACGGATACGACAGAATAGAGCCCGAATATCCTCAGACAAATACCATTGGGCTTACACACAAGTGGAATGAGATAAAGAATGCTGTGAGAAATATAATGATTGGACTTGGCTTTCTTGAAGTTGTAACTTTCACATTAACAAATGAAAGGATTCAATTCGATTATATGAGAAGGGAAAGACCCGAGCCTTGGAAAACTTATGTTCCTGTAATGCATCCGTTAACAGAGGATCATACGATCATAAGAACAGATCTACTGCCAAAGCTACTTGAAGTTTTATCAATGAACAAGCATCATCCCATGCCACAGAAAATATTTGAGGTTGGGGATGTTGTTGTCGATATGAAGAACAGATTGAGATTGTGCGCATGCTCAACACACTCCAGAGCGAATTTCTCAGAGATAAGAAGCATTGTACAGGTCGTTATGAGGGAGTTAAACGTAAAGTGGGATGTTGAGGAGAGCAAAAATGAAGCATTTATAGATGGTAGAAGAGCGGATATAATGGTTGGGGGTAAGAGGATCGGTGTGTTCGGTGAGATACATCCAGAAGTCCTTGAGAACTTCGATATAAATAATCCAGTGGTGGCATTTGAGATAGATTTAACAGAGATATTCGACTGTGGAAAACTCTTATAACCGCTAGCTTAAGAATTATATAATAATAATTATATAATAAAAAGTTATAGTAACATGAACGAAACATTTATATACTAAGTTATATTAACCTAATGTTAGTAAACTAAGGTAATCGGTGATTGCATGGACATAGACGAACTGCTTGAAGTGCTGGGGAATGAGAGTAGAAGGAGGATACTATCACTGCTGGCAAAGAAGCCATGCTATGTAAGTGAGATCTCATACTGCTTGAAAATGGCACCGAAAGTTGTACTGGAGCATCTTGAAAAGTTGGAAAGGGTAGGGATCGTGAAAAGCTTTGAGGAGGGCAGAAGGAGATACTACTACATAGATAAGAGTATAAGGCTGGAGATAACGATATCACCGCATAGATTTTATACGAGTCTTACATCAGATAAGAACTTCGACGAATGCATGGATATAGCATCAAAGCTGATAGGTGATCTTAACGCAAAAACGATATCTGAGATGAATGAGGTAATAAGGAAAATAGAGGAAACTCAGAAGTTGTTCTCAAAGATTCAGTGCTACATGAACTCAAAACTAAATGAAATCATAGAGAAGCTATTTGACGAATTCGAAAAAGTTGCCGAAAGCGATATGGAGAAGATGGTACTATTTGGATTGATTAAGGGTATGAGATCATTTGAAATTGCAGAGGAATTTGGTTTATTATATTCGGAGGTTGAGAAGACACTTGAAAAGCTGAGGAGAAAGGGTTTGGTTGAAAAGGTTATAGTCGACGATGATGTTATTTGGAGGATTAGGTGATGGTTATGAAGAAAAAGGAGGCTGTGTTGAGGGTTGCGGAGGCGTATTACAGAGATGTAGGTAGGGGAATTGCTAGGGTAGATCCAGAGGTCATGGAAGAGTTGGGACTGCAGAGCGGCGACATAATTGAAATAATAGGCAGAGAATCCGTGCCAGCAATAGTCTGGCCAGGGTATCCCGAGGATAGGGGAAAGGAGATAATTAGAATCGACGGGAGTCTGAGAAATAATGCAGGAGTAGGAATCGATGATAGGGTGAAGATTAGAAAGGTCGAGGCAAAAAGAGCTGAAAGAGTCGTTCTAGCACCAACCGAACCTGTTAGATTAATGGGTGGAGAAGATTACCTGTTAAGACTTCTGGAGGGAAGGCCGGTTAAAAGGGGTCAGAAGATTAGGGTTGAAGTATTCGGACACGTATTAACGTTTGTCATAGTTTCAACGAGACCTGCAGGAGTCGTAATAGTAAGTAGAACTACAAATGTAGAACTTAAGGAGAGACCAGTTGAGGAGATAAAGAGACATGTTCCAAATGTAACGTATGAGGATATAGGAGGTCTAAAGAGAGAACTAAGGCTTGTCAGAGAAATGATAGAATTGCCCTTAAAGCATCCTGAGATATTCCAGAGGCTAGGAATAGAACCTCCGAAGGGAGTACTTCTCTACGGTCCTCCAGGAACCGGTAAGACGCTAATTGCAAAGGCAGTTGCAAACGAGGTTGATGCACATTTCATATCGATAAGCGGACCCGAGATAATGAGCAAGTATTACGGAGAATCTGAACAGAGACTTAGAGAGATATTTGAGGAGGCAAAGGAAAATGCGCCATCGATAATATTCATAGATGAAATAGATTCGATAGCACCCAAGAGAGAGGAGGTAACGGGAGAAGTAGAGAGGAGAGTTGTAGCACAGTTACTCGCCCTTATGGACGGTCTTGAGGCAAGAGGTGATGTAATAGTCATAGCAGCAACAAACAGGCCGGATGCAATAGATCCAGCTCTTAGAAGGCCTGGAAGGTTTGACAGAGAAATAGAAATCGGTGTACCTGACAGAGATGGGAGGAAGGAAATCCTTGAGATTCATACAAGAAGAATGCCTCTGGCGGAGGATGTGGATCTTGATCAGCTTGCAGATTTAACAATAGGGTTCGTCGGTGCGGATCTCGCTGCACTCTGCAAAGAGGCAGCAATGCACGCTCTAAGAAGGGTTCTACCGGAAATAGATATAGAAGCTGAAGAAATTCCAAAAGAAGTCCTTGAGAATCTAAAGGTTACAATGGATGATTTCCTAGAGGCACTGAAGAATATAGAACCATCTGCGATGAGAGAGGTTTTGGTAGAAGTCCCCAAGGTTAGATGGGATGATATAGGAGGACTTGAGCATGCAAAGCAGGAATTAAGGGAAGCAGTCGAATGGCCTTTGAAATATCCGGAATTGTTCAAAACTGTGAATATAAAGCCTCCAAAGGGTATACTCCTCTATGGTCCCCCAGGAACTGGTAAAACTCTTTTGGCAAAGGCAGTTGCAAACGAGGCAAATGCAAACTTCATAAGCGTTAAGGGTCCTGAGCTTCTAAGCAAGTGGTTTGGAGAAAGTGAAAAGCATGTCAGAGATATGTTCAGAAAGGCAAGACAGGTTGCGCCATGTATAATATTCTTCGACGAAATAGATGCATTGGCACCAAGAAGAGGTGCCTTAGGAGATACTCACGCAACCGAGAGGGTTGTAAGCCAGCTTTTAACGGAATTGGATGGACTGGAAGAACTGAAGGATGTAGTAGTTCTGGCAGCAACAAACAGACCTGATATGATAGATCCGGCCTTGTTAAGACCAGGAAGAATTGAAAGGCACATATATATACCGCCACCAGATAAAAATGCCAGAAAGGAAATATTTAAGATACATTTAAGAGGAAAGCCACTAGGATATGACGCAGAGGACGTAAAAATTGCTATAGAAGAGATTAAAAAGGAGATAAAAGATGAAAAGGAATTAAAAATCTTGGAATCTATAAAACCCGAGGAGTTTGAAATTGAAAAAGTCCCCGAGGAGATTAGGTGTAAACTCGAGGAGAAGCTCAGAGATATAATCATTAACTGGCTTGCAGAAAAGACAGAGGGATATACGGGAGCTGATATTGAGGCTATATGCAGGGAGGCTGGTATGCTGGCGATAAGAGAGGCGATAAGGTCCGATATGAGTAGAGAAGATGTAAAGGAGATTGCAAAAAAGATTAGAATTACCAGAAGACACTTTGAAAAAACACTTAAAAAGATTAAACCGAGTTTAACAAAGGAGGATCTGGAAAGGTATGAGGAGATTGTTGAGACTTTTCATAGGATGTATGCTTAGGAGGTGATCTGAATGGTTTGGAGAAGAAGGAGGAGAGATTGGGACGATATATTTGATATATTCGGAAGGGAGTTTGAGATATTCGATGAGATATTTGATAGAATGATAAGGGATTTTGAGGAAATGTTCAGGAGGGCTGAAAGGGGAGAGATTAAACCCATAATAAGGGGTTTCTCGATAAGAATAGGACCGGATGGAAAACCGGAGATAAAGGAATTTGGAACGAAGTCTGAAAAGATCATAAAGGAGGGTATAGAGGAAAGAAAGCCCCTAATCGATGTAATAGAAACGGATGACGAGGTTCAGGTAATAGCTGAAATGCCCGGTGTTAATAAGGAAGACATAGACTTAAGTGCCAGTGAGAAGTCGCTTGAAATAAGGGCTGAAGGAGAAAACAGAAGGTATTACGAGGTTGTCGACTTACCGTGCGAGGTAATACCTGAATCCGCAAAGGCGAGGTATAACAACGGAGTTCTTGAAGTAGTGCTGAAGAAGAAGTATCCAAGCAGCAAGGAGAAGAAGAAGATAAGGATTGAATAAATTGATCTAGCTCAGTATACCCTTACCCTTTATCTCAATTTTTTTTCCATCAATCTTTATAATATCGCCTAAGAACTTCTGTATTACGTATGCATTACTTGTCTGATGCAGAGTAACCTCCGTTGTTGTGTATCTTGTTATACCCTTTGCAACGCTTGCAAAAACCATTATCTGATCTGCCAAGTATCTGTCAAATATTCCGTCACACCTCAGTTCCCTTATAAGATTTCTGGCACACTCCTCACCAACTTCCTCCGCTCTCTTACCCTTTTCGCCTAACGCGACACCACCCTTATAACCGCACCAAAGCGTTATTCCAGAGCCGGTTGAAAAACCCTCGCAAACCTCTATTTTTATATCTGCACTGAATCCGCTTGAATTCAGAACAGACAAGGCAGAATTTGCCTGTCTTTCTGCTACGTGCTTCGGTAAGTTCTGACAGTGACTTATACCCTCTATACTGCATCTTATCTCCTCAAACTCCTTGCCCTTTAGCTTAGACGGATGAACGAATACGTTTACGATCCCTCCACCCTTGGGGTAATATCCTCTCTTTATAAGCTCTATATCTATATTCGCTCCGATCTCTTTCAGTGTTTTGAACGTGACATTTCTCAAATAATCGATTGATGGTGACCACTTTACATCCGTTCCTCCCCTTATCTCGAAAAATATTTCCCCTTCGGCTATGAGCGATGGTAGAAGAATTGTCTGCAGTATTAGACTTATACTTCCTGCAGTTCCTATATCTATTTTAAAATCGCCACTTCTAACACTTCTAGGCTTAAATACAACTCTTGTCGATCCTAGTCTCAAACCCTCAACGTCGGCGTTTGTCAGTTTTTTCGCGCACTCAATTCCCTTTAAATGCTGCATTGCCAGACCGGGTTTTGGTCTATTGGCTCTTATATTGTATATTTCAACCGGTTCGCCTGTTATGCACGATAAAGCTATCGACGTTCTGAGTATCTGCCCGCCTCCTTCACCATAGCTACCATCAACTTTAATCATCAAAGGCTTAATTTATTAAACTGTATTTATCATCTTTTGTTGTGGGAATCAAGGAATTTTTGAGAGGAAGAGTAAGCGACGAAGAATTGAAAAAAGTAACCAGAAGTTTTGAGATTATAGGGGATGTAGTTGTGATAAATCTGCCCGATGATGTTATGCATTTAAAGGATTTGATAGTTCAGGCTATTCTGAGCAGACATAAGAACGTTAAAACGATTCTAAGAAAGATAGGTGAGGTGGGAGGAGTTTACAGGGTTGCCAGATACGAGATACTGTACGGTGAAAAGACAGAGACAATTGCAAAGGAATTTGGATGCAGATTCCTTGTTGATCCGACAAAGGTTTATTACTCTTCCAAACTGTCAACCGAAAGGGGAAGAATCGCAAGACTTGTTAGGGAAGGAGAAAGAGTTCTTGTCATGTTTGCTGGTGTGGGGCCGTATGCAATACTTATCGCAAGACTTTCAAAACCGAAGGAGGTTATAGGAGTTGAGATAAATCCGATTGCGGTTGAGTACTTTAAAAAGAACGTGATTTTGAACAAGGTTCAAGATGTCGTAAAGGTTTACGAGGGTGATGTTAGAGATGTTGTTCCAAAACTCGAGGGTAGATTTGATAGGATTTTAATGCCCGCACCCTATTCGGCCGAAGACTTCGTGTACTTACTTAAAGATAAGGTTAAGATAGGAGGCTTCGTTCACTACTATACCTTTGCTGGTGAGGAAGAGGAGTCGAAGCTCCCTCTGAGGGTTAAGGATCTGTTTAGGAAACACGGGATTATCGTTGATGTTGCTTGTATGAGAGTCTGCGGCAGCTTTGCGCCAAGGGTCTACAGATTCGTCCTGGATTTAAAAGTAGTCGGATTAACAGATAGTAAAAATAATATTATGTAATTGTAATCTCCAAATAATCAGGATAAGCTTTTATCTCCTTTATTTTCTTTCCCAGTTCGAATCTGACTTTATCAACGAATCTTTCGGATGGCAGACCTAGAGTTGAAAGTATATACCCCATTAACAATGAGCTGTTCATAAACAGGAGACTAGCTAGACCCATGTCCAAGAAGATTTTCAGATTCTGTTCCCCCATTCTCTTATCGTATCCTCTTTCCCTCAGCCATCTCTCAAATTCGTCGATTGTAAGTTTTATCTTTTTCATGATAGATCTTAAAGTCGAACAGATATATCTATCTTTACAGAATGTTGCTAAGAGAGCCTAGCATTTCAATGCGTGGATGAATTATGTTTTGTTGATAGTTTTATATGATCTGATGAGGTAAGTGTAAAACAATCCTTCATAACACAGAATCCCATAATAGATAACGGGGCTTTAATGGGCTTTAATAGGCCATATGTATATATTATATGAAATCTCCTCGCTGAAAATACTCGCACTTCAAGAGAGGGTCAAATCAATCGAACTCCAAGCGTTAATACACCTATCTTCAAATGAAATCAAAATTTTAGTACTATATGTCATATAAAATCAATTTAAGTTTTTATGATCGTTCATGTGAATTTTAACAGATGTTATTGATAAACTCGTTTCAAATCGATTTTTCACAGCTGAATAATTTGATTAAGAGTTTACTGCGACTTTAAAAATCTTTGGAAAGCCCAACACAACAGTTCTCAATTCAGATAATACTTAAATACATTGAGTATCATTATGTAGGATTAAAGGCTTAAAAGAGTCGATATAGTCTTAAAGTCGTAGTGTATGGCTGAAAATTGAATCAAACGCGTTTGGAGTTTGATTCGATAGCTTCAAATATTCCTAAAGGGGAGAGAGTATATGATCATAGCAATACCGAGCAAAGGCAGGCTCAGCCAGCCATCAATTGAAATGCTGAGAGAGGCTGGTATAAAGATAGAGGCTGAGGAAAGAAAACTCATAGTATCGACAAACAACCCCAATATAAGTGTTCTATTTGCGAGGGCTAGAGATATTCCGAATTACGTCTTCATGAATTCTGCTCAGGTTGGGATCACAGGGTACGATCTCGTTGTCGAAGCAGGTGTTGACGTCGAAGTTCTTTTAAAGCTAGGATTTGGAAAAGCAAGCCTAGTTGTTGCTGTCCCAATAAATTCTGATATAAAGAGATTGGAGGATTTGAAAGGAAAGAGGATTGCCACGGAGTTTAAAAATATAGCAAAAAGGTTTTTTGAGGAAAAGGGGATCGATGTAGAAATAGTTGGCGTTAGCGGTGCATGTGAGAACGCACCGTACATAGGGATAGCTGACGCAATACTCGATCTGACTTCAACGGGGACAACTCTAAGGGTTAACAATCTAAGGGTAATTGAAAACGTGCTGGATACAGAAGCTGTTCTAATTGCAAACAAAAATGTTTTGGAGGAATTTGAGGTTAAAGCTTTGGTTACAGCAATTCAAGGTGTTTTAAATGCCAGAGGTATGATGTATTTAATGATGAACATACCAGAGCATGCTCTTAAGGATGTGAAGAGAATAGTACCAGGTCTTAAGGGGCCTACTGTTATGAGGGTTGAGGCAGAAAACACACTGGCAGTACACGTTGTTGTTCACGAGGATAAGCTATTTGAGGTTCTCGAAAAGCTGAAAAAGGTAGGGGCTAGGGATATACTAATAGTTCCAATTCAGAGACTTATATACTGAGCAAGAATTGGGGCGTTATGTCCTGAATGAATGGATGTACATTTAATTACACGTCCTATGAGAAATCGTTAATTCCGGTAAGTCATATGTGCAATGCAAATATATTGTCGGAGGATTTCGTGTTCGAGTAAATTTTTACACCTCAAAGGTTGAGATTAGATTTATAGGGAAGTAGCTAACAAAACCTTGCAATTCAAGGCGGAGATGAGCGAGGGGAGATGTTGTAGGTATTTTTAAATATTGAATTACTAGTTTAAAGAGATAAGGAAAATAGCCAATGATAAAGAGTACGATTGTCTTCAGTATACAAGCCCCGTATGAAGCCTTAGCAGTAAAGGCAGGTGGAACAGAAGAAGCTCTGCACCTTTAGCAGAGTAGTTCACTCTCCCATGGTGAATCGGTTTAGCAACATACTTAAGTATTTCTACTGAAATCATAAAGTATGAGAAGGCCTGCAGTTGCCGGGTCTTTTTATCCTTCAAGCAAGGAGTCGTTAATGGCTATGCTAAGGGAATTCGTGAGCTATAATCCAGACGAGTCGATAATAGCAAGTGTCTGCCCACACGCAGGGTATATATACTCAGGAAGAACGGCTGGGAAGGTGTACTCACTGATACCGCAGGTTGAGACCTATGTCCTCGTTGGACCAAATCATACCGGATACGGTTCCGCCGTTGCCGTATCACGCGAGACTTGGCTGACACCGCTAGGAGAGGTTGATGTTGATGTTGAATTTATAGATGCCATGCCAAAGAGAGTCGTAGACTTAGATGAAACCGCGCATAGATTTGAGCACTGTTTGGAGGTTCAGATCCCGTTCCTGCAGTATATAAACATGGGAAGAGATTTTAAAATAGTTCCAATATGCTTAGGTTTGCAGGATGAGGAAACGGCGAGAGAAGTCGCTGATGAGATATTAAAGGCAAAGGATGAAACGAAAAGAGAAATAGTTGTCATAGCATCATCAGACATGCATCACTATCTGCCCGATGAGGAATGCAGGAGGCTTGACGAGATAGTTATAAAGTCCATACTCTCGATGGATGTGTCTAAGTACTACAAGACGATATATGATCTACAGGCAAGCGTCTGCGGATACGGTGCCATAGCAGTTGCCATGATCTATGCTAATAAGTTTAATGCCAGAGCTGATCTGATTCATTATTCCACAAGCGGTGACGTTGAACCGATGCACGAAGTCGTGGGATATGCTGGAATAGTATTCAGAAGGTGATTTCATGAAGGAGTTAATAGAGTTCATAAAATCTCTACCCGGAAGAAGATTCATCAATGAAGTTGAAGAAATCGAAAGGAAGTTGAAGTCCGTAAAAAAGGAAGATCTGAAGGGTAAAGATGTCGAGGAACTGTTTAGGTTGGAATCAGAGTTAAAGGATATCGCGAGAAGGGCTATTAAGGAGTTGTTGAGTGATAGGGCATTCGAGTTGATAAAGAGAATTTCGGTTATAAACTATGCCATTTTGAAAGACGCTGCAAGAGAAGTGTATCCACATTTTGAAGAATCCCTGGAAGAATTGAAAAATTTGGGTCTGGTGTGGGAGGAGGATGGATACATATTCGTTAATAAGGAAGTACAGAGGATTTTGGAAGATTTTGAAACAAGGGAATACCATAAAAAGGCTGTGGAGTATTATGAAAGACTTGGAACAAGCCTGGAGAGCCTGGCTGAGAAGTCCTATCATTGCTTAAAAGCTGGCGATATAGAGAAGTCGTTTAAGGTATTTATGGATGCCGCAAATTCAATTTACGGCAGGCACAGGTGCGTTGAGAGGCTGATAGAAGTCGGTGAGAAGTTAATAAATAAGGTTAAGGAAAGAGATAGGGTAATAGGGACTCTCGGTAATCTCTATCTTATTATAAAAAGATACGACGAGGCTGAGAGTTGCTATAGGGCTGTTCTGAGGGAGTATATGAAGAGCAATGATGAAAGGATTGTTGGAGTTTTGAATAACTTGGCAAACCTTTATCATGCAAAGGGAGACTTTAAAAAAGCAGAGGAGACTTATAAGGAGTGTTTGAGGATACTACTTGAGAGGAATGAAGAGGAGTCGATGGTTAACATCCTGATCTCCCTTTCATCTCTTTACATGGACTTGAACAGATTTGACGATTCGGCAAAGTGTCTATACGATGCTTTGAGAATAGAGTATAAAAGGTCTAAAACCGATAAGAAGAGATTGTTTAACGTTGCAACGCTTCTGAATAACCTCGGATATGTTTACTCCAGAGCCAAGAATTTCGAAAATGCTGAAAAATTCTACAGAGAAGCAGTTAAGATTTACAGAGAGCTTGTAAAGGTCGACAGAGATCAATTGAAGAATCTGATGGCCGTATTAAATAACCTGAGCTCGATATACATCAATACAAATAGGCTGGACATGGCCAGTGAGATGCTGAAGGAAGTGGAAGATTACTGGGATGAGATACCACCCGATTTAAAGGTGAAGCTGTATTTCATAAAGGCAAAAACGCTTGAGAGAAGTGATAATAAAGAGGAGGCTATCAAGTACTATTTCAAAGCTGCCGCACTAGGATTTTTGATATTCAGAAACCTTGGAACGAGCGCGATAAACTTCATACACTGTTTTGACAAGGTTGAAGAGCTGGGAGATGATGAAACAAAGGGAGATGCATCGATTATGAAAAATGCAATATTAAAGCTGTATTACGGATCCAGATCAGGAATACCGAACGTTAAGTGCGGAAGACTAGGTAAAATTTTACTGGATGCCCTAAATGGTATAAGAAAGGAAATTGAAATAAGAGATGAGATAGATATGGCAGTTTACGTGCTCACAGATGAGTTGGTTAGATCTAGGGATAATCTATTTAAACAATGAATATTTTCACTTTAAATATTTCAAAATTATATTATATATCACATTTTCAATCGTTAGATTTTGGCACAGCCTCACAATAAATGCTAAAGCTTTTAAGTATTAAGACAGGCGTTTATAACAATGGACATATCAGTAGGAGTTCCAACCGGAGCAAGAGAGTTTAAAGAATTAACAAAAGAGGTTAAGGAACTGATAGAATATCCCGAGATTAGTGAGGAAGAATTTAATCAAATGTTGAAAAAAGCATCTGTTGGTTATGGAAAAGATTTGCCGCATAGAACTAAATCACTATGCCCAGAGACTAGAAAGGTTGTGGATGCTGTTGTTTGGGAAAAGAATGGAAAGGTTTGGATTACAAAGAGATGTCCAGAGGGTCTGATCACAGAACTCTATTATGAAGACGTAAACACTTATCAGAGGTTTAAGAAATGGCTCTTCAGTAAGAAGGTTTTAAAGACATACCACATTGACAGTAGTGGCTCCAACTGCCCGTTTGAATGTGGTCTGTGTAGGAGACATTACTCCCATACTTGTCTTCTTAACATAGTTTTGACGAACAGATGCGATTTGAGTTGCTGGTACTGCTTACCTGGAAATGAAAGGGTGTTGTTTAAAATAGGTGATGATATAAAATTTTTGGAAATCGGTAAGGTTTCAAAGGGATTGAAATTTGATAGGAAGGTAAGGATAGATGGATTTGAGGGCGAGTATTCGACTCCCGATAACCTAATGGTTTTAACATTTGAGAACGGAAAGGCAAAATGGACGAGGGTTACGAAGTTCCTGAGGAGATTTTATAAAGGCAAGATTCTGAAGATAAGGACGAGAGGAGGAAAGGAGGTAAGGCTGACTCCAGAGCACAGAGTCTTCGTATATGAAGGGGGTAGTGTTACCAAGAAGATGGCAAGAGATTTAAAGATAGGAGATAAGGTCATATGCCTGCTCGAATGCGAAATAACTAGTCCTTCATTAAACACTTTTAACACAGTTTGTCTCTGTAATCAAAGCTTGGAACAGGCGATACATTATGGAAGGTGTTCATATGGAGTCTGTTATCTAGCGGCAGCTCAGGGGAGCTACGATAATTCATGGAATTCCTCATTCAGCCCCATTGAATTAGAAGATTCCGATAATGAAATCGGAACAGATTTCCATATAATCCAGGATTTTTATCTAGATGATGTCTGCGAAATAGAGTGTTATGAATACAGCGGGTTTGTATACGATCTGGAAGTCGAAAGCGAAACTCATTCTTTTGTAGCGGCAGACGGAATACTCGTAAGTAACTGTTTCTTTTACGCCAAAGAAGGACAGCCGATTTACGAACCGACGCTTGAACAGATAAGGATGATGCTAAAAAAGGCGAAGGAAGAATTCCCCGCATGCAATGCCGTACAGCTAAGCTTGGACTACGATGAGAAGATATTGATTAAGGATGAGATGGGTTATATTCGTCCGGTAAAGATAGGTGAGTTTGTTGATGGACTTATAAAAAATTCCAGAAAGTTTTCTCATCCCATACCTCATGAAAGAAAGAGAATTGAATCGTTTTATGCTCTGAGCATAGACGATGGATTAAATCCGAGTTTTTGTAAGATAGAGGAGGTAATAAGACATAGGAATTACGATGATATACTGGAAATCGAAGTAGATTACGGTTGGAAGGTTAGAGTTAGCAGATCTCACAGTGTTTTTAAATTCGATGGAGATTTAAAAGTCGTTAGGGCGGACGAGCTCAGGGAGGGAGATATACTCATCGGAACTCTGAGAATTCCAAACGGTAAGGAACTAAAATACATAGATATCCTGGAGATCATATCGGATAATAGGCAAATAGCGGATGTATCTGAAAGCTCGGAAAATCATCTGAAAGCATATGTGAACTGTAGTCATATGTCATCAAAACAGCTAGAAATGGAAGATGTGATATCCGGTAATTCAAACAAATTAATTCCGGCCAATATTAAAATCTCTAAAGATCTAATGAGATTGTTTGGATATTACGTTAGCAGAGCTGTATGTAATGGAGATTCAATCAAATTCCGTTTTGATCTGGAAGAGAGAGAGCTTGTTGATGATTGTATCAGGTGTATAAAGAATTTATTTGGAATAGATCCATATACGGAAAAGAATTACGATTTGATATCAGTTGTTATCCGTGACAGAATTCTGAGGACGATATTGAGCACGATGTTTGGCGAAAAACCTAAAGAAAGAAGACTGTCATGGGTTATGTTTAATATAAACGACGAGTTTAAGCTGGAATTCTTAAGGACATATCTCAGATGCAACGGTGAGTTGAGGGTGGGAGGATACAGATACGAGATAATTCATAACGTGTTCTGTGATGAATTGGCAAGAGATCTAGTTTTATTACATCTCCAGCTTGGAATAATTCCAAAGATTAGAGAAGTTAAGGGATCTGGAAAGCTTAAGAAGATATTCGACGAATACGATGTGAATTACAAGGTAATCGTCGATGGCTTGGAAAATATCAGAAAGGCATCGATGTATGCTGAGCATGATGCAATCGCGAAGTTCTTAGACACAGGACGTAGGAGAGGTGTAAGATCTGTGGAGAGATTGCCTCTGAAACTGTTAAACATAAATTATAAACATAAGTCGATATCTAAGATGAAGCTAAGAGAAATTGTTGACCACATGATTGCAGACAGCGTGAAGTTTGCGGAGATCCTAAACCACATCTCCCACTCAAGCGTAGGATTCTTCAGGGTTAAAAGGATAAGGAGGGTTAAACCCAAGAGCTGCTATCTTTACGACATATCAATTCCAGATTCTCAGGCGTTTTTTGCAGGATTCGGTCTGTTATTGGTTCATAATACCGGAGGAGAACCAACTTTAAGAGAAGACCTCATAGAAATCATAAGAATTGCTAAGGAGGAAGGATACGATCACGTTCAGCTAAATACGGATGGAATAAGACTTGCGTTTAATCCTGAATTGGTCAGGAAAATTAAAGAGGCTGGTGTGAACACGATATACCTGAGCTATGATGGCATGACACCGCTCACAAACTGGAAGAATCACTGGGAGATACCGCTGATATTTGAAAATGTCAGAAGGGCAGGAGGACCAGGAGTAGTCCTAGTTCCAACTGTTATAAGAAACATAAACGATCATGAGCTCGGAGCGATAATAAACTTCGGACTGAATCATATAGATATCGTGAGAGGTGTTAACTTCCAGCCCATATCGATGGTTGGAAGGGTTCCGAAGGAAGAAAGGAGGATGTTTAGGATAACGATTCCCAAGGCTTTAAAAGAAATAGAGGAGCAGACAAACGGTGCAATTTCGGTTGAGGACTGGTATCCCGTACCAATTGCCGGTCACATAGCAAGATTCTTCGATGTGCTCTTGGACAAGAGATACTACATGACATCGCACTTCGCATGCGGTTGTGCGACATACGTGTTCCTGGATGGTGATAGAGTTATACCTATTACGAGATTTATAGACGTTGAGGGATTCGTCGAATTTCTGCTTGAAAAGGTCGAGGAGTTTGAAAAGCTCGATAAAACGAAGAAAATAGAGAGGCTTGAATTCTTAATTAAAAAGATCGAAGAGTTTGAAAGAAAGATTAAGCTCGGAAAGGACATGATATTCAAGTTCAGGAAGTTTTACGATGAATCCAGGGCACCAAAAAGCCTAAAGATCCTTAACATAATTAAGAACGTTCTGCTTCACGGAACTTACGCAACTCTCGGCGAGTTTCACAGAAAAGCCCTTTTCCTCGGTATGATGCATTTCCAGGATGAATACAACTACGATGTTGAGAGAACAGAAAGATGCGTGATACATTACGGAATGCCGGACGGAAGAATAGTCCCCTTCTGTGCATTTAATGTAATCCCGGAGGTTTACAGAGATCAAATTCAGGAGAAGTACAGTTATTCCAGGGAGCAGTACAAGAAACTGCATCCTGATTGGAGTTATAAGAAGGATAAGTACTTCAGAACTAAAGAATTTATAGAGAAGATGATGAGCAGCGAAGTCTACAGAAAGACTTACAATGTTAAGAACTATTTCGAGTGAGTATACGTGAAAATCTTATTTAAGATGTCATCTCAGGTTTTAACGTGAAAAAATGCTGAGAGATTGATTTGCTTGGACGCTGATGATTTTGCACCAATCAAAGATCTACTTCAATTACCCTTTTCTTTTCCTTAGCACCTTCTCTAACAGCCCTGACAAATGATCTTACTCTCTCAACTGCACAGTCTATCTCAAACGCCGTTCCTATTTGAACTGCGTCAGCCCCAGCCTTTATTATATTTCTTGCCTCTTCAGGTCTTCTTATTCCTCCTGCGACAATATATGGTATTTTAATCTCATCTGCAACGGCCTTAACCATTTCAATTGGTATGTGCCCTTCTTTTGGATTGCTACCAGCATCCGTCACGACAAATCTGAATCCCATGTACTGTGCAGCAAGTGCATAAGCCACGGCGAGTTTTGGTCTGTCTCTTGGAATTAATTCAGCGTCTCCGACAAATCCAACTGTTCCACCTGGTTCAACAACTATGTACCCGACCGGTAACGGTTCAATTCCAAAACTCTTTATCAAAAACGCAGATAGCATCTGTGCTCTTGTTATCCAGTAGGGATTTCTCGAATTAAGAAGTGACATGAAGTATAAGCCATCGGCGTATCTCGTAATGGTTCCTATATTCCCTGGAAATAGAACGATCGGGACATTCACGTTTTCCTTTATGTTTTTCGCAACATAATCGAGTATCTCACCCTGCACACCCATGCTACCGCCTATCAGTATCAGATCTATTCCACCTTCGTTAAGTTTTATTGCGGTATTAACGGCATCATCCAATGTCCTGTAATCGAGCGGATCTATAACACCAAATACCAGACCACCTTTTTCAAGTATTCCTTCGATTATATACCTTCTAACCCTTCCCATACTTATTCCTCCTATAAGCCCTTATCATCCTATCTATCCCAGACCATATGCTTATAGGTTGAAATCCTAAATCTTTTTTAGCCTTTTCAATTTTAAAGACTCTGTCACATGCCAAGACCTTTATATGTTCCCTCGTAATACCCCTTCCGATCAGTTCGCAAACTCTAGCAGAGGCATATGCCACGTTCTTGGGAATTCTTATGACCGTGAAACTATTTGTTAACTTCTTTGCAGAGTATATCATTATATCCCTCTGTCTCTTGGGTTTTCCGCATATTATGTAGATTCCCCTCAAATCCTTTTTTATCGCCTTAACAAAACAACAAGCTACATCCCTGACGTATATAAATGGAATTCTGTTGTTTCCGGATCCTATTACCGGAACTATTCCTCTTTCCATTATTGAAAAAAATTTAAAATAAATTTTATACATCTCTCCATATATCGGCCCGATCCTAAATATTACGTAATTCGGATGCGATCTGACTATTTCCTCTGCGATTGCCTTAGTCCTCGCGTACTCGCTATCGGGGTTTATGGGTGTGTTTTCATCGGCCATCATGGGCGGATTTGAACCGTATACAGATACAGAGCTGGCAAATAATATCAACGATTTTTCCGGTATTGAATTCACGATTTTTTCTGTCAATTCAACATTTCCCTTCCACAGGGATTTTCTGTTCCAGAACTCAGTTGAGCCCGCTATGTGTATGATAACCCTTGCGTCCTTGAGTATTCTTTTGAGCTCCTCGAAATCGAAGGATGTGACTATTTCATTTTTCAGTCCACACCTCCTTCTGACTAAGGGTATTATTCTACCGTCGAACATCCTGTATACACAGTATCCGAGTTTGCCGCTTGCACCTGTTATGAATATCATAATCCATATGATTTTAGGAGTATTTCAGGGTTTAGAGTCCCGTATGAGTAGAACCCACCATTAACGTCATTTATCAAAACCCTGGCAGGTGAAAACACATCCGGATCGAGCTTGTATATATCTCCTACATCCTTCACTATCTCGTAAAAAGTCTTTCCGTAGTATTTAGTCCTGTCAAACGTTATGTTCTCGAGCACACTGTCAAACCCGTCAACGGTTAAATAAACACTACCGTAATAACATATGCTGTCATTTGCAGCTGCCATCGTTCTCATCTCATCCTCCATTATGGGCGCAACAGGGCATTTACCCATAGCGTTCCTTATCTTCCTCACATCGAAACCCATACTTTTTGCCCTGAACAGAGCGTTTTCGATGACCCTACCAGATATCTGTATTACTCCGACAAGAGATCTTATGGATGTAACTGCTATGTAAACCTCCGAAGCCTCAACATCGCACTCCTTTGCTATATATTCGACTACCCTTTCATCCGGAATTCTATCGGATTCTATTGTTACAACCGCGTATTCGGCATCATCCTCGTAATCTAGGTAATCGAATATTTCCTTCGGCTTTAAGGCTAGGGCTCTGGCAGGTCCGCTTGCAAGTCCTTTAAAGTCATTCAGCTCGATCTTCCATCCGGCCATCTGGCAACCGAGGCATGACAGGTCGGGAAAATCCGTGTAGACATAAACGAATGGCGTCTGAACATCCCTTATATCTTCGAGCTGGATATTTACGCCCGATAGGCCTCCCATGGAAATCTGGATAAACATCATTCCGGCATCGTAACTACCCCTAACAGCCACTCCGCAGTCTATGACTGTTGCACCGTTATTTAATCTATATGATTTAACACCGTAGTCTTCTTCAAATTCAAGCAGATCCTCAAAAATGGAATAAGCTCTTTCGTTTACACTGATCAATATCTCACCTCCATCAATTTTTTATAGTAATTTATTAAACCGCCACTTTTAATGATATCTAGGAGAAATTCTGGAACGGGTTTAAGCTCGTACTCCTCACCCTTTGTAATATTTATTATTTTATTATTTTTATAATCGATTTGAAGTTCATCTCCATCATCTATTCTATCCGTTTTCTCGCATTCGAACACGCCCAGCCCTATGTTTATTGCATTTCTGAAGAATATCCTTGCAAATGATTTAGCAACAACTATTACACCCAGTGTCTTTAATGCAAGAGGGGCATGCTCCCTACTGCTTCCGCAGCCAAAGTTTTTGCCAGCAACCACGAAATCACCGGCCTTAACATTCCTTGCAAATTCAGGCCTTATGCTCTCGAAAACGTGTTTCGCCAATTCATCTGGATCGTTTATTACCAGATATTTCCCCTGAATTATGACATCTGTGTCGACATCATCGCCAAACTTCCAAGCTACTCCCATAGAGACAGATAAACCATACCTTTAAAAATGTTTTTTAATGTACGAGTTGCCACCCAAAATTTGAGATCATCTTAAATCTCAGTGGAAACTTGTGCGCCCGATTAAACGGATACAAACTTCAAAATCATAAATTTAATAATTTTAAAAGATAAGCAAAGTGATTACTCGATCTCGCAGATTTCACCAGGTACATGGACGGGATAAATACCGGTAAGGCATGCTAAGCATAATTCATCCCTGTCAAATCCTATAGCTTTTATTAATCCGTTTAAGCTCAGATAGGATAAACTATCGGCACATAGTATTTTCCTTATTTCCTCAATACTTCTGCCACTCGCTATAAGCTCCTCTCTTGTAGACATGTCAATTCCAAAGTAGCACGGAGCGATTATGGGTGGACTGCCAATTCTCACGTGAACTTCTTTTGCACCTGCATCTTTGACCATTTTAACAATCTTCTTCGAAGTCGTACCTCTTACTATGCTGTCATCTACCAAAACCACTCTCTTATTGTAAATATTTTCTTTAACTATATTAATCTTTAATCTTACAGATATCTCCCTAGCCTTCTGTTCAGGCATTATAAATGTTCTTCCGACGTATCTGTTCTTTATAAGGGATTCAAGATAAGGTATCCTTAATTCATGCGAAAATCCTATTGCGCAGGTAGTCCCGCTGTCGGGGATGGGTGATACTATATCACACGAAACGGGGCTTTCTCTTGCAAGAATTCTTCCCATTTTGTATCTGGCTTTATAGACATTCACACCATCCAGAATCGAATCGGGTCTTGCAAAGTATATGTATTCGAACACGCATCTCGCAAGTCTCTTCTTTTTGCATATCCTTATAAACTCCGCATTTCCGTCTTCAACTATTACAGCTTCACCCGGTTTCAGATCTCTTATCTTCTTCGCACCTATGGAATCCAGCGCGCAGCTCTCACTGGCTATGACGTAACCGAAATCCGTTTCTCCTATGCAGAGCGGTCTGAAGCCAAGCGGGTCTCTGTAAGCTATCAAAGTGTCGTTGAATATAGCAGTAATAGAATAGCTGCCTATCAGCTTGCGCGTTAGAAGCTCAAGGGCTTTAACTACATCGTTCCTTATTAAAAATGACGAAAATAGCTGGGCTATAACTTCCGTATCTGTATCTGTCAGGAAAACCTTTCCTTCGTTCTGAAGCATTATCTTGAGCTGTGAGTAGTTCACAAGATTTCCGTTGTGACCAATTGCAAGTTCTCCCGCTTTTGACCTTACAAATATCGGCTGTGCATTTTCGATTTTTGATTCACCAGTTGTTGAATACCTTACATGTCCTATCGAAATCTTACCTCTAAATTTTTTTAAAATATTGTCGTTAAATACCTCTGTTATCAATCCCATCCCCTTATGAAGTTTTATGCTATCGGATCTGATTGCAATTCCCGCAGATTCCTGTCCTCTGTGCTGAAGCGAGTATAGGGTATAATACGTTATTACGGATGTTATTTCTGGATTTTCACTATAAACACCGACAACACCGCACATTACAACCTATTCTTTTTCTTTTTTATCCAGTTATAACTTCTGAGCTTTTTACTCCTACCAAATCCGCACGCAGAACAGTAACCCTTTCTCCTATGAAACGACACCCTTCCGCATCTCCTGCACTTTATGTGTACTATTTTCCTACCCCTTTTTCCCATTGAAGCCGTACCGTCCGACATACCACATCACTCTGATGGTGATATGAATATGACAGTATCTCCCCTAATTATAATACTTCCGAGTTTTCTGACAACTTCACCGTTCTGGATCTCTTCAGCGTTCTCGAGTACAAGATTCATGTGTATATCATAACCGTTTAATATGCCTCTGAATTCCCTACCCCCCTTTAATCTTACCAATACTGGTGTTTGTAGCGCCTTATTTAACACATCCATAGGTTTTTTTACCATTACCTTCTCCTCCAAAAGCGTTTTTTAATTTGCTCTTCTCTTGAATATTTAAAAATATCGGAGGTAGTAAATCGTTGAGGCGTAGGGCATACCAAAATGGATACTGCTTAATATACAATAAGGAAATAAAAGATATAATGGGATTTTTAAATCTAATGAAAAATTTACTAAAACCGGGATATTCCCATTTTAAAGCCAGTGCATACTGGAACGAGTTTGTTTTGGATTACATGCGTGGACTATTCACAAAGATGAGAATTACAAGTATTTAAGAAACAGTAGGAAGTATTAAATACCTTTATTAAATACCTTTAAGTTGCTCAACTTAGAGAAGCCATCAGCCCGTAAGGGTGATGACGGCGTTACATGTAAGGCGGGCTATGTGGTGCCCGTCGATGTAGCTCCCGATGAACCACTAATAAAGATGAGGTGGCTGAGGGAGAAGCCCGTGCTCATAGTTCAATATCCCAAATATAAAGCACGGGCAACCACCACTCGTAAACCTTTACTATGTTCTAAACTATGAAAGTTCATATGAAGAGATACATGCTGAGGAAGAGGAATGCCAGAGCAATTTCCAATTTCTTCAAAGATGAATTTAACGTCGAGATAAGGGGAGAGATGGAGAAGTTCGAGTTCAACGATATCTCGATAATAACCGTTAACGGAGAACCGATAATTCTGGAATATCAGGGAAAGCTCTACTTTACAGTATACGGACTGCTAAAGTTCAAACCCGAGAGGGGTAAAATAGTCGTTGATGAAGGTGCAATGCCCCATATAATGAGAGGAGCAGATGTTATGAGGCCTGGAATAGTTTACGCAGATGAAGAAATAAAGAAGGGAGAGTTCGTGTACGTAGTTGTCGAAAAAAAGGAGACACCGATAGCGGTTGGAATAGCACTGGTAGACGGCAGGGAAATGAAGGATGGAAAGGGAAAGGTCGTGAAGAACGTACATCACATCAAAGATAGGATCTGGAAGTTCTTCTTCAAGTGATAGAAATCGACTATTGGTAGGGGCATCTATTAATTTCAAAGGAGATTTGAAAATTTGAAGCGGGTTGTTAGCTTATGACTATCTTCTGGACACCATCCACCTCCAAAAACTTATCTACGAGTCTCCCTGGAATCTTCCCGTTTGTTACGACCGTTAATTTTGATTCAACGCTTAGATCCGGATCTTCCGCAAGTATATACCTTATTGATATACCCTCCTTTGCCAGGATCGACGTAATCCCGGCAACTATTCCAACCTTATGGCTTTCAGCGTATACTTCTAAAACCCCGTATCCGAGAATTCTAGCAACCTCTGTTATATTTGCAACCGGCCTTAAAGCTGAAAAGACCTTTTTAAGCTCCTCGTCGCTCTCTATGTTCTGAATTGCCATCACCACAACCTTTCTGTCCACACCCAAAGCCTCAGCTATTTTCGTCGGAACGAGCTCGATATCTCCGCAGTACGCTTTTCCATCCTTAACGGAAATTCCCAGTCTTAAAAATTCCTTTGCAACTACTATCTGTGAAGGATACTTTTCAAATTTTTCGGCAATTTTCTTCCACATGATTAAAAATATAACTCATTGGATAAATAATTTTAGCTGAAAAATCCACCAAACATTCTCAGTATAACCTCTCTTATATCGATTCCGGTCATGCTCATGACGTAATAGATACCATAAAATGTCCCGATCATACTACCGATATTCGTCATGGCTGCTACGAGTAAAATCCTAAATACCTTGTTGTTCAATAATTCCCTGAGATTTTCAGCTCTTACTAGTAAATCAAAGTCTTTGGATGTGGGTTTTCTCATCTTCACCTCTACAAATCCCGATATCCATCCAGCAGCAATTAAGGGACTCAGAGATGTGAGCCATGCGCATAGAAAAGCCGAGAGGACGGATAAAGGATGTGCCCTTGCAATTAATGCCCCGACTGCTGAAAGAATACCGTTTATCAGAAACCAGTACATAAAGGCCTTCAAAGCCATCTCAGAGCCCAAGTTTAAAAGTATGTAAGCGAATGTAACGGCTATGAGTGATGTCAGAGTAAAACCGATTGCCTTGAATACGTCAAATCTCCTCTCCTTAACACTCGTAAGCTCCGATATGCTCGGCAATTTCTCCGGATTTTTCAAAAAATACTCTATACCTCTTTTGTGACCTGCACCGACGATGGCGACTATAGAATCGTATTTTTTCTGTGCGTTGATAAGGTTGTACGCCATGTAAGCATCCCTCTCATCTATTAAAACCTTTGATGCATTCGGAGCAAATTCCCTGAATTCCCTGACAATTCTGTCGATCAAATCCTCTTCCAGAAATCTATCGACCTCTATGTCATCTCTCTTAAAAATACTTCTCATCAGATGAAGTGTGATCTTCAACTTTTCCAGAAACCTCAGAGACTGCCAGAATCTTTTAAATGTTATGGATATATCCCTGTCTATAAGCAGTATGTCCGCTCCAATCTCTTTTGCCTTTTTTATGGCCGCAAGCATCTCTTCTCCGGGTCTGACATTCAATTCCTTTCCAATCTTCCTCTGATAATATGATAAAATTATCTGAAATAAAAATAGGAACAGATCACCCTTTTTTATGACATCAAATATACGTATTTCCTGCATCCTGTTCTGTGTCAGGGCGAGAAACCTCTTGTAGCAAAGCTCAAGAGCTACAGCCTTGGGCTTGATCTCTTCGATTACCCTCTCAACCTCTTCGACGCTTCTCCTTGAAACATGAGCTGTGCCGATTATTTTAATCATCAAACCTAGATTCAACGGCATAGTTTAAACGTTTCCTTAACGCGAATTACAGGAAAATTCATATAATATGAGAAAAATCCAGAATTATGAGAGAATTCTTAAAAATTTATTTTTATATATTTATGAAATGCTTGCATATTTCGCTGATGAAGAGAAAATACGTGTTGATAAAAGACGTAAACATTTTTAAACATGGATATGAAGTTTTTATCAGAAGCGATTGATGCATACGGTAAACCTTAGAGGGTGTCAATGGAAAATATTAAAATTCAGATGTGATTGATATAGTTTAGTGCGGGGGTTGCCGAGTCAGGCCAAAGGCGCCGGATTCAGGGTCCGGTCAGCCGAAAAAACTGAAGAAAAATATTATCAGGAAGCTATTATAGATTTTGATAAATATAAATCGGAATTTAGAGAATGGCTTTTTAATCAACTGTCTGAAAAGACAGCTAAAGACTATTATAGGTATTGTGAAGAGCATTTAGCTGGAAAGAAAATAAACAATCCTAATGAGCTTGCCGAAATAGTTGAAGGCTTAGCTAAAAACAGGAAAGCAGCTATAAGAGATTTTATGAAGTTCTTAATTAAAAAAGGATATAGAACTAAATCACAACTGATAGACTTTCAGGCTGTTGTGGAGATACCAAAATCAGGAATACGTCCAAGTTCTGAAGCATTCACTACTACAGAAAAGATCCTTGAAGCTCTGGAAAAGGTTAAATCAGATAAAAAGAAGCTAATGATTAGGTTATTGGCTTATACTGGATTAAGGCTTTCAGAGGCAGTTGATATGTTAAGGAACTTCGATCCTAAAGAGCTTACAATTCAAGAAAAAATAGCTAAGTATGATCTACTGGCAATGTATAAGAGGATAGGTAGTAAGAAAGCAAAGGCTGAAATGACTAAGAGAGCTTGGATTGCCTATATGCCGGCAGACTTTGCTAAACAGCTTAAACGCATGGAAGTAACTGAAACCATGTTTAAAGGCAATAAGCTTGCAAATGGTATTGTTCATGCCAATCAACTACGTAAATGGCATTCTGACTTCCTTGATGAACATGGAGTTCCTGAGGATGTAATTGAATTCCTACAAGGCAAAACTCCAGAAAAAATCTTAAGAAAGCACTATAAAGACTTAGAAAAGAAAGCTGATAGATATTATGAAAAAGTAGTTGATGAATTTCCGTTTTAGCTCTTCTTAATCTCATCTAATATTATTAATAAAATGATTAGATTTAGTATTGTGAAATAAGCGCATATCATAGCTACGGCATAAGTTACACTTTCATGAATCGAATGAGCCAAATAAACCGCATTGTAAACATCATATCTCGTTATATTGTCAGTTAGGTTTGTATAAATGCCATTTAGACTGAAAACTATTGTTGAATTCAGGTTCCAGAAGCTGAAAATAAGCTTATGAACAAATTCATGTGCATATATAAATATAAAAATGAATAAAAAAGCTATTAATATTAAGTGTTTAGCAAGTTTATCAGTCATAGTATCTTAAATTTCATAAAATATATGGCAATGGTGTAAGAAGACGGATTTTCTATATATACACTTGTATCTCCTAGCCATATAAGTGCTGGAGGAGATATTGATACGTAATCCCATACGTCCTCTGCAGTATTGTAATACCAATATTTAAGAGTTTCTGGCGAGCTAACAAGAAGGTAGAATCCAGGCTCAAAAGCACCACCAGATAGTTTAGAGTCTGCCTGCATAACCCTTTCTATAGTTTTTTCGTATTTAACTTCATGTGCATGGCTTGGAAGTCTCTCCACATCTAAAGTTCCACTAATTATATCAGAGGCATCGTGCTTGTGATCTCTTATAAAGGTTCCCTTCTGATTTTCATCCGGAGGAATCTTTTTAACCAACGTTTATCACCTCTCCTTAAACTTAAACTCTACAGGCTTTTTCTTAGTCTTACATCTGTAGCAATAGAGCTTTTGCCAATTCTTAGCTTCATAGCTCCATACTGGAGTTTTGTGTCCGCATTCTAAAATAGCTACACCAATAGGACAGGATTTAGCTCTTTCAATAGTAGTTCCATCTGGCAATATGATTCTCTCAGTCGTTACCAGCTTTACCTTTCTTCCGAATTCATCTGTTGTTTCTATTATCTCCGATTTAGTTGATTTTTGTTCTAAAACTTTACCAGACCAATCAACCTTTTTCTCGATCATCTAATCACCTCAATCTTCTCTTTCATCGAATTGTTCAAAAAGTAGTTTAACAGTTCTTGCTTCAGTTTGATCTGCATCTGTATTATTTCTATATGCGACATCTAGTGGCTCATCTTGCGTAGGATATATGCTTTGCAAGCTAGCTAAAAAAGCGATATGACTATCATGACTTTGTGATGCAGGTGATTCTGGTCTGTTTAAACCTATATTGCAGTGTTGATTGTAATCTGAAAATACAGAAACACCGTTTTCATAGGAACCATATCCTTGCACTATTTTCCATTCATGAGTACCCGTAGTGGAACCTGAAACTGGTTTAGCTATCGTTCTAATGGATATTAAATGATATAGCTTTCCTGCTGGAGGAGTAACTGTTATTATTTCAGTTTGTCCAGCAGTTACCGTTGTACTCGATGAAGCATCAATACCTACTATTTTCCTAGCTCTACTCGTTTTAACTATCTGATCGATATATACCGCTAGTTTATTCGCTACAGCTTTAATCCATTCCCATTCTCCAGCATCCGGATTGTAACCATAAACCTGAGCTTTTTCAGCCACAGCCTGAATAGTTCCTATAGTTCCTGAAACTGGAAGTCTTGTATTGCTTACATAAGCCTTGAATCCGCTTTCAACAATCCTGTTTCTTATTTCGTTCCAGGTATCCTCATTTGCGTTTATTATGTATTCGTATAAATCAGCCATTAGCGTTTGACTCTTCTTGTAGGTTACAGGATACTTTTTGAGCAATTCTTCTAAAGCTGGAGCGTTAGTTCCATTAGTGTAAATGAATTTTCCTTCAACTGCCTTTAATGCATCCTTAATTTCCCTTAACAGCCTAATAACCTCCTCATCCATATCACAACAACCTCCTTGCCGCTCCTAATCCTACGGCGTAACCTCCTACCCTTTCAACTTTTCTCGAAGGAGCATGAGATCCTACACTTATCCCTCCTCCGGAGGATCTTCTAACCCTAGAGGATCTTCTGATAACGGGCTTTCTAACTTCAGGCTGAGAAACTCCGGATTTTCTAACTACAGGCTTTCTAACTTCAGGAGATTGAACCTTAGTCTCAGCTTTTTTAACTTCTTTTGCCGCAGCCGGAACAGCCATAGCTACGGTAGGAGCGCTAATAGCCTTTCCTAGCTTTAATACTGCTTTGCTCAATTCTACAGCCTTTATAACTCTAGGAATTCTCGTAGCTAAGCCTATTCCTTTTCCTATTCCTGCTAAAGCCAGTCCTGTAGCTACCGCAGCCTCTAACGGATGTGGAACTGCAGCTCCTGTAAAACCTGGTAAAAATGATACCGTATATCCTGGCTCATATACAACGTTCTTAGGAATATCGACATACATAGGCTCCTTAGCCGGCTCAGGCTTAGGAATCGGCTTTCTTACTTCTATGTTCACTTCTTCAGGCGTAGGCTCAGGAACTCCTCCTTTTGGCGGCTCTTTTGGTTTAAATCTTCTTGCTAACCTTTTAATTCCTTCAATCGCTCCAGCTATACCTAGCCATGTTGCTATATCGGTTAAAGCTCCTCCTATGTCAAATCCTCCGGAAGGTTCAGGCTTTAGCTCAGGCTTTCTCAATTTTTCAGTTCTTACAGCTATTTCAGTTTCAGGAGTTACCGTAGTTTCAGATTCTGTTTCGCTAGGTGTAGCAGGTTCAGTAGTAGTTATAGGTGTGGATCCTATTTTTTCACTACCGGTAAAGTATGGATCCAGCCAAATCTTATTTCTATCTAGCCACGAAGAATAATCAGGATAGTTTTCCGGAATTTCTCCTCCTTCCTCCAATCCTTTTCCTAATTCGAATTCTCTTTTTCTAAGTAGGAAAAATAAAACCAATAATCCTATTCCGGCTGCAATTATCAAATGTTCCCTCTTCATCTTTATTTCCTCCTGAACAATAAAACTCCTATTATAATGGCTATTCCGGCAATAGGCAATAGAATCGTCCAGTTAAAGCCTTTCTTAGGCTTTGCTTCTGCAGAACTAGGTTTAGTTGAAGGTAATCTCCACTCCGGAATCGGAACTGGAATAATCGTATAAGGCTGATATCCTGGAATTTGCTGAGATCTCAGCAAGTTTAACCATTTTTCATATAGCCTAAGTTCCCTCTCAGCATTTTCTAGCATTTGTCTTTGAGCTTCTGCTTGCTCTTTGGCTTGTTCTTCAGGTGTTCTTATCATTAAAGCATGTCTTATATTTTCAATACCGATTCCTGTTAGAGTTAAGAATCCCATTGCACCGGCTCCCCAAGCAAGAGGCTTACCTACTACACTTCCGACATATCTTAATGCTCCTCCTAGTGTTTGCCATGCTCCAGGCTTTTTAGCCTTCTCGACTATTCCAGGAATGTATCTAAAACCTCTTCTCATCAACAATCTCCAGCTCATTTATGAAACCTCCTTAAAGTTAAAGCCAAAACACATCTTTTCTTCAGCTTATCTGTAACTTTAATCCTCTTACCTTTGTATTTTATAGTAGAACCAATTTCAGCATTCTTAACTTTCCTCAAAAAATCGGTAGGAATTTTTTGATCTCCTTTTATAATTCCGAGTCTCTTCAATTGTGCTCTTAATGCTCCAGGTTTTTCTATCGCCTTCTGGATCCAGTTTTTACTTTTCCTCCTTGCCATAACGATCAGCCTCTAGCTCTCTCAACTTCCGATTTTGTGGCTTTTCCGACAATCTTTATCCTGCCATTCTTCAATCTCTTAGCTTTCATCCAGCATTTCGCTTTAGGATTGTAGAAATATACGTATTTCTTACCTACAACCTTTTTAGCCATTTCAATCACCTTTTACCAAACATATAGCCTACAAGACCCGTTATAGTAGCTAAAGTAGTAGCGAAAATCTGCCCGTCGATTCCCTTAGCTAATGCGATTGCCTCCAGGATTGTTATGCATATAACTCCTGTTATGCAGGCAATCGTCTTGTCCTTCATAGTCAAAAAATTTGTTAGATTGCTGTTACCATCTTGCCGGTGCTAGTTCTCTGTGATAAAGAACTACTGATCCTGTAGCTGCGGTATTTGCCCTGAATTTAATGTCTCCTGACTTCAATCCTCTTGTGTCCAATCCTCCGAGTTTGAACTCAGCATCCCATATCGTTACTCCTGTCGGCAATGTTTCCATGTCATATGCTCTCTTATCTTCTGCCTTGCTCTGCTTCCATGTGATCTTTTCAAGAATTATGTCTAACGGAGAATCCTGCTTTATCTGATATGCTGAAATAACCGAATCGCTAAGGTTGTTGTCTGAGTCATAAGCAAATATTCCGAGCTTCTGAATTATGCAGCCGACATCTAAGTCCACTTTGAACTGATAGTCTGAATATACTGCATCAATTGCCTTTGAAACTTCAACCTCCTTAAGCACCATTAAGTCCTTCAGAATCTTATCGTGTTCCTCCTTAGAACAATAGACCTCCTTGACCGTAACTTCAACCTGTCCTGATTCCAGGCTTAAGTTGCTGTTAATGTCTGCAGGATCTCCCATATCTATGTAGCAATACAATGAGCTTGTTAGATGTGCTGGAATTACTGCCAAAACATCCCATTCGTTTACAGGATTAGCTGCAAATATCAGCGGCAACTCAATCTCAAATGTTGCAGTTCCACCGGCTGGAACACTTGTAGGAATGTTGGCATAAGGCTTAGTGTTAAAGTCATACATGCACATAATGAACTTTCTATAGCCGTTTACGTCCATGTAATTGACCTGTCCGCTTGCCACAACCCTTATTCTCTTCAACAGACTCAAAATTTGACTCTCAGTTACGCTTACATCACTACTTCCTCCGTTCTTTATTTTCAATGTTACATACAATAGAACGTCTCTGATAAATCTGTCTCTAGGCAATTTTATAGCTGCTGTTTCTCCTGCTACTAGTTTTGTTATCTCATCTAAAGTCTTATGTGCAAACCTCATGTCCTCTCACCTCACACGAATTTTTCAACTACTCCCTCGACAAAAGTGTCAACTGCGCCGAGAATAGAACCTATAGCAAAGCTAGTTCCTAGATCTCCTTTGATACCAAAGATCCCTATTCCTACGCCTATAGCTGCACCTAGATAGGCTCCTTCGTCCCTCTTTGCAAGTCTCTTTATTCCTTTAGTAAGTCCATAGCCTGCTGCAGCCACTACACTATGTTTTCCTATACTAAACAACCTCTCCTTCATATTATAGTCTGTAAAAAGAGGAATATTTAAACCAGTAATCTGAAAACATAAGGAA
>Ga0190367_1000232_pt1 | contig 42748 bp, 27 predicted proteins | sample 4872181011_MG_FD_171838 | JGI IMG/M metagenome (GOLD analysis project Ga0190367, IMG submission 171838) | Hydrothermal vent microbial mat bacterial communities from Southern Trench, Guaymas Basin, Mexico - 4872-18-10-11_MG | ecosystem: Environmental > Aquatic > Marine > Hydrothermal vents >... | reverse complement strand
AACTATATCTTTCTTTGTTGCAAGTTCTTTTATTAGTTCTTCCTTCAGCTTCTCCGCAAGCTTTTTCTTTATCTGTGGATATTTCTCTAAGATCTCATCGAGATGCTCAGCCAACCATTCTATCACAGCTTCCGATGAACTCCCCACCAACCAGATACACCAATTTCCCAATCTAAAAAATACAGAATACATTTAACATATCTAAAGAAATAAAATTGCTAAAGTACTCCTCAATATGTTATTAATAATTCTATAGGTTCTATCCTTAGTAGAAGTTTTTTATCAATAAAATAAGCGTAGTTGTCTTTACCGTTATCCACAATTATAAATATTTCGTCATTCTGCTATGTGATTTTTTCCTTGCAGTATTCCGCTGTTTGCTTATTTAGGAGACTACAATATTTTTGTCTGGCGTTATGATTAGTCAAAGCGTAGCGCATCTCCTAGATTTAGGGTTCCTATTCTCAGGTTTGCTATTACTGTTATTGCTCCGAGAAGAGATAGGTGGGCTAGGGTAATATTTATGTATGCTGTGGTGGGTATCTCTATGTGTATCCACAGCGGTAATATAGCGCTGTTCAGCAAATCTGTGAGGAATAGAAGAACGCTGTGATGTATGAGTATGGAGAGAGCTACTGATGCTGCGAGGATCGCCGTATATTCTATTAGGACAATTTTGAGAATCTCTACTCTTCTCATGCCCAAAGCATAAAGCATTGCTAGGAGGGGAACGCTCTTATTTATCTCGCTGATTACTGTTAGTGTGAGTGCTACTATTAGCATTATATTTGTTGTTAGTATCAATCCTAACACGAAGATGTCGATTTTTGCGATAAGTCTTAATACTCTTTTTATATGGCTGGATTTTAGGATGACATTTGAGCTTATACTCTCCTTGCTGAGGAAGCTAAGTATATCGTTTATAACAGTGGATTCTCCGCTCTTATCGCTGAGAGCTACCAATATCGCATTACTACTGACGCCAAGTTCTTTTTCCACCGCATACTTATCAAAAACAATTAGCCAACCTCCAAAGAGGGCACTACTCTCAAAAATCCCTGAGACTGTAACGTATATTGTCATTTCCATTCCTAAGGGATGAACAAAGGTTATTCCCATTGGGTCTCCTAGGCTTATATCAGCAGCCTTAGCTATCTTACTTGATATAGCAACATAGAAGCCTTTACGTATCCCCCCACTTAGAAATCTGATCCTCCAAAGGGATTCGTTTCCAGAAATCCCTAATATACTTATGGTGCGATGCGGAGGCGTTATCTTCCTTCCACCAATAATCCTAACTACTGGAGCTGATGCGAGTATTATCTCTTCTGTGCTATTAACCGATGGGAGGGTATCTATGTAGTTTCTAACATAGCTCGTTTTTTGGGGACTATAGATAATTACACATATATCCCATCTAATCCTCTCAAAATCCCTGATGTATGTCTCCTTGCTTATATCTACTAGTGAGTTCAAAGCGATCCCGCATCCAACAGTCGTTGCTATTAGCAGAACAAGAGTAAAAGTTCTAAGCCTATGTGCAGAAATTCTCCTCACTGCAATCTTAAGAGCCGGTCTCCCATATCTAGAACAAGCTTTATATTCATCGGTCTCAACAGAAAAGCGTTCTCTGATGGCCCTATCCAGCTCATATCCCCTAATCATATAAGACAGGAGTATATATGAAAGAAATACTAGGAGTGTGGACATTAATAGGAGTTTTACTGTCGGTAAGCCGAGATACATCCATCTTGGTGCCCCTAAGCCAAGCAACTTTACGGAATATATGAACAGCATATTACCAATAGCTAAGCCCAGTATCATAGCTGATAGAACCGAAGTCACTACTATGATAAGGTATTTAAACGCCACGATTTTCCTTACATCACTCAGACTAAAACCAATGATCTCCATAAGAACAAAGCTTCGAAGAGAGTTCCTAACATCGAGATACACATATACTATTATAGACAGAACAACTACTATGAGAACAATGCTGTCCGTTACTGCGTAGAATATGTTCATTGACAACGATGCTCTTTCAGTTCCTATATAGCCAAAATTTAAGTTTATGGTTGATATATTACTTCTGTTCAAGATCTGCACAACACTATATGCCGTCTCCGCAATTCTACTCCTATCCCAGACAATTATCGCTATCCTATTATAGACTTCCCCAACACCTAATATGGATCTCAGTGTATCGATAGGCATGAATATCGAACCGCAGCCTGCAAGTTCAAGACTTGGAGCCCATATAGGATATCTCACCTCATAGATAGGAAACTCCCTGTCAAACAGGACTAATATGTCTCCTTTTCCAACGCCGAGAGCCTTAGCGAGGGTTGGTTCGATTATTATTCTATTTCCAGAAAAGCGCTCCCAATCAATATTTGGTATAGTATTTACCTCGGGGCTTTTCTCTAAGCCAAAAATAGTTATATGGTATGTATCATTGCCATGCAACAGGTTTGTACTATATTTTATCAGACCAGAGCAATACTTAATGTTATTAACTTCCTCCTTTATCTTAGATATCACACTTAGGTTTAGGTAGTCTGTATCGACACAAAAATCAGCTACCCTACTACTCTCGTAAAGGCATCGCTCATAAGTTATCACAGAATTCTTAACAACATGAACAACAACAATTGTTGAGATGCTAAGAGCTAGAATAATCACCAAAACTATCGATCTCTTATCCCTCCGCACAAACCTTAATGCATATCGCAGATAGAATCCAACCAGCCTAAACACCCACAGGGTTAAACTTATGGCCCCTTATATGATACCCGCGATGAACATATCGCCTTGCCAGCTCGACATCGTGAGTCGCGACAATAATCGTGATTCCTTCCTTATTCAAATCTCTGAACAACTCGAAAATCGATTCCTTATTCTCCTCATCCAAATTGCCTGTGGGTTCATCAGCCAGCACTATCTGAGGATTATGAACAACAGCACGAGCAATAGCAATCCTCTGCTGCTCTCCTCCACTTAGACGGCTCGGCATCATATCTGCCTTCCTAAGAAGACCAACATAGCTGAGAATTTCCTTAGCCCTTCTAATAGCCTCGTTTCTGGAAAAGCCATTGAGTTCTAATGGCAATAGAACATTTTCTAGTACTGTAAGCATTGGTATTAGATTGAAGAACTGAAAAACAATACCAATATGTTTCCTCCGAAATAACGCTAATTCATCACGACTCATCTCAGTTATATCCCTACCAAGAACATAAATCTTGCCTCTATCTGGATTTAAAATCCCAGCTGTGAGAAGAATCATTGTTGTTTTTCCGACACCAGAAGGCCCAAAAATTCCGACAAATTCGCCCTTAAGAACCTCAATAGAAGCATCACTAAAAATAGTAATCCTGTGTGGACTAGCATAGCTTTTCTTAACAGAATCCCAAACAATAGCTCTATCCAAGACTGAACACCAAGAAAAAAGAAAAAATAGAAAATATTTTGGGAGCTATTCTAATCTTTTACGTCTTGATACAACTACAACAGCTACTATGAGCACCACAAATATTATTATGCCACCCATCATCCAAGGCTCTACTGTTATTCCCTTACCGCCTGCGGTTTCTGCAGGTGTTGCTTCATTCCAAGCTTCCTCATCTGTGAATCGTGGTGGGTCAGAATCAAGCCGATCCCAGTTAATTGACCATGCCTCTGGGGCTCTTACACGCTCTGAAACAACTTTATTGACTATGACTTTGACAGTATATTTCCTTGTCTGCTCATCATCAAGAGAACCATCACTGTTGGTATCATATTTGAGACTTATACTGAACTCAAAACCTGTTTCTACTAGGTATCCTGTTGATTTGTAGACATACCATATTCCTCCATACCCATCTAGGATAAATGGTGTGTGGCCTACCTCAACATCTGTATATTCTATCGAGAATGTAACATTTGCAAGCATAGCGAAGTGACCTTCAATGCTTTCAAGCACATCGTATGAGCCACTCATGTCGAATTCTGGTACTTTAGCACCCTCCGACTTTGCAAGAGCTAGATAATACTTAACAAATTTTGGCAGAACATTTGTCAGTATGTGTGCCTCAAGCTGTATCTGGCCATAGAGTATATCCTTATATGGGTAAACCCTTATGCTGCCTGGAACAAGCATAGGTCCTACAGCATAGAATGGTTGTATCTCCATCATAGCTCCCGAAGACACATTATAGTAATATAGCGTTCCTTCATACTCAGCGTTTAGCCCGGTAGGATTATCCGTGTAGATGAATACGGCCCTCAGGTTTCTTAGTAGGTCGATGTAAGATACTTGTTCAACTAATATACCTGCAACTCTGATATCATCTATCCAGATACCATCAAGATTGTACATGTAATCGCTTTGTAGGACAAAAGCTAATAGTAGAGTATCTCCCATAACATCCAACTGATAATTATATACCAGCCATCCAGTTGAATTTCCTGTGTACAAATCTATCTCCTCCCAAGTCTCTCCCCCATCCCAAGAGACTCTAAAATATCCGAAATCACAACCAGCTTCAAGACTGTACTTTATCGCAAAGCTTATATTGACTTTGCTGTAGCCAGATACATTTATCTCTGGGCTTTTCAGCCACCAATCTGAGTTATCTTCGTATGGACCTGTATACCAAGAGTATGTGCCGCTGTAGGAATCATTGGTGGTTATATGCCAACCACCCGTAGTTGTCCAACCTATGTTACCGCTCTCAACATCATCAAAGAATAATAGTTCTTCGCCTATTGGTACATCTACAACATCCTCGAATAGTCCCGTTTCGCGAAGTATCTCCTCGAGATCTGGTGAGAAGGATATTTCGGTTACCTTATATGCTAATGGCTCGCCAAAACTTGTCCAGGGCTCCAGATCTTCTGATTCTGTATACTCTATTTCGAAGTTTATCGACCCGCTAATGCTTAGAAGCACAGGCCCATATTTATATGTATCTATGCTCTGTGGGAAGTTGCTTAGGGAGGCTGATAGGCTCATATCAAGCAGGAGACCTGTTACTAAGCTGTATCTAGCCTCAAAGTTTATTGAAAGGAAAACTCCAAGCATCGCCATCGAACCACTCAAAAGAAATGTTGCCTCATCATCGCTTTCAGTATAATTATAGTTGAAGTATAGATCCTCTTGGTTTAGACTATTCCAATATTCGCCGTATTCTCTTATCGCGTCTGGAGATCCGAGAACCATGCCTACCATGAAGTAGCTAAGTGGTATTGGGACGACAACATCAAAAGACTCGAATGGGGACATCTGCTGCGGATAAAGATCTACTGCACGTTCAACTATGTTTCTTAGCATTCCCAATGCTATATCTGCACCCTCAACGTTGAGTCTAGGAAGAATCATACTTCCAAGCGTATTTGGTGCTCCCAGACCATATGTTATCGCGGGAGAAATAGGAGGTAGAGGGAATACTGACTTCCTTGGTATCGAAAACGCTAACATCTCGGCTAGGGTCTCATTCATGAATATTTCCTCCCCTTCATACCATCCAGTCATATTCGCTATTGTTAGGAAGAGATCCTTAGAAACTGTGATATCCTTCTCTATTTCTAGTACTCCCGAACCCCACACTACCTCGCACTCCATAAATGGTTCAAAGGTTCTGTTTCCTATGAAGACATGGTAATCGGAGCCCGAGAAAGCACCTATTATGCTTTCAATATAATTTGCTAAAGAATTCAAAGTGTTTTCGACCTCAGGGATATCAGAATCCACGCTTATTGCCAATGAGATCCTTGAGACATCCCATTTATGATGCTTAAATGTTTCTATGCCTGGCGCTGCTCTTAGCGAGGATAACCCAGCCAGTGTAGCAAGTAGGAGCATTCCTATTAGTATTGAATACCTACGATTCACGAATAACACCTTGATATCCAGGATGATGTATAACAATATAAATTTTACTTTATAAAAATTTCCCATCCAGGGATTAGATAGTTCAGCCGATAGAAGTTTCTATGGACTTACCTCAATGTTCTATACCACTAATTTTTATTCATGATAATATAGGTTTGAATATCGATAAGGAAATCCTTGATAAGGAACTTTTTGTGCTAATTTTTAATCTTAACCGCTAAATTTGAGATTTAGGTGCCACCCATGATATATGCCCTAATAATTATGAATAATTCTGAGGGCTCTATTACTCCTGGAGATGACAAAAATAGACCCTAAAAGAAGCAATAGAATATATGTAGCAGGAAGGATCCGATTAAACAACATATCCACAATTAGCGGAAGATTTTCGTATTTAAAATCAAAAGGCAGAGACTCTTGTTCATGTTATTAACATATAGCTAACAAATATCCTATCCTTCTAACTCAGCACTTTTTAAAGTGGATTTATTCTACTATATATGCACTAATGTTTGTTCACGTTTGGTTTATAGGATGCATGGTGATTTTCGATGATATATTACCTAGCAATAATTGATGTTTCCACCGAAACAGGTATTTGCAAGTGGGATTTTATTCATCCCGACACACATGAGGACTTATTTGAACACTTAAAATCTGTTATTGACTACATACCCTCGATGACATACAGCATTGTGAGTGTTATTTCAAAGGAGCTTTTTGGCGAGCAACTACGAAGGATGGAGTTCTCGGAGATGCAAATAGTTATGGGGCGTCTCACTCATAGAGACAGAGACTACTATGTATTATTCCTCGCAGATATTAAGGATCACCCAAAGGCTTTGTGGAGGATATTCAATAGGTTTTACGAGGAGGAAAAAGAACTCTTCGATAAGGTGCTTTCTGAGGGCATAGTTGATGTTGCGGATCTAAACAGATTACGTACTGCTTTTGCCGCGTTCCTTGTTGATTATTTCCGAAACAATGTGTTGGGAAGACGCGATCTAAAGGCTTTTGCTGTGGGTCTGATATTATCAATAGCAATCATAGGCGGACTCGTCGGAATCTCATGGCTAATAAACCATATTTACCATCTAGTAGACAGAGCAGAAACCTGGTTAGCATATGTCTACATGATACTAATAATGAACTTCATAATGCCTGGCCCATTCGTAGGGTACATCACTCAGTACAGAAAACATGCCGAGGCTGTCTCACTAATAAACGGCTTTCTATGGGCAACCATAACATCGATAATATACCATAGAGCTCTCCTAGCTAGTATTAAAAACACATTCAATATTATTGTTGGTACATGGGAGCTAATACTATTTACCATAGTGTCCGGCGCCATATATGGTGCTGTCCTTGTCCTCATATCAACAATATTTGCGATATTCTTCGAACACAGAAAATTGACAGCTCCACGTATAATTCCGATGAAAGGCATAAAGAAGGAAGCAGCTCCAGAGAAAGCCGAAGCCCCCGAACCTCAATAATCCCACGATTACCAATACTTTAAGAAACTCTTATATAGGATTATTCAACCTTACCTAGAAAAAAGACATTAATATGATTAGCCAAGGAATTTCTCTCAATCCAACAGAGAGAACTAAAAGAGAAGCTTCTTGTGATAAGCGTGGCTCTAACTGAGAGGAGTATTGCTTTCAGCCTCAACATTACCTATCTTTCTTGTTCTGTTCCAGATAGTTACTTCTTCTAATTGTCGCCTAGTTATTTTTTCTATCACATCAATTAACACGTCTCTAAAAATCTTTCTTTTTCCATGCTCTATTTCGATGAATACTATTGATATACCCAGTCTCTGAGAGAATTCGTCTATTAGATCCTTTATCTTGCTCACTGTTCGACTATAGTTTCTACCTCCATGTTTTGGTTTGTAACCAACAACTATTATCGAGTTCCCATAGGATGTATTTGCCCAGAAGTACACCATATGTCGCCTTAACTTATCAACAGCCCATCTATCTGTTAGATCAATGATAAATGCCCCTAGTAAGGCACCCTTGAGATATGTTCTATATACGACATCGGGTATAAGCCTCGGTTTAATGAACCATATGTTTACCCTACATAAGATTCTTTTATTATTCACATCTACCTCATGGCTATAGACGTAGGGCTGAACACCAAGTATCTCTAAGTAATTTCTCCAGGAGGTTATGAAACCCCGAGGCATTATCATTATTGGGTCGATGTCACATAGATCCACAATAGTGATTTTCATCTGTAGGAAAGCTCTAGACCTTGTGGTTTGATGTCTAGTGATCTGAAGAGGCCCAGTTCTCAGTGTCTGTATTCTTATCACAGACCTTGGAATATCAAATGATGTAGCACCATGCTCATCATGCAGAACCAATACTCTGTGAGGCCTCAGAACATACACCCTCACAAAATTTCTGGGTGGAGGCTCCTCACTTTTCGTTATCCTTATAATATCCCACTCATTCACCCCTATGATCTTAATAATATGGTTCCCAAGCCGAAGATTTAGTATTGCCTCCAAATCGAAAATTATTTCGAGAATTCTTCTTACCTGCTTATCGATACTTCTAAGCATCTCATCTATCAGCAGATTTAGATCCGATTTATCAGACCAAATCCCAGGACTTACCGCGGATATTCTCCTAAGAAGACCTAGCATCCTTGCCAAGTCGTTACCCTTAAGCTCCAACACATACTCCTTAAGATATTCAAGAACCTCTTCTGGGGTGCCTAGACTTTCAATCTTAAGTCTCCTCCTAAGCTCAGAAACAATAGATATATTTGGTCTGAGTCCTCTTCTCCTAAGAAGAAGAAACATCACATGCTTATATAGGTGGGCATAAAGAAGATCCTCATTCTCGAATACTTCTTCAACGCCGATAACAACATCCCCTTGAACTCTGATCCTTGTCCTAGGCATAAAGCCCTGCTCGGCAACCTCCCATATATGATACTCAAACCCCATCTCCCTCCTAATGGCCTCAACAGATAGATTATTAGGGTCTAATCTTCCCACAGAATCTTCTGGAAGATTATGGCAGAAAAATCTGTAGTTATCATCCAACCCAATAACAAATATGTATTTTCCATGATTCCGGGTCTCCGTGAAGACAACTACGTATTCTCCAACATTATGGATTTTTATCTGGTCAGCCCTAAAAATGTTCAAAAACGTTCTAAGCTGATTCGAAGAAGAATTCCTAGCAAAAAGCTCAACACACCTTCTGCTATCCCCTCGTGATAGATATTCAAAAAGTTTACCAAGCAATTCGAGTGGGGAAATAAGTCCAGACATTCTCCATCAATTTGATAAAACAGAAAAACAAATAAAAATCAACACATAAAAAATTTTCTATCAAAAACATTATAGTCAGGAATCTGAACCCACCAAGACGTCAATAAGAGAAGATGTATATATACCATCCAGCAAATATCCGCTATGAATAGCTACCCTATATGAGGCTGGTTTTCCTTGTGGAGAGGATGATTAAGTTACGGGCAATCAGAAATTGGATAAGTTCTCTGAGTGTTAGTATTGTTGCTATTATGGCTTCTATCCCAGGCAGGATAGCCGTATAACTGATCATTGTTATAAGGTTTATTATTATTCCGTAGATACTTAGTGGTATGTATATCGCTGTGATGAATATAAATAGCTTCCTAGTGAATTCTACTAGGCCACGCCACCATAGTAGGATCATAGCCGTGGAGGCAATAAGTCCACCTACCGATATTAGCATACCTATATTCATTCCAAGAGCAACAAACATATCTATCTGACCAATAAAGTATATAGCTACTCCTATAGCCAATCCTATGATTGCTAGTATCCCTAAGGCCCTATCAAAATTTGGTCTTGGTTTTTTGTCCTTATATCTTTTGGCTATTCCCCAGATCTTTCTTATTCCCAGAAGCTTCCTTATCCTATTTAATGTGCCCTCATACTCCTCAAAATCCCTTATCAAATCCTCTGATATTACTAGACCACCTACCCCAACAGACCCAAGTGGCTGAGTTTCCTCCTCACCCATACCCTCAATACCTACTCCCACCTTCTCCAACACTGCACCTTCTTTGGCGGATTTTTTAGTGGTGAGAAGTTCTACTTTCGTAGGAACAACAGCTATCGCTGTCTTACTTATAACTATGGCTAATAGGAATATTAGTATGCTACAGATAGCTATTATATCTAGCCCTGGGAATTGGGGAGGACCTGTGCCGCCTTCAGAAGTTTCTGTTGGGATTGGATAGCTTAGGAAAACTATGCCTTCGCATGGTTGGCTGTCTTCGACCCAATATATGCGCATCCCAACATACATCTCACCACCATACGTTGCTATTCCCATAGGAAAACATTCTGTTACGTTATATTCCTCACGTAAATCGCTACTATTATCATATACATTGATTATATGTTTTCTGGTACCATCCACCGACACAGAATATATATCAAACGCTGCGTCATAGACCAAAACAACATCGCCATATACAGCGAGGTCTATGAGCATGTAGGCATTCCCCTGAAAGTTTGGGGGAGCATTCAAAGTTATGTTAAGCATAACATTTGATAATTCAGAGTCCAACTTCATTATCCCAGCACGAAGGGAAACTATACTGTAGTATCCCACCCAGATATCAGAGCCATTCACAGCAAATGAGAAGAATCTAATTGTGTCAGGAATCGCTATGTTTACTGGTTTTTTGTCAATTATCGTAAAGTTCTCATTGAAAATCCACACCTCATACTTTGCAGATAAGCGATTATACGTTAGGACGTAGTACCTATAAGACGACCAGTCAAAACCAAGACAAAGAGTATCAGACATATTTATTGTCCTAAGCACCGTTATAGATGATGTTGATACATCAACTCTGCATATGTTTAAGCTCTGCCCAATCTGAACACATCCGATGAGCCCTTCTAAGTCTGTTGTCAAGAAATCTAGATAGCTGTTCCTTATAACTGCCTGCTGGGGAAGAATACCATCTGCTGCGTGGCTTGTAATCGGGAGCATTATCAGACATAGATACATTATCATAGCGACAAACTTTTTGGGCAATTATGACACCGAATACTAAAAATTTGAGATAAAAAGCAATATATAAAATAATAGAGTAAAACCGCTTGGATACTATGCGTTTTATGGTTATCCAGAAGGAATGAAAATGTTGAGATTTATCCCCGTATGGTTTGATAGCTTAGGCTCTAAATCTTCAGCCATATATATCGAAACAGAAGACATCAAGATATTCATCGATCCAGGATTGTCAGCTCTTCAACCCGGCTTCCCAATATCAGATTCTATGAAGAGTAAGTATAACGCTATGGGCTATAGGGCTATCCAGAGATACGCCTCTATAGCTGATATTATCGTAATTACCCATTACCACTATGATCACTTTGAGGATCCGTTCACGCCAAATCTCGATGCTGAGAGTGTTTATGGCGGGAAACTCATATTGGTTAAGGATCCAAACATCTATATTAATAGGTCCCAGCATGAGAGAGCGAGGATATTCTTTGAGCATATGGTCAGCTTCTTCTTAGATAAGCCTCTTGAGGAGTTTTTAACTGAGCCACGAAAAAGCGACTTTGAGGACCCACTCGAATGGGTACCTATGGCTTCGAAGAAGGATTTTGGTAGCTACAATGAGAGAAGAAAACAGATTCTTGAGAGCGGAAGAGAAAGGTTTAAGGTTCTCTGTGGTTTATGGTCAAGGAGCATGTGGATAAGGGAAATCAAAGAGAGCAATCTACATATAGAATTTGCGGATGGAAAAAGATATGTGTTTGGCAACACAAAAATTATTTTCACACAGCCCATGTTCCATGGAATTGAGTACGATAGGCTTGGCTGGGTAATAGGATTAGTTGTGGAGACCAGAAATAGGAAACTCCTCTACACGGGTGATATCCAGGGCCCCTTCGTGGAGGACTACGCTGATTGGATTATACGAGAGAACCCTAATATCGCTATAATTGATGGACCACCAACATATCAGCTTGGATATATGATGACACAGACAAATCTTAGAAGGGCATTAGAAAATATGAAAAGTATATTGAGAAACACTGAGGCAGAACTCATAATATGGGACCACCACCTACTGCGGGATATTCGATGGAGAGAGAGGGTTAGAGATGTCTTGGAAGAGGCTAAGAAGCTCAATAAGAAGCTTATCACAGCGGCGGAGTTCTATGGAAAGAAACCAATAGCAGATATTGCGGGGAAATCCAGAAAGAAAACAAAGAAGAAATAACACTAATCGAAGAATTCACAGAACACTGTTCCTTCTTAACTTAATGTATAATAGGATTATGCAGGTAGCTATGGAATGCATAGCCAGATAGAAGAAAAAGGTATGTATGCTCGTCCATCTTATAGGCTTAGTGGGATATGGAAGAAACCCTCTACCATAGATCATTGTTGTTATGAGAAACCAAGATATGTGTTCAAAAACCGTGTTTGTACATGCTGAGAAAAAGACCCATGTAGAGCCCCGAATCGTTATGTTCCTGTTTATCCATGATGCCGGCATGACTAGGTACCAGAATGTGTACGCTGAGTAGTCGAACAGTGTTATTTCGGGAGTTAGGTATGGCTGAAAGTTAAATACAACCATTAATATCTGGTCTAGTAGACCGATAAGAAAACCAGTTATATGTCTGACTAGTAGAAGACTTCTCTCCCCATTCCTATATCTAGCTGTAGATATAATAGCCACAAAGATAAAGAAGATTGTTGTTGCTAGTGTCAACATGTTATGATAGAATTGATCTGCCAGTATTTCGAACTGATGATTCCCAAACATCTTCTCACCGTACGGAACACTTATACTCGATATTGGGGAGCATTTTTGTATTCCTTATACATTGGCTATTGGGTATTGTTTCAGTGTCTCTTCGTAAAGACCAAAAACAAAGTTCTTAAGAGCATCAAAGCCTCGAGGTAAAGCCTCTAATATTAGCCTTCTCGCATTATCTGTCATCTGTTTCATCGCAAACATAGCTCCTAGCTGGCGGTATATTATTGCTCGTTCCTCTTTAGGAAGAATCCTACGTACTGCTGATAGATAATCCTCAAGTATCTCCCTTTGCATGCCCCTATCTGTTCTAAGCCTAAACCTTGTAAGCACGTAAAGTGTTGTTGGGTCAGAAAGCTCCTTAAACATTGTTTCTAGATAGCTGAGAGCAAAATCATTATCGTCAAAAGTATCGGAGCGGCATAGCATTTCGAAGGACGCTAATATGCTATTGATGATATATGCTGCTTCACGAAGAAGTCTAGTCAATCTTCCTGGTGGAGGAGGAACAATGAAGTCAAAGAGACCATGGCGCCTAGTCATGCTCCTTCTAAGCTCATTAAGGCGAAGCATTATCTCCCTAAAAACCCCATCTTCTCCCAGCATATATATGTTTTTAGCCAGTACTGAAGCTGCCTGTAGGAATATTGGGTCATCAGAACTCAGTCTTATTCCTCTAATGAGCATCTCCTTTTCATATGTGATATCTCTGCCACGTCTTGCGTAGAGAACAAGACCTGTGGATATAAGCATTCTTTTAAGAATATTTGGTATTTCGTCGAGAACTAGATATTTCTTTATTAGATCTTCTGTGTACGGCAGAACGCTGTTCATACAATACCTAAATGTTATGAAGTCCAATAGTATGGCTATTGAAAGAACTCTACGAGGCTTTGTCTCATCCTCAACAATACCCACAAAAACATCCTTATAGAGATTCTCAGACCCAGTATAACTTACCGCCAAGGCGAGAAGATTCAGATTTTTCGACGAGAATCTGACTATCTTAGTAAAAATCTTCTTCTCAAGATCATCAAAGTTTCGGCCCGCATATATCAGTACGCCGAGGGGATGATATCTCAACGAGTCCTCCAACAATTTGTATTCTACTTTCTCACGACTCTCCGGATCTAGATGCAATATGGCTTCTACTCTCAGCAGAGGGTTTTTTATCTCCCCGACATATCTATCCGTATTTAATGTTCTGATAAGTGAAACGAAGAACATATCGCGGAAAAACTGCTGTGTTTGTGGAAAGCTATCAGCAATTTGTGATATAAGTTCTTCCAAGTGCAACACCAGAACCGACATGTTACTTAACAAAAAGGATGAAAAACGCTTTAAATATCACTCCAAAGAAATCGTTAGGGGATGCCAGAGGGAGCAGAAATATTTCTGAAAAATAAAAATAGAAAAGGATAAGTGTTTGTTTCTATCTGGCCTCTACCTCTAATTCCTTCATTAACATTTGTGTTATGTACTCCCTTCTGTTCGGTGCTAGATACTTAAATACTCCCTTTTCTATGAGCTTAAGCAATTTATTTATCTCCTTGACCTGCCATGGTAGCAGCCACCAGGATATGAACTTGTAGCTACCATAGGCAAACACGGCTAGAAGAACTATTATTATTGGATACATAAACATATTTGCTATGTAGACATTTCCTATTCCTGGTACATAGATTTTTGTGGATCCCGATGTGTAGTCCATAAATACTGTGTGTGTACGCACGGTGTAGATAATCTTATCGACTGGTATCCATCTATCATGCATCCTAACAGATTCGATGCTTATCGCTATTACCCATTTGTATCCAGGCGGAAAGTCAGCCCAATCAATCGACGCTCTGAACAGACCTGGGCCTATTTTCTCAGCTGCATATGTTTTTGACATTCCAGCTTGAACGCTGCTTATATTCAGAAGTACTGATGCGTCATCGACAGGAGATCCTTTATGCGTTATGAGCATCTCGATTTCTGATACTTTATGCTCCTCTATGAACTGTATTCTGAACACACTTTGTGGTGGTGCTTTGGTCGTACTTATGCTTACTGTAAACTTCTTTATCGTCAGAGTGATTACCTCGTATCGTGCTAGGTATACAGACTTCGAGAAGAACACTTCTATGGATACCGAGACTGGTAGTTCTATGTCCGAGTTCCCAGTTGCTGATAATATCAAGTCTACTATTCTGAATGTATCTATGTCTATGCTATAGGCCCCCGAGCTGCTGTTGAATGTAAAGTTGCCCTCATCCAAAATGTATTCCTTGTAGTAGATTATATATGTCGCGTTTGCATCGCTCAAGACCTCATCGGTTCCATATACCAAATACCAGATACTTATATTCATAAACTCTCCGTATTCGAGCTCATATGTTTTCTTTGGAAGGACAAGGTATGTCGGTATTGGAACAACATCGACTCTGATAACTACAACTTTCTTCTCGTAAAATTCCTTATCCAATGTTATGTTCACAAGGTAATATATATTCACAGTTAGTAGCGAAGAGTTCACCCTCATAACGTATCTTCCTTCCTCAAATGCCACGTAGAAGGCACCTTCAGGAGTCTCGGGCGTTGAGCTAACACTTATATTTGCGTCAGGGATAATACTGTTGTTTTTAGCCACAACATAGTATATTTCGACTATTGGAGCACGTCCCCAGATAACCGTTATGTTCTTTGGCTGAGAATACGCAAGCGTTTTTATCTCAGTTATCGTTACGGACAATACCTTTGTGTTTTCTCTGTAGAAAAGTTCCCATAGTTCGACATAGATAACATATGTTCCTAGAGTCATCGACGTTCCTACGATCTCTTTACTATTAAAGAGCAGGTAATATGTCTTGCTTTCTGGGTCATAGGTAAGATTGCCACTCCAGACAACAGACTCATCGAAGACTACTTTGAATGTTCTTTTAGAAGCATTCTCTATTAATACCATTGTTTTTGTGTCTATATATCTGATCTCAAAGACGTAGCTCTCTCCATACTCTATGGTTATAGATGTTGCACTGACATCAATATATGTGTCCCGTGGCTCAACTGTTATTGAGATAAACTTCTCACGCACCTCATAGAATCTCTTCCAGAAATATACATGAATTATGTATGTGCCTAGGTAAGGCCAGGTCTCATTTATGAGTTCCGTACTATTGAATATTAGGTGATATCTATGTGTATCGTTGTATGCTAAAGGCTCACTCTTGAGTACTGTCCCATCAAACACTATCTCATAGTATGCGACGGCATTCACTATTATCCTTCCAGTAGCTATATCTATGTATGAGAAGTTAAACAGCCAGCTCTCACCATATACGATGGTTACCGATGTTGCTGAGACATCCAACATTGTCTCCATAGGATTCACTGTGACTGATATTATGGCTGTCTGCTTCTCATATAGCTTCTTGCCGAAGAATATACGTATTTCGAATACTGCTGGGAGCCTTATATCCATGATCCCTAGAGTCTTATTAACAATATATGTGCTGTTAAACACCAAGTAAAACTCATACCATCCATCCGTATGATTATATGGTATTACCCCACTGATTATCAATGTACCATTATACGAAATATTGCATTGCGTATTAGCATCATATAGAGGGACAGTGCCATCGATATTCGTATAGTTCATATAGAAAAACCAGATTTGACCATATCTAAGCGTCGCTGATTTTTCCGATAATGTCAACTTCGTTTTTATTGGCTCTATAGTTACTGCGAGAGTCAGTATTTTTGATTCATGATACTCTCGGCTCAGATATATGTACAGTGTGAGTGACAGAGGCAGATCCGCCGCACCAGACTTGTTGAAGAGACCCCTACTAACTATGATTAGTTCATAGCTATTATCGGTTGCGTTAAATGTTAGATTACCTGAATCTATGGTTACTCCAACATAGTCAAATAGATATGTCGCATTGGCATCAGTAATATTATATTTCTCCGTGTAGTACCATACTTTCAAGGTGAAATTGTCTGGATACTCAACACTAACAGATTTAACGTTGGGCACAGCATATGCTAAGATTGGGTTTACACGCATAAATATTCTCACACCCGCATCATCATGATGCTTCTTTGAGAATGTTATTTCTAAGATGTATAGTGCTATCTCAAGATAGGACGTATTGATGTTCAAGACATATCTATTGGGCTCCTCAGAAATTATAAAGGATTCTGTCGGAACCGTTATTGGGTTTCCATACTCATCGTATACCCAGAAGGCAAAGCTAGCACCCTTAATAAATATGCCATCTCTGGTTCTGTTATAGAAGATACTAATACTTGCTACGTCGCCCCATATCAGAGAAATGTTCGTTGATGCTGCGTAGCACATCGTCCTAACTGGGACTATATTCCAACTTATTGAAAGCGTTCTAGATTCATAGTGCTCCTTACTGAACAATATGTTTACTGTATACGGACCGACCTCTTGAGGATTATTGGCAGCGACAACAATTGTTGTGTTCAACTCAAATAGATAGTGCCCACCACACAAGTCGTGTAGACTGTCTGATAAGATAGTATATCCACTTCCATTGACTATTTCATATGTGGCTGTCGCCCCACCTATACCCTCATCAGTATCCGTCCTGTTATACCAGAACTCCACAGTTAGGTTAAGACCATACTCAGTCGTCGCCGAGCTAAGCGACGATGATGCTATCGTTGGTATAGGATTCACATCTATACGTACTACCAATGATTTGGGTTCATAGTATTGTTTTGATAATTCAACCATTACTGTGTATGTTCCCTCTATCAGAGCTGAACCATTTATCTCCAGCAAATAGAAATCTGCCGCTTCGGTATAGCTAAAAGCATTTGGTGCGGAGGGTGTTGAGTCGATATTTATTGTGGCTCCTTTGACGAATCTATCGTCTCTTTTCCTACTATAATAAATATTTATTGTCTCGATGTAGCCCCATATCATAGTTATGTTTGCAGGTTGGGCATAAGCATTTGTAGCGATTGTTGTTATTGTCCATGTTATCACAATGCTTCTCTGCTCATAGTGGGACTCGCTGAATAATACATAGATTGTATATGTGCCGACACTCGGAGTAGCATTTGCGTCGACGACAATTGAGCTATTTATATTGAGGTAATATTTGCCTCTAACTGAACAGTTTTCGCTAAGCACATTACTTATTATTGTGTTACCAGCACTGTTCCTTATCTCATATGTGGCTGTTGCCCCACCTATGCCCTCATCAGTATCCGTCCTGTTATACCAGAACTCCACAGTTAGGTTAAGACCATACTCAGTCGTCGCCGAGCTAAGCGACGATGATGCTATCGTTGGTATAGGACAAACACTGACAGATATTATCACAACTTTGGTTTCGTGAAATTGTTTTTCCAGAGTGATATTCAACACATATGTTTGACCGTCCTGCATATATGTCGAATTTATTTCAAGTATGTACCTCCCAAATTCTTCGTACCAGCTGAAAGCTCCTGGGGCGCCAGGAGTGGATACTACCGTTTTTGATGCACCTAATATGAATACACTGTCACGGGATCTATTGTAGCATATTGTCACGTTAGCTGAATAGCCCCATATGAGGGAAAGTTCAATTGTAGAGGCCGAGATTATCATCCCAACAACATCCACAGTTATGGATATTGTCAATGTATGGTTTTGGTAGTAGAGCTTCCCTAGGAACACATATAGCATGTATGTTCCTATGTTCGGAAAGCTTTCATTTACGAATTCTGTGGTGTTTAATATAAGTCTATATGTCCCATTACCCAGGTCTGTTAGGTTGCCTCTGAGAACTAGAGTATCATTATAGTATAGTTTATACGACGCGTTTGTTGCGCTTGTTATTCCCTCTTCTGGAGATCTATCTGTTCTGTTCCACCAGATATCAAGGCTTATGTTGAGACCCCACTCAAGACTTATTGATGTTGTTGACGAAACAGCCTTTGTTGGGATCTCCTCAATTATAACAGTGACTGTTGCTGTTTGGGACTCATAGTGTGGTTTTGATATCGATATGCTGACCGTGAATGTTCCTAACTTGCCAACATCTATGGATGATATGTTTAGTAGGTATGATCCATTTCCTAGGTCATATAGATTTCCCTCAACCCAGTAATTTACGTCGACCCCTTCCATCACATATGTTGCTGTGGCACCAGCAATCCACTCTCCGAAGTCCTCATCCAAATAGTTGAATTTAACCACAATGTTCTGTTCATATATTATTGTTAGCTTTGTTGTCGATTGTGCCAAACTTGTAGCTCTTACTCTTACCTCCAGAACCGCCTTGGCTATTTTACTCTCATAGTTATTCTTCTCAGCGTAGAAGTATATGTAGTATACCCCCTCCTCGAGGATCGATATGTTCAGAGTCACATGGTATCTTCTGTCCGCATATGCACATTGCTTGCTTTCTATGATGTTCTCTGCGACATCGTGCACCTCGCATGTGACGTTTGCATCCTTTATGGGAGCACTAAACCTTGAGTCTATATATTCGACAGATATGTTATATTCATTTTGCCACGGAATCTCTATATATGTTGGAGCGTTAAGATCCGTTGGTCTCTCATATATGAGAATTGTGTAGGACTTCTCTCTCTGTTCATAGTTTTGTTTTGTAGCTGTAACTATAACCGTATAGGTTCCTGCATCCCAGTAGAAGTTCGCTATGTATAGCTCATAGATCCCCGGTGATGTCTCAGTGAGATCCCACTCCCCAACGTTTAGTATTCTGACAGACACAGACGCCCCAGAGATATAGCTATTTGAGATAGAATCTAGGTACGTTACAGATATTTTTAGAGACTCATTCCAATAGATTGCTGTGGAGGGCACAAATTGGACATCAATCTCTGTTAGCCTTATATTTACTGTCATATCCTTATCGACTGGTTGTGGTGATAAGTATATATATCCAAATGGTGGCTCCTCAGTCACTGTACCATTTATGTGGATTGTGTATGTTGTTCCAGCTACTAGAACAGACGTATTTATCTCAAGTATGTAGTAGAGGCCATCTGTTGAACCTTCTTCCTGCAAGACAACATTTCCGCTTGGATCGTATATGTACCAGTAGATAGTGCCATTTATGAGAGTATCTCCTAACGACTCATATAAGCTTATATTTAGTGTCACATTTTCTTTCCAATAAACATTTAGTGGGTAGGGAACTGTTGTGACCTGAAAGTATGTTGATATGGTGTTCACACCTGTTGGCGGATATTCCCAGTCTCTTATGTACCAAGAAACACTACTCTGTATTGTAAGTGTGTGTATTCGTCCAGGAGGCGTAATGTTGTTTGTCAGAGCAGAATCTGTGTATATTGTTATATTGTCCCAATCCTCAGGAGTTGTCGCGGTTTTGTTGAACCTTATTGTCCACGTCCCATTCGGTATATAGACGATAAACATACCATACACATTTGTAGTTCCAGTAATAACTATATCTTCGCCCCTAGAGTTTTTCGCCGTTGAGCTATTAAGTTTGACTGTACCTCCCTGTATTGGGTTTGGAGGAGACTCACTACTATATACTGTAAGTTCGAGTTTAACAACATATGAGAAGCATATGGTTCTAGGATCGCTATGCACAGTATACCCATACGCCGTTTCGTTATAGCTGACTATGGTAAAGTTTGAGTATGTAAGACCACCACTTGTAAATCGCACAGATATGTTGTACCATACCCTCTCAACATCAAATACCACTTCTCCATTACTATTCGTGAGAGCAGTGTATACTACACTTCCTGTGGAGTTGTAGAAGGAAACATTAGCATTCGGTATCGGCGCTCCGCTACTATCAACAACACTTATTGTTGTTCTTATAAGGTATCTCTCCACGAAGCCCTCGGAGTAGCTTAGAGAGTTCCTAACTTTTGTTATAATTGTGTTGAACCCAGAATATCTCTCAGAATCTGTGGCGCCGTTGGGGGACCATGGCACAATAGCGTAGCTTATGTTCAGCTTGTCTCCAGGAGAAACTGTGAGACCCGATATGTTCCGTGCCCAATAGATATAATCTACATCACTTTCATCCCCCTCATTATGCCAAATTGTTGTTACTGTCGGCATAATACCATCTGGAATGTCTTCACTTATAAGACCCATACCTATACCTCTAGGTTCGGTACTATGGAAGAATGCGATGTCATTCCAAGAACCATACCCCATATCATCAAGAAATTCTGGTCCTGCACGCGCGGTTATTTCAACAACAAATGTACTTGTAGCATCAACAGCATGTACAAGTGCTGTGTAATGTCCACTCTGAGCGGCATTGAATGTAACAATCTCTGGTTTACTCGTCCTTGAAGAATTAAGAACAGCTCCTGCCTGGCTATATATGTATAGGTCTAGATTCGCAGTTGTGGGCCAATCAAGCTTTACTTCGTATACTACGTTCTGCATTTCTGAGGGTACATATATATCAACCGGCGATATTGCGCGTGATAGTGTGCTTGCCACAACACCTAACTCCTCAACAACATCGCTTGTCCAATAGCTATTATCTATATATAGGTCGAATGGAAGAGCAGGATTACCCACTCTATTATCGTATCCACAAACAGCGATGAAGTAGTAGCCTTCTTCTCCAGGGCTAACAGATATGCTTACTTGAGCGTAGGGATCCCAAGTCCATCTAGATGCTGTTGCTGTCCCAGCAACGGATCCATTCGGATAATACACTATGAGACCATGTTGGTCACGTTGTATAAAACGTGATTCTCCGGGTCTAACCTCTACTATGTGTGTTCCAACACTGAAGTAGTATCTATAAACTCTGACACCAGGATACGTCATTATGCTGGGATCATATATCGTAACATCTGCATATGAACTCAGCGAACCTGATACTGATGGATATTGGTAATATGATGCTAACTGGCTTATTCCGTCCTCAGTCCCAATCCTATCAAACATTGGTTGGACCCCGCTTCCATCGTCTTGATCGAATACCCAGCCACCAATATAGTATTCCGCGCTACTCTCTGAGACAAGCCACTTTATTTTTTCTTCGACAAGTATTCCCCAGGGAAATATTCTGAATGTGTAGTTGACCTTAGCGACGACTGTAGTGCCCTCCATTAGGTTTGCTCCCTCAACCTTATATGCAACGAAGATGACGCCACTAAATATTTTTGCTAAAGGGTCCTCATATTCTACTAGGCCTCGATATGCTAGTTGCTCATTATTATCAGTATTCCCAGTTCCAAGATAGCCCTCATAGCTCAATGAGGGGTCTCTCGTTGGCCCAAAGTATAGGTGTGTATGCCCCACCCTATCCCCAGATTGCAGGGTCATATTTGTGGGTTTTCCTTGGTTTGTTGGGGGGATCTCTATTGACCAACCATAGGTAGATGCTATAGTGTATTTTATTCCTTCTGGTAGTGCTGTTTCTGTGACAAGAATCTTCTTTTCGTAGGATGGTGCATCCTTACTTTTTACGCTCCAGTAGATCTGATATTTCTTGCTTTGGCCCTTACCTATAGAGACAAAAAATGTTATTGCTGCTGAGGATATATAGGTTGAGTTATGATATGTTATGTTCCAGATTTGATAGGGTATCGCCTGGAAGTAAGGTGAGCTGGGAAGAACTTCGACTACTCGCACCGAATACTTGTGTGCTGGTGGACTGAAACTTAGAAACACATCTACGGGCCACTCAGTACGGTCTATTATATTCGGTTCGGTCACAGTTATATTTACTCTATACTCCCAATTTGTGTCCCACCATAACCCATGTGTGGAGCTCCCAATCTGTTGGATCTTAGCAGTTTTAAGTTCCATTTCCATAGTGACTATTTTGTCCAGCAATCTCTTGACTATATAGACCTTGTCCCCCCTTCTTTCGATCTGGATTTTAGGTGTTTGTTGTTGGCTACTATCACTATGCTTGTCTAAAGCTACCAATACTAGAGGTTGCATCAAAAATATCGATAATACAAGTATTGCTAAGATTTTTATACGCATATAAATCCCCAAATTGCATGAAAATGTAATAAGAGAAAAGAATATGTTTAAAATAATATATAGTTTTGTTTGCATTATTTGTTCGCAATTCTTAGTTAAAGACTCAGAAGAGCCTATCAAACTATTTTGGAGCCTCAATAGATGATTGATGATCAAAAAATAAAAGAATTTTTCGGAGTAAGATGATATCACCCCAAAATAGATTGAATTAGATAATGCAGGCTCTTGGTTTTAAGGCTTTAGTATCCCGATGATGGAGTTCAATATTCCTTCGAGCTCTTCCTTGACTACGGAGATCACCCCATGTCCTTCGATTTGTGCCTGGACGTATCCAAGTAGCTTTTTGAGGTCGAATTCACTCTCTATAGCCATCGAGTAATAGCCGAATTTCTCTGCGGATAGATGTGCCACCCTGAAAACCCCTATCAGCATTAGGGATCTATAGTATGGGCTTATTATGAGCTGTATATTCGCGCTTTCCCGCTGATTGAATCCAACAGAAGCAGTTTTATCTAGGGTTTTTAGGAGCACAGTCATTTTTCGTCTAAGTTCAAGAAGAAACTGACCAATAATTATTGTTTTCTCTTTGCTACCCATTCTCTTCATTCTCAGCTTCGCCTTCAGATCTCTTACAATAGCGGTTCCCTCCCTTGAAAATTTCAGCGCGTTTACATACTGAACAATCTCTGCTAGATCTCCTTCCTCTATGTTTTTTGTGTATACAAAAACAGCCGGGAAACCGAACACACTAAGTCTGTCTGTGGTGCTCAAAAATTTTGAGAATTCTTCAGAGGCCTCCTTAATGAAAGATACTATTGACTCAGGAACGCTCAAGTTCTTCACCTCATAAATTAAATGGTAGATGCAAATAAATACTTCTAAAAAACAACTTATATATGCATTAGCCCTTTAATAAGTATGTCATGTCTAAAGAAAAAAGAAATAAATTCATTCCTGCTGGGAAATTTTGGCATGAATTATACTAAATATTATCCCGAGGAATATGCTTATTATCCCAATAATTATGATTAATATTGGGCCAAGCAACGGCGTTAGAGAGACTTTTATGTTAAGGCTTGCCAAGTATTGTGGTAGCTCTCCTAGATTTCTAACACCACTCAAACCATATACTGGAAGGTAGTTATAGGATATGAAGAAAGCAAAGCTTAGTCCTATACATGCAATGGAAATTATAAGCGTATACTTGCTGAGACCACCATATAGTGACGCTAGATCCTTCTCCCTCCTAAGAAATCTTCTGTTTATTGTCCAGAATCCCATAAACATTATTAAGATGCCTAAAACACTTCCAATCACTGAGAAATATAGTATTGCTGGACAACTAAAATATTCTAAAATAGCGCCGCCCTCATATGACGAGTAATATATTCTGCCATATCCGAAGCCATTTACAGTAACGCCGCCAATGTTGACAATAATATATGAAACATATCCGCCAACCCAATCGTAGAACGGTGAGAAGAGCAGAACTAAACCGAAAATTATTTGGGACAAGGCCATTAAAATCACTATGCCTTCCTCATTAGCTACCCAGAAAGACTTCTTCTCACCTATAATTACCTTAACCCCAGTCTCCTCAGATATTATTATCACCAAGGAAAATCAATATACTAGGTATAAATTAAAATCAAAAATAAAAAAGAATTAGGAATTTTGGGGGCTCTTACTTACTGGCTATAATTTTGATTGCTGGAACATGCAGGCGCCCATGAGGATAAAGCCTATAGGGCTCAAACCGATTAGTGTTAGGATTCCGCCTACAAGGCCAAGTGTACCCTTCTCAGTGCCGCTGAAACCAACTATTGCTAGTATTGCGAAGATGAATCCGAAGATCCCTGCGAATAGGAACATACTGATGCTTGCTAGTATTGTCTCTGGAGTTGCGCCTAGGAATAGTATTCCTGCAGCTAGGAAGAAGATACCGTATAATAATCCTAGCACTCCTGCCGCCGTTGCTGCTCCTTTGCCAAACTTCTTGCCTACACCGAAGAACCCTATTGCGTGTATTATAAGGAAGACCCCACTTATTGGCAAGCCGTAGATTAGAAGGAATAGCATACCTGCTGCTGTGTATGGGTCAATGAATAGCATTATGAGCGTTATCCACCAAGCAAAACCAATGAGCCCAGATAGTATTCCTCCGACACCACCTACTGTTAGCATTTGGTTTTCATCCATTATTTACACCAGATAGAAGTTGACTATTGAATATTATCATTAATCTCACTTAAAAATATTTGTATATGCATAAAAGTAGTACTAAAAAAGACGAATTTTAAAACAGGTTTTTTCGAAGTTTTTAACAATCAAAATCCATTTTGCTACAATATATACATATAGCGCAAACAGATCTTTGGAAAAATAGGTTAGAAGGAGAAACCTGTAGCTGAAAAAATCTTATCCTAGGATTTCAAACAGGCGTCCAACTAGAGGACGATACTCCTGCGATCTCATTGTCTCCTTAAACTTGGAGCTTTTGGCTAGCAATATTAGGTCTTCTTCGAGCGTCTCAATAGCATTTCGTATCTGGTCGCCGTGTTTCAGTATATAGTTTGTCGCTTTATCTAGAGCTTTAGGTATTGCTGGGCAATATGCAGGTGTCATACCATACATTAGCCATTCATATGGGAATGCTCGGCACATTGTTCCTCGGACTTCGTAGATTGAACATGTGTTTTTATCTGTTAGGAAGGGACATGGTCTCTTCGCTCTGTAATATGTTTTTGAGAACTGTTCAAATCTTATTAGGGGTAGTTCTTCTACTTCTTTTCCGAGGTATTGGGCTATTCTCTTTGCTTCGTCTTCTCGGAATACTGGTGGGCTATATCTGCAACAGTTTCCGCATTTCTCGCATTCGAAGAACCTTATTGCTACAAGAACGGAGATCCTAAGAGCATACCAATAGTTCCTATGGAGAGGCCTAAAGGCTTTATAGAACCTCTCTAGGATACCGCCCATCACATGTGAATTTGTTAGAAAAAACCTCTTATCTAGATGATTTCCCAATGTTATTACCTAGCACAAATCATCGCTATGAAGATAACTGCTGATATATATTTGTAGCAAGCCACCTAGCCAAGCACCAAGGCTACTAGGAGGTCGAATATGTATAGTGCTACGTATGTTAGGGTGAGTGCACCGAAAAGTACATTTTCTCTAGTCGTTTTCTTTTCGGTCACCAGTAGACCGCGAGCAGCAATAAACAGTATCCATACCGCAAGTATGAATGCAAGCATGGCTATTTCAAGTTTTAGGAAGCTAAGTATGCTCCCGATTATCATGAGGGAGCCAACAAATATTATTGCCAGGAGCAGGCAGGAGAGCAATGTTGATAATCCAAATTTCTTTATGAGGTATATCTTTGTTAGTATCGAAAGAAAGACCCATAGAAATATAGCGAGTATAACCTCATATGGCACAGCCATCTTAAATACCTCTAGTAATACGATGATTAGTTACGATAGAATATAACATTATGCACTATTTAAAGGCAGTACTTATTATGTCTCAGATTTCTGATATAGGATTTGTTGTTACTCAAATTCTATTGTTGCAGGAGGCTTACTAGTTATGTCGTATAGAACTCTGCATACCCCCTGGATTTCCCCAGTTATTCTCCTAGCTATTGTCTCCAGAAATTCCCATGGTAGTTTTGCGAAGTCGGCCGTCATTCCATCAGAACTTATTACTGCTCGGATTGCTACGATATACTCATAGACCCTCTCATCCCCTTTAATTCCCGTGGACTTGCCATCAAGTACCACGGGGAATATCTGCCAGAGCTTTCTTGTTAGACCCCATTTCCTTACTTCCTCCTCAACAATTCTATGTGCCTCTCTACATATTCTGAGCTTCTCTAAGGTTACCTCTCCCAGAATTCTTACTAGAAGTCCAGGTCCTGGAAATGGTTGTTGCGTATATACTTCGCTAGGTAGGCCGAGCTCACGGGCAAGTTTTCTGACCTCATCCTTGTATAGATCTGCAAGTGGTTCAAGTTTTTGGAGATTCTCTATCGTGGGCATAACCACGTTATGATGACTTTTTATTCTGCTTGGTCTGGCTCCAGTCGCTCCGCTCTCTATGCGGTCTGGATATATTGTTCCTTGAGCAAAAAATTTGAGTTTTGGATCTTTTTTTGTAAGATCCTTTGCTACCCCTTCGAGGACTTCAGCGTAAATCCTAGCAAATATTCTTCGTTTCTCCTCTGGATCTGACACACCGACAAGCTTGCTAACAAATTTTTCTGAGGCGTCCACATACTTTATATTCCTGAAGCCAAGTTCTCTGAGAAGTCTCAGAACCCGCTTGGGTTCACCATCTCGGAGAAAACCAGTGTTTATGAACACAACGTAGACATTGTCTCCTATAGCTTTCCTTAGTAGATATGCGAGTGTTGTTGAGTCTACACCACCACTAACAGCGACTAAAACTCTAGAATTTCCCACCACCCGACAGATCTCCTTGACCTTCCTCCTAACAATTTCACCCATTCTCCACTTTCGGTGACATCCACAGAAACTCAAAAAATTGTCGAGGATCCTCACACCATATTCGGTATGTTCGACTTCTGGATGGAACTGAACACCAAAAATCCCGATATCAGCATTTTCATACGCCGCTATACCTGTATTGTTTGTCTTCGCAATCACACTAAACCCATCTGGGAGGGAACAGACCATATCTCTATGATTCATCCAGACCCTTAACTTTCTTGGTAGGCCTCTAAAGAGGATACCATCTTTCAGTACTTTGAGAACCGATGAGCCGTACTCGCCCCTATCTCCCTCCCTAACATCTCCACCAAGTAAATATGCTAAGAGCTGATGACCGTAGCAGATACCTAATATTGGGATTCTCCTACCTATCCATCGCCTCAGAAGCTTAGGACTTATCTTGGGCGCATCATCGTCATACACGCTCATAGGCCCGCCAGACAAGATTATTGCTGATGCCTCCTTGATCTTGTCAGCATCCCAAAACGGTACTATCTCTGAGTATACATTAAGTTCTCTTATTCTTCTTGCAATCAGATGTGTGTATTGTGAGCCAAAGTCCACTATGACCACACAATCCATAGGTTAACACCGAGCTCCGATGATATGTTTATATTTCTAATTCTAATAGAAGAATTGTTGAGGACAAAAAAACGGATGTATTACCCATCCAATATAAAATTTTGGCCGAAATAATATAACCATAAATGATTATTAGTAGTTGTGTTCACGATGTTTGACATTTAGACAAAGAAAATTTAGTATGGTGGAAGTAGCTTGATTCTTGGTTATATGCTGCTTGATTCCGAGGGTAAACCAGTAATTATGGATGCTGTCTACGGTTTACTTAGAGAAAGAGAGGCTCTATTTGCTGGTGCTATGACGGCTATAAGCCGTATGATCAATGAGATCATGAAGACTAAAATAAGATATATGAGAACGGAGAACCTACATTTATATCTGGGAAGCTTAGAAGGGATTATTCTGGTTGTTATTTCAGATTCGGAGGATCCTCATGTGGGTCAGCTTATCGATTCTGCATTGGAGAAAATTCTGAGGGTTGTGGATGACCCAACGAAGATAGTCCTGGATCCGAAGATCCGCGAGTATGTGGGAGGAGTTCTTAAGGAGATAATGTCTGAATCCCCACCTTCGCTCACTGAGCTCATAAGAATAGCCGATAGGATAATAGCTTTTGCGGATATCATAAGGAGAGGGGAAACACTCGATTTGAGAGATATTATCCCACCTCCAAAAAAACTTAAGAAGATAGAAATCAAAGCTGTGAAGCCTAGCAAAAGAATGAGCATCGATGAGCTCCTCAAGAATCTTCTGAGCGGAAACCTTAGGTCTATTATAGGTATTGATCCTCACACAATGGAATCAGACTATGATAGGGCCATCCTAGCAAAAACCCTGCTGATTGCCAACTCTTCTTTTCTCCAGATAAAAACAGTGTCTCTGGATTATGTGTACTCAGTAATAATGAGTATAAGGGATGATACCATCCGTAGTCTGCTCTTATCTGAGTTAAGAAGATACCTTGATTTCGGCACATACTATGAGAAAGAGGATGTCATTAGAGATAATCTAAACGAGATTTTAGAGAAACTAAAGGCCGCAGATAGCCAAGTAAGACTTATCTATACGATCTTAACAATGCCCACACAGTCAAAGGAAATCTCCGAGGCAGTCAGCAACATAGACTTGAGTAGTTTTCCATACGCAAGATTCAAGTTTATAGAGGGGATACCGCACCTAAAGGCATCCATACTTAAAATTCGGGACTTATCGGAGCTTAACACGGTGATAGGCAACATAAAATATATGCTTAGCCGTAAGCTTACTGATCTATCCGAAGCATTTTTCGTGCATACACTCGCCCTGCAATTCGCATTGCTACAGACTTTGACAACAGAGGCTATAGATGTCGATATGGGATATAAGTTTATCGAAGAGACAATAGGCTACATGGATCGTATATACGAAACCATTCGAAAAGCACCAAAAGTAGTCTCAAATGAAGTACTAGCAACGAATTACTGGCTTACATATAATGCCTTGCTTAACATCCTAATCGCATTGCTTCCAACAGAAAACTTAGGAAAAATCACTGAGAAGTATGGTGCAAAACTTGTAGACCTCATCAAGTGGCTTCTAGAAACCACCAAGAAACATAGAATAGCGCTTGATATATATGCGATATCTATGATTGGCATCCTCACAGCATATTCCCGCATTATGTTTCTCTTGAAGACCCCTATAGTTGACTTGCCGAGGTATTTGAAACGACTTCTAAATAATGGTCTTGTTAAGATTGGTAAGTATGCACCGTGCCACCTTCTACATGCTATTGTTGATGGATTCGAAGCACTGGGATACTTGGCAAGTTTCATACCTCTTAGTACCGCTAGGAAAAACATATTGATGGAAATAGGATCCAATCTTGAGAAGATCTATAGGAGCTCTGGGTCCCTAACAATAGTAGCAATATTTGCGGGTCTTAACGCAATCAAATTCTATTCCCTATGTGGAACAGAACAGGGAAAAAAGAGAGCTAAGAGTCTAGCCGTGGAGATATCTAAGCGAAATGAGTTGTTATCGAAGATAGCTGAGCGATTCTTAGAGATCGATAAGATTGCTAAGGCTACCCAAGTACCCCACGATATATTCCTATAGGTGTTGGCTTTAGAAAAAATACAACTACAGTTAAATACTATTTTTTCCATATACCCTCTGGTGAATGTAAATGGAGCCTAAGGATTATTTGATTATCTTTACCGTTGTGTCATTAATATTCATAGTGATCTACGCCACATACACAATACCAGCTCAGATAAATCTTAATGCTACTAGCTATCCACGAGATCTCAGAGTTATCATATCCTTTATTGCCTACACATTACTAACAATCACCACCGCTGCTTTCATAGCATTTGCCTATAGAACCTCAAGACCACTAACAGGTATTGGAAGAAAAACAATGGAGTATTTTATTCTTGCGTTGATATTCTACATGTTGGGGCCCCTACCAATGGCTCTTGGACTGGGATTATTTATAATCCTTGGTTCATCATATATAGCGGAGGTATGGTATGGGCTTATCTATCCCTCCTGCCTACCAGTAGCCATGATGTTTACATGCTTCGCTGCATATTTTATGCTTAAGTTCGGCTACTTCATGTCGGAAAGGAGGGAACCAGATCTCAAAAATGAGATCCCCCTATTGGTTCTAATCATATGCTTCCTTGCAGTCTCAGTTCACCCCTATAACTGGTATGGGATGATTGTGCCCACTGGATATCCCAGCTGGAGACTATACACAAACAGTCTTCTCCTAATAGTAAACCTCATAGCAATAGCACAGGTAGCATACTTCCTACTTAGGAAAATAAGAACAGAAACCGATCCAATAAGAATAGCTAGGCTTAAAATGGTTATGCTAGGATTCCTAGCACTATTGGGATTCTTTATGTGCTATGCTATAGATGCCCTAGCAGAACAGCCATACACAGTCTGGATGTTCCTAGGCTACATATTCGCTATCCTATCACCAATCCTACTCTATGTAGGGACAGCCGCACCTAAGTGGTTCATATCGAGAATAGAAACTAAATAGAGAATTCTGAGCATCATACCCAACCACTTCCTAATTTTTATCTTAAGAACTATTTGTATTATGTTGTTTTTATATGCTTTTATTTTTATGAAATTGTTTTTATGGAAGTGAATACTAATGAGTTGGGTAGAACTTAGGGATTACCTACATCCGAAGATATATGAGTACGCATCAAATGTGTGGAAGGCTCCCACGGAGGTCCAATTAAAGGCTATACCAGAAGTCTATCTAGGGAAAAACATCATTATTAGCGCACCTACGGGGATGGGTAAAACAGAGGCGGCGATGTTACCCATAATGTCTAGGATTTTGGAATCGGATCTTCAAGGGATTCAGGCGGTCTATATAGCACCTCTACGTGCTCTTGTCAACAATATTTTCGAGAGATTAACAGTGATTGGTGAGAGTGTTGGTATTAGTGTTGGCATTAGGACTGGCGAGAGAAAGAAGCTAAGAGGGGATATCATTGTTACCACGCCTGAGAGCCTTAGCATTCTGGTGTTTGGGAAGAATAGGGATCTGCTAAGAAATATTAGGTATGTCATTGTGGATGAGGTGCATAATAGCATATATAGTGACAGAGGTGTCTACCTTAGCATAGTACTGGAGTTTCTCTATGAGTTTCTCGATGAAAGACCACAAGTCGTCGGTCTAAGCGCCACGATTCCCGAACCAGATAAGAAATATGTTATTAGTTTTGTAGGTGCTGAGGAATTCATAGAAGTAAGGACGAGGAGCCACCCCTACTTTGTTTTGTCCGAATCCCTGGATTTCCAGAATAATGAGAAGGCTATTTGCGAGTCGATAACTGAGATATTTAGTCTAGATCTTAGGAAATATGGTCTTAGCGGTAGGCTGTTTCCAGCAATAATATTCGCTAATTCGAGGAGATTCACCGAGTACCTAGCAACATTACTAGCTATGTGCGTAAGAGGGGAATTCGGAGTTGTTCATAGCGATGTAAAGAAAAGGTTTAGGGAGCAATATATCAATAAGTTTGAGGATGGAGAATTAACAGGGATTGTAGCGACATCAGCTTTAGGAGAGGGAGTAGATTTCACGGTAGCGAAGGGAGTTATTCAGATAGCATCTCCAGGACACCCGGTATATCTGAGGCAAAGAGTGGGGAGAGCAAGACATAAACCAGGGGAAATACCTGTTGCTGGAGTGATCTCCCTATCTTCCTTAGACCTCCTAGAAAACATAGCTATTGTTGGGCTCCTACTATCTGACGCTGATGTGGCCTTTGTTAAGGCGATAAATAGTATTTCCGCTATAGCTAAGTCCATTCTAAATGCGCTATCCTCAAGCTTCTCGTTCTCTTCAGATAAGGACAAGATAATAGAAGTGGTGAGTCGATCAAGCCTGATAACCAATAAGGACCTACCAAGAAAAGTATTCGAAGCTCTGGAGCGAGATGATATAATAATTAAAAATGCTGATGGAAGGTACAGAATCAATAAAAGAAAGTGGAATAACCTATATCGGAGGTCGAAGGAGGAGAAATCGGGGGATGTTCTTGCTAGAGCGATGAGACACTTCTACACGGTGATTCCGTTTCAAAGCAAATACGAAGTAGTCATCGTGGAGAAATGGGTGAAAATAGGTAGCCTCGACCCAGAATTTGTAAGCACTCGGATAAGACCTCTAATGGCATTCCAACTAGCTGGGAGAGATCTTAGAGTAGTTAAAATCGATCATTTTAATATGAAGGTCTATGTGGAGGAGATCGATAAGGCAGAGAAAACTGTCCCATTTTGGTTAAGCCCCCCAATAGTGAGGATACAGGAAGTCGCCGAGAAAATGGTTGACGAAGAATTCTTAAGGAGAACCTATAGTAGAAAGGAGATTATTCATATTAGGCCCCAACTGGACAAATACTTTGATGAGCTCATGACCGGATAAGCATAGTTGAGGAGGCGATGAGAAAAGGGATACCCGTTGTTGTGTGTGATAGTGATGAGGGATTCTCGATCACTGTTTTCTATCCAGCGGGAGAGGGAGGAAACAGATATGCTGCGTATGCAATCTCGAAGTATTTTCAGGATGTTTTTGGGCCTTGGAGACAGCCAGACCTCAAGATATCCCCAATATCATTCACACTCATATGGAGGATGAATCCTCCTACCGCCAAGGATTTCTTAGAGGTTATAAAGAGAATACGTGAGGATAACAGGGATGCTGTAGAAAGTGTCATTGGTGACTATGGTAGGGTGGAGGCAACACTAAACCAGATACTCGATGGGATAGCTATGGGGGCCTATAGGCTCCAAAATTTAGATGATCTAGCGTGGGAATGGATTGCTGAGGAGAATTATAGGAGAGTCTTAGATAGGGAGTCTGGAGAAGAACTTCTCAGCTTGATTAGAACGAAAAATATTGTGTGGCTGTCTGAGAACGATGTAAGCTTCCTTCTCAGCGGAATATTGAGGATACCTGAGGAAAAGATGGGATATAGAGCCTACAGGGAGGCACTAAAGAGAAAAATCGTGGAGATCCTGCAGCTTGAGGAGAAACCACTAAGTCTAAGTGAACTAGCATCATTGACGGGCTATAGAAGGTCGCAGGCAGTGCTATACGAAATGGTATACTCATTGATTAATGAGAGGAAAATCGGAGTAATATACTCCCCAGAGGGATTTGAGCTTCCAGCAAAAGTACAGATAATAATAAGAGGCTATGGGAAAACAAGACAGTTCCCAGTATACCTACCGGGAAAACTATTATTCAAGCTTGGTGAGGACGGTGCGAAACTCGATAATCCCATACCCATAGAGCCCGACTTAATCGAGCTCGTAATAAAGGCAGACATTAAGAATGCTGAGTTGGTAGCGAAACATACGATTGACTATATAAGGAGGGAGACAAGGAGGATACTAATGGAGCTTATGGATGAGATGAAAAAGGAGGGAAGTGTAGACCCCTTCAAAAACATACCCACAGTGAAAATCATAGTGAAGATTCCGCCTCCAAAAGCCTACATAAGAAAGGATATCAGAAGGTTAGAGGACATAAAAGGTTCGTGGAAGGAAATAAAGAAGTATGAGACATACTAGTAGATTCTTGGCTGGACAGAGAATATTATCGTTCTCAGCTTTGAAGTTTTATTTAATAGGTACCATCTTTCCAGTCTCTATATATATCAGCCTTGCCCCTATTTTGCCTACTAAGTCCCCTATTCTTTCCAAATCCCTTAGGATCATCACTAAGTTCATCACTGTTCTTACGGATATATCCTTCTTCCCCTCGAGGAAATCTAGTGTGTCGCGAAATATACCATCTACTATATCGTCAAGCTTACCTAGCTTGTCATGTACATTAATGAAGCTATGAGCTACCATCGCGTTTTTTGTCACTTCAAGCATTTTGAGTATTGTTTCCACAGCTGTCTTTATGCTGCTCTTAAGTTCGACGGGTACGTCATCTATCTTCTTAATGGCCTTAGCTATGTCTAGGGCGAGATCATTTATTCTTTCGTGAACCGCCGCTATTGTTGTTGTCATGACAATAAATCTTAGATCCTTTGCTGTTGGTTGCTGGGTGGCTATTGTTGCTATTGCCTCCTCAAAAATCTCCCAGTTAAGTATATCACTACTATATTCGGATTCTTCTATAATCTTAAATGCCTCATCACTTGGGAGATCCACTATTGCCTGTACGCCTCGCACAGTTATGGAGTACATTTTCAGTAACATGTTTTCAAGATTCCTAATTTTCTCCTCGAGGATCTTCCTCTCAATCATCCTATTTTCCCCTCGACATATTTTTCTGTGAGCTCATTCTTTGGGTTCGTGAATATATCTTTTGTCTCACCAAATTCTATTAGCCGACCCATATAAAGGAAGGCCGCATAATCACTTATCCTAGCTGCCTGCTGAATATTATGTGTGACTATAATAATTGTATATTCCTTTTTAAGGTCAACTAACAGATTCTCAATCTTAGCAGCAGCAAGTGGGTCAAGAGCTGATGTAGGCTCATCCAAAAGCAAGACTTCTGGATTTAGTGCTAGTGCCCTAGCGATGCATAGTCTTTGTTGTTGCCCTCCGGAAAGCTTTGCAGCCGAGCTTCTAAGCCTATCTTTTACTTCGTCCCATAAGCCCACTTTCTCAAGAGTTTCCCTGACAATTCTATCTAAGTATTTTTTGTCGGTTATTCCTCTCAACTTCAGCCCTACCACAACATTGTCATATATTGAGAGATGAGGGAATGGATTTGGCTTCTGGAAGACCATTCCTATCCTAGCTCTGATGTCCATCGGGTCTACATCTGGATCATATATGTTCTTGCCATCCAGCAAAACCTTGCCATATACCTTGAACCCCTCGTGAATCTCGATGAGTCTGTTTAGAGATTTTAGAAATGTTGTTTTTCCACAGCCACTAGGCCCCATAACCGCGGTTATTTTTTTCTCTGGAATCAAGATGCAGATGTCTCTAAGTATCTGCTTGTCCCTATACCAAACGCTTAGCCCCTCAACCTGAACCTTTATGTTTACCATTGGGAGCACCCATCAGTATATCGCTTTTATCTTCAGATAGTATCTAACACCAAGATTAATTACTAAAACGATTATCATAAGCAAAAGTGCTGCGGACCAAGCAATGTTATGCCATATCCTGAATGGCGAAAGCGCATACTGATAGATGACGAGAGGGATCGCATTCGCTGGGGAGAATATGTTGCTTGGAATGTTTATTCCTCCAAGAATCGTTATGAGTAGGGGCGCTGTTTCCCCTATGACCCTCGCTAATGCCAGAAGAAACCCAGCTATTATACGGGACTTCGCATATCCAACATCGATAAATAAAACTACTTTCCATCTCTCAATCCCGAGGGAGAACCCAGCTTCCTTTATCTCCATGGGAACGGATCCAAGAGCTTCTTCCGTGCTACGAGCGACATATGGGATCGCAATTATGCCTAGAGCAAAGCCTCCTGCCAAAGCAGAGAAACCGTAGACAACAACGATAACCGTGTATGCGAATACTCCAGCGATTATCGATGGGATTCCGGCGAGGACAGATATTAGGGTTCTGAGGAAATGTGCAAATTTTCCCTTTGCGAACTCTGCTAGGTAGAGACCAACAAAGAATCCGAGTGGTAGACTTATCAGCATTGCTATGAAGACAACCATTGCTGTTCCTACAATAGCATGTAGAATTCCTCCTCCTGAGCCCAACAAGGATTTGGGAGGACTTGTTATTAGTTCTAGGTCAAGTCTTTTGATGCCATTTATGATTATGGAGAGTATTATGTGTAGGAGAGGTATTATCAGTATGAGAAAAGCAAAAATAGCAAATGCTGTGTAGAACTTATCTGTGAGGCTTCTCAGCGATGGTCTCAACTTATCCTCACCCTCTTCATAATGAGTATGGCCAGAGCGTTCACAGCCAGAGACCAAGCAAAGAGGATAACTCCAAGAGCTATCAGAGCTGATATATGAAGAACCGATGTTGCTTCTAAGAACTCATTAGCAATAACAGCTGCTAGTGTGTATCCTGGGTTAAACAATGAAAGCGATATATTCGGAGTATTTCCTACAACCATAACAACAGCCATCGTCTCCCCAACTGCTCTGCCATATGCGAGTATTATTCCGGCTAGGGCGGCTCTTCTTGTGAGAGGTTTTGAAACTATTTTGAATACCTCATATCTGGTGGCTCCAAGCGCATATGCAGCCTCTTTCAGCTCTATTGGTACGCTCTCTAACGCATTCTTTATGAATGATGTTGATATTGGAGTTATCATGAGAGTCAGAACTATTATTGCGGCCATAAGAGAGTATCCGCTGGTCTCGCCACTAAGGAAGGGAATAAAGCTTAGTGGTAAGAATAGGGGTCTAAGAAAATCTCTTACTAGAGGCACAACATAGAATATTCCCCAAAGACCTATGATCACGCTTGGTATCGCAACGATTAGCTCAATAACCGATGAGAGGAACTCCCTCAGCTTTGGCGGGGCTATCTCAACTATGAAGTATGCGGCTCCATAGCTTATCGCTACGGCGAACACAATCGCTATTGTGGATGTTATGAATGTTCCCCAGACAAAGGGTAGGGCACCGAAAATATCCTTCCTAGGATTCCACTCTGTACCTACAATAAATTTTATTCCAAATTTCTCAAAGACTGGTAAGCTGTATAGCACCATGCTTCCCATAAAAAGCAACACAACAACAATAAGTATTACGCTGAAGAACAATGATAGGCCCTCCAAAGGATCCATTCTCAGAATCTTCTTAAGAGCCCTAATTATCTTCCCCAATACGCTCACCACAAGAACTGTTCTCAATGCCAGTAGAGACCAGGAAGAGAGGAAAGATTAGACATAGCTGAAATTTACATCCCTCTGAACTAATATTTGTCTGTAGTCTTTCGACGGCCGAAAGTCCTATCTCAACAATGTTTTGTGGGAGGGAAGGATAAAGAAGTCTCTCAGAGTATTGTTGGCCCTCGGTAAGAATCCATCTAAGCCATGTCTTAAGGGCTGCACAGATCTCGGGGCTATCCTGATACTTGTAGACAAGGATATATGTGAAGGAAACTATGGGATATGTGTTCTCACCAGGAGAATTAACTATACTCACATTATGCCATGATTCCTCGGGGTCTGGGAGCGGCGAAGCGTACTTAGCTGCTTCTGCGATGGTTTCGAGGGAGGGTTTAACAAAATTTCCAGCTTTGTTTCTCAAAGCGACAGTTTTAAGTTCCCCTTTAACAGCATATGCAAACTCAACATATCCAATAGAATATGGGATCTGTTGGATTATCTGTGCGACACCAGCATTTCCATAGCCTGTAAGCCCCCGATCCCTGATAGCACCAGGAAAGCTAAAGGTTTTTGTCTTTCCTATTGTGCTAGCCCATTCAGCACTTACATGTGACAAATAATCCGTAAAAATGTATGTTGTTCCGCTAGAATCCGCCCTTTTAACGACATAGATTCTCTCATGTGGAAGTCCAACACCGGGATTAAGGGAAACAATTCTCGGATCATCCCAATACTCAATACGCCCCAGATATATGTCCGCAAGAACATCCCCAGAAAGATTAAGCTCTTCGACCTCTGGAATATTAAAGACAACAGCAACACCGCCCATAGTTTCTGGAATATGAAATATAGGGCCGAATTTTCTATTAGCCTCTTCCCACTCAGAAAGCTTCATAGGGGCGTCACTACCCGCGAAATCCACAGTACGACTAAGAATAGCCTTAACTCCTGCTCCACTCCCAGTTCCCTTATAGATAACGGTGATATTTCCGTATCTCTCTTGAAAATGGATGATCCACTCCATTATTAGGGGCTCAGGAAATGTAGCTCCTTGCCCAACCAGAGTTATGGCTTGAGGTGCGGACACCATTAGAATCAGAGGAACTGTAAACAGGATTAATAGAAGCCAAAACTTACGATTCTTCAGCATGAATCTAAGCATAAAAATCACCGTGCCCCCGTACATTGGAACAACAAACATCACCAAAGAGATAAAGCGAAAAAAATTTATACATGGAATATACATATTAGAATTCGAACGTATTCCGTAAAAAGAAAGCTATAAAACATGAGAACATCTTAGTACCACTGAGCCAGATTTATGAAAATGTCAGGTTCCCATTGTTAGATTAGAAGTCTGATCTTATTTCTAAGAGAAAAAGAAAGAATTATTAAGTAGAGAGAAAGAAGTTATAATCATACTAACAAACTTTGGAAAACTCTATAGAGTATTATGCCCGTTGCCCTGTCAGATCTAGTATTCTCAGCAAGCTCAATTGTTTCTTTTAGATCGGGTATAATGGTTTCGAATTTTTCTTTTCTTACGTTGTATCTTATTGTAGCTATTTTTGTTAGAGCTTTGTGTATCGGTTTGCCGCTCTCATATAGTTTTTCTAGAACCCCACCCATATTCTTTTCTAGAGCGTCTACAAGAGCATCGATCGTATCTTCTGAGTCAAGGACATCAAGAGGTGCCGTGGTTAGCAGATGTGGCATGAATTCATGAAGTTCCAGATTCGGCAACAATACTACTAAGTCTTCATATAGACTATCTACTTCGGCACCACTTTTCTTCGCTCTAGCAAGCATATCGATGAGTTTTCCTATTGTGGGTTTAAGTAGATCTCTATCCTCACGTTCATTATATATGTTCAGAAGAGCTCCTGCGATCATTTCGAGATAATCCGCATCATATTCGAGTTCTGGTAGGACTTGAAGAGCTTTTTGGATATGATTTGCTATTTCCTCAGCTGATTCTCCCTTTGCATGCACCAATTTTGCTAAGATGACTTCCTTCTTAAGATGAAATTCGGGTGATTTGGGATCTTTCTTTGTCGCCTTTTCTAGCCACTTCTCAGCATCCTTAATCATGTTAGTCTGATTAAATCTTATAGCGAATATTAGTAGGTTTCCGATCATATAGACTTTCTCCCAGTCCTTCAGTGAGATTTTCTTGATACTATCCTTAATCTTCTGCAACACTCTCTGCACATCCTTCTCATTAAGTATGTCTCTGTGTTCCTCGAGTAGATCTATGTAGAGTCCATACCTATCTATGGGATCGTTAGAATCTATTATTGAGAAAACCCTTTTCTTCGCATTTTCAACGATTTTGGGGTCATCACATTTAGAACAAAGTTCTAGGAAATTATCCATTCTGTCATCCATATCGTTTATATCGGAGCACGATTCAAAGGCAAGCTTAAACATCTTATTGCGTAGTGCACGGTCAAATATTATACCTAACACCCTATCCTTTGCATTAACCCCAAACTTATCGTCAGATGTTACTTTGGATCTTGCTTCGCTAAGAAACTTTTCAGCTTGCTTAGCATCGTTGTTTGCCATGTAGGCCTCACTAGCACCTATGAGTATCAAGCTTCTCATGAAGTCATTACCTATTTTCTTAAGAACTTTCTTTAGGCTCTCAGGCTTCTTTAATGTGAATTCCTTAAATGCATTGACTATGTGTTCGGAGATTTCTTCTACTCCAACTCTAAAGAAGTGGTGGTCGCACATTTCCTTTATTTCCTTCAGAACATTCTCGGGAATCTCCATATCACCACGTCTAATACGGGCAGCTATTCTGGCGATTTTCGCTAGGATTGCTGGGCCAAAACGTATTTTCGCCTCGGCCATACTATACAACTCCTCGATCTTCTCGGCGTCGCCTCTTTCTATTAGTTCTCTAAATGCCAGCACCAACGATTTTATTATGAGTTTTTTAATTTCTTCCTTAAACTCTTCGATTTTCCTCTCAACCTCTCTCTTGGCGTAGAACTGCGATTCGTAATCAAGTGATGTTCTTATCTCTTCATAAGTTCTTCTCTTTAGTTCATCGAGTTCTTCTTCAACAATACCATACAGAGAAATAGCGCTCTCAGCTATAAGAACATTCCTCCCAGATTCGCTGAGGAAATCCATGTATAGCTCAAACACATCTCTAATAGCTTCAGAGTCACCTGTAACTGCAAGTGATACAAGAAATTCATCAATAACATCATCTAGATACCGATCTTTCTTAAAGTCTATAAGCCCCATTATAACCTCCAAGTAGGCGATTGATGCTAATGGTGATGGAACAAGCTTCTTTGCTCTTTTAAGAGCTTTATTGAGGAATTTCTCAAACTTATCATTATCTCCCAGAACGCTATATGTCAATGCTATGTTGAGTAGAGTCTTAGCCTGAAGTGACTCATCGGAGACATCACTAAGAACAATCTGTGTCTTATCGACGATATTATTAATCTCAGGCCTAAGAACCTCAATACCCAATCTAAGCACCCGATATATACTAAAGGACAACAACGTATAACGTATTTAGAAATGTTGTTACAAATACTGATTCAACATCACTAATAAAAAAATGGATATGGAAGACGGAATCTAATTCTGATTCCTGCAGCTATCCAAATTACAATAATTCTCAAGAACTTCAGAATTAGGATATGTTTGGGAGGGAGGATTTATTGTGGATCGAGCTTTATTTCGGCGTACTCAGCTAGTTTTTTAGCAAAAACCTTTAAGATTTTCAGTTAAGACTATAATTACTGACCCAAGTATATAAATAATTACTAATGCAAGAACACTCTCAATACACTCTCTATCTATGGTATTGTACGCCTTATTTTTATAGAGGTCAGCAGTATCAGCAATATCGTTATGATAAGCATCAATAATATCGATTCTATGGGTGGGACAACATCATAGTTCCCATTTATAGCAAACCTTGTTGCCTCGACAGAATATGTCAAGGGAAGAAGAAACGCTATCAGTCGCAATGGCAGAGGCAAGGATGATATAGGAATAAATATCCCACACAGGAATATCATGGGAAGTCTTATAGAATTAAAAATCATCATCGTGTTTGTTGGATCCTTTATCAGGAAAGATATGAAGACACCAAAGGCAGAAAACATCAATGCTGACAATATTAGAACCGCAACCAAAAAGAGCGAGTAGGTAGGTATATTTAATATGAACGGTAAAACCACAACTAGTGTTGCAAATAGGGATACCATCCCAAACATGAAACTGCTCAGTGTTTTTCCTAGCGCTATACCGATATAGCTTACGGGGAAAAGAAGTAACCTTTCAAATGAGCCTATTTTTCTCTCAAAAACTATTGAAGCAGCAGCCATTGATGTTGTTCCGAAAAATAATGCGAGAGCTATAAGTCCAGGTATGATTTCCTGGGCATGATGTCCACCCTTAAGTATGAATGCCAAAGTGAATGCTACTGGAAATACTATACCCCAGCTGATCGTTGGAGGCTTCAAGTAGTATTCTTTGATGTCTTTCTTAGCAATGTAGAACGCCTTAATAATATCCTCCAATCGGAGCATGTCAATCATCTTCTGGTACTAGATCCAATATTCTTTTCAGTCCCATCAATTAACCTGATAAACACATCTTCTGCATCCGCCCCTCTTAGATTTAGCATGACTATCTCTAGACTCAGTTTTTTGACTATTTCAAGTATTCCCTCTAATGCCGCTATAGCGTCATTTATCGTTATGTATATCGTGTTATCACGTCCAATGTTCACATCGATTATCCCATCCACATTGTCCAAAATCGTACTTTTCTTTATTGGTGGAGATACTTGAAGCTCAATGATTTTGTTTCCCGATACTTTTTTTCTTAGTTCTGTTGGTGTGCCCTCAGCTATTATCTTCCCCCTGTTTATTATTGCGATGCGATCGCATAGTCTGAATGCTTCATATATATTATGCGTAGTCAGAAATATCGTTATTCCCTTCTCGTTGAGTTTACAAATTAGATTCCATATTTGTCTCTTGCTCTTTACATCCAATCCGATTGTTGGTTCGTCCAGAAAGAGAAGTTTAGGTTTATGAACCAAAGCAGCTGCGATAGCTAGTCTCCTCTTGAGACCCTTCGATAATTCCTTAAATTTGACGTGTTTCTTGTCTTCAAGCCCAAAGAATCTTAGCAAATCCATTACTCGCTCTTTTCTTTGATGTCTTGGAACCCCATACATTTCAGCGCAGAACATAAGGTTATCATAGCAGGATAATTCCATGTATAGATTTGAAATATCCTGAACAACACCAATTAGCTTCTTTATAGCTACCAGCTCCCTGTTTATATCATAACCATAAATATATGCCTTTCCCTCGCTTATTCTAGTTAGTCCGCACAGCATTCTGACAGTTGTTGTTTTGCCTGCTCCATTAGGTCCTAGAAAACCATAAATTTCGCTTTTACGAACCTGAAAGCTTATATGATCAACTGCTAGGAAGTCACCATAGTATTTTGTTAGTTTTTCTGCTATGATTGCGTCATGCAATGGGTAACACCCAGGCAGTGACATATGAAAAATTTTTCATCAGTGATACCTCTGTCTCTAAGTACCGATGAACAAGTCGTTTTGGCCATAATATCAAGTCTTTTTTATCTTTTAATATAGCAAAATATTAGTTGGCCACAACGTACTAGCG
>Ga0190367_1000231_pt1 | contig 42768 bp, 44 predicted proteins | sample 4872181011_MG_FD_171838 | JGI IMG/M metagenome (GOLD analysis project Ga0190367, IMG submission 171838) | Hydrothermal vent microbial mat bacterial communities from Southern Trench, Guaymas Basin, Mexico - 4872-18-10-11_MG | ecosystem: Environmental > Aquatic > Marine > Hydrothermal vents >... | reverse complement strand
CCTAAGGAGAGAGGAAGTTGTAGCTATAGGTGATAGCTTAGTTGATATAGACTTAATTAAGGAGGCAGGTATAGGTGTAGCTGTTAGTAATGCTGATGAAGAATTAAAAAGGGTAGCAGACCTGATCCTGAGAAACCCAAGCTATAAAGGCTTCATAGAACTAGCGAAAATGATAATTAATAACGAATTAAGCATCACTAAATAGCCCATACTAAGCTTACCTACCAACAGTGATGAAGTTCCTAAACGGATAAGCACACTACCCTAGTTAAGGACTTAATTAATTAATTCAGTATGAGCTTCACCATACTTAACTCATCTATAGTAATCAATAATCCCATAAGGAGCTTAACGCATTGAGGCTCATACGTTGAGAATTTCATCGTACTATCTCGAACACTTCATAAGAGGTCTATATAGGTTGGGGAGTCTTGGCTATTCATGTGAAGTCATACATACAGTGCTATGTACGTATAGTGAACCTTACCTTCATACTCATAACCATACTTATGACCATCCCTGTGGTTTCTTCAGAAGTTCGAGAGAGTTACTACATGTACGTAAGTGTTGATAGGGGAGGGTATGTAAGGATGTGGACTAATGAAACACCGTTAGTATTTAATGAAGACTTAGTCATTAAGTTTAAGTACGTAACTATGGGCTTCGGTACTCTATCAATAGTGCTATACTATGAAGACCCAATTACTTATAGTGTGTTAACTAAGTATGTTGAAGAACATTTAATCATTGGTAAAGTGAGGTGTTACTGTTCTAATGATGTTTTAGAACTTAACGTTAAGCCTGATGTAGAGAATGTATTGATTGTTAAGATTAGAGCTGAAGGTATAGAACTCATTCTAAATGGTGTTAAGTTAGTTAACTGTAATGTCGTAGTACCTAAGCCATTAAGACTCGCCATAGCAGTCAAGTCAGCACCTAACAGTAAGTTTAGTGTTGGCTTCTTAAGTATCATAACGACTACTGACGGTATGGAGGCTATACCTAGAGGTTGGGGTGTAGTTAGGGTGAGTAATGCTGAGGTCATATATCTTGGGAGGGTACTAGGTGTTGAATCAAGTCAGCATGTAATTAACCCAGCATTATTGATAGGTATTGCTGGAGTCGTCTTCATAACGATATTTGTAGTCTCCAAGAAATTATTAAGGAGTATTTCGTGGTAGTTACGTGTGGTTAAGGGGGTTATTCAACGAGATATTAAGTGAGCTTGTAAGATTACTCTTAAGATTACTACATAGGTTAATACCTAAGATCATTAAGTTCTTTAATTACAGAGGTATTAAGCTATACATTCCTGAAGGTATTTTTAACCCTACATTCACGTTATCAGCTTCTCTAATCATTGATAATGTGAAACCGAGAGGAGTTGTTGTTGATTTAGGTTGTGGTTCTGGAGTCCTATCGATATATTCAGCATTAATTCCTGAAGTTACAGCTGTTCTTGCTTACGACATTAATATTAAGGCATTAGCTACAACTAAGGTAAACTCACGAATTAACGGTGTAGCTAGTAAAGTTAGAGTCTTATATAACGCTAATGACTTGATGAATATTAAGGCTGACTACGTACTAATAAATCCCCCATACCTACCTATAAGTCCTAAAGATGCACTAGATATTAACTGGTGTTGTGGGAGGTCATTAGAGTGTATTGAGAAATTACTGAACCTATCGTTAAATATTATTCACGAACATGGTAAAATACTACTTACGTTCTCTTCATTAACTAATACTAAGGTGATGGCTAAGATAATTAGTAAATTAAATATTAAATTTAACGTGATAGCCTTTAGGAGGACAGTTATTGACACTATATACTTAGCTCTAGTTGAGCCAGTGAGGAATGCTTAGTCTAGGTTGACTCTTCAATAAAGTTATTTGTGTTAAGATAGTATGGAGAGTAGGATTTAAGTTATACTTAGGTACTTGGAGGAGTGGTATTGATGAGATTGAGGAGTGGTAGAGTCCTGGGTGGTAGGGTATTAATGATTGTAATAGCTATCGCGATAGTCGCGGCACTCTTCTCGATAGCACTTACTGTTAATCCTAATGAGTGGGCAATAGTATATAAAGGTAGTGTGGGTGATGCATCTAATGCACTTGTTATGTGGTCACCTACAGGTGATAAGGTTGCGGTTATTAGGGGTAAGGATGTCTACATACTTGACTTAGAGAGTAAATCCTTACGACGTGTACTCTTTCAATTCTCAAACCCCTATGCTGAGGAATGCATTATTGGGGCTTCATGGTCACCTAATGGTAAGTTATTAGCTGTACAGACTAATTGGAAGGTCGTATTGATAGACCCATCCAGGGGTAAGGGTTTATGGAGTTTAAACGTAGACCCTATGAAGGGATTCCTAACCTCTTTTACTTGGCTACCTAGTGGGGATGGCTTAATAGCTTCAGTTGTTGAGGAAGGTACTAACGGGTCCATCATAGGTAGGCTTATATGGCTAAACATGAATGGCAACATAACTCATGATCTAAGATTTAACATACCTATATACTCAATATCATGCTCACCTGGATGTAAGTACATAGCACTAGCTTCATATAGCATAAATACGTTTGGCTTCATAATTAACGTATCAAGTAATGTTATGGTAATTACGAGTAATGGGGAGTTAGTAAGTAATGTTAGTATGGGTAAGTGCTTAATAGATGGTGTTTACTGGTCCAGAGGTGGTGATTTAGTAGCCTTTAAGGGTTATTGTGGGTTAAAGGGTCAGTACTTCACATCACTAAGTCTAGGCTTAATGAATATGAGGGGTGAGATGATATGGAACTACAGCTTACCTTACGGTCAGGTAGCTACTACTGGATTGTTAAGTCATGAAACTGATGAATTACGTGAGATCCCTGTTAGGTGGTCTTCTAATAATAAATTCATTGCGTATGAGGTAGGTCCTCACCCAAGTAATTACGTATTAACAATATTATTAGTTAGAGATGGTAAAGCTATAACGCAATTAGGTACTTACGGTGTGAAGGAGTTAGGAAATAAGACATACATCATAGCTAGTAGTGATTGGAATCCACGAACCAACGTAATAGCTATAGCAACAGTAGGTGGTTCAAGAGGTGGTACATTAACGAGTAGTATAGTACTTATGAACGTTACTGATAACGGTGTTAAGTTATGGCTTAAATCACAAGAGTTTAGAGGCTACATAAGATCTGTTGCTTGGTCCCCGAGTGGTGATAGAGTAGCTTGCGTTATTGCTGATTATGAAGGCAATAGGAACTTATTACTAATCCTAAACCCGCTCCAAAGAGGTGGTAGATTACCTGAATACCTCGTAATAATGTTAATAGCAATAATAGTTGTGTCACTAATCACTCACATACTTGTGAGGAGGAGAAAATCATAGATATGAGCTATCGTAAGTAGTTATTGGAGGTAGTTATGTCCAAGGGGTTTGAGCCTTACTCACGCTTCATACATAGAGGCTATAGACCGGATCCTGATGAGGATATAATCGCTATTTATAGAGTTACTCCAGCTAAGGGATTCAGTATTGAGGATGTTGCTGGCGCTGTTGCTGCTGAAAGTAGTATTGGTACGTGGACAACACTCTATGTGTGGTATGATGAGGGAAGACTCAATAAGTTGATGGGTAAGGCTTACTACCTTAAGAGTTTAGGTGATGGGTCTTACGTAGTTAAGGTAGCTTACCCTGTAGAGCTTTTTGAGGAAGGTAACATGCCTGGATTACTAGCATCAATAGCCGGTAACATATTCGGTATGAAGAGAGTTCAAAGCTTAAGATTAGAGGATGTTTACCTACCCATGAAGTTTCTTAAGTACTTTAAAGGACCTAGTAAGGGCGTTAAAGGTGTTAGAGATATATTCAAGGTCTATGATAGACCTATAGTTGGTACCGTACCTAAACCTAAGGTTGGCTACACACCTGATGAGTTAGAGAAACTAGCTTATGAGATATTGGTTGGTGGTATGGACTACGTAAAGGATGATGAGAACTTAGTAAGTCCTAGCTTCTGTAGGTTTGAAGAACGTGCTAAGGTGATTATGAGGGTTATTGATAGAGTTGAGAAAGAGACTGGTGAGAGAAAGGCTTGGTTTGCAAACATAACTTCAGATGTTAGGGAGATGGAGCGTAGGTTAAAGTTGGTAGCTGATTACGGTAACCCATTCGTAATGGTTGATGTAGTAATTACTGGATGGTCAGCTCTAACCTATATTAGAGATCTAGCTGAGGAGTATGGTCTAGCTATACACGCTCATAGAGCTATGCATGCTGCATTCACTAGGAACCCATACCACGGTATATCGATGTTCGTTCTAGCTAAGCTATATAGGATTATAGGTGTTGACCAAATACACATAGGGACTCCAGGAGTAGGTAAGTTAGAAGCTAAGACCATAGACGTCTTAAGGTATGCGAGAGTACTTAGGGAGAAGGTGTTTAAGCCTGACCCAAGAGATGAGCTACATGTAGAGCAGGACATGTACCACATAAAACCTGCACTACCTGTATCATCGGGTGGTCTACACCCAGGAACACTACCTGATGTCATTAAGGTGCTAGGTAAGGATGTAGTTATCCAGGTTGGTGGTGGAGTCATAGGTCATCCAGACGGTCCTAGAGCTGGTGCTAAAGCTGTAAGACAAGCACTTGAAGCAGTAAATAAGGGCGTACCATTAGATGAGCATGCAGAAACACATAAGGAATTAAGGAGAGCACTCGAAAAGTGGGGCTATACAAAACCTGTATGAAATGCTTAATCCAAGAAGAAACAACCACTAAGTATAGCATTAAATAAGTTCATTGAGTAGCATGTAGTGACTAAACAATAAGTGTAGAGAGTAGTCACTTAAAATATTTACTGACAGCAATTAATTCATTGACAAGCAGCTAAAGCAAGACCTAATAACCAATATTACTGTGCAGCAGTATCTAAGATAACTATGTATATTTAAATAGTTACGAGGATTAATTAGGTTGATACTTAAGTAAGGGTATTCTTGGATTAATACCCGCCATACCCTCTAGGAATAATCTGGCTTAACCTCCAGGTAAGTTAGGCTAGATACTAGGGTACACTCTATAAATTCTGGGTTAAGTCAATCGTAGAACTCCTTAGCGATCACCTTGGTATGACACCCATACTCCTACTAAAATCTTCTAACTTCCTAATCACATCCTTCTTAAAACCTACGTAAATACCTCCATCCTTAAAGCCTATGTAGGCTATACTTGACCTACCTACTTCAAGGATCTTTGGCCCATCCCACTTAACTATTATCTCCTTAACGTACTTACCACTAATTTTTAGAGGTTTCTTAAGGATTAGTTTGAAACCCTTGGTTAATCCATAGACGTATGCGTAGATACCCTCACCATAACTTCTAACGTCTAGTTTCGGTGATTCTATATCGACATGAGTTACTCTAGCTCTACTATAGCCCTTGACGTGTATGTATATATCACATGGCTCTAACTTAATTATATCGCTATTCATTACTAAGTTAACAACTCCCTGTATAGGTATTTTACCAGGACCTGGACCAGTCATTTCCTAAGTGATATCTACACCATACCTAATTAGGTTACTTAATCACATAGATTAACGGAGTATCTCAACTACCTCTCTTAACATCTTTAGTACTCTCTCTATGGACTCTATGATGTCCTTACTATCCCTAGTTTCATCCTCCTTAATAGCATTCCACACCTTAGTGAATTCATTACTAGGTACTTCATCCCTAATTAACCCTAAGACGCATGCAACCATAGCTTCTGACGATCTATAACCATAACCACCCCCACCAAAGGCTAGTAGGGGTATCCCTAACTCCTTACTTAAAGTTCTAAGCAATGATGCAACGTATAGGTAGGTATTTACGGTAAGTCTTAAACCACCCAGTAAGTCATCCTTATGACCATCAACACCTAATTGAGCAATTAATAACTTAGGTCCATACCTCCTTAAAGCCTTGGGGACAACACTATTGAATGCTAATCTATAACCCTCATCACCAGTACCTGGTGGTAGTGGCACATTTATTGAGTAGCCCCTACCCTCCCCCTCACCTACCTCACCAACATCACCAGTACCTGGATAGAAGTATGGTGCTCTCATGTGTAAACTAATGGTTAATACTGATGGGTCACGGTAGAATATTTGTTGAGTGCCATCACCGTGATGTACATCAATATCAACTACAGCTACCCTATCAACTCCATAGTACCTCCTAGCGTACTCTATAGTTATAGCTATGTCATTAACAGGACAGAAACCTGCTGCTGCATCCCTCCTAGCATGGTGTAAACCACCAAAGGGTTGATATATGACCTCATACTTCTCCTTCATGAGTAGCTCTAAGCCCTTAATAGCTGAGCCAACAACTAAGAGTACATCATCGAGTATCCTCTCATAAACTATCGTATCACCATAATCAAGAACACCGAAACCCCTCCTAGATGAACTCCTTAAGTACTCAACATACTCCTTACTATGAGCAAGCATTAATACATCATCATCACTGCAACGACTAGCCTCAACAATATCGACGAAGCTACTTAAACCTAAACTATCAATTAATTCCTTAAACCTCCTCATACGCCTTAACCAAACAGGCCATAAATCCTTAGGAGAGAAGAAAAACTCAGTAAATCTATCACTCCATATAATGCCAGTCTTACTCAACTTAACACCGAGAACTATATGTAGGAGAGAATTAATGTGAGTATATAATAGTTAAAAATACTTAAAAGAATTGAAAAATTGTTTTAGGCCTTACTCTCCAATTCCTCTATGAGATTTTCAAGCATCTTCAGTAATTCTTGTACCTTACCTAATCTCTCCTTTGCCATCATGATATTGCCCTTCTTAATGATCTCATCAATAGATGTTAGTAAGTTCTTAACGTCATTAATTAGGTCTTTTATCCTATCTATTAACTGCTTAAACATCTCTTTCTTCTTACCAAGCTTACTTAGAGTCTCATTAAACTTCTTCACTAACTTATCAAACTCCTCCTTAGCCTCTCTAACCCTCTTCCTTACCCTCTCCCTCACACCAGCCATGAACAGCAACTCCTTAGCTATATGTATTTGATGCTCAGCTTCGATAATTAAGGCTCTTACTTTACTGATTACTGCCTCAACATTAGCGACGTTACCCTCACTCAACTTCTTCACTAACTCATTAATCATTCTCGATGCATTAGTGAGTAACTCCATAGCCTTATCTAGATGCTCTAACGCTTTAGTAGCATTAGCACTTAATGCCTTCTCTCTAACCTCTTTAACCTCCTTCATCAATCTCTCTATGGTCTTGTTTAACTCCTTAATTACCTCACCTACCTTTATAGGTGGTGGAGGTGGTGGTATATGCCATCTCATATGCTTCTCAGCTATGTTTATGAGATTCTCCAACACCTTCATCTCTACTATAGCTCTCCATAATAGTGCGTCAAACTTATGTAGTAATTTCAGGGCTTCACCAATCTCTCCCTCACTAATACTCTCATTAATCTCCTTAGCTACCTCGATAGCTTCATCAAGAGTCTTCTTGATTAACTCTACCTGAACACGTAAAGCAGTCTTATTGAGTTTCTCAACCTTAACTTTTAACTTACTTAACTCCTCCCTTAACTCTCTAATCTTTTCTAAGCCCTTCATTAAATGTTCACGGATATTACTGATAATTATCTTTCCGGTAGTCCTACCTACAGCTAGCTTAAACTCTATCGCTATTACTTGCCTCCTGATTAACTCCATCTTAAATCTTATTTGTGCTAGTAGCTTGATTGCACCGGTAATATTCCCGTTAATTACTAGCTCATTAACTATCGATAGGTTATTCAGTAATTCATGAGTTATCGCACGTAACTCCTCTAGCTTCTTAACTGTCTCATTAGCTACCGGACCTGTTATGTTCTTAACTATGTTTAATAATCTCTCAATTCTCTGAATCAATGCACTTAACTCCTTCTCAGTCTCGTTGACCTTCTCACTTATTTCAGCCTTAGTTACATTTATTGTTATGTTCCATAACTTCTTAGGTACTACATGCTTTAGTGTATGGAGAGTCAATGCTGTTGATTTAAGTATGTCTGTAACCTCCTCGAGATTACTTATGGCCTGCTCAACAGATTCTATAGCTCGTTCTGATGCATTTACGCTCTCTAAATGCTTAACTAGGTTCTTCAACATTTCTATGGTTGCGTTAATCCTTGTTAGAGCGTTATGAACACCCTTAATACTCTCATTTACCTTAACACCGATCATCTTAAGTATGATACCTAACCTTCTAAGTACTACATCAGCTAATACCTTAGATGCTTTATGGCAGTGCTCCTCCCTAATCTTAAGGCCTAAGTGCTTCATGAGCTTAGGTATATCCTTAAGCTTACCCTCACGTACTAGCATACTTATGTTTTCTATTAATGGCATTACCTTCTTCGCAATACCTAACTTCTTAGCTAACTCTCTAACTCTCTCCATAACCTTCTTAGTAACTTCTAATCTATACTTTGATACATTAACTCTAGCTATATTTGTCTTAGCTATAGTACTTAATGCATGTCTTACGAATACTAATAAGTCCTTTAATTGGTCAATACTCATAGACTCTATATCTTCATCACTTAAGTTAGCAATCATTATTAACTTCTCCTTAACTTCATCACTAAGTGCTTTACTAACGTTAATTATCGGTAGTAATCTCTTAATTATCTCTCTATAAGCCTTTAAAGCCTCCCTAAGCCCCTTAGCTTGCTTCTCATCAACTAGTTTGACATTGCTAGGACTAGCTGCCAGTACTGGAGTAGCTGCTGCAACTATGTTCATTAGCAGTACCGCAACTATTGCAAGACCTAAGTACCTAATAGCTAACCTCACGACTGTCACCCTCCAGGGAGCTACCTGCAACTATTTCTTAAAAGAAATCACATGAAATTATCACGAAACGGTGTAGAAACGGTTGTTTCACTAAATTCTCTTCTTAAGAATTAACCTATTAGTTCTACCCTCCTTAACTACATCAATGAATCCTAACCTCTCAAGCTTCTTTACATGCCTCCAGAACGTAGCCTTAGGGACATTACTAAAAAACCTATAGAGCTCATTTTGAAGTATGGAACCTCCTGACTCCTTAATCTTCCTCAGAATACTTCTATCAAGATCATCAAGGAGGCCAGACATCGTATATGTTGATGAGCTACTTCCTCTCATTCTAATAACACCTATAACTATAGCTATAACAATTACAGCGACACCAATACCTATCAGGATTGGTAATGGTATTGGGTATCCAGTCGGTATTTCAGTTCTTGTTGTTTGTGGTGAAGGTGATGGTGTGGTCGTGAGTGTGGTTGTTATAGGTGCACTTGTTGTGATGGGGGTAGTAGTTGCAGGCGTTGTTGTTTGAGGTGTTGAGGTAGTTAAGGGAGTTGTTGCAGTCATCGGCGGTGTTGTTGTAGTCGTGGTAGTTATCGTGGTTGTTACTGAAGGTATTGTAGTGGTTATGGTTGTAGTTGATGGAGTTGTTGTAGTCGTCGTTATGGCTGTAGTTCTTACAACTATTCCATAGATTATGGTTGTGGGCCCTTGGAAATCTATTATTATGTTATTATCGCTAATTCTAGTATTAATTATGTTCTCAGGTATCGTAAATAATATGACTTGAGGCTTAAGTATTAATTCAATTGTATCATTGGTTAGTACATTGAATGACAATCTATCGTTTGGCAAAATTGACGTGTTTGCTATATATGTTATTTTAAAGCTACTTGAAGTGTTACTAGGTATAACTATACTGTTGTTGACGTAGAGTGTCGGTATTAACGTATTATTGAGGTATACCTCAATGCTTGCTTCTAAGGGTTTAATAGGTAAGTTAATTATGTTTAAACCAGCTTCTGTGGTACCCTCAATGATTACTACTACCGTACCGTCATTCTCTATGGTGACATTAATACTTGATGTAGTAGCTTCGCATACTTGAAGTCCGTGTAGTAGTAAGTACGCAGTAATCACTATTAAGAATAAGCTTACTACGTGATTGCATCCTGTATTACCTACCCTAAGCATTTCTTCAACCAAGTAATTATTCTTTATTGGTTTAAGAAACTTTTAAACTCTGTCAGTGAAGCACGGGGATCATCATTACTCAGCCGCTCCCATACTCATCACTGAAAGCATTAACACTAAACAACTCTCCTTATTAACCTCTCGAATAACCTTTTATATATAACTAAGAATATGAACCCCCTCATGTATACATCGATAAACATAGCAATCCAAGCGCCCACAACACCAATTCTTGACGTCAGTATCGCAGCTGGGAATATTCTGAATGAGTAAAGTCCTACAGCATTTAATATCATGGGTACTAACGTGTTACCACCACCCCTTATAGCGCCACCTAAGGTCATAGCTAATGCTAAACCTGGCTCACTAAGCCCTGCAAGTATTAAGTAGATACTTGCTAAGTTAGCAACATCCTCAGTAGGTGAGAACGGAGCTACTAAGTACTTAGATGCTAACGCTACAGCAACACCTAATATACCCATGAAGAGAAGTGAGAGCTTAGCTGCCTCCCAACCAACCCTCTTACCGCTACCCACATCACCTTTACCGATCTCTTGACCTGTAAGTGCTGAAGCAGCTATTGAGAATGCGAAGCCAGGCATGTATATGAAGCTCTCAATCCTTATACCTATTTGATGAGCTGCTAAAGCTACGTCACCACAGCGAGCTATGAATGCTATGTACGCATTATTACCTACGGAGAATATTAGACGTTCGGTAGCAGCTGGTGCACCAATCTTTACCACGTTCTTAACCTTGGATATGCTTAATGACATGAGTGGTGTTAAACCTAATCTCCTTAGGAACATGAATTCTACAGGTACCATATAAGCAATTGAAAGTACTGTAGCTAGAGCTGCACCAGAGACACCCATTGCTGGGAATCCGAAGAGACCATAAATCATTATTGGGTCAAGTATTATGTTAAGTAAGCTACTAGTTAGGATTGCTATCATAGACAACTTAGTGGCTCCAACAGCTCTCACGGCTGAATCCATAACGAATGCTGCTAAGAATATGGGTAAGCCTAGTATCCTAATCCTAAAGTACTGAACAGCTAACTCTATGAGTTGAGGTGACTTACCGCTAATCAACGCAATTGCGTGATATGCACTTACATACATAAGTACTGATGTTAGTAAAGTAGCCATGAAACCGTATATAAGTGAAATACCTATGGCTTCCCTTGCCTTCCTATATTCTTTAGCACCATAGCTTTGAGAAACTATGACTAGAGCCCCCATACTGAACAATGCTATGACTACGAAGAATAGCCAAGAAAGGTAAGAACCTATAGCTACAGCTGCTAAGGCAGTAGCACCTAATCGAGCAACGAAGTATGTATCAGCTATAGAGTATAGACTATCGCTAAGTTCACTAATTATCATGGGCCACGTTATACTTAACACTCTCCTCATTAACCCTACATTACTCATACCACACATTAGGAGGGGAATTAACAATTTAAGGATTGCTGAACCATGGTTATTGATATCTTAAGCTATTTCCATCGCTTATTAAGGGGTGAAGACTTAATACTTAGGGCAGTCTAGCATTGGAGTACGTAGTGGTGGTTAAGGACTTAGTTAAGATATACCCGGGGAACATAGTAGGTATCAATGGTGTCAGCTTCAATGTTAGTGATGGTGAGATTTACGGGTTGATAGGGCCTAATGGTAGTGGTAAGACAACTACACTAAGGATTTTAGCGACAATAATAAAGCCAACAAGAGGTTATGCATTAATTTCCGGGTATGACGTTGTTAGGGATGCTCATAAGGTTAGGAGCTTAATATCATACCTACCTGAAGAGGCAGGAGCTTACAGAGATATGAAGGGTATAGACTACATAAAATTCATACTTAGTCTTAGATTTAAGGGTAAGGAATTAGATGAAGCCGTTGAGGAAGCAATCAAGATTTCTGGTTTAGGTAGGGACATTTACAGGAACGTTAAGACATATAGTAAGGGTATGAAGAGATTATTAGCATTAGCAACTACGCTAGCTCAGAGGCCTAAGCTAGCAATACTGGATGAGCCAACAGCAGGTTTGGATGTTGAGCGTAGCTTAACTATAAGGAATACAATCCTTAAGTATAATAGAGATTACGGAATAACAGTTCTGTTAAGTAGCCATAACATGCTTGAAGTAGAGTACCTATGTGATCGTGTAGGAATAATATACAAAGGTAGGATAACCACTGAAGGCTACATAGATGAATTGAAGACAAAGCTTAATGCTAAGAATCTCGAGGAAGTATTCGTAAACTCCATTAGAGGGGGTCATGAGTGAGTTTAAGAAGACTCATATGGAAGGAGATATACGTAACGCTACGTAATCCCCAAATAATAATCAGCATACTACTCGTACCTATACTGTTCCTAGCTATGGGTGGTTTAGTTAGTGCAGGTATGTATGAAGCTAGGAAGGCAGTACTCCAAACTAAGGTATACATACTTGACCAGGAAAATTCATGGCTTACTAAAGACTTACTAGAAGAGTTAATGAAGTCACTACCTGGTAGAGTAATTCAAGTTACCGATCAGGAATTTAAGGAGAGACTTCATTCCGGCAAGTATGATCTACTCATACTCATACCTAAAGGCTTTACTAATGAGGTATTAAGTACTAGTAAGGGTTATATAACAGCATACATGAATTTAGGGAGTCTCTCTATAGCTGCAACTAGTAAACTATCTATAATTAATGAGTTAAGATCCATAATTACGGAGGTAGTTAAGGGCTTAATAGCAACTCATGAAAACGTAAATATAAGTATCTTAAGGATTAGTGTAAGCTTTGATACGAAAGTCTTCGTAGGTAGCTTAACACTTAAACCTCAAGATGTTAACATGTTATCATCTATGATCTTTGGCGTGAGCTTCGTTATAGCGATGATGTTAGGTATAATCTTTCAGTTTAGTGCATTAAGTATGGCTCAAGAGAAGGAGGAGAAAACATTTGAGGTTATCCTTGCTCAACCCGTATCTAGAACCCATATAGGTATAGCTAAGATGGTTGGAGTAATTGTACTGGCACTCATAGAGATATCCGTATTTACTGCTTCTTGGCTTTACTACATGAAGTCAATAATTTCAGTTAGCGCGTCTCAGAGTACGTTTAGTTCGATAGCATTGATTAAGAGCTTAGGGGCTAGCGGTATATCAGCTCTCCTAATAGATGTATTCATAATAATGATGTGTGCCTCCATAATAGGATTAATTATTGGTGGTATATCACGAGATACTAGAAGTGCTGGAATGTTTGTAGGACCTATAATGTTCATACTAATTATTGCAGCATTAAGTACTCAATGGCTAGGTGTACCCCAAGGCATTTCTCAAATATTCATAGCTTCATCAACACTAGTCATGACCCCCTCAATAATAACGTACTTAGCAATAATAGGTGATAAATCATTAATATCATTACCACTAATCATTAATGCCGTTGAGTTCGTAATCTTAATCTACATACTTAAGAAGTTCATGGAAAGTGAAGTAATAGTTACTGGTTGGAGAATACTAAGACGTAGAGCAAGACCTTAGTAAAGTCTTTAAACCTTAATTAACTGAGTAAGAATTACCTCACGGCCCCACCCGACAGACGGGTCCGTGTCCCGGACCATGGATGAAGTCGGGCTCCGCCGGGCGGGCCTCCACTATCTCCATTAAGTACTTTAAGGTTAAGGTACTAACAATCAAATCATGAAGTCATAAATACACTGTAAGAACAAGCCACATTCTTATCATAAATAATCAATGCTCATCGGTAAGCATATTTATGGAGGCTATGTTAGAAGTACTTGGTGATACCGAACGAGCTCGAGGATGGCCATATCTATAGTACTGATTATTCTTGGTGTACTGTACATAGTGTGTGGGTTATGGCTATTAGGTATTGCAGCTTTTAATGAGGGTGTAAAGCAGGTTAGTTTAGTAAATCTAATACGTAATGAGGCAGTAGTGCTTAAACTGACTGGTTTGATATTAATCGTTGTTGGAATAGCTATTAGCTTCTCTAAAAAGCTAATTGAACCTGCAGTAATGAAGCTGAGAAAGTCATAGTCGGGAACTAAGGGGGATGGAGTACCTCATTTTAAGTAACTTAATAAGTAGTTTGTTGTAACATTATTATAGAAGATCATGAGGAAGTACCTAGCTATTACTGCTGTTGTACTCGTAGTTCTCGGTTTTATAGTGTACTTTATATGTGTGTACTTAACGTGGTATACTGTAGGTAAGCAATCACTTAATGGATATCTAATAACGTATGATGGCTTCAACTTAACTGAGGAGTTATGGAGTAGGATGTCTGATTATGGAGTTAATGATAAAAACGTTAGTAAATATGTTAGCTGGCTTAAGGAAGTAATTAATGGAGACATAAACTCGGTCATGAATAGTGAGTATGTTTACTGGTTCTTTAGTGATGGCTCTAAGGAAGGTTTATGTGGTATGAGTAAGGTTGTTAGAGTAGGCTTAATAAACTTATCCTATGGAGCTTTAATGATTGTTTCATCATATAGATGTAGGGATGGTGTAGACATAGTTGTTCATGCAACTATAGGTGACGATAAATTATGGAGGGAGTTATTAGCTAAGGCTCTAATGCTTACGTTCAGACTTGAACGTGAGGATGTATTGGAAGCGCTGAAAATTACCTTATTTAGGAAGTATAGGTACCTATTTAATAAGTCTGCATGGGCCTTATGGAAGATCTCACTGAAAGGGAATGGGTCTAGGGTAAGGTTATTGAGTGGTGAGACCTTACCCATCAGGAATGTGTTTGTAATATTAGAGATGCCTGTATACTTCATCGCACCATCGATAAATGAAACACTGTACAACTTAATACTGCCTTACTACATAGACGTAGCTGAACTACTATACTGGAGATTCATAGCATCGCATGCTTTAACATTAGCTATAAAATTATCACAACCACCTAACACATCCCTTTCACACCTTTACAAGGACATTACACTTAAGTTAGTAAGTAAGGTCATATTGAGGAATGTAAGGTATAGTAAGGAATTCCCTAATTTAACTTACACCACCTACACACCATTCTTAGTAAAGCAAGAAGGTAAGGGCCCGTGTATAGTGCAGTCTTCAGCTTCATCAATATTTGCATCAATAGTTTTAGATACGATAACAGCTAATGCAGTTATCGATGTACCTAATGGAACTCACGTAATTTCGTTATTAATACTACCATCAACACTATTCAAGAGTGAAGGTGAGGTGACTCTACCGGTAGATGTTGATGGTGATGGGATTAACGATAGTGCTGTAGTAATTGTGGATACAGCAAACCTACCCATTAAGTACATGGAGACCCACATAAAGGAACTTCATCTACTAGGACCACTAAGCTATGCCCCAACACTCTTACTACCTACACGACTAAATAACTTAAGTTTAAGCATTACGACATTATTCTATGCATACTTCAACTATAGTAGAGAATTACTTAGTAGTCCTTCATGGATGTACCTACCCTGGTCACGACGCACTCTAAGAATACATGAGTTATCAATCAATAACCTAATAGATAGTTCACTCAAGGACGTACTGAGTTCATGGTATATTGGTACGAAAACACCTTCAGGCTACATACATTACTGGAGTATCCCAACACTTAACATTTCCAAGAAGCCATACATACTACTACAAAACTATAGTGAATCAGTAATGAGTGGTAAGTTCAGTAAGGAAGAAGTTAGGTTCGGCCCTAGTTCATTGAATCTATGGATTAACTTATGGATTGATGCACTAAACCATGTAATTCCCTTAAGTACGCATATACCACCATCTAAACCTATATGGCCTAAGAACGTACCAGGGATTAGTATTAATGCATCCATTAACACCTTACCTAAGACCTTAGAATTACCGTTAAACTGTACATACTCAACATTAAGGATACCAATGATGCTTAAATGTAATGTAAGCCTTAATAATGGTAAGGAAGTGTTAAAGTGTACAGGTAAGGATATTGAAGTCCTAGTTAGGGGTTTACCATACATAGATCAATGGAGTATATCGATATTAGTAAGGACGAGTAACCTAAGTAATCTAAGTAATGCTACATGTGTACAGATTATATCCAATTACGGTCATATGTACTCATCATACATAACATTAAAGAAGTACTGGATTGGACCAGCATTATTAATGAGGATATCAGAGAATGAAATAGTAATCTGCGTACCTAGAGCTCATTTTGGTTTACGTAGGGAGCCTAAACTAATATTAATCAAGATTCCCCACATAGGTAAGGAAATAGCCCTAATATCTACTAATGAATCAGCTAAAGAAGTACCGTTAAAGTTTAATGTAACTTTGAGAGCTAATTTAATCTCTGTAAATAGCCTTAAAGATTGGTATGTTAAGAAGTCAATCATTCAAGAAGGGGTTAATGCATCAATAAAATTTCTATTAACAAAGAGATTAGTTAAGGGTAAGGTAACTGCCCTACTAAGTATATGTCTTCACGGACTTATGCCTAAGGAGTTAACAGTCATGACGGCAGTAATAAATATCAGGTTTAAGAATGGAACATTAATTAAACTATATGAACCAATCCAAACCTATAGATACGTATCTCATGTATACACATGCTATGTAGTATCACATGAAGTTCCTAAAGCCTTAATACTTGGTGGTAGTTATGAAGTCTACTTAGAATCGCTTAATACGTCCGTGAGGGTGATCATGGAATCGTAAGGTATTCTTAGGTGTGTAGTGACTACACAACATATTATTTATACTTCACCATTAATTACTGGAGGATTTATGAGGCCTACACACATATTAATGTACATTACAGCAGTACTCAGTATATCCTCAGCCTCCATACTAGTCCTACTCTCAGGTGCTGTAGCAGCTGCTTGTGCTTTCTGGAGATTACTAATAGCTTCAATCATACTCCTTCCATTCTACTTACTAAGAAGGAGAGGAACCGTGCTCAGCAGTGAAGGTCACGTAGTTAATTACTTATTCATAGTGATTGCGGGTACATCGTTAGGCATGCACTTCACTCTATGGATGGACTCACTATTTAGATTACCAGTGATAGTTAGTACTACAATAGTCGTTACATACCCGATATATGCATACATTTTTGAAATACTGATCTTCAAGGTTAAGTTCAGGTATACAGACATTTTAGGTATGCTCATAGCATTCACAGGTATCCTACTTTACTTCCATGAGGCATTGAATATAGGTATAGTTGATTTACTTGGAGTTATTGAGAGCTTCATAGCATCAGTACTTGCCGCAATATATTTCTTCATTGGTAGATTCATTAGGTTAAGGACGGGGTTACTAACATATGTGATACCAACATACATAGTTGGTGCTGCGGCAGTAGTGCCTTACTCAATAATAACTAATGCTAACATCACTAATTACCCTGTAGCAACATGGATATACTTCGCATTACTAGCCTTAATACCTATGATAGGTGGTCATACAATAATGAATTACCTCCTTAAGTTCTATAGTAGTTACGTAGTATCATCGATCGCTTTCCTTGAACCTATAGGTGCTTCCTTATTAGCCTTACTAATACTTAATCAAGTACCTAAAATTGAGCATGTAATTGCAACACCATTAGTACTTTGCGGTGTAGCACTAGTTCTAAGATCGGCCTCTGAATCTTAATTAATGAAGGAGTTAACTACGCTATTAATGTGTGGGACACAATTATTTGTAATCGTGAGCCTCAAATTATAGGGGTACCTACAATACTCTACTTAGGTACATACTTTTCCAATATCTTATCCCACCTAACTAATAGCATTAGGAGTACCATAACTATTAGAACGGCTGTGCTTAGTGCTATAACGTAGTTCTCACTTAACCCTATAGACTCACCTAGGAATGTTACTGCACGACCGAATAGTGTTATGAAGTACATCATCACTATCTTACCTATAATACACGGTATTAGGGCATGGTGTAGTTTGTACCTAAGCATTCCTAAGGCTATGAAAAGTAAGTCATCTGGTAATGGTGTTAACGCGAATATGAATAGTATTAAGGGAACTACATACTTACCCTTAGTTAATGTTATTAGTTTTATTAAGGCATTTATTTGCTTTATGTACTTAGTACTTTCTAATGTCTTTGACATGAACCTACCCATAACCCAGCCCGTAAACTCGCCAAGACCTGATCCTAGACCACCAACTAATGCTGTTATTAATGGGTCCAATTCCTTCATACTGGCTAGGAGGAATATTATGGCTGTATAAGGTATGGGGAAGATCACACTAACAGCTCCAATAAAGCTTATCATGAATACTCCTAGATACTTAGGCATCCCGGTCAAGTATAGTGTAATGTAGGGTCTCAAAACGTATAGGGATACACTCATCAGGATTATGAGAGCTATACCTATTATGTTCTTAGCACGCCTCAATACTCTATCCTCTTAAGCTAAGCTACGTTCTAATTCTTAAAACTTATTTAAATCCTACAGAATCACCCCTAATCAGTTGCTCGACAGGTCATCACAGATCAGTTGTAGCCGGGGAACTCATCAACCACACACTACTGTTTTAGAGAGTTAAAAATTATGGGCTTAACTTACTCCCAGTCCCCTTCCCTTTAATTTCTTCGGTAGTGCTAGATACGATTAAAGGTATTAAGTTCGCTATTTCAGGATTTGTTTTAGATATTACACCTAATACTAATAATTCTATAGCTCTTGGTATTCTCTCCTGAACATCCTTAGGTATAGCATTAAGCACTCTCAGCAGAAACGCGTAATTTGTCGGAATCTCATTCACTATATGCCAGAAGTAGTACTCGTACACATCCTGACTAATCTTAGTCCCTAGGTCTAGACCTATGAGGCTTAACTTAACACTCTCCAAGATAGGGCTTAACTCCTGCGCATACTTATCCTCAATATCGACTGGTCTTGTTAGTAAGTCCTCAATACTTAACTCACTAAGCATTTTTTGTGAAGCTCTTCTAAAAGCCTTCCTTAAATCCCTAATTAATGGTTCAGTATTGACACTTCCGTAATTCCTCCATAGATTAGCCAGGAATCCTGTTACATCACTAACTTTAAGTGTTAGTCCCTTGAACTCAACACCGACTCTTAACCTCTCCTTTGTTAGCCCATCGTAATCCTCACCAACACTTAAGTGAACAGGTCTTGTATTTACGTATACTATACCGACCTCTACACTCTTCTTAACCCTCTCACCACCTACTGTAGTGATTGTGTATGAGGCACGAGGTGATGGTGGTAAAACATCCCTAATCATTAAAGCACCCCTACCAGCTTCGAATGTGTATATTATCGGTGCTAACCATTCATAAGTATGTACTACGGCTTTCTCCTTTAACGGAAATATTATAGGTAGTTCATGCGGCTCTTCATTCTTATCACTAATACCGAAGGCTGATTCTATTAGTGAAGGCTTACCCCCACTAACCATTGATTTAGGATATACCGTAATTATGGGACTGGAAGACATACACATGAATAATCACCTAGATCAATGCCTCTTAACTAGGAACTCCTCAACCCACAATTTAACCTTACCTACTAAATCAGGACTTCCATCAATATTCCACTCATTATCGACTATACAGAAGTAGGATGAACCGACAGCTACACATCTAGATACACTATCGAAGTAAAGGGGTCTTATAGCCTTATCTAAGCTTAAGTATTCGATGAAGTTAAGGAAGTCTGAAGTCATTATTAACGACTTCTTACCGCTACTACTCCTATACTTAGCTACTGCAGCACGTATAGTGTCTAATAACTCCCTACCCTTATCCTTCGTTCTAACTTTGAATAATGCTTTTCTTGAAATTCCCTCCCTAGTCTCATAAGTAATTTCTAAGATTTCACTAACCATGAATAACTTTCTTTCAGTTCTACAGTTCGCTGATATGAAGTTATTGAATCCTATATTCACCTTAACACTATGAAGATTGAACTCCGTTCCCCTCATCTGTATAGTACCTAGGAGTTTCTCAAGGAATGAGACCCTGTAGTTTGTAATTATTAATTTACCTTTAGGCTTCTCCGTAATACTTAAGTATTCAACATTCTCCTCAGCAAGACTGACTTCATCATTAAATGGTATAAATACCTCAATACTAGTTGATGGTAGTATGAATCCCATATAACAGTACCCCAATAATATCTAATGAAATTAAGTTAAAGTTTTTACTATGACTAGCTACCTAAGGACTACTTAACCTGTAGGTGACCACAAACTGGGCATTCAGGATTTCTTCTAACATTTATGACTTCAAACTCTCCCTTCTTACCATTCACTATTATTAACTTACCTACCGCTGGCTCTCCATAACCAGTAATTATCTTGATTGCTTCTAGAGCCTCCAAGGTTCCTAAAATACCTGGTGTCACACCAAGTATTGGAATTTCTCTCTCACGTCTAGGTTCGTGAGGGAATAAGCATCTAAGACACGGGCCCTTACCTGGCATTATAACCAGTAATTGCCCATAAACCTCTCTCACACCAGCATGTATTAATGGTTTTAAGTACTTAACACAGTACTCATTCAGTAAGAACCTAGTTTCCCAATTATCTAGAGCATCAATAGCTAAGTCAACCTTAGGTACTACCTCCTCAGCTAAGTCCCTATCGAATCTCCTCCTATACGTAATGATCTTCACATTAGGGTTTAACCTCCTTAACCTCTCAGCAGCTACCTCAACCTTGTACTTACCGATGTCGTCCGTAGTATATAGGACCTGCCTATTCAAATTGTTTAGCTCTAACTTATCGGAATCAACTATATGGAGCTCACCAACACCCGCAGCTACTAAGTAGTAGAGTACTGCTGAGCCAAGACCTCCAACACCTACAACTAAGACCTTAGCCCTCTTCAATCTTAACTGAGCCTCAACACCTAGGAATAATAATTGCCTCCTATACCTCTCAAGCTCCTCATCACTTAAACCAACACTCTTAACCAATATCAACACCTACTCTAAATCTTTGTTAAGGAGCGTATTATATATCTCCACAGGAGCTGTATGAGGGTTAAGGTGATATTCCTTCATAAAGCCGCTGAGATCGTGCCTAAAGGTATGAGAGTAATTGATATAGAGTTGGGGGAGGGCGCTACCTTAGCTGACCTACTCGAATTCATAAAGAATAACGTTAGTAGGAAGTTAGCATCAGGAGTCCTTGAGAGGAGGCTAGCAATAAGTATAATAGTTAATGACGTACCTGTAGCAAATCTAAATTATAGGTTAAGAAATGGGGATACAGTCAGATTTCAAACACCTACATCAGGTGTGTAACTCACTTACCAACTTAATGCCCATGACATTAAACAGTTTCTCTAGCACTACTACCTCATAACTACTTAGCTCACGATTGAAGATTACCCTAACAGCCATACCTCTACCCTCAGGACCTAATTCACCCTCGAAGAAGTAGTTTAACGATAAATCCTTACTTAATAATATGTCTCTTAACTCCTTACATAATACTTCAGCAATGCTATGAGTCCTTAGACCCTTAATCACCAATTCCCTACCATTACGTTTAAGTATAGCTATTGTAGTCATTACTTAACACCTACATCCTTGAACGTCGTTACGTAGCTTACCTAGCTTCTTGAGAGTTAAGTATACTTTTTCAGGTGTTATTGGTAGTTCATTAATTTTCGCTCTGAGTGCATGGCTTACAGCATTAGCTATTGCAGCCGCAATACCTACTAATGAAGGTTCACCTAACCCTTTAGCTCCGAAGGGTCCTCGCTTGTATCCCGATTCAACCCAGTCATAAATTATCTCAGGTGCATCAGCTGCTGTAGGTATGTAGTAAGTAGATAGGTTAGCATTTAGTACTCTACCTTCAGCATCATGTATAAGCTCCTCCATTAATGCGTAACCAAGACCTTGGATAGCACCACTCTCTGCTTGGTGTTCAACACCTTCCTTATTGATTACCTTACCGACGTCATATACAGTGTAAATCCTATCTACAGTAACTTCACCTGTCTCCACATCTATAGTTACCTCAGCAATTACAGCTCCAAATGTGTATGTAATATATGGTGAACCCTGACCTGTATCCTCATCCCAACTAGCTGAGGGAGCTCTATAGTACCCAAACTCCTGTAATGGGATACCGAGCCAGTTAGCCTTCTCAATAACATCCCTCCAAGATATCCTTCTTGATGGGTTATTCCTACAAAATACATCAGGTGCCCTAATCTCTACATCACTTGGTGGGCAGCCAAGAATACGTGATGCTACCTCATTAAGTCTCTGTCTTAACTTATATGCAGCATTAACTGTTGCTGCACCACCCATGACGGTAGCTCTAGAAGCTACAGTAGGTCCTGAATCTGGTACTGCTGAAGTATCTGCTTTCTCAATTATGAAGTAACTCGGAGGTACGCCAAGTATTTCTGAAGCTATCAGTACTAGACCCCATAAAGAACCTTGACCAAAATCTGTAAGTCCAGTCCTGAACGTTATTGTACCATCACTATTAACTATTAGTGATACTGACGAGTAATCAGCAGCTTCAACACCTATGGAGTTACCATGCCAGAGTACAGCAACACCAATACCCTTCCTTACCGACCCTTTAGAATGGAGTGAGTACTCCCTCCTCTTCTCATACCAATTACTTAAATTAACAGCTCTTCTCAAGGCCTCCTCAAGACCTACACCAAGATCCTTACTAAGTAATTGACCATGGACAGTCGTATCACCTTCCCTCAATATGTTCTTAAACCTTAAGTCTACAGGGTCCATACCTAACTCCTCAGCTAGTAAGTCCATTTGCCTCTCAACAGCAAAGTGTACTTGAGGATTACCAAAGCCTCTAAACGCTCCAGCATAAACGTTATTCGTATACACGGCAACAGTATCTACTTTAGCATTAGGTACTCTGTACGGACCAACTGAGTGTACGGTCGCTCTCCAAGCTACGAAGGGGCCTAGTGATGCATAAGCACCAGTATCTAATATGATCTTAGCCTCAACAGCTACGAGGGTACCGTCTCTCTTAGCACCATGCTTGTATCTAGCTATCATTGGGTGCCTCTTACTATGGCTAATGAAGGACTCCTCCCTCGTATAGATGATGATGGCAGGTCGACCAGTAAGGTAAGCTGCTAACGCAGCCTTAGCACCAATAACATTACCTATATCCTCCTTACCACCGAAACCTCCACCCATTAATGGAGCTATAACCCTAACTAAGCCTTGAGGTAGGTCGAGAACCCTAGCAATAGCTCTCCTAGCTTCAAATGGGCATTGAGTAGTAACGATTACCGTGACACCACCATCACTTTCAGGTACGGCTATAGCTGCTTCAGGCTCTAGGAATGCATGCTCCTGAAATTGAGTTCTATACTCATTCTCAACAACTACGTCAGCCTCCTTAAATCCTCTCTCAGCATCTCCTCTCCTAATCCTATACCTAGCAACAACATCACTGCCTCTCTCATCATGTATTAGCACATGCTTTCTCTCACTCAGAGTTTCTAGGTCTATGACATCTAAGGGGTTAGTTATTACTGGTAATTTCTCATACTCAACATGGATCCTCTCAGCAGCTTCCCTAGCTATGTAGTAATCCCTAGCAACCACTAATGCTAATACATCACCTATGTATCTAACCTTACGGTCAACAATTAATGGTTGATCGGGAACTACATAACCAACATCATTAACTCCGGGTATGTCCTTAGCTGTTATCACCTTAACAACCCCAGGATATCGAGATACCTCACTTACGTCTAGCTTTTTAATCATTGCATGAGCGTACTTAGCCCTAATACTGTAAACGTATAGAGCATCCCTATACCTACTCACAAAATCAGCCGTGAATATTGGTGCTCTACCAGTAACCTTACTTACTGCATCCCAACGTAGTAACTTCTTACCTACATAAACAAACTTCTTATACTTTGAAAACATCTCCTCAACTATACGTATGTGTTCAGGTATTTGACTCAAGAAATCACCTCCTTAATATCGAAGTATATCCTACCTTCACGAATGTATCTAGAAGCGATCTTCACGGCCTTAATGAACCTTAAGTAGCTTCCACACCTACAGTAATGACCACTAAGAACCTCCTTGATCTCCTCATCTGATGGGTTAGGATTTTTATCAAGTAACCACTTAATAGCTAAGGCAACACCAGGAATACAGAAACCACACTGAATAGCGTGTACGTCAAGGAGAGCTTTCTGAACTGCATGAATCTTGCCTTCAGGAGCTAAACCAGCTACAGTCGTGATTTCACTACCATTAGCTCTGACAGCCAAGATTAGGCATGACGGTACTAACTCACCGTTCATTAAAACAACACATGAACCACACTCACCACGACCACAACCCTCCTTAACACTTACAATACCTAACCTATACCTAAGAACATCAACTAATCTCTCATAGGGCTTAACATACACCTCGTAATGCTTACCATCAACTCTTAACTTAATTTTTACTGAGGGATATTCCTCATCATGCATACTATCACCTTAACCTAACGAACCTCTCTGAATTCTCTCCTTAACCTTAAGTAATGACCTCTTAAGCAGTACACCTGATAAGTACAGCCTGTAGTCTGAGGTAGCTCTATAATCACTTATCCTAGTCATCTCCTTAATTAAGACCTCCTTAACTGCTCTACTTAAGACATCATTAGTTAATGATTTACCCTTAAGGAACTCCTCAACCAATTTAGCTCTACCTGGATAAGGCTTACCTACACTATCGAAGGCTATTGCTACATCCTTAATAACCTCATGATCCATGTAAGCATAAGTAGCAACGACTACGTAACCCATTATATGTGCTTTCCTCCTATCAAACTTCAGGAGTGATGTTGATGAGTTAACCGGTTTCTCCCTAAACCTTACCTCAGTTATTAACTCATTAGGTTCCTTTCTAAGTACTCTCTTACCAGCATAGAGATTCTCTAGAGATACCCACCTCTCACCTTTAACACTCACGAGTTTTACTTCAGCATTAAGTGTTAGTAGGAGTATTGCCGCATCTGATAGAGGATGAGCTGTAGCTATGTTACCTCCAACAGTAGCTAAATTCCTGATGTAGGGAGTTGCAAAATAGTGAATTAAGTCATGGAATCCTAAATACCTCACATCATTAACGAGGAATGACCTCCCTAATTCATTAATAGTTGTTAAAGCTCCAATCCTTATGAATCCATCCTCCCTCCTAACAAATGATAGCTCCCTTCTTAAAGGCCATAAATCAATCAACCCTTTAAACTTAATGACACCCTCCCTAGCCAAAACGAGGACGTCAGTACCACCAGCTATAGGTATAACTTCAGGTGCCTCCCTATCAAGTATTTCTAGAGCATCATCTAAACTTCTAGGCCTATAAACATTAAATCTAAAAATAAGTACCACCTACTGATAATCACAGTATTAAGTAAATAAACCCAACTTAAGTCCTTAATTAAACTTTGAATTTATCTACAATATCATTAACTATACTTAAGTACTTAGGCTCAACCTTATTAATATACGATAGAACTTCAGCTGCTATAGATATAGCTATTTCCTCAGGCTTATCAGATCCTAAATCTATACCTATTGGTGCATGTAGTTTAGACTTAATTAATTCCTTAGGTATACCCTCAGATATCAACCTTTTAATGAACTCAATAACCTTCCTCCTACTACCTAGTAAGCCGATAAAGTTAGCCCTAGACTCAATAAGTTCCTTAACCATCCTATAATCGGTCTCAATCTCACCATGAAGTACTAGAACTACATCACCCTCCCTAACGATTTCTTTCAACTTATTAGCTATGTCGTCAATACTACCAGTAATTCTAACGTCAGCATAGGGTATGTAATCCTCACTTACTAACTCAGGCTTAGGATCTGCTATAATTATTCTAAACTTTAGGAATTTGAAAATCTCAGCAACAGGCTTACCAACACGTCCCGTACCAAATATGACTACCCTTCTTGAAGGTCTTAAAACATCTATGTAGACAGTTAATACACCACCACATATTAATCCCGTATCAACTGCACCACTAACAGGCCTCCCAGTGAATGAGTACTTAATCATCTTAGGCTTACCCTCCCTTACAGCCTTAACAGCTTCACTAACTACATGCCTCTCGAAGGGACCACCACCGAGAGTTCCATAAGTATTGCCATCCTCATCAATAAGCATTTTAGAACCTACATCCCTAGGTCCTGAACCATCCTTATTAACGACTATGGCTAATGCGACACTCTTACCTTCATTAATAAGCCTTAAAGCCTGATTAAGTAGCTCCTCATCGCTTAAGCTAAAAATCCCTTTCTCACTACCCATGTAGGCACCATTGGTTATAATGAAACACTAGTAATAAGTATTAAGACCATACCTATGAACCAAGTTATAATTTACTAGTAAGCTCTATATCCTAATTACGCACGGTATTCTACGGTGTGAGTCAGTGATTGTAACAGCCATACTCTTAGCTGCAGGTTACTCAACACGATTTCCAGGAAATAAGATGCTCTACAAACTTAATGTGAGAGGTAGAGAGATTACATTAATTGATTACATAGTTAGTAAGTTTAGTGAAGTATTTGATGACGTTGTAGTAGTTGTTGGTTATGAGAAGGATAAGATAATTAATGCATTAGGTGATAAAGTTAAGGTCATATATAACCCTAGGTACGATATCGGTATGTCAGAATCAGTTAAAGTTGGTGTTAAGGCAGTCATAAAGTACTCAGATATAGTAGCTATTCATCCTGCAGATGTCATATTCATACTTAAGGAAACTCTAAGAACACTGATTTCTAAAGCTAAGGAGATGCTAAAGGAGGGTAAACCATTCATTCTAATACCTAAATACGGTGTTAAGGGAGGACACCCAATACTCATAAGTAATGACCTAGCAAAGCATGTACTAGAGATTAAGGAAAAGGAGAGAGGTCTTAAGGGATTCTTGAAGAGGTATCACCAATACATTACATACTTAAAGGTAAGTGATGTTGGAGTCTTAGTTGACATAGATACACTTGAGGATTTAAGGAATAACATAGGTTTGTTATTACGTGAAACTTGATACTTTCAATACTTGTTTAAATAATTATTATTGGTAAAGTTAATATTCCATCAGCTAGAGAAATTCCTGGGGCTTATACGATTGTCATTGGGAAGGATGTAGTTGAAATAAGATTTCATGGTCGTGGGGGCCAAGGTGCCGTTACTGCTGCTAATATCCTAGTCACGGTAGCTTACAAGAATGGTTTATGGGCTCAAGCATTCCCATTCTTTGGTGCTGAAAGGAGAGGAGCTCCGGTAATGGCTTTTGCTAGAATAGGTAAGCAACGTATTAGAAAAAGATCAATGATTAGGGAACCTGACATTGTCGTAGTGTTAGATGATAGGTTACCAAAGGTAGTTAATGTACTTAGTGGGTTGAGGGATGGAGGTTACGTATTGATAAATACGGGTAGTATCGATGTAGCTAAGGAGCTATCCAGTGGTGGTAAGTATAGGGTTTATGCCGTCAATGCAACCAGGATAGCTCTTGACTTAAACCTCGTACTAGCTGGTTGGCCCCTAGTTAATACTGCAATACTAGGTGCTCTAGCTAAAATCTTAAAGTTCCCGCTAAGAAGCGTTGAGGAAGCAATAATTGAGTACTTAGGTGAGGAGAGGGGTAAGATCAATGTATTAGCTGCGAAAAGAGCTTATGAGGAGGTGAAGCTCATTGAGTGAGTACGTTAAATACTTACCCTTAGCTAAGCCAAAGATCGGTGTTGCAGGTAAGACTGGTAGTTGGAGGACTGAAAGACCTGTGTATGATCCGAGTAAATGCATTAAGTGTGATCTCTGCTGGCTCTACTGTCCTGAGGGTACCATAGATGTTGGTGTTAGTGAGAATGAGTATGTAAGAATAGACTACGACTACTGTAAGGGTTGTGGTATATGTGCTAATGTATGTCCCGTAAAGGCTATAAGAATGGTTCCTGAGAGGTGATGAGTTGTGGTTGTTAAATCATTAACTGGAAATTATGCAGTCGCATGGGCTGTTAAACTAGCTAAGGTTAAAGTCATTGCTGCATACCCCATAACACCACAAACAACGATAGTTGAGAGGCTCTCCGAATTCGTAGAGAGGGGGTTATTAGATGCTAAAATGATTAGAGTTGATTCAGAGTTCTCAGCTCTAGCAGCTACTTGGGGAGCTGCAGCAGGTGGTGTTAGAGCATTTACTGCTACCTCATCTCACGGACTTCTATACATGCATGAGGTAGTATGGTGGGTTGCTGGTTCTAGGATACCCTTAGTTATGGCTATAGTAACAAGGACTATAGGTCCTCCATGGAATATATGGACAGATCACTCCGACATCATGGATCAAAGAGATACTGGTTGGATAATAATGATGGCTGAACACAATCAGGAAGTCCTAGACTCAGTTATTCAGCTATACAGGATAACTGAGGATCCTAGAGTGTACCTACCGGGGATGATAGGTCTTGATGCATTCATACTATCACACACTACTGAACCAGTCGATATACCATCTCAGGAACTAGTTGATTCATACCTACCACCACGTAGGCAACCCTATATAATGACGATTAAGGAACCACTAATTATGGGTAACATACCATCAGATCTTAAGTGGAATATGAAGATGAGGTGGGATGTACATGTATCATTGATTAGGGCTAAGGAGGTTATTGAGGAGGCTGATAGGGAGTGGTATAAGCTTACTGGGAGGAGTTATGGAGGATTAATTGAGTGTTACAAGTGTGATGACGCTAAGCTATACATTATAGGTATGGGGGCTTGGGTTGGTGATATGAGGGATGCTGTTGATAGGTTAAGAGATGAGGGCTACGATATTGGATTAATAAAGGTGAGGTTCATTAGGCCATTCCCGGATGATAGAATAGCTTCAGTGGTTAGGAATGCGAAGTTATGTATAGTATTCGATAGATCAGTATCAGCAGGTTCAGCAGGCCCTCTATTCCTTGACGTTACTGCACACATGCATAGATATGGAATCAATGTACCAGTAGTTAACGTGTTAGCAGGTTTAACGGGTCTTGATATAACATCTAGTGAGATATCCTATGTGGTTAAGAAGATATATGATAGCTTTGAGAAGGGTGAGTTAAGGAATAATATTGTTTGGTACTTTGGAGGTGATGAGTTATGGTGGTAGCGATTAAGACTTTACCTAAGGAGAGGTACTTCCTACCAGGTAGTGCTGCTTGTCAAGGCTGTCCTGAAGCTATGGGGCTTAGATATGTCGGTATGGCTTTAGGTAAGAAAGCCATAATAGTAGTACCTGCTGGGTGTACATCAGTAATTCAGGGGTTAGCACCTGGATGTGCTGTCAACCTACCGGTACTTAACGTACCCTTCGCATCAGCTGATGCTGTAGCATCAGGTCTAGCAGCAGCTAAAGAGATTGTAGGTGAAGATGCAGTAGTCATTGTATGGGCTGGTGATGGAGCTACAGCTGACATAGGTTTTGGACCGCTATCAGGTGCTGCTGAGAGGAACGACAATATAATACATATATGTGTAGATAATGAAGCATACATGAATACAGGTATTCAGAGATCATCACTAACACCTTATGGAGCCTGGACAACAACTACATGGACGGGTAAGAAAGAGGCTAAGAAGGAGTTACCACTAATAATGATAGCTCATAAGGTACCATACGTAGCTACAGCAAGTATTGGTTACCCAACTGACTTCATACAGAAGTTAAGGAAGGCTGCAAGTATTAAGGGGTTTAAGTACATACACCTACACGCACCATGTCCTACGGGCTGGCGTTTCGACCCATCAAAGACTGTTGAGATAGCTAGACTAGCTGTTGAGACTGGTATGTGGATCCTATTTGAAGCTGAGAAAGGTAAGGTGAGGATAAGCCCCTTCAGTAAGCCATATGCTGATAAGAGTAAGAGGAAGCCTATAGAGCAGTACTTAAGACTTCAAGGTAGATTTAGAGGTATAACTAAGGAAGATATAAAGATGCTTGAGAGAATGGTTGATGAAGCTTGGGAAGTACTGCTAAGGCTAACCTGATGGAGCTAGTAACACACCCCTAAACACATAGTTAAGTATTAGAGTAAGTATTGAGGCAGCAATAGCTATTATGATTATAGCCATAGGTGAGATCCTAACTCTAGCTTCAACATCCTCAAAGAACCTAACAAGTCCAGCAGCAGTTAATGGTCCTCCAGCCCTACGTCTCCTCCTAGAAGACATTACACCACCAACTAAACATCTCCTTAAACACTATATAAAGACTATCCCTAACTACTTAACTAGGTGCTCCTATGGAGGTAAGCATTAAATATGCTCAAGAACTAATGAGGAAGTACTACTTTGAGAGAGACTCCAAGAGAGGTCTATACGCGACATTCACATGGCTCGTTGAAGAGATAGGTGAGTTAGCTGAAGCAATACTTAGTGGTAAGAGGGAAAGCATTATGGAGGAAGTAGCTGATGTACTGGCATGGCTACTCTCACTAGCTAATATTTTAGGGATAGATGTTGAAGAAGCATTTAAGAGGAAATATATGAGTCCCCACCCACCGCTGTAGTCACATTCTCTAACTTGAGATGGGTGGGGCCAGGCTCCCACTCCACGCGAAATGTTGGGGTCTCACACAATCAGAACCATAAACGTATTATTACCACTACCCATGAGAAATCAGCTACACAACACCACTCAAGAACACCCCCACCCCACAACTTCCTCTGGACACATACAGTTAGGTTAGACACACACGTAGCACACCAACAATACACACATGCAGTAAGGTAATCGATACTTAGAACAAAGCTCTTAGAAATCCCTTAAAAACTCTTCTAATTAAGTGCTAATGAGTGTATTAAGAATAAATTAAATATAAACTAAATATTAAGAATGATTAGGTTAATCCAAAGTTCATTAGTTTTTATTCTTTTAAATAAATACTTTCTTTAATTAATTATTAAATCAACTTTATACAAACTAGTACATATATGCTTTCTCTATCTCCACTGGAAATAGAGGGGTGGGGGTCTCCATTCTCTGCATAAGTAAATTCTACTGATTTGAGGCTAAGTAACCACTGATTCACTTGGTGCTTAAGTAAACCATGGTTCTCTAGGTCTTACCATCGTACATTCCCTCTCCCTACCGTACCTCCTCTTAGGCTTTACGAGATGTTTTATAGCGGCATCTCTAGGTATGTACTCTCCCTCTAACTCCTTCCTACTAATCCTCTCTACCTCATACTCAGCATCCCTTATCCTAAGACCACACTTTACACACTTCCAACCCTTACCTCTCCCAGCTGACTTTAACCTAGCACCACATCTTGGGCATCTCGGATTTCTCTTTATAACCTTATCCACAGCTTCAAGAATACTTAATTTCTCGACATGCAGAACAGTACCATAGTCATCCCAAAACTTGAATAAACCACACACTTTAATCAAATCATTAAGTATTAACTCCCTAGCTATCTTGGTTAGGGATGTCTCCTTAAATACCGCTACATAGACACCATTACCCCTATTTTCACTACATATTTTAAGTAATACATCACCACCACTAATCACTCTTGGCTCACTACATACCCTACCAGTAATACATCCTGTCTGATAGGGCCTAACATAATGTATGTCACGTTCGATATGGTGTGAATCAGTACCTTGGTTCGTTCTAAATATGACCCAACCCTCATAAGGTTCGCAAATCCTCACAAATTTAAGAGCCTCAACGAGCTTTTCAGGTGATTCACCTCTGATACCGAGTAGTACGGGGTCAGGACCATGGGGTGCAATTAAGGCTTTACTGAAGTTATAGTCATAATTACTGAATACCCAATCATGAAGTTTAGTATCCATCAACTTAACACTTTCCTCATCAATACACCTCTCTACACTATCAGTCCTGACTCTATAAACAAGTAATTCATATGTACAGTCACTACTAATTAACCAACCAATAGCTGCTAAAGCCCCCACAACACCTCTTCTCAAGCCAAGTGGTAGTAGAATACTGCTCCTTAATTCTTGAATTACCTCCTCAACATAGTCTAAGGGTACATAATCTGTTAATGCTTTAATATAGAGCTCCTTAAGCTTGTAAGGTACTTCACCAACAACTATGGCTAAGCCAGCATTAGACTCACTGAGTGGCTTCATGGAGTACTCTCTAAGGTAATTACTTAACTCATTAATTAAGTCCTTAATTAGCTCATTAATTAGGCCTTCATTAATAGTAAACCTGAGAGCTATAGCTCCATTACCTCTAGTCTTGTATGGTATTGAAGGATTAAGTCTCACAAGGTTTGGGTAATCTATGAATTCAACGTTGTAGTTCTTAGTTATGAACTTAATTAGTTTGTAAGCAAAATGTGTTGTACAACCGCCTAATGGGCTATCGATATTGTCTATCCCTAAGTGAAGACTAACTTTATGCATTCTCTAAGGTAAAATAAACTTACTTCTGCTTTACTATCTTCTTCCCCTCAACAACAACCATTGTTAGTGTTGACCTAACTTTAGATAGCTTCCTTATCCTGTTAGATATGATCTCCTTTAGGGCTTCAGTACTTGGTGCTTGAACCTTAGCTACTATGTCGTAGACTCCATAAACTATGTATGCTTCAGTAACTCCCTCAATATCACCTAGCTTCTCAAGTACCTCCTCCTCAGCACCTATGTCTGTATTTATTAATACTATGGCCTCAGGCATTGTACACACCAATACATATACCTTCAACTTATTAATAAGTTTTAACTCGTAACAGATTCCTAAGTTGACTTAATCATTATAAGTAACGGAGTTAGTTACTTATTGGCTATGTCTAAAGTTAAGCTCTATGTATTAAGAATTAAAGGTGATGACCCTAAGAAATCAACAGCTCTTAAGTTAGTTAGGTTAGGGCTAGCTAGAAGGGTGAGGTTTAGTGATGTACCTCCTAAGGCTATTGTCTTAGACCCCTTCTCGGACTATGTGTTATCACCTCTTGATAGATCCTATATTGAGGGTTGTGGTTTAGTTGTTATTGATACTTCATGGAATAAGCCTATTCATGAGCTTAAAGCAATATTTAGTAGGGTTAGGGGTGTTCATAGGGTTTTGCCATTACTTTTCGCGGGTAACCCTATTAATTATGCTGTACCCACTAAGTTGAGTAGTGTTGAAGCTCTAGCCGCAGCACTCTATATTACGGGGTTTAAGGATGAAGCTAGATTGTTACTTAGTAAGTTTAAGTGGGGTCATACATTCATTGAGTTAAATAGGGAGTTATTAGAGGGTTACTCTAGTGCTAACGATGTTAACGATGTACTTAGGATCCAGGATAGTGTGTTGAGGAAGATTAAGAGTTAGGCCGGGCCCGGTGCCAGCTATAGCCCGCCTTCTGTACTACGGCGGCATTGGGCTATGCGGCCTACCCGCACCTCGTGCGGCCCTCATCGGTGCTGCTCGGCCTTGCTCCCGGGGGGTCGGCCGTTTCAACGCATCCGCCCTCATACATCAGCGGGTTACTGACGGTCCGTTGCCGGACCGTCCTCACCGCCTCATCGACATTCGAGGGCGGCCGTGTCGTTTCTGTGCCGTTGCCGCGGGTCTCCCCGCACCCCTTACGGGGTCCCCGTGCCGCACGGAGGGCGGAGCTTCCTCGGGGGATAAACCCCCGTAGCCGCCAGCTGGCTCCGGGCCCGGCCGTTAACTACGTTACTCTTCAAGGCTTAATAACTATCTCTAAACATAAGCTTAAGTTCTTGAATTAATGATAAGGCTTAAAACCCTTAATAACTTAGTCCTGTGACGGGTGGGCCGGTAGCTCAGCCTGGAAGAGCGCGCGGCTTGCAACCGCGAGGTCCCGGGTTCAAATCCCGGCCGGTCCACCACACTAATTCTCCATCCCCATTAACCGCTCCCAACTTTAGACATTGTTGTTCAACACCATAAATTTGTGGTGCCATCCCCACAGAACATCAACCTAACTTATTACGTCGCTAAATACTTAATCTTATGGGTTAGCAATGAGGTTTGTAGTTGTACTTACTGCTATTCTAATTATTTTAGGGGTGCTGATTTCTTCATTAATTACTGTTTATCATGAATCCATAACCCCTAAAGTCTTCACAACCTCATCTTTACGTGCTTTCTTAAGGATTGGTGAGTGTAGTAACGTTACTATCTATGTCCTTGTCGATAATCATGGTTATGATGGTTTTCTATCACCTTGGGGTATCAGCTTACTGGTTAGGGTTCAAGATTCATTAATATTATTTGATGCTGGTCCTAATCCTAAAGCTCTTGAAGCGAATACGAGATTGTTAGGTATTAACCTATCAAATCTTAAGTTTGTGGTTATATCTCATGAGCATGGAGACCATTGGGGTGGGTTAAGGTATGTTGCTAGAGTAGCACCACACATAGTGGTATACGTCCCAGCGGGGATGTCCGTTAGTGTTAAGAGCACCATAGTTAATTTAGGTTTTAAGGTCATTGAAGTTCGTAACACAACTGTCGTGAATGATTGTGTAGCCATAATTGGTGAGTTGCTCGGACCCCCATGGGAGCAAGCACTAGCTGTTAATGTTGAGGGTCTAGGTTTGATAGTACTGGTTGGGTGTAGTCACCCAGGAGTTGATAGGATTGTAGCTAAAGCAGTTAAGGATCTCGGCATAAAGCCTTATGCAGTAATAGGTGGCTTCCACTTAATGAGTGCATCAAGAGATGAAATTGAACACATAGTTGAGAACTTAATCAAGTTAGGTGTTAAAAGGATATATCCAATACACTGTAGTGGGGACTTAATTAGGGAACTAATGAAGTCAGAATACCCTGAAATCTATGGTGATGGTCACGTAGGTTCAGTACTGGTATTCAACGCAGTAAGGCCCTAAAGAAACGGTGATTGGCAAACACCATAAATTTGTGGTGTCGAGAGATGGTATTACTTAACTAAATCGCGCACACACCTAAGTATGGTATGTCAAGTTTTTCCGCATAAGTGTTGTAGGGTTTTCGGTGTTCTTGTGGTTAAGGTATGTCCTAGGTGTGGTCTTGAGTATTCCTATATCGAGAGGAGAGTTATTGGTGGCAGGGCCTACCTCTATGCTGTTCATGTGAGTAAGGTTAGGGAGGGCAGTAGGTCTAAGCGGAAGGTCAGGAAGTGTTACTTAGGACCTGAGGATAGCTACGAGTATGTGTCAATGATGCATGAGAGGGAGGGAATAAGGCTTAGGGGTTTAGTTAGGGAGGATAGAGCACTAGAGTACTTCGATACTCTCTTAAATTACGTTGTTAGTGAAGACCTGAATAGAGAGTTAGCTCTCAAGCTTATCTCCAAGCTTAAGGAGGTAGTTAAGGTATTAGAGGAGAAGTACTTGAGAGGCTAAGTATTCATGATCGTAATCTTAGCTTAAATACTTGATTAAACGTAAGTATAATTTAGGTGTATAGCTCTTTCCTTTCGGATGGTTTGAGGGTATTAGGTTATGGTTAAGGTACTAATCTCAAATGCAACTATACTAACCATGTCTACTAAGAAGGACCTAGTTATTGGTAAGGGCTACGTATTCATAAATAATGGTGTTATTGAATCTATAGGTGAGGGGGAGCCCCCGCTGGAGTATCAGTACCCTGAATTACTAATTAATGGTGAGGGTAGGATAGTATGCCCTGGATTTTCATCAGCATTCACTTCAGTAACTCTATACCCACTAAGATATAGAGTTAGAGACGTGAACTGGGATGAGGTCCTAGACTATATCTCAGTATTATCCAGAACTGATGTTTATTACATAGCAGCACTATCATTTATGGAGATGATTAGTAGGGGTGTAACTACAGCATTAATTTCAGATATATTTCTTGATAATATCGCTAGAGCAGCTCATGATGTAGGTATAAACGTTACTTTAGCAGTACCCTATAATTGCGGTATAAAGGATTTCGACCCAGATAATGAGTTAAGGTTACTACTTGGTAAATGGCATGAACGTGTTGAAGGTATTAAGGCTGCAGTACTCTATTGTGGTGAACCATCACTAAAATGGTTAAAAGACATGGTATCACATAACATTAACATATACTTATTTAATAGTAAGTTAGGACTAAGTGATTTACCTAAGGAGTTACGTAGTCATGTCTACTTCATAAATCCCACACGATATTCTGGAAGTAATGTTATTAGGTATGGTGATGGTTTAAAGTTATGGAGACCTGAGGAAGGCTTAGGTATAGGTGTTAGACCTTCATATAGTATGTTATCAGTGATTAGGGAGGTATCTATAGTAACTAACAAGCACCCACTAGATATACTGCATTCAGCAATCACCGTGAATAATGAGTTAATAGGATTTAATGATGTAGGACCCATAGAGGTTAAATGTAGAGCTAATATCGTTATGTTTGACACATCAGAACCGCCAGGTTGGCCTGCCTTGATAGATCTTGAGTCAATAGTTAAGGCCATAGTTGATGGTGACTTAAGTATTGAGACTGTAATCATGGGTAATGACATACTAGTGGATAATAAAGAGACGTTGACCGTAGGTTATGATTTAGTTAAAAAGGCTGTTAATAGGTTAGGTCCCATACTTAAGAAGTTCCTTAAACTACCTTACGATTAACCCTCCTCAACCTCCTCTTCTTCAGCTGCTTTAACCCCTAATATCCTAGATTTAATGTAGTCTATCAGCTTAGAAGCCTCCTCCCTACTAACGTAGCGTGCACTCCTAGTGAATTCAGCTATATTCTCCCTTAACGCATCCTCTATAGCTCTACCCTCAGTCATTATCTTAACCTTCTCAATAACCATGGGTGATGGCTCTATAGCTGCACCCTTCTTGATGTAGGCCATCTCAGTATCAATAACTACTACCTCGAAAGCTCCAACCTCCCTATCACCTAGCTTAAGTACGTAAATTAGGTCACCATCCTCGGTCTCACCAAGTTTCTCAATACTATACTCTACAGCTGCAGCCATGATTCTCTCAGCTTCACTTACTACCTTCTTAACTATCTCATCTACCTGGACATCAGGTATTCTCCTGAAAGCTTCAATCTTTAAGGTGTCGAACTTCCATATAATCTTACCAGGTTCTAAGTCATAATCAATTGAGACTCTAACGACATCACCTTTATCTATCTTTAATTCATCAACAAATATCCTGTAAAGTACTTTATTGAGCTGTGCTACGTAGTAAGCAACCTCATTAGCCTTAATAGTTCCCTCCTTTATAGCACTCTTCAATTGAGCGAATGCTGTTCTCCTGAGTTTATCAGCATAAGCACCAGCAATAACTAGTCCTGAACGTAGTGTAGGCATATAATCACCCAACATAAAAATCTGTTAATTACTAAATAAGTGTTCACGATATTAACTCCTACTGTATTCTTACCACTGGAAAAAGTTATGGGTAGAGGTAAGTTCCTTAGGAAGTTAGCTAGTGAGATTCTCGGTGAGGATCTAGCTAGGAAGTTATGGGGTCGTTTAGAGATAGTTGGTGATATAGCCATTATTAGGAAGCCTCCTGACATCGATATTGAGGTATTGAAACCGTTAGGTAAAGTAATACTTGAGAGATTACCCTACGTGAAGTCAGTATGGGTTGCAGTAACTCCCATTAGTGGGACGTATAGGGTTAGAGACTATGTACACATAGCTGGTGAGCCTAGATCAACGACAATATATAAGGAACATGGATGCCTATTCAAGGTGGACATTAGGAGAGTATACATATCTCCAGCACTTAATTATGAACACATAAGGATAGCTAAGCTCGTTCGTGATGGTGAGTTTGTAATTAATATGTTTGCTGGTGCGGGATTATTCTCAATAATAATAGCTAAACATGCAAGACCCAAGAAAGTTATCTCAATAGACATAAACCCCTATGCTTATGAGTTAATGGTTGATAATGTAAAGCTAAACAAAGTTGAAGGTATAGTTGAGCCTGTATTAGGTGATGCTGGTGAGGTAATAGTTAATTATGAAGGAATGGCTGATAGAATTCTAATGCCGCTACCTGAACTAGCATTCAAGTATTATCCTAAGGCTGTCTTAGCTCTAAAAGATAAGGGCTATATCCATGTTTATGAATTCGTGAGTGCTGAGAAAAAGAGTGAAGCATTAACTATTGCAACTAAGAGATATGAGGAATTATCCTCATCACTTAATGTTAAGTGTAGAGCTGAATTTGCTAGAGTTGTAAGGAGTGTTGGACCAAGGTACTATCAGGTAGTTCTTGACATGTTCTGCATTAAAAAATAGCCTAATGAAATCAAGTATAAACAATTTAGAATCTCATTACTTCCTTCTCTTACCTCTCCTACCCTCTGTTGGTACTACTCTCACACCTATACCGAAGAGTTCCCTCATTACCTCATCTAAAAACCTAACATATACTCCTTTCTGGCCCATAAATGGACCAAATGCTCCCTCATCTATCGATATCGCTATGTATGAACCCATAAAGTCTACATCCTCAACTCTCTTCCACACCCATGATACGGGGTGAACTGCTCTAATGATGTTGGTTAAGTCAATGTCTAATTCAACACCTCTGACTCTAGCGTTTAGGTCTTTCTCTATAGCATTAACTCTCTCACCTTTCTTGCCCACAAGCCTACCTAAGTGTCCTTGCTTAACTATGACTAAGTACTTAGGTACGTGCTCTGATGATATCTGGTACTTCTTAACTAAGTCTTCTAGGTCAAGCAGTGTTATTACGTCAGCATCAGGTGACCTCATTCTCACGACTTCTAATGCCTTTAACTCACTCTCCTTTAACTTCCTAGATCTTAACATGTACTCCATGATTAACCTAAGACCTATCTTAGCACCAGCTCTAACTATGTCTTTAACACCTAGATCAACAACTATAGCTTTCTGCTCACCAGCTAGTATATCTCTAAGTATTGCTGATGGGTCTGTAGCACCCTTACCTCTTAGTGCCTGGAATATTGGGTCAGCAGCCACTATTAACCTACTATTCCTTCCAACCCTAACTATTGTCTCTATGAGTGACTCTAACTTTAGTGTTTGTGCATCATCTATGAAGACTACTGCTTCATCGAATGTCCTACCCTTTAAGTAGTGACTATCAACAAACATTACCTTACCATCATTTATTAACTTACTGACCTCCTCCCAACTAATGAAGTTTCCTATAACGTCTATAACGTACTGCTTAGCTAGTTCAAGGAATTGAGGTCCTGCCTTCGCCATCGTTAACTCCTCACCTGTCGTTACATCTATCATTGGCTTAACAACGATTAACCTCCTATATTTATTGTTCATTACTGCATCGATACCGTAAGCTAGGGAGAATAATGACTTACCCGTACCTGTAGGTCCGAATATACCTACTATTGAGTAGTTCTCATTCTTCAAAGCTTCAAGCATTTTTTGCTGACCAGCACTCTGAGGCTTTATTGAGTCTAGTATGCCCATACCCTACACCACTATCAAAACTTCTCAGAGTATTAAAGTCTCAAATACTATAGTTGATTATGGATGTGAATGCCCGTAGACATGGAGTATTGGAGGAAGTGGAAAGAGGAGATGTTAAGTAGGTTGAAGAGGGATATCGATGTAGGTTACCTAGACGAGGATATTAAGGATATACTCCTCAAATTCTTTCAGAATGAACATACATTCACTATAAGTTCATGTAGCGGTAGGATTACATTAATTGATGGTCCTCAGCCATGGGACAGGAAGAACTCAACTATAGTGTTCAAGAAGCATGAACCAATAACGCCTAAGGAGGTGAAGGAAATGTTAACCCAAAGAGTACTCCACAAGTTATGGTTAGTAGTTACCGGGCCAATAATTCATGTATGTACTGACTCAATTAAGGAGGCGCTAAAGGTTTTAAAGTTAGCAAGAGAGGCTGGCATGAAACATAGCGGTATCCTCTCTATGAGTAAAAGGGGAATAATAGTTGAGTTAAGGACAGGAGTTAGACTAGCTATATTACTAAAGATCAAAGATGAAATTGTTATAGATGAGAATAAACTACATCTAATAGTAAGAGCAGCTAACGAGGCATTACTTGAGGGTAAGGAAAGACTTAACAGGTTAAGAGCTAAGTTAGGGTTAAGACCTCACAACTATAATACCTATCATAACTCAATAACTGTAAAATAACGTCAGAACAGGCCGGCATCAATCATGAATCATTACGGAGCATCCTCATCATCCGTTATATCCAGTTCTAACCCGGAATTAATATTACTCATCCTTAGTAATGAGTTCCTCAACCCTATCAATAATATCTCTGAGCAGTCCGCTTAGGTCTTTATTTACGTCCAAACCTAATTTCTTACCTAGATGAATGATTCTCCTTCTTAATTCCTCATCAATTATTGCTGCTCTACTCTCATCCTCCTTAGCATACTTAACTATCATGTCAGCTACATCTCTTAGCCTATCCCTATTAAAGCCTACATCATCTATTACATTGATACCTTCAGATTCTAAATACTTCTTCACATCTTGAGGAACTTTATGAAGTGAGATTAAGTACATTAGATCAGGTTTGTATACCCTTCTGTATAGTGCAACTATTTGATACTCTCTAAGTCTTATACCTCTCCTCTCCTTTATTATCTCATTGACATTACCGGCTTCAACACCAAGAACCTCTGATAGCCCTACCCATAAACCTCTAATCCATTTATTACGCCATTCCTCAGCTGTTAAGGGTTTAGCGAAGGGGCCTCTAACATCTCTAATCCTTAAGTACCAATCACTTAACTCCTTACATTCTATGATTATGTTAGGTCTTAGAATAGATGGTTCTTGGTCTAACTTAAGAATATTAGTAACTTTACCCCCATAGATCATTATGTCAGGTCTTAATGCTGTGTATAATTTCCATGATCTCTTCAAATCACTACTATCCTCCCATCCAACTGGTCTCGGAGCTTCAATGAATATACTTACGTATTTACTACCATTAATCTCCAATATAGCATTAGGGGGTATTAGGCCAGTCTTCTGCTTACCACTACGGTCAAAGCTTAGGTAACCGTACTCGGGATATATCAATCTTAACCTCCCGTAACTATTGAGTAAGGTTATTACCTCACTTAGTACCCATGTTTGATATATAGTCCTTAAGTTGGTCCTGAATGAAGTCCTAACAGCAGCTGTTGATACCTTAACGTAGTCTTCAATACTTAAGGACCCCCTAATTAGGTCATGAGTATATATGAACAGTTTCTTCTTCAAGTGCTGTATTGGGTCTTCAAGGAATGATTTAACCTCCTTACTTAACGTTACTCCATCTATACTTAACACTTTAACTAAGTTATTTAGTGACTCCTTAAGTATGGTAACCCACTCAATAGCTTGTTCTAGGTCATGCTTACTAACTACACTATGAATTATTACGTCCTTAATTTTATCGCTAAGTACCTCAACTTCACTACTTAATCTTACAGTTAAGCCCTCACTAATAATGCCTTCCCTATGCTTAACTACCTCACTATATAACTTACTAATCTCATCAATGATAACTTTATTCCTATTCTCTCTACCCATACCGTAATAATACCTCAATTAGGCCTTATATTACATAACTCAGCTTAGTAATGCTTAAGAGCAGGGATCAATTAAATAATTATTCCTAAATTGCTAATCGTTCTATGACTTCATTTATAATAGTGGGTTTTTATAAGTAACTTTATGTAGTAAGGCTTCCCGCTAGGTTCGGGGCATTCAGGTATTAATGACCCTTAAAATAACAAAGTATTTCCGCTATGAATTATTTAACGCTCCCTTCATAGAGAGGGAATAATCCAATGAAGTGTGCGAGGAGAATAGTGTAAAGTAATAGGGTAAAAATGTAAGGAACTCGCATTCTATGTTTTGGATGTAGAGTGGGAATCACTATCTTCTTCCTCTTCATTATAGATGAAGATGTCCTCTATCTTCATCCCGAATACTCTAGCTATTTTGAAGGCGAGCTTGAGCGATGGTAAATACTTGCCGTTCTCGATAGCTGTTATGGTCTGCCTTGTAACACCTACTCGTCTAGCCAACTCTTCTTGAGACATTCTGTACCTAGCTCTAAGCTCTCTCAGCCTGTTGGTTATCGTTATCTTCGTCAACCTTCTATCACCTTCTTAGATTTCATGTAGTAAGCATACGCTATCAGGTAACTCATTGTCATGATGGCGAAACTGAGACCTAGCCCGGGATACAGCTTCTCTACAATTTCGACCGGCACTACGGCGACACCGAAGTATAAGGGCCACACCGTAACGATTAGTATGAGCGCGACAGCCATTAACGAGACTCTCAACGCCGCGTAGCCCGATTTATTAGCTACTGTTACATGCATTTCGTCATAGAGGACTATACCCTCTTTCTCAGCCCTGCTCCTCTGCACGTACTTAGTAACTACCATCGCGACAGTGCAGACTATAGCTACTATTGGCGCGACTACGGGATTACCGCCCGCTAACGCGTACCCTATCGCTACACCTAGTATAGCACCTAACACGATAGGTATCTGGCTCACACCTATCACCTTCGTGTAAAGAATCCTTTACAGGAGGTTAGTAAACCTTTACATCTTGTAAAGGATTCTTTACACTAAAATAGATGTTCAACTGAAATACACAAGTATAGTATAGGTAAAAGCTGAGAC
>Ga0190367_1000230_pt1 | contig 42840 bp, 59 predicted proteins | sample 4872181011_MG_FD_171838 | JGI IMG/M metagenome (GOLD analysis project Ga0190367, IMG submission 171838) | Hydrothermal vent microbial mat bacterial communities from Southern Trench, Guaymas Basin, Mexico - 4872-18-10-11_MG | ecosystem: Environmental > Aquatic > Marine > Hydrothermal vents >... | reverse complement strand
GACGTCAAAAGGAGAATGATCTATGCAGAAATAAGTCCATCTAAAACCGTTCTCTCTCTGCTACTTTTGTAGAATTTATAGCGGAGAGAGAGTCATCACGGACACCTCTCACAGCAGTGGCTCATATCATAGCCCTACGGATCTCGGAACGATCAGAGCACAATAGTAGTGTATTGATAAGTTTATAAGTGTTTCTGGGCATAAACAAGTATACTGCTTCCGTTTACATCTATCTCCTTAAAATGTAACAAATGCAACGCTATACATCTCAGCTCGTACTCATAGAAATTTTAGATGCCAGCGAGTTTTTAGCTGAAATTACGAAAATTTCAATAAAAGCAAGAAGTAAAGACTGATGAGGATTAAGATAGAAGCTCGTGCTCATAGCTTCTAAGTATCTGTAGTATAAAGCACAGCAACCACATTAGCATACAAAACATATTTTAAGTTGGATGGGGAGGTCTTCATATGGTTTCAAATCACATAATCCCCGATCTCACAGATCTTAAAAAAACTGAGGATAACCTTTACAGACTGATAGATAAGACGGTTGAGATCATAAGCGAATGCAGGATGTGCGGAGAATGCTGCAAAAATCTTGAATTCATAAGAATAACTCCCTTTGAGGCTGACAGGATTTCGAAGTATTTAAAAAGACCGATAAGGGATTTCACGACAATCGTAAGAAATCCTCCATCGATTGCACTAAAGAAGGATGAGAACAACACATGCATATTCCTTAAGGATAACAGATGCATGATACATCCCGTCAGACCATTTCAATGCAGGGCAATTCCCGCAATGTTCTCATCCACAGCACTGGAATCTCCGACTTATAAGGGTTGTAGGAACGGATACTATTACTTCGAATGTCCATCTACAAATTGCGTTGTTAGGATAAGGGTTGAGGACTTCATAAGGATAGCCAGTACAAGACTATTTTTTCTCGAAAACATAATATCCCTCTACAGCGTGATACTAAGATCATGAAAGGCATGAGTAAAATCCCGTGATTTTCTGAAAATATTCATGATTTCTTTGAATGCCGCAGCGAAATAGTTTTTAACTCAGAAGTTATCTGATGAGAATGATAGCATTTGGACCCGTACCGTCCAGAAGGCTCGGGATGAGCCTGGGAGTGAACAACCTGCCCTATAAGATATGCACTTATTCATGCGTTTACTGCCAGGTGGGAAAAACAGTAGAAATGGATATCAGGCGCAAAAGATTTTACAGAGCTGAAGACGTTTACGAGGAAGTCAAATCAATTTTGGAAAAGGGGTTTCACGTGGATTACATAACGTTTGTCCCGAACGGTGAGCCGACACTTGATGCGGATATAGGAAGAGAGCTCGAGCTCCTTAGGGAATTTGGAATACCAATTGCCATACTCACAAATTCATCCCTGATTTGGATGGAGGACGTAAGGGAAGATCTCCTTGGATTTGACCTCGTATCGCTTAAGATAGATGCCGTAAGCCATCGAATATGGAAAGAGATAAACAGACCTCATAGAAGTCTGAAAATAGATAAAATTCTTGAAGGAATTCTGGAATTCAGCAGGGAATTCTGTGGAAAGATAATTACGGAAACTATGATTATAAGTGGAATAGGATACGGGAATGAATTCGAGAGAATAGCTGAATTTTTAAGGGAAATAAAGCCATTCAAATCCTACATATCAATTCCGACCCGTCCTCCGGCGGAAAAATGGGTCAGACCGGCAGATGAGTCGACTGTGAATAAGGCATATCAGATATTTTCGGAATTTCTCGATAACGATGTGGAGCTCCTGATCGGATACGAGGGATCTTCGTTCGCATTTACAGGAGACGTTGAAAGGGATCTGATCGGTATAACGAGCGTTCATCCCATAAGGGAGGACGCTCTCAAGGACTTCCTGAAAAGAGCGGGGATGGAATGGGATGTCGTTGAAAAATTGATAAGAGATGGTAAGATAAGGGAAGTAGAGTACGGTGGAAAGAGGTTTTACATAAGAAGGATTCATACCACATGATCGTATATTTTCCAGAAAGTTCAGAAATCAAGGGATTATTCTGGGTTTTGCCTAGAAAATCGAAATATTTGCAGTTTATGAAGAGATTAAACTTTTAGCATTATGCAGGTGAGCCACTCTGCTAAAGGTGCAGAGCTTCTTCTGTTCCACCTGCCTTTACTGCTAAGGCTTCATACGGGGCTTGTATACTGAAGACAATCGTACTCTTTATCATTGGCTATTTTCCCTATAAAGTGGATTTATCGGAAACTTTCTAGTAATTCAATATTTAAAAATACCTACAACATCTCCCTCGCTTACTTTAAACAGCATATTACAATAAAATATTTAATCAAATAAAGATTTAGGGAGTATTAAATTAAATAAAAATTTTAAACTATTAAATTAACATAATTGACAATCTGTCATCTACTGTGAAAGGCAAGGTTTTGCAAGCTACTTCTCTATAAAGCGAACATTCCTAAAAGAAAAAAGGCTTTAAATGGCATATAACATCTGTTCTTAAAGAGCATTGCCCGAAACAATTGCATTTCAAAACAAATTGCGCTAAATATTACATGCATTTACTTAGAACTCATCGCTCTTTAACATTAAATCCTGTCAGCCCGTTAAATCTGCGACAGATGCGTTTTTAAACTTTTGATCGATTTCCCTATTAAATGATCAGTTTGAGACAGGGGACAGAGGAGCTATTTAAAAAGGCCTGTTTGGAGATAGCAGATATCATACTCAATAGTAACATCAGGACTAAGGAGGAGGTTGCGAGGATAAAGAAGAGGATTAGTAAGAAGTACGGACTGAACAGGATACCGAGCGATGCCGACATACTCAAGTTTTACAGGAACAGAGAGGGTTATGAGAAGTTGAGGTCAGTTCTCAGACTTAAACCTGTAAGGACGATTTCAGGTGTAGCAGTTGTAAGCGTCATGACATCTCCCGCGCCATGTCCACATGGAAGATGTGTTCCCTGTCCTGGAGGTGTAGAAAGGGGAACACCACAGAGCTATATAGGACTTGAACCGGCTGCGCAGAGAGGAAAACAGCACGGATACGATCCATTTAAGCAGGTAATGTCTAGGCTGAGAGAGCTTTCTGAAATAGGGCACGATGTCGACAAGGTTGAGATAATAGTGATGGGAGGAACTTTTCCTGCTAGAAAGAAGGAGTACAAGGAATGGTTTATGCTGGGGATATTCAACGCCCTTGACTCGTTCGGTAGAAGGGGTGTAAAAATTGAAAGTGATCTGGAAAAGGCTAAAAGGAAGAACGAAAGGGCAAAGGCAAGATGCATAGGAATAACTTTTGAAACTAGGCCTGATTATGCGAGAGAAGAGCATATAATAGAGATGCTTAAGTTCGGGGGGACAAAGGTTGAGATAGGTGTTCAGAGCATATACGACGATGTACTTGAGAAGATAAAGAGAGGACATACCGTTAAGGATACAATAGAGGCAACTAGGCTTCTTAAGGATTCGGCGTTTAAGGTTGGATATCACGTAATGCCAGGATTACCAAATTCTGATTTTGAAAGGGACTTGAAGATGTTCAGGGAGATATTTGAGAGGGATGAATTCAAGCCTGATTACATGAAGATATATCCAACCCTTGTCGTAGAGGGTACGGAGCTTTACGAGTGGTACAAAAAGGGACTCTACAGACCGTATACGACCGAGGAGGTCGTTGAGCTCATAGCGAGAGCAAAGAGGTATTTTCCGGAATGGGTAAGGATTCAGAGAATTCAGAGAGACATACCGGTTAACAAGGCCATAGGTCTCGACAAGGGTAATATAAGGCAGCTTGTTCACAGGAGACTTGAGGAGCTCGGATACAGATGCAGGTGCATAAGATGCAGAGAGGTCGGGCACAGGTTAAGGGGGATGAATGCAGACGATGTCCTGAAGAACTCTGAGCTCGTTATAAGGAAGTACAGGGCATCAAAGGGGACGGAATACTTCATATCTTACGAAATACCCGATTACGATGCTCTGATTGGTTTTATAAGGTTGAGATTTCCTTACAAGCCGTTTATAGATGTACTTGAGGACTGCGCCCTGATAAGGGAGCTTCACGTTTACGGAAAGGCTGTGCCGATAGGTGAAAGGGAGAGAGATGCATTCCAGCATAGGGGATTCGGAGAGAAGCTTCTGAAAACAGCCGAAGAGATTGCAAAGGAGGAGTACGATAGGATTGCCGTCATAAGCGGTGTGGGTGTCAGAGAATACTACAGGAGATTCGGTTACAGAAAGCGATTTGAATACATGATAAAGAGGATCTAATATGTTGTCCATAGCCATTCCATCCTCAGCCCTGATAAACGAGAACGATCCCAAGATAAAGACTTTTAAGATAGGAATGATAGCAAGGGCCTGTGCTGTTTTCAGGGTTGATGAGATAATCATATATAGAGATCCGAGGCTCGATGAATCCAGATTCATAAAGGATGTCCTAGAATACATGGAAACCCCTCAATACCTAAGAAAGTACATACCCATAAAGAGAACGCTGAGGTTTGCCGGAGTTCTTCCGCCGTTAAAAATACCTTCCCATAAACCAAAGCAAGTGAAAGTTGGGGAGATTAGGGAGGGATTTGTCGTCGGTATGAGGGGCAAAAAGTGCCTTGTCGATATAGGCCTTGACAAACCGGCCGTGCTAGATGAGAAAGGTGTTAGAGGGAGGTCGAGGATAACTGTTAAGATACTCTCGAAAAATCCTTTAAAGGTTGAAAGGGCAGAACCCGACGATTACTGGGGTTACAGAGTAAGAATAGCTGAACTAAAAGATGTTTTGAGGAGAAGAGATGTCGTCATTACATCTAGGAGGTGCGGAGTTCCGAAATTGGATGATCTGAAATCTTTAAAAACCGATACGACATTGGTATTTGGAAGTCCCGATGAGGGGGTGTTTGAGATAGCGGATAGATTGGGATTGAAAATAGATAAAACCTGCTGGAATACGATCCCGATGCAAGGTGTTGAGACCGTAAGGTTAGAGGAGGCTATATTCGCGACCCTGGCTATAATAAATTACGTGAGGTGGTCGAATGAAGTATAGCAGACCCAGAAGGGGATCTCTTGGATTCTCACCTAGGAAAAGGGCTAGCAGTCCAATTCCAAGAATAAGATCGTGGCCGGATTATGAGGGAGAGGCGAAAATGCTTGGATTTGCCGGATACAAGGCCGGAATGACTCACGTTATAATGATAGATGACAGAAGGAATTCGCCAACTTACGGTGAGGAGATAACAGTTCCCGTAACTGTTATAGAGACACCTCCGATGAAGGTAGCTGGTATAAGGGTTTACAAGGAAACGCCATATGGACTGCAGATAGCAAAAGAGGTGTGGACTACAGAACTCGATGATTACCTCGGAAGGAGGCTTTGCCTGCCTAAAAAGGTCAACACTGATGTAGATAGTCTGAGAGAACTGGAGGGAATTGCTGAAGTCAGGCTCATAACTTATACACAGCCCTATAAGATTACAGGTGTTCCAAAAAAGGTTCCTGACGTTATGGAGCATAAGATTGGTGGATCGGACATAAAGGGGATCATCGATTATGCCATATCGAAACTTGGAAAGGAGATAAAGATATCGGAGGTATTCAGGGAGGGAGATTTCATAGACGTTATAGCGGTTACAAAGGGCAAGGGATTTCAGGGTCCTGTTAAGAGATGGGGCGTCATAACGTTAGATGCGAAGCATGCGAGGAGCAGCAAGCACAGAAGAGTTGGAACACTAGGTCCATGGACACCTGCAAGGGTCAGATGGACAGTTCCGCAGGCGGGACAGATGGGGTATCATCAGAGAACAGAGTACAACAAGAGGATAATAAAGATAGGGAGCGGAGAGGATATAACGCCAAGCGGCGGGTTCGTTCACTATGGAGTTGTGAGAAGCGATTACGTACTGGTTTCAGGTAGCGTTCCAGGCCCTGTAAAGAGGTTAATAAGGATGAGACATGCGATAAGACCCCCGAGGGCCGTTTACGAGGGTGTGAACGTCGTATACGTGAGCACTTCATCCAAGCAGGGAAGGTGATAAAATGCTGGCAAAGGTTCTAAATCTCGACGGGAGCGTTGTTGAGGAGATAGAGCTTCCCGATGTATTTAAGGAGGAGTACAGACCGGATATAATAAAAAGAGCTGTATTGGCAATACAGAGTCATAGAAGACAGCCTTACGGAAAGAATCCGCTTGCAGGAACGGATTATGCATGGGAAAACTGGGGACCGGGTTACGGATATGCAAGGGTGCCAAGGATAAAGCACGGAAGCAGGGCTGTTGCAGTTCCTCAGGCCGTTGGAGGAAGAAAGGCTCATCCTCCAAAGGTTCAGAAGAAGTGGGCTGAGAAGATAAATAAAAAAGAGATGAGGAAGGCTTTGAGATCTGCAATAGCTGCAACTGCAAATGAAAAAATTGTAAGGGAAAGGAATCACGTATTCGAAGGGAATCTGCCAAAGATTGTTGTTGATGATCTTCAGTCGATAAAGAAGACGAAGGATGTTATAAGGGTCCTGAAGGCGATAGGTGTTTACGGAGATGTCGAGAGGGCAAAGGAAAGGAAGAGACAGAGAGCTGGTAAGGGTAAGATGAGGGGAAGGAGGTATGTGCTCAAGAAGAGCGTTCTGATAGTTGTTCACGGCGACGATGGAATACTGAAATCGGCGAAGAATCTTCCTGGTGTTGATGTTGTTCTTGTAAAGGATCTGAATGTCGAACTGCTTGCACCGGGGTGTAAGGCCGGAAGGTTAACAGTCTGGACAAAATCTGCAATAGAATATCTGAGGGGATGGTTATGCTGATAAAGTATTTCCTCGTGACGGAAAAAGCAGTTTCGTTGCTCGAAAAAAATATATTAACAGCGATAGTTGACATAAGGGCTAGAAAGCCTGATATAAAGAAGGAGATTGAAAGGCTTTTCAACGTAGAAGTTGAAAAGGTAAACACCCTAATAACACCTAAGGGTGAGAAAAAGGCTTATATAAAGCTTAAAACTGGTTCTGCAGAGGAAATACTGTCGAAATTGGGTGTGTTCTGAGGTGGTGTTATGGGTAAGCGTATAATCTCGCAGAATAGGGGTAAGGGAACCCCAACGTATATCGCTCCGTCTCACAAGTATAGGGCTGAGATAAAGCACCTGAAGTTCAGGCCAGGAGAAAGGATAAGAGCGGAGGTAATAGATATACTTCACGATCCCGCGAGAAACGGGCCTGTGGCACTCGTAAGATTACCTGACGGTAGAAAGGAATACGTACTGGCAGTTGAGGGTTTAGGGATGGGAGATGTTATCGAAGCAGGTGATGACGTTGAGATAAAGCCGGGGAACATGACGTATCTTGGAAGGATACCGGAGGGTACGATGATATGCAATGTCGAAAATGTGCCGGGAGATGGTGGAAAGTTCGCTAGGGCAAGTGGCACGTATGCAATAGTTGTTGCCCATGAGGAGGACAGGGTTCTTGTTCAGATGCCTTCGGGAAAGCTCAAGTGGTTTGATCCAAAGTGCAGGGCCATGATAGGTGTTGTAGCCGGAGGTGGAAGGACCGATAAGCCTTTTGTAAAGGCTGGTAAGAAGTACCATAAGATGAAGTCCAAAGCTGCGAAGTGGCCGCGAGTCAGGGGTGTTGCAATGAACCCAGTTGACCATCCATTTGGCGGCGGTAAGCATCAGCATGTTGGAAGACCCAAAACAGTTAGTAAAAACGCTCCTCCTGGCAGAAAGGTTGGTAGCATCGCAGCTAGGAGAACTGGTATTAAGAAGAAGTGAGGTGGTTTTATGGCGTTAAGGAGTAAGATTACGAGACCTAGGGAGTTTAGATATCGTGGATATACGCTCGAAGAGCTTAAGAAGATGAGTCTAGATCAGCTGGCAGAACTTCTGCCTGCTAGGGAGAGAAGAAAGATAAAAAGAGGGTTTACGGAGCAGGAATTAAAGCTTCTCAGGAAGCTCAGAAAGAAGGGATGGGCAAGGACACACTGCAGGGATATGATAGTTCTGCCCGAAATGGTCGGTAAGACGATATACGTCCACAACGGTAAGGACTTCGTAAGGGTTGACATAAAACCAGAGATGATAGGGCACAGGCTCGGGGAATTCGCACTTACGAGGAGGTTTGAAAAGCACAGCGGTCCTGGAGTGGGTGCAACAAGGAGTAGTAAGTACGTACCGCTGAAGTGATCGATATGGCAAGGATAAAGTATTCATATGCTCCGAAGGATGAGACAAGGGCTGCTAAGGCTATGGGCTACGAGATGCCTATAAGCTTCAAGCATGCCGTTGAGATATGCAGGTATATAAAGGGTAGAACAGTCGAGGAGGCAAAGAAGATACTGGAAGAGGTTATAGAACTTAAAAGACCGATTCCGTTTAAAAAACACAAAAAGAAGGTGCCTCACAGAAGCGGGCTGGATGGCTGGTATGCCGGAAGGTTCCCTCAGAAGGCGGCAAAGTTCATACTGGGTGTTCTGAAGAACCTTGAGGCAAACGCGGAGTACAAGGGACTCGATCTAGATAAGCTCGTAATAGTTCACGCTCAGGCAAAGAAGGGTAGGGTGATAAAGAGGTACATGCCAAGAGCATTCGGAAGAGCTACCCCCAGATTCCAGTACCTTACAACTGTTGAATTCGTTGCAGAGGTGAGATAATGGCTGTTGAGAGGAAGTTTATTAAGGATAGGTTGACGAAGCTTAGGATAAAGGAATGGATAAGAGAGGAGGTAAGAAATGCTGGATTTGGAGGAATAGACATAATAAGAACTCCTCTCGGCACACAGGTCAGTCTGTTCGTTGAAAGACCTGGTCTTGTTATAGGAAAGGGAGGCAGAAGGATAAAGATACTCCAGGATAAGCTCAAGGAGTTCGGACTTGACAACCCACAGATAAGCGTTGACGAGGTAAAAAAGCCGGAATTCAACGCTCAGCTAATGGCCACACTCCTTGCAAGGGCACTTGAAAGGGGATGGTATTTCAGGAGGGCTGGTTACAGATTCCTTTACAGGATAATGGAGGCAGGTGCGAAGGGATGTGAGATAGAGATAAGCGGTAAGCTCGTGAGTGAAAGGGCAAGGACGGAGAAATTCGTTGCGGGAACGATAATACATACGGGAGATGCAGCCGATGAAATGGTCAACAAGGGATTCGATGTGGCAATAAAAAAGCTGGGTGTATATGGTGTGAGTATAAGGATAATTCCGCCAGATGCTGAGCTTTCGGATGAATTTAAGATTAAGGATTTGAGTAAAGAAGAAATAGAAGAAATAAAGAGGAGAATACTGAAAAAGGAGGATGTTGAGAAAAAGGAGGAGAAAACGGAAGGTGAGGAGGAAGGGAAATGAGGATGAAGGATATAAGGAGTATGAGCAGGGATGAGAAGCTGAAGAAGCTGAGAGAACTTGAATTCGAGCTTTTAAAGCTCAGGACTAAGCTAAGATCGGGAGGATCCCTTGAAAACCCAATGATGATAAGGAATATAAAGAGGGATATAGCCAGGATAAAGACAGCTTTGAGAGAGGAGGGTTATAGGGTATGAGGCCGGAATTCATACTCTCGCACGAATGGATAGGGCTTGAGGTCGAGGTTGTCGATTCCAGAAATAAATGTGAGGTGGGTATAAGGGGTATTGTTATAGATGAGACACAGAACACACTCAAGATAAGGACAGATAGGGGCGTTAAGACGATAATAAAAAAGGGCAGGACGTTTAGGGTTAAGTTTGACAAGTACGTCTTAAGGGTTAGCGGTGATCTCATAAACTTCAGGCCTGAGGAAAGGATTAAGAGGGGTTTGCTCATCCTTAAGAGGGCGAAGGGTGTTAGGATATGAAGGATATAGGTATAGATGTGAAACCACCCGAAAGGGGATGCAATGATAAAAACTGCCCGTTCCATGGGAATTTAAGGGTTAGAGGACAGATTCTTACAGGAAAGGTAATAAAAACGTACCAGAAGACTGCAGTGATTGAAAGAGAGCTGATAAGATATGTTCCAAAATACGAGAGGTATTTGAAGAAGAAGTCAAAGATACACGCCCACAACCCTCCATGCATAAATGCAAAACCTGGAGATGAGGTTGTAATTGCTGAATGCAGGCCTATAAGCAAAACGAAGAGTTTTGTAATAGTTGAGGTGATAAGATGAGGGCTGTAAAGGCATGCATACCTAAGGCTCTGCCTACAGGTGCAAGATTGGTCTGCGCCGATAACACGGGAGCGAGGGAACTCGAAATAATAGCTGTGATAGGGTACAAGGGAGTTAGAAGGAGATATCCATCTGCAGGTGTGGGGGACATTGTTGTCGTCACGGTTAAAAAGGGTACTCCTGATATAAGGAAACAGGTTCATTATGCCGTGATAATAAGGCAGAGGAAGGAGTACAGAAGACCAGATGGGACTAGGGTGAAGTTCGAGGACAACGCAGCAGTAATAGTTGATAAAAAGGGAAATCCCAAGGGAACTGAGATAAGAGGACCTGTTGCAAGGGAAGCAGCTGAAAGATTCCCAAAAATAGGTTCGATCGCAACTATAATAGTTTGAGGTGATTTTATGCCAGTTCCGAGATCAAAGCAGCCGAGGAAGTGGAGAAGGTGGCTTTATAAGAAATCTAAGCTTCATGAAAGGCACAGGCTTTTGCATGCAACACTCTCAAAGGATCTCAGGAAAAAATACGGGAAGAGGGCTATAAGGATAAGGAAGGGAGACAAGGTTAGGATTATGAGAGGTGAGTTCGCAGGCCACGAGGGAAAGGTTCTGGAGGTTGACATGAAGAGGCTGAGGATATACGTCGAAGGAGTCACGCAGACGAAGGCAGATGGGACAGAGGTTCTGATACCCATACATCCTTCCAACGTTATGATAGTTGAGCTGGGAGAAGTTGACGATGTCAGAAAGAAGATACTTGAGAGGTGATTAGATGCATCAGAAGAGGCTTTCAGCTCCCAAGACATATAAGATCCCCAGAAAGATATTTAAATGGATTGTAAAGCCATTTCCGGGTCCGCATAACAAGAACGCGGTTCCACTTCTAATAATCGTTAGGGATTACCTGAAACTCGTGGACACTGCGAGGGAGGCAAGAAGGGTAATTTCTTCTGGAGAGATACTTGTGGACGGTGTTCCAAGAAAGAACTACAAGTTCCCAGTAGGTCTGTTCGATGTCATAAAGATACCTAAGCTTGAAAAGAGCTACAGAATTGTATTCGATAAAAAGGGCAGGTACGTTCCGATCGAGATAAAGGACGACAATCTGAAGCTTTATAAGATAGTGAACAAGACAATGGTCAGAGGAGGAAGGATTCAGCTAAATCTCTTCGACGGGACAAACATACTTGGATCCAACGAGTTCAAGACCAAGGATAGTATCCTAATGCAGATTCCAGAAAAGAAGATAGTAGATCATCTCAGGTTTGAGGAGGGAGCTCTTGTCATGATAACAGGAGGAAGTCATGCTGGCGAGATAGGGAGGGTTAAGAGTTACAAGGTAGTCAGGAGCTCAGCACCAAATCTTGTAACAGTTGTTAAGGATGACGGGACGGAATTCACAACCATAGTAGATTACGTTTTCGTTATAGGTAAAAAGGATTCGGATAAACCCGTGATCGATATAGGTGTCTGAAATGCAGGTGACGGAGGTTGAGGAGGTAAAAAAGAAGGAAAAGGATGAAAATCCTATGAGAGAGATATTGATAGACAAGGTAGTAATAAACATAGGTGTAGGTGAGAGCGGGGAAAGGCATGAAAAGGCCATGATACTGCTTGAGAGGTTAACTGGTCAGAAACCGGTTGCAACATATGCAACACAAACCATAAGGGGTTTCGGGATAAGGAAGGGGGAGGCAATAGGCTGCAAGGTTACTCTAAGGGGTAAGAAAGCTGAGGAGTTTTTGTTAAAGGCTTTAAAGGCTAAAAGATTCAAACTGAGCGCAAAATCTATCAATGACGGAAACTTCTCCTTTGGAATACAGGAGCACATAGATATACCAGGAGTCGAGTACGATCCCGATATAGGTATATTCGGAATGGATATATGCGTTGTTTTGAAGAGAAGAGGTTACAGGGTTTCGAAAAGGAGGAGGTGCAGGGCTAAGGTTGGCAAGAGTCATAGGATTATGAGAGATGAAACTATTGAGTGGCTGAAATCCATAGGTGTAGAGGTGGTGTGATGGTTGAGAAGAGGCAGAAGAAGTTCGGGAGGGGTGCGAACGAATGCAGGAGATGTGGCAGGAAGAGGGGATTGATCAGGAAGTACGGTATATACCTCTGCAGACAGTGCTTTAGAGAGGTTGCGAGGGAATTGGGATTTAAGAAGTACTGGTGATGCATATGAGCGTCGATACGCTTTCGAATGCTATGTCGACAATAAAAAACGCTGAAAGGATGGGGAAGAAGAAATGCGAAATAAGACCAGCTTCCAAACTTATAGGGAACGTTCTCAGAGTTCTTAAGGAGCACGGGTACATAAAGGAATTCGAATACATCGAGGATTACAGGGGAGGAAAGTTCATAGTTGAACTTAGCGGAAGGATAAATGACTGCAACGCCATAAGACCGAGATTTTCCGTGAAGAAGACTGAATACGAAAAGTTTGAAAAGAGGTTCCTGCCAGCAAGGGACTTCGGAATACTGATAGTATCGACGACGAAGGGTGTTATGTCTCAGAAGGAGGCAATAGAGAAGGGTCTTGGAGGTGTTCTGCTCGCCTACGTTTACTAGGTGATGTGCATGATAGAGAGGTTTGTGGAGATTCCAGACGGAGTTGAAGTCGATATAGAGGGAGACACTGCAAAGGGTTACAGGATAGTAGCGAGAGGTCCTCTTGGAGAGAATTCGAGATTCCTGAAGTTCAGGGGTATATACATTGAAAAGCTTGACAGATCTATTAGGATTTACTCAAACGATGATAGAAAGAGATTTAAAGCTATGATAGGTACTTTTTCGGCTCATATAAGAAATCTTTTGAAGGGTGTTAAGGAGGGTTTTGAGTACAGGTTGAAGATAGTTTACGCTCATTTTCCGATCAAGGTTAGGGTTGAGGGAAGAGAGGTTGTGATAGAAAACTTCTTAGGCGAGAAGCATCCGAGGAGGGCGAAAATAGTTGGAAGGTGTGAGGTAGAGGTAAGGGGGCAGGAGATAATAGTAAGGGGTATAGACAAGGAGGAGTGCGGGCAGACAGCGGCAAATCTTGAGCAGACAACCAAGATAAAGAGGCTTGATCCAAGGGTATTTCAGGATGGGATATATATAGTTGAGAAGGCTAAGTAGGGTGATAATATGAGCGATATAAGAAGGCTTCTGAGGGTTAGGATGAGGCAGAAATCGAGAAAACCAGAGTTCAGGCATTATCAGGCTCACAAGCATCTTAAGCTCAGGGACAAAGGATGGAGGAGACCTAAAGGTCTGCACAACAAGCTTAGGGAGAGAGTTGGAGGGAAGTGGAGTGGAAGAATCCTTGTAAGCGTGGGATTTGGAAGTCCGAGGGCTGTAAGGGGTCTTCATCCATCGGGTTATGAGGAGGTACTCGTTCACAACTTAAAGGATCTTGAAGGAATAGATCCAAAAAGACAGGCCATAAGAATTTCATCTCGCGTTGGAATGAAAAAGAGGATAAAGATAGAGGAAAGAGCTAGGGAACTCGGAATAAAGATATTGAATCCCTTGGTAAGGTGATGGCAATGGATTTGAGGTTGCAGAGAAGGCTCGCAGCGGAAATACTCAAATGCGGTACGAACAGGGTATGGTTCGACTCGAGTGCGTTGGATGAGATATCAACGGCCGCGACGAAGGAAGACATAAGGAGGCTTATAGAGCAGGGGCTTATAAAGAGAAAGCCCGTAAAGGGTGTCTGCAGGGTCAGAATAAAGTACAGGAAGGCTCAGAAGAGGAAGGGAAGGAGGAGGGGTCATGGAAGCAGAAAGGGTAAAAAGACAGCTAGAATGTCCAGAAAGGAGGCGTGGATTCTCAGAATAAGGGCTTTGAGGAAGAGATTGAGATATCTGAGGGATAAGGGTTTGATAGACAGGAGGACGTACAGGATTCTTTACAGAAAGGCGAAGGGAGGGGAGTTCAGAAGCGTTGCACATTTAAACACCTATCTGGAATCTCAAGGGTTGTTGAGGTGATCCAATGGCGAGGGGTCCTAGGTACAAGGTTCCGTACAGAAGAAGAAGGGAGGGAAAAACGAACTACAGAAAGAGGCTGAAGCTTCTGCTCTCAAGAAAGCCAAGGCTTGTTGTAAGGATAACTAACAGGAGGATAATAGCTCAGATAGTTGAGTACAACCCCGATGGAGACAGGGTGCTTATAGGTGTTGATTCATCGATGCTCACGAGATACGGCTGGAAGGGTGATCTCAACAATACACCCGCAGCATATCTCACAGGTCTTCTGATAGCAAAAAAGGCGTTAAAGATGGGCATAAGGGAGGCAATACTGGACATAGGTCTCCACACCCCCACAAGGGGAGGAAGGGTTTTCGCTGTCCTAAAGGGTGCGGTGGACGGAGGACTTTCAATACCTCACAGTCCAGATGTCCTGCCAGAGGATTCGAGGATAAGGGGGGAGCACATAGCTAAGTACTATGAAATGGCACCTGAAAGGTTTACGGAGTATGAGAGAAGGGGTTTAAAACCTTCCGATTTACCAGATCATTTTGATGAGATTAAGGAGAGGATATCGTCCGGTGATGTGTGATGGAGGAATGGGTTCCCAAGACCAAACTTGGAAAACTCGTTGCTGAGGGAAAGATAAAGACTATGGATGAGGCTCTGGCTAGCGGATTACCCTTAAAGGAGCCTGAGATAGTAGACATTCTGCTGCCGAATCTAGAGGACGAGGTTCTGGAAATCTCGATGGTTCAGAGGATGACTGACAGCGGAAGGAGGACGAAGTTCAGGGTAACTGTTGTTGTCGGGAACAGGGACGGTTTCGTCGGTGTTGGTGTCGGAAAGGCATCTCAGGTTGCTCCAGCAATCCAAAAGGCAATAAACGATGCAAAGCTGAATATATTTAAGGTTCAGAGGGGTTGCGGAAGCTGGGAATGCGGATGCGGAGAGCCTCATTCAATTCCATGCAAAGTTGTTGGATCATGCGGAAGCGTAAGGGTAATACTGATGCCAGGTCCTAAAGGGCTTGGAATAGTAGCAGGAGAAGTTGCAAAGAAAGTCCTGGAGCTTGCAGGAGTTAAGGATGTCTGGACATTCACGAGAGGTCAGACAAAAACTACAATAAACTTTGCCAGAGCTACTTTTGACGCTTTAAAGAAGACAGTTTACATTAAGAGGTGAAGTATGTTCGCGGTAATAAGGTTGAGGGGGCAGGCGGGCGTTCCTAAGAAGATAAAGGACACGCTTTCAATGCTCAGACTTCACAAGAGATATCACTGCGTAATAATTCCTGATAACGACTCTTACAGGGGAATGCTTCAGGTAGTAAAGGATTACGTTGCATATGGAGAAATAGATGCGGAGACTCTAGCGTTAATTTTAAGAAGAAGGGGAAGACTTATAGGTAATAAGCCACTTACAGATGAATATGTGAGGGAGAAGACAGGATACAGCTCGATCGAAGAGTTCGCTAAAGCTGTGATAGAGGGAAAAGCGAGCCTCAAGGATCTGCCAGATCTGAAGCCAGTGTTCAGACTTCATCCCCCAAGGGGAGGTTTAAAGAACATAAAGTGGCACTACCCGCTTGGAAGCCTAGGCTATCACGGGAAGGACATAAACAAGTTGCTGTACAGGATGAGGTGATGGTATGGCCAAGAGGAAGGTTAAGAAGTTTAGGGGCTCAAGAACTCACGGTAAGGGTAGGAATAGGAGGAACAGGGGAGGGGGTTGCAGAGGAGGTAGGGGAAACGCCGGAGTTCACAAGCACAAGTATATAAAATTCATAAAGCTTGCAAAGGAGGGTCTTTACCAGTTCGGTAAGTACGGATTTACGAGACCTCTAAAGATAACGCAGAGGTACAGGATGATAAGTTATCACAAGAGGGTCTTGAGGAGGCTTAAGGAGGAGGGTAGGATAGACGATTACACCTACAGGTTTCTCTACTCCAGGAATGATCTAAACGTTTCCGATCTCAATGAAATAGTTGACAAGCTCGTTGATCTGGGATTGGCAGAAAAGAGCGACGACAGGTATATAGTTGATCTATCATCGCTAGGATACACAAAGCTCTTGGGTGGAGGAGTGATAACGAAGAAGGTCGAGGTTAGGGTGAAATCTGCCACACCCAAGGCTATTGAGAAGATAGAGGGTTTGGGAGGTAAGGTTATTGTGGAGGCCTAGTAAATGGATTTAAATCAGGCTATAAGAGTCCTTCAGCCTTATTTTGAAAGGATACCAAGTGTTGAAAGACCTAAAAGACACGTTTCGTTTAAGGAGAAGTTTGCGTGGACAGTTGGCATACTTCTGCTCTACTTCGTCCTGACAAACGTCCCCGTATTCGGACTCTCACCCAGATCAATAGACATATTCGCCCAGTACAGGGCTTTCTTTGCAGGTGCAAGCGGTTCCATACTTGCACTTGGAATTGGTCCAATCGTAACAGCTTCTATAGTCCTGCAGCTACTGGTAGGTGCTGGTATAATAAGGTTGGATCTTACAAATCCAGAGGACAGGGCGGTCTATCAGGACTTCCAGAGATTCCTCGTATTCGTCATGATAGCCCTAGAAGCATTTCCGCAGATAGCCGGAGGATTTCTAAGACCAAATATAGATCTTGCAAAATCCCTGGGAATATCACCCGACTTCCTTTCTTTTCTGATATTTATGCAGCTCTTCATAGGAGGAGTACTCATAGTTTATATGGATGAAGTAGTTTCTAAATGGGGAATAGGAAGCGGTGTTAGTTTGTTCATACTCGCCAGCATATCTCAGGCCATAATAATAGGTCTTTTCAACTGGGTATCTCCAGGAGGAGGAATACCACCTGGAGTTGTTCCTAAGCTCATATACATATTCCAGAACTATCCGCTAGAGCACCTCTTATCCCTAAGCGGCTTATCAATTCTGTTCATAGACGGTGGAATTCTAGCACTCATAACAACGATCGCCATAATACTGCTTGTAGTTTTTGCAGAGGGGACTAGAATCGAGATACCTCTAGCCCATCACCTAATAAGAGGTGCCAGAGGGAGGTATCCGATAAAGCTGATATACGCAAGCGTTCTTCCGATGATATTCGTAAGGGCCTTACAGGCGAACATAGTCATATTCGGACTGATACTCTACAGGAACGGGATAAAGTTCCTCGGCGAGTACGCACCCAACTCATCCCAGCCCATATCCGGTCTCATGTACCTCCTTTCTCCCGTCAGAAGCCCGTACGATTGGGTTCCCTCTCTCGTTAAGGATCCCACCAGAAACGCTCTAGCACCTTACTTTGCAGACATGCCGGACTGGATGATAATACTTCACCTCGTAATAGATGCGCTCATACTGATAATAGGTGGTATACTGTTCGCGATATTCTGGGTAGAGACGAGCGGTATGGATGCGAGGACAGTTGCAAGTCAGATAGCAAAATCTGGTCTTCAGATACCAGGATTCAGGAAGTCTCCTCAGGTTTTGGAAAAGATTTTGAGCAGGTACATACCGAAGGTTACGATAATAGGTGGCGCGGCAATAGGTGTTTTGACTTTAATAGCAAACATGCTCGGAACCGTCGGAAATGTGAGCGGAACAGGTCTCCTCCTCGCCGTTAGCATAGCTTACAGATTTTATGAAGATTTGACGAGAGAGAGGATGACCGAAATGCATCCGATGTTGAGGAGGTTGTTGGGGGAGGAGTGATATGAAGAGGGTTATTCAGAACTTCTTCATGTTTTTGGGGATCCTATTCATGATCGGTATATTCTTCCCAGGTTTCAGGATATTCATGGCAGAGCTCGTTGCTCCAATCTTGGATAACCTTCTCGTATTTCAGATACACATACTGATACTCATACTCGCATCATTCACCGCTCTATACTCAACTCTTATCCAGAAGTACACCGTTGATTTCAGGAGGTTGAAGGAGATTCAGAGCAGAATTTCCGATTTTCAGAAGAGGTACATAAAGGCCATAAAGGAAAAGAATCAGTTCTTACTGAAAAGGCTGGAAAAGGAGAAGGTTGAGATTCAGAAGCTACAGTCGGAGCTCATGAGCATGAACTTCAGATCGATGTTCTACACAGTTGTCGTCACAATTCCAATATGGATATGGCTCTGGTACAGGATTTACGATATAAAGGAGGGAATGCAGGGCGGACTATATTCTGGCGTAAGCAGCTTCGTTATAACGACACCTTTCCAGGGACTCATCCATGTAAGCGATTCAGTTCTGTTCGTAATACCCTGGTGGCTCTTCTGGTACATACTCTGCTCGGTAACCATAGGTCAGATAATTAAAAAGCTCATAAAGTTGTGATATCATGAAGATAACGATATCAGGACTGCCAGGAAGCGGAACGAGTACAGTGGCCAGAATACTTGCAGAGAAACTAGGTTACAGGTTAATTTCTGCAGGAGAAATATTCAGGAAGCTGGCGATGGAAAGGGGAATGACGCTGGAGGAGTTCAGCAGGTATGCAGAGAGCAATCCGGATATAGACTTCTACATAGACAGGGTTCAGAAGGAAATGGCTGAAAAGGAAGAAAATGCAGTTATAGAGGGAAGGTTATCGGGATGGATGATAAAGAACGCTTTCAAGATCTGGATATACGCCGATGCGGATATAAGGTATGAGAGAATAGCCAAAAGGGAGGGAATAGATTTATCGAAGGCCAGGATTGAGACTAAGAGGAGGGAGGAGATAGAGAAGAGGAGATACAAGAAGTTCTACAGTATAGACATAGAGGATATAAGCATATACCATTTGGCAATAAACTCCGGATTCTTCAAGCCCGATGAAATAGTCGAAATTATATTAAAGGCTTTGGATTTCTATTCTACCTCGGACTGAAGAATATCAGGAAGAGAAGTCCTAGTATCAGTATAAACAGAAGTATTGAGAAGTTTCTCTGTTTTTTCCTTTCTTTTTCCCATGCGCTTTTGCATTCGTCGCTGCAGAAGCTCTTATCTGCTTCTATTGCCTTCCCACAAACTATACAATGCCTGTGAGGGATTATCGTTGCCATAGTCTAACTTCGTTCCGGATTATTTAAACCTTTTACATCAAAGTCGTCGACATCTGAAATAAATAATAAATATAAAAGTTTTATAATAAAGATATTGGCTGTAAAACTCCCAGATCTATGCTCCATCACTTGGCAAATCTCCTGAGTATTTCGTCTATCTGATCGAACACTTCATCTATCGTCTTAGTCCCGTCGACACTGTATAGTACTTTCTTCTTCTTGTAGTATTCGATCAAGGGTGAAGTCTGCTCCATGTAAACCTTGAACCTAGCCCTTACTGTTTCTTCCTTATCGTCATCCCTCTGATATAGCTCCCCTCCACATTTATCGCATTTGTTTGGCTCCTTTGGAGGCGCATATATCAGGTGATATACCGCCCCGCAGTTCCTGCACGTCCTCCTGTTGACTATCCTCCTTACAACCTCCTCCTCAGGCACATCTATGTATATAACGGCATCGAGCTTTTTTCCAAGCTCTTCAAGCATTTCATCCAGAGCCTCTGCCTGTTTAAGCGTTCTGGGAAAACCGTCGAGAAGGAATCCCTTTTCGCAGTCGGGTCGCTTAAGCCTCTCCTTGACTATTCCTATCACTACCTCATCGGGAACAAGCTCGCCCCTGTCCATGTACTCCTTAGCCTTTTTGCCAAGCTCGGTTCCCTTGGCAACAGCCTCTCTCAGTATGTCTCCAGTCGCGATGTGCGGTATTCCGTATTTTTCGACTATTTTTTTCGCCTGAGTACCCTTTCCGGCTCCAGGCGCGCCTATGAGGATCAGGTTCATAGTCCTATATCTTCTGAAAAAGTTTTAAAGCTTTTCATTTTAATCTATCAGGTGCTGTTCGATTTGAATCCGTCGCTGTACATAGAAATAGGTAGAATTCTGTTCAATCTGACCGACTGCGTACTCGTGAATAGAATTGAAGCCCCTGAATTGGAAGAGATAAGAGGTATGGATCTGGACGTTATAGTTTACGAGTTCAGCGTGAACAGGATAATTTCATCTCTGGAACCCATATTCACGAGGGATATATGTATATACGTTTTCAGGAGGGATAGGAGGAAGAGGATTGAGAAGAAGCTTAGGAGGATAATGCATCTGGAAAGAAATCCGAATCTCGATAACAGGTTGAAGATAAACGAGATAGAAGGTGAAATGCTGGGATATCCTGAATGCTGCATATCGAATTTTGTCGAGTTGAAGAGGAAATGCGCGATGGGAAAGTCCATGCCGCCTGAATCGAAAACAATCGTAGAATGCATAGAATCAGGTGTTTTCTCGAATATAATCGATTTTTTCCCGGATCCTTCCTTTTACGATGATATATGTTCCCTTTTCACATCAAACTTTTATCCTTGCAGCCTGAAATGTAAAAGGGCATACGGTATTGGAAGGAAGTACATGGAAATGCTCGAAGAGCCATATAAAACTGCTTACAAGTGCAAGATAGTATCCAATGTGATAAATCTCCTTGTTTCGGCATTAGAGACATACAGATCGATAAAAAAGCCAAAAACAGAATTCGGATCGATAGTATTCGATTTCTTCAACAGCCTGGATAGCAGGAGGTTTGAAAGGGTTTTAAAAATAGCCGAGACGTTTAAAGCAGATCCCGCCGGATTCGAAAACAGTTACATAAGGATGATCCTAAGAAAGAGATCCACTGATTAAATTTAAATCCGGCCGGCTAAGTTTAATTATGCTCGTATCCGTTATCGTGTGCGCGTATACAATGGAGAGGTATAGCGATCTTTGTGAGGCAATTCAGAGTTTGATGAATCAGAGTCACGATGATCTCGAGATAATAGTTGTTATAGACGAGGATAGGGAGCTGTATGATAACGTCAGGAGGGAATTCGATGTCAAGGTAATTTTCAACGAGAAGAGGGTTGGTCTGCCGGGAAGCAGAAACATCGGTCTGAGGGTTGCGGAGGGGGATGTTGTGGCTTTTTTCGACGACGATGCAATAGCCGACAGGAGATGGCTTGAGGAACTCGTAAAGATGTACGAGATTTACGATGCTATCGCGGCGGGCGGCAAGATCCTACCGTTATGGATCGGTTGTAAACCGAGATACTTACCTGAAGAGTTTTACTGGCTCGTGGGGGCTACGCACAAGGGGTTTCCGGAATGCATCGCGGAGGTCAGGAATACGTTCACGTCAAATCTAAGCTTCAGGACAGACGTTCTGAAGGAACTAGGCGGTTTCAAGAGCGAGCTCGTTGAAAGGGGAGGGATTCCCATGCAGAGCGAGGAAACCGAGCTGTGCGAGAGGATGCGGATTACGTTCGGGAGGGGAGTCATGTACAACCCCGACGCCATAGTGTATCACAAGGTTTACCCCGAAAAGCTAAGGTTAGGATATCTGCTGAGGAGGAACTTCTGGCAGGGGTATTCAAAGGCAATCATGGAAAAGATTGTTGGGAGGTTGGATGAGGAGAAGGGCTTTCTCAAGTACCTCCTGCTTAAGAGAACAGGGGAGAGGCTCATGAAAGCCCTGAAGGGTTCTGGAGAGGACCTTGTAAAGCTCATGACGATCTGGCTCTTCACGCTTACCGTGGGAATAGGATTTCTTTACGGGAAGTTCAGCGGTTTACAGCCAAAATCGGACTGAGAACTTGAAAAGGTGTCTGAATGATGAGAGTTGAAAGAAAAACGGGATTTGCTTCGAGAAACGTTATACTTCTTGGAGTAGTGAGCTTTCTTAACGATCTGAGCAGCGAGATGATACTTCCGATACTTCCAATGTTCATAAGCTCGCTGGGAGGTACGGGTTTGGCCGTGGGTATAATAGGAGGTCTTAGAGACAGCATTTCCAGCATACTGAAGGTCTTCTCCGGTTACCTATCCGACAGGACTGGTAGGAGGAAGATATTCGTATTCTCGGGATACATGACGTCATCCGTTTTTAAGCTTTTACTCGCATTTTCAAGAACATGGCAGCACATACTGCTATTTTCTAGTCTTGAGAGGGTTGGAAAGGGTTTAAGAACTGCTCCGAGGGATGCTATAATAGCCGATTCTATGCCCAGGGAAAAGGGAAAGGGTTTCGGAATACACAGATCCCTCGATACACTCGGGGCGATAATTGGATCAATTTTAACCTTTTCACTCTTCTGGATCCTAAACATGGATTTCAGATCGATCATACTTGTTTCATCCGCGTTCGCATTTCTATCCCTTTTACCCCTATATCCCGTCAAGGAGGCGAGGGTGGGTGTGAAAAGATACCTGGATTTGAAGGTGAGTTTAAAGGATCTGCCGGTAGATCTTAAGTACTTCATACTGATATCGTCCACTTTCGCCCTATCGAATTTCAGCTACATGTTCCTGATACTAAAAACCCAGGAGATTCTCACCGGCAGGTTTTCGATAGCGATTCCAATACTCCTCTACGTATTCTTTAACGTATTTTACGCATTCTTTTCAGTCCCGTTCGGTGTGCTTTCGGACAGGATTGGAAGGAAAAGGGTATTGATGCTCGGTTACACACTTTTTTCACTGATATGCATGGGTTTTGTATCTTTCAAATCGTTAACATCTTTCACATTACTCTTCGCCCTTTACGGGATATTTCACGCGATAATAGATGGTAATCAGAGGGCATACGTTTCAGATCTGTCACCTAGAGAAATAAGGGCTACTGCTCTTGGAACGTTTCACACCGCGACGGGATTATCGGCGTTACCATCCAATCTGATCGCTGGAATTTTATGGCAGATAAACACTGACCTCACATTCATCTACGGTGCAGCCGTAAGCATTTTTTCAGTCATCTTGTTTGCAAAGCTCGTAAAAACACGATGAAGAAGAACGCATCTGAAGCAAGATTGATTCGGAGGCTTCTTTCATCAAAACACTCGATGCACGTTCCGTAAAAAATCGGCTGAACATGACCTCACAGACCGTTTTTGCGCGGGTGTTTAAACATTCCCAAGCGTACTTGCAACTATCCCGCTTCGAAAGGACGACAGCTTTATAAAAGAAGTGTGGAAATATGTTAAACAGTGTATTAAAATTTTCACTGGAGGTGACTTTATGAGGCTGGATAAGGTGTTCATAGGTATAATGCTGATCTTCATAGGTTTTTCGCTTTTCATGCTGTCTACGGCAAAGATAGAAAACGTCAGATATGGAGGTGTTGTTATAATAGGTCCATTTCCGATAATATTCGGATCTTCAATAGACATGGCGATAATCGGTCTGCTTATAGCTGTTATCATGATCCTGATCTTACTGGCACTTATGAGGTGAGATCATATGTTGAAGCTTATGTTCTCTATCTCCTTCAGCTCGTTCATCAACGTTTCTATTTCCTGAATTGTTGAATTCAGATCCTCTATCGGTACAGTTGGCGACACTTCTGGTGTAACGTTGACAGCGGGCGTCGGAGTTTGTGTGGGGGTAGGTGTAGGGGATGTTACTGCAGGTGTTACCCCCGCACCCTTCTCCTCAACCCCCTTCTGAACACATCCTGTAATTCCTATTAAAATTAAAACGATTAAAAACATCATGATTTTTCTCATGATATCACCCTCAGCTCAACATATATCCTTTTCAGATCCTTAAATGCAAGCCTTATATTCTCCTTCGCATCTCCTATAAGCTTTCTGCCTTCCAGGTATAGCTCGTTTGGATTCTCAGATTCCTCCATTCCCTCGAACTTCTCCATAGCCTCTCTAAGCTTCTCCTTTGCAATCTCTATCTTTTCCCTGCAGTCCTCCATCAACTCAATTATCCTCGTGTTGTTCTCCCCTATTCTCTCCTCTATCCTGTCCAGAACATTCTCAAGTCTTTCCAGGAGGTTTTCGAGCTTCGCAACTATGAGCTGTCCCACCGTGGACTTCACGACGACCATTATCCTCGACCAGTTCTGCTTGAGGTGACTCACATTTATCCTGAGCTCATCGGGCGTCTCAGATCTGTTTATCTTCTCCTCAATTTCGTCCAGGAAATCAAGACATCTCTCTATTTTAACAGTCAGCTCGTTCTTCTTCTCCTCGTTCATGTTTGAAAGCTCCACCTGAATTAGAATTCTTTCAAGCCATCTCTTCGTGAATTCTATACCGTGAAAGACGAAAACCTTAGCCCTTCTGAAAACCTCCGGATCCTTAAGCCCCCTGTGCCTCACCTCGATGTACTTCTTTCTGGAAACGTTGTACTTCTCCCTCAAATCCCTTATCTTCTCCTTTATGAACTTCCTCTTCTCCTTTATCCTCTCGATAATCTTGCTCTTGTTTACGAATTCCTCAGATCTGTTGTATCTTATCAGACGCTTGATCCACTTCCTTTCCTTAAAATCACTCTTATTATTTTCATCATCTTTTATATTATCATATACCTTCCTTTCAGCAGAAATCTTTGAAATCTTTTCCCTCCCGATTTCATAGCACTTCTTCAGAAATCCGTTTTTCTCAATTTTTTCTTTTACAGCCTCCTTTATATCCATCAGATTTCTATCATGTCCAAGTACGTCCTTTGCCTGTACAACTGCAATCCCCAGTAGGGATACCAGCAGGACTACCAGCATCCATCTCATATCCATCACCACTATAAGATGTTAAACTTTATAAATATATTGTTTCTTTTAATTAAATTAAAATAAAATGAATCAAAAAGTTTATAAAACTTTATAAAGCTTTAAGAGGCTTTGCAAATCTTCAAATGCTGATATGAAAGACTTTACCGTAAAGATAGCGTGGAATTGAGCCTTGAGCAATCATTTTAATATAACATTTAAATAAAATAATTCAAATTTAAGCGGCTGTTCTGTTCTGAATACCATACAAATATTTTTTAACGATTTGGGACAAAGATCAGACAATGGACATTGAAAAGGTATTCGAGGACCTTGGACTGAGCCAGTACCAGGCGAGGGCTCTGGCAGCTATAATACAGTGCGGTGAGGCAAAGGCCTCCGACATAAGCAGACTTAGTGGGGTTCCAAGATCCAAGATATATTCCGTTTTGGATCAGCTCGTGAATCTCGGATTGATAGACAAGAAACCGGGCAGACCTATAAGGTACAAGTCAAAAAAACCGGATGAGATAATGGAAAGACTTGAATACAATATAGAAATGGAGTACAGGAAGAGGTTGGAGATGTTTAGGGAAGTCAGAAGTGATCTCATGGATTTACTCAATAGGATTTACAAACCGGCAGAGGTGGAATCAAAAGAGCTCGTTAGGATAGTAAGGGTCGGTGATGCATCCATAAGGGAGACAAAGCTAATGTATCTCGAGGCTAAACGCGAAATAGACATAATATCAAAAGTTTTCGAATACTATCCGAGCGTTAGAGAGGAGTTAATTAAGGCATCGGGGAGAGGTGTGAGGGTAAGGGTAATACTTCTGGGGAAGAGATTCCTGAGCGGTTACAGCGATGATGTTCAGAACAGGATCATAAGATCACTCAGAGAAGACATAGAAGGTGTTGAGATCAGACTCAGCAACGGTGTACTCCCCCTCAGGGGGGCCATAATAGATCCGAGTTACGAGTACAGAACGGGAAAGGCCATATTCGTGGTCGAAGACATCAGAACACCTCTGTATTTAAGGGATGCTGTTATAACCGAAAATCCAAGCCTAGTCGCTGGAATGAAGAAGTACTTCGATCTTATATGGAAGTACGAGTCGAGCTGTATAGACCCCGAACGAATGGATTAAAATATCTGAACTAGCTTTGGATATCGTAAAATCCGGAAATGTTGAGTTGAACTTATCTGCTCGACTTCGTATCGAAGGTCTTGCATGTTTTGATGATGAAAAATTTGAAGACTGTTCGGTGTTGCTGAGAATATGGATAAGCTTTAAAACAATTCCGTTTGAAAGATCCTATGGTCAGGATAACTGTGCTTGCAGATAATAAAGTCGTTGATTTGAGACCTCAGGGGCTTATGGCCGAATGGGGTTTTTCGGCGCTCGTGGAGGATTACGGAATACTATTCGATACTGGACAGACGGGAATTGCACTTAAAAACCTTCTCATACTGAAAAAGGAATTTCCAGAAAAGCTTGTGCTGAGCCATGGTCATTACGACCATACGGGAGGTCTCATGGAATTTTTAAGCGTCAGGAAGTTGAAGATATTTCTACATCCGGATGCATTTCTCCCCAGGTACTACAGGGGAGAATACATAGGCATACCTTTTCCGAAGGAAAAGATAGAGAACTTCGCAGAAGTAATCGAACACAGAGAACCTATTAAGGTTGATAAGAACGTATGGGCTCTGGGAGAGATCCCGAGAAAGTACGAAACAGCTCTTCTTTCAGATTCGTATCTGATAAAGGAAGGAAAGAAGATGGATGATGAAATACTCGACGATCAGAGTCTTGCTATAAAGACTGAAAGAGGTGTAGTTCTACTACTGGGATGCTGTCACTCTGGTTTGAGAAACACAGTGGTATGGGCAGAGGAGGTTACGGGAGACGAGGTTAAGTTCGTTATAGGCGGAACACATCTAATAGCGTTAAAAGGTGAAAGGCTGATGGAAGTCATAAAATGGCTCGACAGGAAAATAGAGCTGATAGCACCCTGCCACTGTACAGGGATAAGGAACGAGTTGATACTCATGGAGCACTTCAAGGAAAGGTTTAAGATGGTGGGGAGCGGAAGCACAGTTGAGATATGAGGTCGAAGCAGGAGATAAGGGAAATCGTGTGGAAGAGGATAGAGAAGTTCTCAAGGTTCCCACCGCCGTATGGCAGGATACCGAACTTCATCGGTGCTGAGAGGGCTTGCGAGAGGTTGAGGGAGCTCGAGGAATATAAAAGGGCAAAAGCTGTCTTTTCAGCACCCGATTCACCTTTAAGGAGGGCTAGAGAAATAGTTCTTGAAGACAGTAAGACCCTTCTTGCAGTTAAGCCTAAGATGAAAGGTTTTCTGGTAATAGAAAGGGGAAGGGCGGGAACGATAAAGGAAATGATGAGATGGGGAAGGGATGTCGGTCTCGATGATCTCAACATAAGGGTTGACATCTTCCTACAGGGATGCGTGGCGGTCGACAGGAAGGGGAACAGGATAGGAAAGGGTAGCGGATTCGGCGACAAAGAATTCCTTATTCTGAAGGAAAAAGGAATACTTTCGGACGACTGTCTGTACGTAGTCATAGCCCATCCCGTTCAGATATTCGATGATTTTGACCATCTCATGGGGGAACACGATGTTAGAGTTGACGTAATACTCACGCCCGATGACGTAATCTGGATCGAGGGAAATACCTGAAATATTTTCAGCTCTTTCCTCAATCGGATACGGACCTGATGTGCTCAGAAACTATCATTTGTTTAAAGTCTTCACGAGCTTGACTATGGGCATTGGAACTTCAACAATCTAGGCAAAATCTGAAGATAATCGAAAGTGTTTTAAATGTGCTTGTCAAGTCTTACGAATACAGAGAGGTAAAACTCTTTGCTCCCCTTTAAGGAGAAGTGAAGTGTTTTGCCCTTCTCAAACGGAGGAATCGTGAATGATGAGAGTGCTTGTGGCCATGTTTGTTTTTTTCCTGCTGCTTTGTAGCGCAAAGGCTGAAGTTGCCGACAGCTATGGACAAGTGGGACTTTACACATCAATTTCGATGGATTCTGAGGGACATAGGGGATCATGCCAAAATAGCTTATTACATGCTGGGTAAAATAGACGAGCTGTAGTTTACATCTATTCCTCCTTTCCGTAAGGAATGAGAAATCAGGAGAATCCGCACGACATGTAATGTACCGAATACTCAAAAAGCATGCGAATTCTCACGGTTTAACAATTAGATCAACATTCGGAATCCTTAACGAGAAGGTAAAACCTCTCCCTTCTATCTTCAGAATCCATTACTTTCAAAACCCTCAGACATCCGAAATCGAGATCTTCTGAGTAAAATCCTGTCTTCATTACAAACAGTACCCTTCCACCGATCTTTAAAACCGGGAGAAATCTGAAAGTCGCCTTCAGGGATATCCTGGGATCCAGGGTTAGATCGCTGAGTATAAGGTCGACATTTTCCAGCTTAGATAAATCGAACTTGAAAACGTCCTCGAAGAAAACCCTCACGTTCCCCATTCTCTCCTCTATCCCCTTCAGATCGCTTTCGAATTCCCTGCTTATCTCTATACCGTAGACGAATTTCGCCCTCTCGCTCGCGTAAAGCAGAAAGCCTCCTGCCGAGCTTCCAAGGTCTAGAACGATGTCATCTTTCCTTATTATCCCCCATCTCTCATCCATCTCCTTGAGCTTCCAGTAACCCCTGGGCCTTTCATCCGTTAAGACCTCTATTTTCGAGTCTGGATTTACATCCGCGGAGGGTTTCCTGACTATGCAACCATCTACCCTGACGAACCCCCTCTTTATAGCTTCCTTCGCCTTCTGTCTCGTTGAGAAATAACCCCTTATAACCAGCAACCTGTCGAGCCTCATATCACAAACGATCGGGCGGTAATTTCAATTACCTTTTCTCACGTCCTCATCTCAAAACCTTCATTCCTTACACCTTCTCAGCTCCTCGTACTTCCTCCTGACATCTTCTGCAAGGCTCTCTTCCAGTTCTCCCTTGAAGTAATCGAGCTTTATGGCTATGGCTATCTTGTTAGCCATGTACCTTGCCATCTTACCCCTCTTCTTCTTGGGCAGTGTCCTTATGAAGGGATGAAGGAATATTATCCCGTGTTTTGGAGTCTTTGCCTTCTTCCCTCTCTTCATCCTTGCAAGAGCCTTGTAAAGGCTTTTTTCGGCTCCTAGTATCTGTATCTTGCTCGCCGGAAGGAAGGCGAGTTTTTCCATGCTTCCAGCCTTTTCGAGCAGTCTGGCTGTTATTATCGGCCCCAGCATCTCCGTTGTGTTCGGCGCTATCTTAGTAACGACTCCCTCCATCTCCCTCTCTATAATCCTTCTGAGGGACTTAAGGGAGTTTATCCTATCCCTGAACTCGTCAGTGACTTCGCTAACCTTGACATCCTCCACATCTCTAAGCTTTTCCTCAAGGACGTTTATTGTCTCGTCCAGCTTATCCAAAGCCTTGAGGAGCATTATTGCATACCTGTCCTCCCTCCTAAGCTCCCTCTCTATCTCATCGCTCACGACCTTCAGCGCTACCCTTCTCAGAGTTGCGTAGTACTCGTTTAACGAGCCAAAAACTTCTTTTCCTATCTCTGATAACGAAAAAGGTAAAGGTTCGGGATTTTCTGAGTTCAAGAATGATTTTGTCAGGTCATCGGATCTCTCAACTACGAGCTCATCCTTTTTTTCGACCCTTCCGAACCAAACATTCCACTTCACATATGGGATATGTCGTTCAGCTATTTAACTAATGCCTCTAACGTTCCGTCCCCCTTCATATTAAAACTTTTTATATAATAGAAAAATCTTTTTTGTTAAATCTTTGACCAGGACTCAACACGCAATGACTCATCTTTTATATGTTTTACTTTCGATATATACTATATCTTGCATACAACCTTTCTTCCTATCTCATCTATACCGTAAACTTCTCCTCCAGCCTTTAACGGGATCACCACCTCATTGGATGCCTCATCAAGACTCTTAATTCTTCTAACGTCAACTATTTCAAAATCAACTATTTTTACGGCGAGAAATTCTATGTCGCCTATTTCCTCGCAGTCCTTGTTTCTGAGTATAGCGGGCATGAGGTTGTAACAGTTTTCAAGTTTTACCCCGAGTTCCTCACCGTAGTATATCTCCTGAAGTATTCTGTTAAAGAATAGCCAGTCCTCCTCGATTAGTCTCTGCTTTGGATAGTTGCTCAACCTCATGACTATCTCCTCAACGTTTTCTCTCCTGTGAATCCACGAGCAACCCTTGCAGCTCCATTGAAATTCCCCATCGGGAGAAATTATGAGCTCTCCTCCGAGATCGTATATGAGGCAGGGGTAAAATGGACAGTAGCAGAAGGTACAATCCTGACCGTGAAAATGACACGGATAGTACTTGCATTCGTAATTCGATCCGTAAATACCATCCAGGGCTTTGAAGAGATCTATCAGGGTTCTCTCCCTGACCTCGTTCATCTCTCAGTTATAGATCGGATAAACTTTTAATCCTTTTGCTTTCAGGTTAAAAATACAATGTGCACGTGAATCTGATCTATCGGTTTATAAAGATGATTTCGCGAGCACCGACGGATATGCTGATACCATTACAATTGCACGGTAAAGAGATATGATGTTATGGCTATGAGTAGATCCGTCAAAGATGAAGCTATCGCTATCCTCGTCAGCTGTCTCTTCTTAAGCCTGTTTATCCTCTTCCTTTTCTCGGCGCTGATCCCGGCAGCTCTTCCCTCCTTAAATCCCTTCCATACAATATTTTTAAAATTTATATATTTAAGCTTTTTCAAATGGTTTAAGTACACCTGTCGAAAATGGATTTGATGAAGGCGAAGGAATTGATACACAACGTATTCCTGATAGAAAGGGACGGGATGAAGATACTCGCAACCAGAAGCAGATACGGAAGCCATTATGGGGAAAGGAAGTTTGGAGAATTCAGGGAGTGGATTCCGACGAGAAGCAAGCTCTCAGCCATGTTTTTAAAGGGATACCTAATAGACATAAAGCCTGACTGGAAGGTACTTTACCTCGGGGCGGCAAGCGGGACGACTGTAAGTCATCTGGCGGATATAGTCGATAAAGGAATAATATACGCGGTCGAGTACTCTGCAAAACCTTTCGCAAAATTCCTGGAGCTTGCGGAGGAAAGGAGGAACATAATACCTCTTCTCCAAGACGCCTCTACTCCCTGGAAGTACAGCGGAATAGTAGAAAAGGTCGATTTTATATATCAGGATATTGCCCAGAAGAATCAGATAGAGATATTTGAAGAGAACGCGAGATTCTTTCTTAAAGAGAGAGGAGAGGGTCTTATAATGGTTAAGGCTAGAAGCATAGATTCGACAGCCGAGCCCGAGGATGTCTTCAGAAACGTTGTTAAAAGGCTTAAGAAGAGGTTTGACATTCTGTCATACGACACCCTCGAACCGTATCACAGAGATCACATATATGTGCATGTCAGGAACAGATAACGAGTTTTAAAGAAGAGGATAAAAACGATGGGAAATGTCATCCTTAAAAATTTTGTTTTAATGCGTTCGATTTCTAATACATAGCCGTCTATCGGAACTCCATCCTCTCAGGAATTTAAATATACAGTAAACTGTCGCCGATGCTATTAGCCCTGGAACAACCGGATATACCCAGTATTTTCTGTAGAAAAAGAAGTACCAGACTCCGCAGGCTAAAACAGCAGATATCATGGATGAAGATATCTGAACGCTCGACGAATCTTTTGAGTAAAGGGCGGCCAGCAGAGGTATTAGGAATGCGGATGTTATGACGGAAAAGCTTAGACCAACAATTTAGACTATCAGTCCTGGCGGTTTTAACGCGATTATTAGCGGTATGATCGCAAATGCGAACACAGATATCCTGGTTATCATCAGAGCATATCTCTCACTTATTTCTGTCATGTTCTGTATAAAATCCCTGACAAATGATGTAGGCTTGCTTTTTCATAAGTTCTGTTGGGTCATCAACCAGAAATATGTGACATTTTCTTGCAATAGCCTCATTACCAATTTCGGGATTTCCATGTCCTAACAACTTAATCTCTATTCTGTATAATGGCTTTCTATTCCAATATACTACGACATCGGTTTCTCTTCCTTCATTTACAGTTTCAAGTTTATAATAAAAATTAGGATTCACTAATGGACTTTCTGGTATTCCTAACGTATTAAGTTAAGGATTCTTTTAAGAACTTCCGATCCTACTCTTTTTCCGACTTCACTCCATATTCCTCCTCTTATTTCTCCGAAAGCTGAGCTTATTGTCAACAAGAGACGATAAACATCTTGAGAGTTTAATTCAACTGATTTATCACGAATCTTAATTTTTAAAGCTAATGTTGGTATATCTTCCTCTAATTCAGATAGTATGTCTTTTATTACATCGTATGCCAATGAGCATTCTTCGATATATACGTTTCTGCTTGTGCTTTTTCTTATATTCTGAATAGTCTTCTCAGCCAAAGCACCAAAACGAATGACATCTTTTTTACCGATTTTTCTATTTTCTATAAGTTCTCTCTTCCACCAATCTTTAACATCCTTTTTATGCATAGCTACCATCTCTATTATTCTGCTAAATTCTAATAAAGCCCTCCTAAAGAGCTCTCTAAGAACTATCCTACGAAATTTCTCATCACGTAGAATTGCTTCTACTACCTTCATCAATAAAACCAGATTCCATAAGATTAGTAAAGAATATACATGACATATATGTTACTATCTGTGTCTAAATGGATGTACCGCTTTTTGCCAAAAATTGTCCTCAAAAAACTTTTATAAAATGTCGTTAATGACAAAATTGGTTGCCAAAACCCGAACTTTCGGAACTACTGTTTAGGGCGGGGAGGCGGGTCAGAGTTTGTGCAAGAAGGAAATCTACCGATCAGATTTTATTATGTACTTAAGGGTCCTAGCACGTGGTTGTTCGTGCTTTATATTTAATTAAACTACGAGCACGGGCTTCTCCCTTAGTGCTTCATGAATCAGCACTTCGCAGAGAGCTAAATCGACAGGGACCACATGTGGATGAAAAATCTCCCGTGCCTGATAGCAAACAGCTGTCATCAGCACGGAAGGTATATCAAGTTGATGTTGTGTAATTTAAAAGTTTTCGTTTCTATAGTTTCTTACTTGTAATTCTCATCTTTGTGAATAGTCTGTTACATTTAAGAGTTCAGATAGGTTTTCATTAATTAACTCAAATAAATTCAGATGAACCGAAAGTTTAATTAAATCTAATTAAATGTAATTAAGAGGTGATCCATATGGGTGAGGAGAGGAAATACACGACGGTATCGATACCAGTTCAGCTGTATGAGAAGATAAAAAAGAGAATAGAGGGGACGGGGTTTACATCTGTTTCAGATTACGTAACATACGTACTGAGAGAGGTTCTCGCAAGCCTGGAGGAGGAGGAAAAGGAGGAGGTTTTTACAAAGGAAGAGGAGGAGAAGGTTAAGGAGAGGTTGAGAGCACTGGGATATCTGGATTAACGATCGATGATGAAGGTTTTCGTAATCGGTCTGGATTCTGCTCCTCCCGAGCTACTATTTAACGAATTCATAGACGATCTACCGAACATCAGAAGGATAATCGAGAGATCTATATATGGACCAATGAGAAGCTGCGTTCCGGCTATAACAATCCCAGCATGGATCTGCATGGCCACGGGAAAGACTCCGGGAGAACTGGGACTTTACGGTTTCAGGCATAGAAAGGGTCACAGCTACGATGAGATTTGGATTGTTCACAGCCTTAAGGTTAGGGAGAAGGCTGTATGGGATTACATAGCCCAGAAAGGTTACAGATCCGTTTTAATCGGTATCCCTCCTTCTTATCCACCAAAAAAGGTTAATGGATGGTTAATAAGCTGCTTCATAACCCCAGACTCGTCCGTGAACTACACGTATCCTACGGACCTGAAAAAGGAGGTAGAGAGGCTTGTTGGCGATTACATCTTCGACGTAGTTTTCAGAAAGGAGGATAGGGATTCCGTCAAGGAGAAGATATGGGAGATGACCGAAAAGAGGTTCGAGGTCATAAGATACCTCATACAGGAAAAGGACTGGGATTACTTCCATTTCGTTGAAATAGGTCTGGACAGGGTACATCACGCCTTCTGGAAGTACTTCGACGAGAAACACCACCTTCACGAACCGAACAGCAAGTATAAAAACGTAATACCCGATTACTACAAACTACTGGACAGGGAAATAGGAAAAACTATGAAGCTTATAGACGACGATGAAACAGCTGTAGTAATAGTCTCTGATCATGGGATAAAGAGGATGAAGGGTTGTTTTGCCGTAAATCAGTGGCTAATCGAGGAGGGTTTGTTGAGGATAAGAGATTGTGATCTGCCCAAGGGCAAAATCTTTAAACTTGAGGAGTTAGGAGTTAACTGGGACAGAACTGTTGCATGGGCATGGGGCGGATACTACTCAAGGGTTTTCCTAAACGTTAGGGGTAGGGAGCCTAGAGGTGTTGTGAGGTTATCAGAGTATGAGAGTGTAAGGGATGAGATAGCCGAAATGATAAAGTCCATAAGAGGTCCGAACGGTGAGAGATGGGATACAAGGGTATTCTACCCAGAGGACATATACCCGATTGCAAGGGGTGATAAACCGGATTTGATGGTTTACTTTGACGATCTTTACTGGAGAGCAGCAGGAACACTCGGTCATGAATCGAATTATCTACCGGAAAACGACACTGGACCCGATGATGCTGTTCATTCAGAATACGGTGTTTTCGCATTGAAAATGCCCGGAATTGACAAAAGAAAGATTATAACCAATATGACAATTTACGATTTTGCACCGACTGTCCTATCCCTTTTTAACATGCGCGAAGTTGCGAAATCCCTGAGAGGTGTGAGCGTTATATGAGCTTCGTGATATGGATAACGGGTCCGAGCGGAGTTGGAAAAACAACCCTTGCTCGTGCCCTGGCAAGTGAAATACAGAAAATGGGATACCCCGTTGAGGTTCTGGATGGCGATGGGATAAGATCCAGGTTATATCCGGATCTAGGTTTCAGCAAGAAGGAAAGAGAAATGCATAACAGGGTTGTAATAGAAATGGCAAAGCTTCTAGCAAAAAACGGAATAATAACCATTGTCTCTATAATTTCACCTTACAGATCCACAAGGGATTATGCAAGAAAGGAAATAGGAAAATTTGTTGAAGTTTACCTGAAATGCCCACTGGGCATCAGGATTAAAAGAGATAGGAAGGGTTTATACGAGAGAGCCTTGAGAGGGGAGATAAGAGATTTGACAGGATTTGACGGCGAGTATGAGGAACCAGATAATCCGGATTTGATCATAGAAACAGATAAGATGAGAGTTGATGAGGAGGTCAGACTTGTTTTGAAGAGACTAAGAGAACTGGGGTATATCTAGAAAATTGATTAAGCCTTCCATAAGAAATCCAGATTCTAAACCTTCCTAACAGCATCGAACTTCCTTTCATCTATAAAAGGTCTAACAAGGCATATCGAACGTATATAATCTTTTATTTATTATATATTTGTATAATAAATAAATAAAACTTTTCAATATAAGTAAAAAAATCTATTTTGTTTATATTTTTGTTATTAAGGTTTTTAACACAAAATATATCGCTGAGCTTAGAGTTATATATGACCATGCCCTTTAATTGTTAATGCTAATAGCTGTAGAGGGGATAGATGGTTCGGGAAAGACTACGATTGTTAAGTTCATAGAAGGGGAATTGAAAAAGAGGGGATACGATGTGGTAACGCTTAAGGAACCTACAAATAGTGAATGGGGTAGAAGAGTCAAGAAAATCATTAGAGATAGATCTGTTAAACCAGAAGAAGAGTTAAAACTGTTTTTAAAGGACAGGGAATTCGACGTGAAAAACAACATAATACCAGCCCTTAAATCCGGTAAAATAGTCATAATGGACAGATATTACTACTCAACAATGGCTTATCAAGGGGCTTTGGGATTGGATGTGGAAAAGATAAAGGAGATGAACGAGAAAATAGCTCCAAAACCAGATTTAGTAATTGTTCTGGATATAAAACCCGAAACAGCATTGGAAAGGATTAAGAAAAGAGGAGACAAGCCTAACAGATTTGAAGACCTAGAATATTTAAAAAAGGTTAGAAAAATATTTTTATCCATTAAAGATAATATAGTAGTTGTAAACGCTGAAAGGGATTTAGAAGATGTTAAAAGAGATGTAATTCGAATAATATTTGATCATTTAAAAATTTAACATGTAAAAACATCTTAATCATTGAAAGAACGAAAATTCGATCACTTGCGATTAAATGAGATTGTACTTCCATAACTTAAAATACTTCTCATGTAAACATTCGCGACGTAGAGTTTTTATAAAGTTTGAGGCTCTTATCTGTGATGTTCGAAAAGGTTCTGATTGCAAACAGAGGAGAAATCGCTATTAGGATTATGAGAGCATGTAGGGAACTTGGGATTAAAACAGTTGCAATTTACAGCTCTGCAGACAGGAAGTCTCTTCATAGGCTTTACGCGGATGAAAGCTATTACGTCGGCGAGGCTGAAGCTAAAAAGAGTTATCTTAATATTGAAAGGATAATCAAGATTGCAAAAAAGGCCGATGTGGATGCAATTCACCCGGGTTACGGATTTCTCGCTGAAAACGCTGAATTTGCGAAGAGATGTGAGGAAGAGGGGATTGAATTCATAGGGCCCAAATCGGATGTCATAAGGAAGATGGGGTCAAAGGTTGAGGCAAGGAGGTTGATGAGAGAAGCTGGATTGCCCGTAGTTCCTGGAAGTCCTGCCCTGAAAAGCTTGGACGATGCAATTAAATGGGCTGAAAGGATAGGATATCCAATTGCTATTAAGGCTTCTGGCGGTGGAGGTGGAATTGGGATTACAATCGTGAACAGCGAAGATGAGATCGAAGACGCTTTTGTAAAATCTAGGAAGCTCGGAGAGAAGTACTTTAAGGATTCAACTGTATACATTGAAAAGTACCTACCAAGACCGAGGCATATAGAATTTCAGGTTTTAGCAGATAAGCATGGAAACGTTATTCATTTGGGAGAGAGGGAATGCAGCATTCAGAGAAGGCATCAGAAGCTGATCGAGGAAGCACCTTCACCTGCCGTAAATGAGGAGATAAGGGAAAAAATTGGCAAATTTGTCGTTAGGGGGGCAAAGTACATAGGATATACGAATGCAGGGACAATGGAGTTTCTGTACTACGACGAACAGTTCTATTTCCTTGAGATGAACACGCGTTTACAGGTTGAGCACACAATTACAGAAATGGTTACGGGAATTGACATAGTGAAGTATCAGATAAGAATTGCATGCGATGAGGAAATACATCACGATCAGGAGGACATAACTCTAAGGGGGCATGCAATTGAATGCAGGATATACGCAGAGGATCCAATAGATTTCATGCCGAGAAGCGGTAAGATTGTTCACTATAGAAGCCCGGGAGGTATAGGTATAAGGATAGACAGCGGAGTTCACATGGGATACAGGATTCCAAAGGAGTACGATCCGATGATATCGAAGCTCTGTGCATGGGGTGAAAACAGGATGGAGGCTATTTACAGGATGAGGAGGGCTCTTTACGAGTACGTTATAGTCGGTGTTGAAACGAACATACCTTTCCACATGGCCGTAATGCACAACCCCGCCTTCGTTAAGGGAGATATACACACGAGGTTTGTGGAGGAGCAGAACATAAGAGAGGAGGTCAAGAAGTTCATAGTCAAGCACCATCCGATTCTAAAAAGGCTTGACGAGATATTCAGGGAAGATATAAGGGAAGAGGACGTAGCAGTTGCTTCCGCTCTCATAGAGCACAGCAGACTTGAAGAACCCAAAATAAGCGCCTGGAAGCTTTACGGAAAGCTTGAGAACATGAGCTAGAAATCCGTCATTATCCTGAACTGATCTGTATCTGGCTTCATAAATCTAAGGAACTTCCTCACAGCCCCTTCGACATCTCTGGCCCTCGTTATAGCCCTTCCTACTATCAGTATGTCTGCACCAGCAGAAACCACTTCAGGTATGTTCTCTTCCCTTATACCTCCTGCAACAGCAACCATTATATTAAATCTCTCCTTAACCCTCCCTGCCAGATACCACGGTGGCTTTGTATCCTCCTCATCTATAGCCCTGTGAAGCTCAACGACGTTTGGCATTACACCCGCTTCAGCTATCTTCTCAAGCCTCTTTATCGGATCCTCAACACCGAGCATGTCGACTATTGCATATATACCGGTCTTGTCTGCCTCCTTTATACCCTCCACTATAGTCCTTATGGGCGCAAGCCCTGATATGACGACACCGTTTGCAGTTGCATCAGCTGCCATTCTCGCCTCTAGCTTTCCTATATCAAGTGTTTTGAAGTCGACTATGTAGAAGGAATCTGGCTTTATCTCCCTAAGCTTTAGAACAACCTCTGCTCCGTATCTCTTTGCTAAAGGAGTTCCTATCTCGTATATTATATGATCGCTATCTGGGATCTGCTTTATAACGCTTATAACCTCCTCAAGGCTCGTCAGATCGAATGCAATCTGGAGATATGGAGGATCCCAGAGCTTTGTAAGTTTTCTACCGACAAGTGGATGAAAGCTCCTGTCCTTCTCGTAAAGAACTGTTTCTACATCAGGAAATCCCCTCATAGCCCTCTTTATAGCCAGCTTTGTTGCACCGTAGTTATAGTAGTATATCTTATTTTTATCCTTTGCCTTTGGATGTATGAAAACGCTCACTATGACTACTAGGTTCTCAGCCTCCTCCCTTGGAATTATCCCTTCCTCGACGGCATCGGCTATAGCCTTCGCAACAGCTGCCTGGGCAGGTCCAAACACAAGTTCTGCCTGCTTCATATCCTTTATAGTCACCTTGGGAACTATTACGGCAGGTGGTTTTGTTATAAGATTTGGTCTCAGAACTGCAAGAAGTGGTGTGTGACCTGCTGAGAGCTGCGAAAGGGCGTTTGCAAAGGCGTATCCTATAGGTCCATCTCTTGTCCCTATCATGAGATCTATGTGAGCGACTTCATATCCCCTTCCTATCAGTGCCTCGCCTATGAGGAATTTCATAGAGAAAACACCTTTTTTAAATTTTTAATATTTGCTCCATATCCTGTAAAACAATCTCTTACAATCTTCGTAATCGAGCTTTCTAACTGTCTTTGCAACTTTGTTTTCCCTGACGAGATGAGGATAAGGATCCTTTTCGCTCGGAAGGAGTTCCTTTTTTGGTATGAGCGATATGTAGATTATGCCCCTGGCAGAGAGTAGTCTTGCCTCTTCATGACTAACTTCTTCTCCAAGCATGTACTTAATCGTCAGTTCGTTTCCAGGATTAAGGTAGAGTTCTATTCCCAGCTTTTTTGAAATCATCTCCGGAAGGTTAACGGTGGAAACTCTGAAACCCAGTTCTTCGAGGTATTTCGGCAGGAGGACATGTATCTGACCAGCCTCAACCAGAGCCCTATCACCGATAACCCTTGATATCTCTTCCGCCCTCATTCTGTCCCTTATCCTAAATCTCTCGGCATCTGCCTTTGAATACCTCACAGTAGCCTCGACAAGCGCATCGAAGTCCTTTCTTAGAAATGCCTCCTGATAATCTATCCACGCCTCGTTTACCTTTCTCTCTATCTCCCTCACCTTCAGAGACCTCTCGTCTTCCGGTAACTCCTCCTTCCTCTCTATCGACCTGTGAATCCTTTCGAGTATTTCCAGATACGGTTCTATCTGGTATATCCTCTTTCCGAGTCCGTGAAGATATCTGAGCATCTCACATTGATACTTGGAGTAGACGGGAAAAGACGTGTTTAGCTTTTCCACATAACTGTCCACGGTTATCTTACCTTCCAGCATGTCCTTGAACATGTCATCTCTCGGCTCCTCTATAACTATCTCATCAAATCTCATCGCATAATCCTTGAAGTGCTCAAGCATCTCAACTCTATGCGACGTGAACAAAACGCACACTTCCATTTAAATAGTTAGATCACTGAATATAAAAACTTCATCAAATCCCTTTCTGTTATTATACCCTCAAGCCTTCCATCCTCAACTATCAGGGCAGAACCAACACCTGTTTCAACCATCCTCCTTACTATATCCGATATCCTATCCCTGCTCCTGAATATTATGGGATCCCTGTGCCCGACAACGTTCGGATTCATTATTATCTCGTATATCCTCTTGCTTAGGGCATCCTTTACGTTTCCGGTCTCTATCATCCTGAAGGCTTCACCCCTTCCGAAATACCTCAATATGTCCATTGAAACTATTACTCCCATCAGAATTCCGTCCCTGACAACTGGAAGCCTCCTTATCCTCCTGGATATCATCTTCTTCATAGCATCCTCTATTGTAGAGTTTGGATCTATCGTTATGACCCTAGATGTCATGTAATCGCTGGCAAATCCGTCCGGTACCCTGTGCTTGGAGAGGAATCTGACTATATCCCTTTCAGTTATTATTCCAAATATCCTGTCCTCGTCGTCGAGGATCGGGCAACCTCCAACACCTCTTTTAAACATTACCTCGACGGCATCCTGCCATGAATCCGTGTACCTTACATAGGCTACATCTCTCGTCATTATCTCTTCAACGTATTCGTTCACGGCTCTGGCAAGATTTCCTCCGAACCTGTTCGTAACTATCTTATGCTTTTCACCTCCGCCGAAGAAATCCAGTATATCTGTTGCCGTAACTATACCCATGAGCTTCTTTGTCCCGGCATCGGCAATTGGCATTCTCCTGAATCCGAATTTCAGCATTGTTTTAAGAGCGTTCATTACGGTTGATCTTGGCGGAATAGTCTTTACGTCCACTGTCGCAAGCTTTACAACGCTTCCAACTTTCATTTCAACACCTCATAGCAGTCCTCGCATATCTTAAGACCGTGGAAGTCCAGAAGCTTATCGGTAACCCTTCCGCACTTCTCGCATTTTCCCGAAAGCTCTTCCTCAAACGGATTTATGTTATCTCTTAGAAGCTCTGCAAACTCCCCGAGATCTATAGCAACGCTTAGTATGTCGTTATCGGTGACAATTCCTATGAGATTTCCGTTCTCATTTACTACAGGTAACCTTCTTATCCCCCTCTTCCTCATTATATCCGCTGCCTCTCTTAAACTTGTGTTAGGATTGACCGTTATAAGAGGTGTGCTCATTATATCCTTCAATCTCACCTTTGAAGGAATCCTGTTCCTTGATACTACCTTAAGGAGTATGTCCCTCTCGGTAACAATTCCTATTGGTCTGCCGTTTTCAACAACCACTATGCTTCCAACTCCGAATTCAATCATCCTTTTTGAAGCCGTAAGAAGAGTTTCTTCCTTTTCTCCCGTGCATACGTACCTAGTCATTATCTCCTTCACTGGAATATCGGATTGCATAGCCATCGATCTGATCTCTACAAGTGGTTTTAAAGCTTTTTGTAATTAGATATAAGGTAAAAATATATTTGAAAAAGAAACATCTATACTCTATCCCCTATCCAGTATATAATGTCTGTACCACTTAGGCCTGAACTTCTTCAAAAACAGCTCAAAAGCCCTTTCAGCTTTTTTAAAATCTCCGCATGTGAAAACATCGAGGTTTACGAGCTCGTATTCCGGCCATGTGTGTATGGATATATGGCTCTCGGCTATCAAAACTATTCCCGTAACTCCGTGAGGATTGAACTGCTTATATATACTTCCGACCTTTGTCAGCTCCGCCTCCTTCACGACCTCCTCCATGATCCTCTCCACTTCCTCCCTCTTTGAAATCAAATCCTTTGAAACTCCATACAATTCTGCAATTATGTGCCTTCCCACGATCATCCTCATCACCCCCCATACATCCCACCCCTTTCCCGATTTTACTTGAATTAACTCAGCCTTATTCCTCTTATTCCGAACCTCAGACGCTAAATTAATTTTTACATTATTAGGCTAAGATGTAGCTAATAAGTATTGATTTTTAAAGTTTTCGTCAAAATCAAACAATAGATCTGCTTTTAATTTTTAAAATTTTGCAAATCTAAAGTCCAAAAATGTTTAAAACAAGAAACCATTTAACTCTTTTAGACTTTTTGATATATCACAAGCCTTTTTTAATTTGCTTGAGAAAATCCAATTATCTTGATCATATATAGAAGAATTGAACTAAAAAAAGATTTGGGGATTGGAAAAGATTTAAAGAATTTACCAGCTCCATTCTACCATTTGTCATGATATATAATTTAAGATCTAGATAGCTTGGAATCAGAAAAATTATTTTCAAACAGTCCGAATTCGGGATATATGATACTGAGGGGGAGGGTGTGGAAGTTCGGGGACAACGTGTCGACAGATCACATAACGCCGGGGAGGTACTTCCATCTGAGGAGCAATATAGAAGAGCTAGCGAAGCACATAATGGAGGACGCGGACCCGAATTTCATGAACAAGTTCAGACCGGGAGATTTAATAGCGGCGGGAAGGAATTTCGGATGCGGAAGCAGTAGAGAGCATGCACCTCTTGCACTGAAGGTTGCAGGTGTATCAGCAGTTCTTGCAAAATCCTTTGCGAGGATATTCTTCAGAAACGCCATAAACGTTGGTCTTCCCGTGCTGATCGTTGACACCGATGGAATAAATGAGGGAGATTACCTTGAGGTCGATCTTTTAAGAGGAATTGTAAGGGATGTCACGAAGAATTTGGAGCTCAGGGCAAAACCTCTGCCAGATTTCACACTCAAGATACTGGAATGCGGAGGGCTTGTTGAGTACATAAAGAAATACGGGGATTTCATACACTAGTTATCTCAACACATCCGTTCTCTGCTACTTTCTTAGCAAAGAACTTCTCACACAAGCTCAAAGCTTTTAGAGGGAATTGAACCTCGCATCTTAGCTCCGCTTCTTCGGGCTTACAGAGCGTCGCTAAGAATGCCTTGCATTTCAATGAGGAGATGAATTAGGGGAGTTTTGTGGTTAGTTTTATATGATTTATCGAAGTCTAGTGGGAAGGGAAGTCAGCCAAGCAAGGGGAAATGTGGCCCACTCCCTAATGAAGGTGGGTTTAACAGAGTGCACCCCGTGCATATCCTATGAGGATATGCATAAACCTCCCCGCTAGAATCCTCGCCTTAAACAGTAGATGACAAAGTTGGCAATCAAGTTTA
>Ga0190367_1000229_pt1 | contig 43084 bp, 46 predicted proteins | sample 4872181011_MG_FD_171838 | JGI IMG/M metagenome (GOLD analysis project Ga0190367, IMG submission 171838) | Hydrothermal vent microbial mat bacterial communities from Southern Trench, Guaymas Basin, Mexico - 4872-18-10-11_MG | ecosystem: Environmental > Aquatic > Marine > Hydrothermal vents >... | reverse complement strand
GAACGCATCCCAACTACTTCAGCTCGTAACTACAGCTAAGGATTTAAGGGTTGAAATAGAGGATACCGGGCCTATTAAAGTCGAAACCGTAAATCCACAATTGATCGGCGATTTACCAGCTGGAAAAATTGCCAACGCAACGTTTAGAGTTAAAGTTGATAAAGATGCAGAGCTCGGAGAATACAGAATTCCAGTGAAATTAAGATATACCAAAGTTACGTTCTCTGGTGTATCTGTTACGTATCGTGAGGATGAGTGCGATGTTGAATATTTAAAAGTTGAAGTAGTAAGGAAAGACTACGATTTCAGTGTTGTATCCGTGGAATCATCGCTAAAAACTGGTTCGGAGGGGAAAGTGGACGTTGTGATTAAGAATACCGGAAGCAACAAAATCTACGATGCTGTCCTTATCTTAAACGCAACGCCGCCACTGATACCGAACACGAAAGCCATGTCAGCTTATTTGGGCGACATCGATGTTGATAGAGAGGCTAAGGCATCGTTCAAGGTTTACGTCATGGACGAAGCTTTAAATCAGACGTATCCAGCTAAACTCATTCTGAAATTCAAAACTTCCGCTGGAACGCCAATGGTTCTCTCACAACCAATCGGATTAAAAGTTGTTAACGACGATTCCTTTATCGTTACGGGAGTTGATAGTTTAATCACGTCGCCAAAAACTATTCCAAGACTTCAACCCCAAATCCAGCAACAAAGCGTTCAACCTATTATCACAATACCCTCAAGAGGATTCGTTTTGGTGAGCATTAAAAACGTTGGCGAAGACGTGAGCGATGCCGTAGCAGTCTTGTCCTTTAACAATCCGCTGATTCAGGTTGAAAACACCCCATACATAGGTTACTTCAAGAGGGGAGAGAGTAAGAGCGTTCTGTTTTACGTTAAATCGAAAGCTCCAGCGGGAAAGTATAGAGCGTGCTTGACGCTGAAGTATAGAAACGAGCTGGGGGATGAAGAGGTTAGCAAAAAGAAATATATAGAAGTTGAGATAAAATCAAATCCACCGCTAAAGGTTGAAAGAATTGAGACGAAGAACCTCGGGGTCGGATTGAAAGGAGACGTGCGCATTTTCGTTAAGAACTACCTGAACGACACCGTGACCGATGCAGAATTCACAATCGTAACTCCTGACTCTTCAATAACACCGCTCAGCTCGGTATCTTTTATTGATGAGCTTAAACCCAACGAATCTAAAGAAGTAAAATTCAGACTCTCAGTTTCCGATGAGGCAACGAGTGGTTCTTACGAGCTTTACTTAATTGAAAGGTTCAGCTTAGCCAATGCGGAAGATTTGGTGAGTATTGCTGAAATTCCAGTGATAGTAGAGTCGAAGATGGCTCATTTTGAAGTGCTCTCGATTGAAAGCTATCTGTATCCGGACGAAACTGGTGATGTCATTGTTAAAATCAAAAACACTGGAAATATGGTGATTCATAACGCTGTGGTTGAGCTTGAAGTTTCTACACCGTTAACAATCGCTGGTAGTAGCTCTTTGAGCGGATTGATCGGAAAAGCACAGCCCGGACTATACTTCATTGGAACTCTGAAACCGAACGAGATCGCAGTAGCCAAATTCAGGATAGATGTCGACAAGGATGCTGGAGCTGGCTACTATCCAGCGACTGTGAAAGTTAAATACGACGACGATGAAGGATACACACACGAATCGAACCCTATAACGGTCTCATTGGAAGTGAGGGAGAAACCCCTGTTGAATCCAGTTACAATCACAGCAACTGTATTGATAGCGATAGCAGTTATAGCCGGATTCAGATTTGCAAGGAGGAGAGCGAAATGAGCTTGTTGAGAAGCTGGTTAGCTTTTCTGCCAGTGGCATTAGGATTGTTCATGGTTTTGCTTGATGTCAGTGTTCTAAACGTGGCATTGCCAAGAATAGCCGAAGATTTTCATGCGAGGATGTCAGATCTGCAGTGGATTTTGAACGCTTACACACTCACAATGGTCACACTACTCGTTTTAGCTGGAAGAATAGGAGACATGGTTAGGAGGGATAGGTATTTCATACTCGGAATGTGCTTGTTTGTCTTAGGAAGTTTTCTGTGTGCACAATCGTGGAGCATAAGTGCTTTAATAGCGTTCAGGATTTTTCAGGCAGTCGGCGGGGCGATACTCAGTGCCAATACGCTCGCAATAGCTACGGAACTCTTCCCTCCCGGGCAAAGAGGAACTGTGATGGGTTTGAATGCGATATTAGTTGCATCAAGCTTTACTTTGGGCCCGATAATAGGTGGATGGCTTACAACTCATCTCAGCTGGCACTGGGTTTTCTACATCAACATCCCCGTTGGAATCGCATCGATCGCCTTGGCTTTTATGCTTTTACCTCCTCTAAAGCCTAAAGAGAGAGTTCCCGTAGACGTAGCGGGCACGATTTTGTTGGCAATCGGCTTGGGATCGCTTACTTTGGGGATTATAAAGGGTCAGGATTGGGGATGGCACAACCAGAAAACCTTAGCATGCTTCGCAATAGCCGTTCCATATTTAATAGCATTTGCAATAAGGGAAATCAATTACGAGTTCCCGATTCTTGACCTCAACTTATTTAAGATCAGGAATTTTACTGTTTGCGTTACGGGAACAGCTATAATATTCTTCGGCATCTCCTCTTCGCTCTTCGTTATTCCATACTTCCTTCAGGGGTTGAAGGGTTTGAGCGCTGAAGAAGCTGGTTATTGGATGTTAGCTATACCAATAATGAACACGTTTGTAGCTCCTATTGCTGGAAGGTTGAGCGATAAGATAAATCCGAAATACATGATGAGCTTGGGACCCGTTTTGTTTGCTTTAGGCATGCACAACATGACGAGCGTGGATGTAGACACCAAATACTGGGATTTCTTCTTTAAACTGATTCCGATGGGAATTGGAATGGGATTGCTAAATTCTCCAGCTTTCAATGTAGCTATGTCCTCGGTTCCACCAACAAAAGCTGGTATGGCAAACGGAACCCTCAGATCTATAAACACGCTCGCCCAAGCTATGGGTGTAGCCGTTGGAGGTGTTTTAATTACGCACAACATGAAAGATTACCTTCCGGGTTACGAAACTTTAGTTCCAGATCCTGGAACGATGTCAATTCTTATTTCGCTCGCAAAATTCAATCCCTTTCCCCTTATAGGTATGGTTGAAGGATTTGTGGACAGCATGCATTTCGTTTTTTCAACAATGATGTGGCTTCCCTTGATAAGCTCTTTTATAATAGCTATTTTTCTAAGGGGAGAGGAACATTTAAAGGTGAGAAAATGAAGTCTATCGCTCTGCTTGTTACGGTCATAGCATCCTTTATAACTCCTTTCATGGGTTCGGCAACGAACATAGCTCTTCCTTCGATTGGCAGAGAGTTTAAAGTTGATGCGATAACCCTCGGATGGATCGCTACATCATACCTTCTCGCCGCAGGCATATTCTCAGTTCCTTTCGGCAGAATTGCAGATATAAAAGGTAGGAAGAAAGTTTTTGTCATCGGACTTCTCGTATATTCCATCGGCTCTTTTCTCTCAGCTATCGCACCTTCAGCAGAGCTTTTAATAGGTTTTAGAGTTATTCAGGGTATAGGAGGGGCTATGATCTTTGCGACTGCTGTAGCAATTCTCACTTCTGTTTTTCCACCTGCTGAAAGGGGAAAAGCCATTGGTATTAACACTGGAGCCGTTTATACTGGATTAAGTCTTGGCCCATTTCTTGGCGGTTATTTAACGCAGAACTTTGGCTGGAGAAGCGTATTTTTCATCAACGTTCCACTTGGAATTATAGCTTTGACACTCGCTTTATGGAAATTGAAGGGGGAGTGGGCAGAAGCAAGAGGAGAGAGATTCGATTTTAAAGGTTCAGCAATTTATAGCCTTATGCTCCTCTTTACGATTTACGGATTAACAGAACTTGCAGCTCCATTCTTAATTGCAGGTTTGATCCTTCTCTTCGCTTTTATTGCTTACGAAAGCAGAGTTGAATATCCTGTGCTTGAAATCAGATTGTTCAGGAGTAATCTCACATTTTCCCTATCAAATCTGGCTGCATTGCTAAACTACAGTGCAACTTTTGCAGTTGGCTTTATCTTAAGCCTCTACTTGCAGTATATTAAGGGCTTTGATCCTCAGAATGCTGGCATAATTTTAATCTCGCAGCCTATTATTATGGCTATTTTCGCACCGTTTGCTGGCTGGTTGTCAGATAGAATAGAACCAAGAGTTGTTGCTTCTGCTGGTATGGCTGTGACGACTTTAAGTCTCTTTATCTTCTCAAACATCGATGAAAAAACTTCAATTAGTTTAATAGTTGCGAATCTCATGCTTTTGGGCTTTGGCTTGGCTTTGTTCAGCTCACCAAACACGAATGCAATAATGAGTTCTGTTGAGAGAAAATTCTTTGGAGTGGCATCTGCAACTGTTGCAACAATGCGTTTAATAGGGCAGATATTAAGCATGGCACTCGTTATGCTTGTTTTCTCAATTTTAATGGGAAGGGTTAAGATAACTCCAGAGTATTATCCCATGCTGATTGAGAGTGCCAGAGTCTCCTTTACGCTGTTTACAGTGCTTTGTTTCATTGGAATCTTTGCATCCCTTGGAAGAGGGAGAATAAGATAGTTGATAAAAATCCTTTTGATAAAGCTCAAGCTTTTTGTAGACTGGATCGCCAATGGGAAACATGTCTTTGTATTCGAGCAATGTGAACTCTGTTTGCGAAGCGGAAATTAGAAAGATCAAATAACACGAGATGAAGCATGGTAGCTTACAACGTTAGCGGAGAATACAGCATAGTTGGTTAAGGCGGCGTCAAAAATGGGCTGGCTTAACGAAAGGGAAGTGATATACGAAATCCTTGTCTCGATTAAGAGGGTGGGTGCCGATCTCATCATCACATACCATGCGAAGGATATTGCCGAGCATTTACGTTAAGGGAGCGATCAATGATGTTCCATCTATTTTCACAACTTTTACGTCCACACCGTAGACTTCTTTAATGTTTTTCTCGCTGATTATCTCAACGCCACCGCAGGCGAGAATTCTTCCGTTTTTCATTAAAATAACCTTGTCAGCAAAGCTCGTCGCTATATTCAGGTCGTGGGTGGATATAACGGCGGAAATTCCCTTTTCCCTAACTATCTTTTTCACGAGTTTCATGACCTTGATCTGATTCTTGAGATCGAGGTTGTTTGTCGGCTCGTCCAAGAGTATATACTTCGGCTGCTGGGCGAAAGCTCTCGCTATCAGAACCAGTTGAAGCTCACCTCCACTGAGCTCGTTCAGTTTCCTTGAAGCTAAGTCTTCGAGGCCAAAAAGCCTGACGATCTCCTCGACGATCTTGTAATCCTCCTCCTTCGCTTCCCATCCTATGTGGGGTCTCCTTCCAAGTAGTATGGTATCGAAGACCGTGAGGAAGCTCGCTTCGCCTCTCTGGGGAACATAACCAAGAATTTTAGCGAGTTCTCTTTTCGAAACACTCGTGAGGCTTTTACCGTCAACAAAGACCGCACCCTCTGGTTTTAGAATTCCGGCTATGCACTTTAATAATGTCGTTTTTCCACTTCCGTTAGGACCGAGCAGAAAAACAATCTCCCCTTCACGGATTTCGAGATCTATATCGTTCAAAACTCTCTTCGAATTGTAGCCGAATGTCACGCTCTTAGCCTCAATCATACCTGCTCCCCTCCTTCAAAAGCAGGTAAATAAACATCGGTGCACCGAGCATGGAGGTCACGATTCCGACTGGGAGGATTACAGGGGAGATTATCGTTCTTCCTACTGTGTCGGAAGCTAAGAGTATGAGAGCTCCGAGGAGAGTGCTCGAAGGTATGAGATACCTGTAGTCCCCTCCTATTATTAACCTCACCATATGCGGAGCAACAAGACCTACGAAACCTATTATTCCTGTGAAAGAGACGCAGGTAGCTGTTAGGAGTGAGGAAAAAATCATCCCCTCAAGTCTGATTCTCTGAACATCGGCTCCGAGAGATTTCGCCGTATCATCCCCGAGCAGAAGTGTGTTGTAGTCCCACCTTCTATAGAAGAAGTAGAGGAAGCTAACGACAAAAACGAGAGAAAGGATGTGAATTTCCCCCATCCTCCTCTGCTAACATCACCAAATGTCCAGAAAACTATGGCTGCAACCTGAATGTCCGTGGCGAAATACTGAATTAGCATAACCCCAGCATGAAAAAGGGAAGACATCGCCACTCCGGCAAGTATGATGGCAACTGGTGAGAGATTTCTGAGCTTTGCGAGTAGAAGTATGATTGTGGCGGAAATCATAGCCCCGACAAATGCGAAGAATGGAATGAGGTAGGGGTTCGTGATCGTAACCCCCTCGCCAACCCTGTGCATCAAACCTGCACCAAAAAAGACTATTGCAATGCTTGCCCCAAATGCAGCACCGTGGGAAATGCCTAATGTGAATGGAGATGCAAGCGGGTTTTTGAGGATGCACTGGAGAACTGCGCCACTGATTGCTAAGCTCGCCCCAACGATCAGAGCCGTTAGAATCCTTGGAATTCTGATGCTCCAGAGAACTGCATCTCCGTTTAAAAGTCCCTCAAGAACATCCTGTAGGCTCATCTCGTAGCTTCCCAAGCTCAGGGCTATGAAGGATGCGAGGATAAGGGAAAGCATTAAGAAAAGATTGAATGAAAATCTTTTTCGAAGTATCCTTCTGTAATCACCAGCTACTGACATCAATTTTACCAAGCTCCCCGATTTCCCCCACTAACTTCCCGTAAAGCTCTTCTCCGAGGAAGACCTTCGTAATCTCGCTCGCCTTTTCCTCTATGTTTACGTCAGCGAACTTATCCAGATAAATCACCTTGCCGATCCAGTACGTGTCGATTAAAGCTACCTCTACATTCACACCATAACGCTTGAACGGATATATCGAATAAACTTCTCCATCTCTAAACGCCTTTAAGGATTTGTAGTACTCTGGGCTTTTCTCGTAATCCTGCTTTACGAGCTGAATGTTGCAGAGATCTATGAAAATTATGTCCGACTGTGTTTTTAGCAGAAACTCCTTGTCCACAAAGACGGCATTTCCCGTAACGTTAGCCTCTTTAACGACGTTTCTTGCTTTCAACGCCTCAAATGGTGGGAAGTATTTATAGGTAGACTCTATGCCGTGACTTCCCTTAAAGCTCAGCGCACCGACGTAAACTCTAGGCTTTTTGTCCTCAGGATAATCTGCAACTCTCTCGGCGAGGTCTTCAAGGGTCGAGTTTATGTATGCTATGAGCTCTTCGGCTCTCTTCTCCTTCTTTAGGATTTTACCCATTAATCTGAGTGAATAAAGAGACTCCTTATCTTCAAATCTCTTGAGTTCTCCTACCTCTCCCAAGTTCACGACCACAACAGGGATTTCGGTTTTCTGTTGTAAATCCTCGATGATTTACAAGTTGACACCCCTCGAAGCAAAGATCACATCTGGTTTTACTTTCATCAACACTTCCATATTGACCTTCGGATCATCGGGACCTCCCTCAGCTATCACAGGAAGATTAACAATCTTATCCTGTATAACGAGCGTGTGTGGCCTTAAGGCTGAAATCATCTTTTTTTCTTTGTTCTCCACACCAACGAGCATGTCTTCAGCCTGCATGTATACAACACCCTTTAAAGCTCCTGGACCAATTGCAACGATTTTATCAACTTTTTCGGGAATTTCCACAGTTCTGCCAAGCACATCTGTAACGACAGTCTTCTTCACTTGCTGCTTCTCTTCTTGGACACATCCAGAAAGTATAATGGCTAAAATGACCAGAACGAGAACAAGAAGCTTTTTCATCAAACCACCTCCTTCTCAAACTTAACAATTCCTCTTCCAACGACAGCGTAGTAGCTACCTGCACACCTCAGACAGAGACTGTCTTTTACGCGAGTAGCCATCGCAAGCTCTCCGCATTTCGCACATCTCTTGAAAATCGGATCCCCCTCAATCGGTTTAACTTGAACGAACTCCACCTTAAACTCTTCTTCGAGAATATCAAGCATTTTCCATCCTATTTCCTCCCAAATCTCGTTCAACCTCCTCTTCATTACCCCTCTCTTCTTACTATAAGACCGATCGGCTTTACCGAGAATCGCATTGACCATCACTTCGGCTTTGGGAACATAGGGGATCTCGGATCCTTTCAGGCAGACATCAAATATCTCTTCCTTAAACGGGAGATATGCGTCAGCCTTAATGAATTTCGAAGTTTTCTCGTCAACCTTGTTTGCTAAGACCACAACTTTTTTTTCCTATTTTGTTTGCAAGTTCGACTATTTTGTTTGCGAGTTGTATCGACTCGTAACTTGGTTCAACAACTGCGACGATCAAATCACAACTTTCCTCAACTCCTCTACCGAAATGCTCTATTCCTGCATCTGTGTCAACTACAACAAACTCGTTGTCTTTAAGTTTCAGAGCTTCGAGAAACTCTCTAGCTACTGCTCCCATTGGACAAGCACAACCCTCTCCGAAATCTAGGATCTTTCCTATCGCCATTATCTTTATGTTATCTTTGTTTACAACGTAATCATCTGGAATCTCATCAATCGTGATTTCTTTGAACATTTTTATCGTCTCACCACTTCCACTTTGAATTGATTTTATAAGCTCTCTTCTCACAGCATCTTTGCCGCCCAGATATTCCATGAAATCCTTTGGTTGCTCAACGCCGAAGTTTCTGTATATACCGAAGTTTGACTTGTCCGTATCGACTACGAGAACTTTCTTACCTCTTTTTGCAAGCTCCTTAGCGATTAAAGCGGCAACAACGCTTTTTCCACATCCTCCTTTGCCGCAAACGAGGATTTTCATTTACTATCACCTATTTTCAATATGTCTAACTCCTGATCCGAATCTAACGAGATAGGCAACGAGTATTGCTTCAGCTTCCCTTCCCTTTTTAACTTTCCGAGCCACTCCTGTTTTCTTCTCATTGTTAAATCTAGATTTGACGAAATATTAAGATTTTGGTATTTAGTACTATTTCGTCTTATTCGAAATCATTAAATTATTAAAAAATAAAACATAACCAAGAAAGAGTTGTCTTTTAAAATTACTCAAAAAGAGACGAGTTAGAATCTTTTCGATATGTAACGACAACACTGATTCATAAACTTCGATACCGTATCTTACAGTCGCATTGTTAAAACCTTCATTAATTCACTTACCTAGAATGCAAAGGCTAAGGATAAAACTAATGTAATTCCAGTTCATACCTTAGTTATTATATGAAAATGAAAATGTTATTACCTTAATGTTTGGATCTTTCCCTTTTTCTAATTTTTCTCAATATTCCAAGCAGTAAATTTATTCTTAGAATTCTTTTCATGTAATCCCTATATAGATGATAGTATTAACTAATTAAAGTTTAGCAAACCAAACCCTCGCCTTACTTTTTTATTATCTTTTTATCGACAAGCTTCCATCCGAGGTTCTCTCACATTAACAGTCGTTCGGTGAGGGCTTAACCCAATCTAAGAATCGGATTTAAATCCAGCGACATTCCGGGTTTCAACCCTCACCGTAAGCAGTTCTATTTTTCCAGCAAGCGTAAACTACTGTTAGTAGTTTTCTTGCTGTAGCTATTATTGCTTTCTGAGGTCCCTTTCTGTGTTTTATTCTTTCGTAGAATTGTTTGAATTTTTCATCTTTTCTTACAGCCATATGAGCACACTGAACAAGAACCCATCTCAACAACCTGTTCCCTTCCTTCGTTATCCTTCTCCTTATTGTTTTGTTCCCTGATTGCCTAACAGTTGGAACTAAACCTGCATAGCTGCACAATTTTTTGGAGTTTTGGAATCTGTTTATGTCTCCAACTTCAGCGTATATTAGCAAGGCAGAGAAGTAGCCTATTCCTGGAATTGTAAGCAGAATTGATATTTCCTTATTCATAAGGCATATCTTTTTGATTTCATTATCGATTTCTTTTATCTCATCTTCTATCATCTCCAGTATTCTTAAGTAGCGATCTATCCATACGTTCTCCAGAGATCTAAGTTCTTCTCTTCCATCTTTCGTAAATGGCTTATCTATCTTTATCCCATTCTTCATTAAAATTGAGTTGCTCTGTTGAAAATAATTGTTAGGTAAGAGGGTGTAAGGTAAGTAAGATTGAGGTAAGGAATAAAGAATCTCCAGATGTTATAGGCTACAGGTATAAGATGAGATTCGACGAACTTAGAGTAGGAGATTTTATGTGATCACCAAACTTACGCTTGATGACGGAAAAGACTGTTTCGACCATCCACCTTTTACCGTATAATCCCGTTATACGGTGGAGGTCTATTCTTTCCGGGAATTTGTAACAACCTCCTAATTGGTTTAAAGATGGCTATTTCTTTACCCTTACAATCGTAACCCGAATCGGCCAACGGAACGTTACAATATGGAATATCTCCCCTCTCAAACATTTCCCCCTAAGAAAACACCATCGTTCCCTGGTTCCTTCCTAACATCTTCAAAATCATCTGAGATTCTACGTCAACAATTATAGTCATCTTAATCTAACTTCTCCTTACGTTCTCACTCTTCTTCATATAATAGCTCGCATTTTCTCTCAACTCAGTAGAATTTATCGCTAAATAGTGAGGAACTTTCTTCAAATTCAAGGCTTTCCTAAGTACTTCACTAATCCTTAACTCCTCTTCTAAATCCCTATAAGTCAGGTTGTAAATTATCCCTAAAACATTGCAATCAACTGCCAGAACTTGTATTTTTTCAGTCCCATCTTACTGCTATACCCCGGTTCGTCACCTTCACTATCCACCCTGCCATTACTTACCATAAAACTTTTTCAACAGAGCAAATCATAGCCGCTAACAATTAATAACATCCTTTATGAGGGTTTCGTACAACCTATCCTTATGGTTAACCTATACCTAAGGATTTGTTCCTTCGATGAAGGTTTTGGGGAAATTATCCTCTCAATCCTGAAAGGAGACAAGACCGACGATTTACTCCGATGAACCCTGAGGGAGTTAAGGTTTTCCAAGGCGAACGTGCGTCTATCAAAAACTACATTCACTGAACTTCATTGTTCGTGTGAAAATTTAAGGAAGTTTAAGCTTTGTTGTCAAATCGTCTAGGGCTTTATGAACACAGATTGCTCTGTTGAAAATTCGATAATTATTGAATTTAAATTCCAGTAAATCAATCAAAAGCCGTTTATCATTTATATACCCTAACAAGGTTCGTGACTAATTTTCAACGGAGCAAACACAGATAATTTGATGATGTCTAAATTTAAGTAAGGAGATATTATTTCATCAGATGTTTATCTCCAAATCACACACTTAATTTTTAATAGAACAAGTTACAGTAGTTATTTGCTTAAGTTTAAAAAAACGGTTAAAGCCTACAGCCCTGAAACTAAGTTTCTAGGGCCCGGACCGGGACTCGAACCCGGGACGACAGGATCCACAGTCCTGCGCTCTACCCCTGAGCTATCCGGGCCACGATTGTGTTAACAACGGAGGGATTAAAAAATCTTTCAGTCGTTTATACACATCATGTGTCCCAACTTCTCAACCTTTGCCTTCAAATACCTCCTGTTCTCCTCAACGGGCTCAACCTCTATTGGTTCCCTGACAACTTTAAATCCATACTTCTTCAACTCCTCTATCTTCTCTGGATTGTTCGTCATGAGCTTAACAGATTTTACACCCAAATCCATTAGTATCTGTGCTGCAATTCCGTAACTCCTCAAATCTGGTGGAAATCCAAGTTCAACGTTTGCTTCAACCGTATCTCTTCCCTCCTCCTGTAACTTATAAGCAATAAGCTTGTTTATCAATCCAATTCCCCTACCCTCATGTCCCCTCATGTAAATCAAAACTCCTCTACCTTCACTATCAATCTTTTTCAAAGACTTCTCAAGCTGTTCACCACAGTCACAGCGTAGGGAGTGAAAGACATCTCCTGTCAAACACTCCGAATGAATCCTAACTAGGACATCTCCCTCATCAACTTTTCCCCTAACAAGTGCAATTATCTCTCCAAGTGGTGTCTTGTAGCCAAACGCCTTGAAAGTTCCGTAAAATTTAGTTGGGAGCGTTGCACTCACAACCCTCTCAACAAGCTTCTCATTCTTCAACCTATGTTCTATTAACTCGTTTATGCTTATAGCTTTCAATCTGTTTTCTCTGGCAAAAGATAAACCAAAATCCTTCCCAGCAATCCTACCCTCATCGATGAGTGTCGCATAAACTCCAGCAAGCTTAAATCCAGACAACCTAGCCAAATCTAAGCTAGCCTCTCCAAAGGATGGTCTCTCCAAAACACCACCTTCCTTTGCCTCCTCAACGAAAACTCTACCAGGATATATAAGATCTTCAGAAACCAACTTACCCCCTGCAAGTATTCTTATGAATTCAGCCCTATCGTCTGCAGACATTGCCTTAAAGTCTAGGGGTATGGCATTCCCATCAAAAATCTTGAACCTGTTCAATCCAAGCTCAACTATCCTCCTCCACGGTAGGGCAACCCTTATCTCATCACAGTTCTTCATTATCATCTTAACCACATCACCACTTATGGCTTCAGCAGGAATTGCCAAAACTGATCTATCCTCATCGTAAATTACGACAGGCTTAAACTTCTTGATATCCAAAATCACATCGTGCATGCTTGGATGTGTCAAGTTCAATATTTATAATTTTTGAGATGTTTCTCAAAAATGTTAAAGATTTCTCTTCCTCTTTATGAACTTCTCGATATCACCAGAATCCTTAAACTCCCTATACTCATCCTCACTCATCTCAACAACAAAACTCCCAACGTAGCCACAATTCTTACACACATACTTCCCAGTGTATCCTCCAGCATCAAGCTCGACATCTGTTGATCCACACATCGGACAAACCAAAATTCTCATAAATTAATCTCTTTCAGGGCGTTTATAACACTTTGCAAAGCCTTGATATTTATGAAGTAATCTTCCAAAGCGTTTATCATTGCACCAATCTTCTCAGTTTTTATCTCAATTATTAGAAATCCATCCTTTGAATACGTGTAGCACCAGTCCATGTCATCTGGCTTCAGTGACTCATGTATCAAATCTGCAAACTCCAAATTCAAGCTCAACCTTGCGAACAGCACAGCCTATCAACCTCACTTATAAACTCCTCAACCTTTTTGGCTGGAATTATCGCTCCAGCAGCTACACTGTGCCCTCCTCCCCTTCCACCAACCTTCTCACTAGCCTTCTGCATAACTTCAGCCATGTTCACATTTATCCTATCGTTACTCCTTGCAGAAACCTTGGCTCTCTCACCCTTTACGCTTACAGCTATGAAGGGTTTGTCTGGATATAAGTAACGTGAAATTATCGTTGCAAGTGGACTCACAGTATCGTTTTCAACAACTATGTATCTTATGCAAAAACCTTCCCTCACCTCCTCCCTAAACCTCTCAACCTTCTCCAAAATTTCAATCGTGTATCTCCTCCATATATCAAAAGCCCTATTAAGAAACCTTGAATCTTTCAAGCATAATGCAAATCCAACACTACATGCGGAAATCCTTCCACATGCATTCACAACGTCACACATCGTAACTGCATTCCTTATAAGTTCACCCTTTAGAACAATCCCCCTTTCCATCATATCCTTAAACACTCCTGTGTATGCATTCAACTTTAGAAGTCTCAAGGCAATGGCATTTGAAAGTCTGTATAACTCCTCATCACTCAAATCCTCAACGTTCCTATCCCCATCCAACCCAACATCATTCAAAAACTCATCAAGTTCTTCTTCCTTCTTGTAGAAATCTAGGAAAGGTTCAATTGAGTATATCAAAGCTTCTCTCAGCTTTATTGAATGGAGGCTCAAACCCCTCCTCAACTCCACACAACCAAAGCTCAATCCATCCCTTAGAATTTCAGCATTTCCCCCAATCATCTTCTGCTTGTCTCCCATAGCTCCAACCAAAGCCAATCCAGCCAAATCCCTGTTATCTCCCAAAACGTTTGCAAAAACGTAAGCTGTTCCACTTGCAGAAAGCTCATAGGTTCCATCCAATCCAGATAGGTGTGGATTTATGTGAACCAAGTTTTCCTTCTCAAACTTTCCAACTGGTATATGGTGGTCAACTATTATAACGTCAGATTCGATGTTGGAAACGACATCTGGATATCCACTCCCCATGTCTGAGAGTATAATTAAATCGTCATCAAATTCAACACCCTCATTTAAACCCTTCAGAAACCTAACTTGAAAATCCTTTCCCATCCTTGCAAGAGATGTTGCCAAGATTGCACCTGACGTTATCCCATCAGCATCGTAGTGTGTGTATATCTTAACGAAATCGTGCTTCTCAACGAATTTTACTCCTTCCTTTGCAGTCACCTTGAGTATGTCGAGCATGCAGACACTCCCCCATTCAACTTAAACTGTTTGCGCTGAGGTAGTTAAAAGAACAATCAAGAACCTTGACATCTACAAACTCCCCCACCTCCCCTTTCTCAACTATCACAGGTCTGTATGAGTCTGATCTTGCAAGCTTCGTTTTTCCCTTTCCATTCTTTGTTATCAAAACCCTCAACTTACTCCCTATAAATCTCCTGTTTCTCTCAAGCCCAATCTCTCTAGCTAATGATGTAAGTTTCCTTGACCTCTCCTTAACAATCCATCCGTGAATTTCTCTTAATCTGTAAGCCTGTGTGAATGGTCTCTTTGAAAATCTCGTTATGTTTACAATGTCGGGCTTAACATCCCTTATTAAATCGTATGTCTTCCAGAAGGATTCTTCACTCTCAGTTGGAAATCCAACGATCACATCTGTTGAAACCATAATATCATTAAATCTCCTTCTAAAAGACCTTACAACCTCCACAAAATCTTCTACACTGTGAGCCCTCCTCATGTCCTTCAAGACATCGTTGTCTCCACTTTGAACTGGAACGTGTATGAACTTGTATATCTTTTCATCTTCAAATGAATTCATCAGATCTTCAAGCATTGAAACAGCATGATGGGGATTCATCATTCCAACCCTAACCCTAAATTCACCCTCAATCTCAGCTATAGCCCTTAAAAGATCTGGAAGTAAATACCTACCCCTATCGAGTCCGTAAGCTCCAGTGTCTTGAGATGTTAGCTGTATCTCCTTAAAACCAATCTTGACACATTCCTCAATCTCCTCAACTATCTTCTCAAGCTTGAAGCTCCTAAGTTTCCCTCTTGCAAATCTCGTTGCACAGAAAGAACACCTACCCATGCAACCTTCGGAAATTGAAACTATCGCTATTGCATTTCTCCTCAATCTCTTCTTCATTTGATGCATTTCAGACTTATCCAGATTGGATTTACCAATTTTTATAGGCTTTTCACCATTCAAAGCAGATCTAATAACGTAATCTATGAGATGAACGTTGTCTGGACTTATAATTCCATCCGAAACCTTTAAGCATCTCTTTGTTGATATCCTTGGTAGGCATCCAGCCATGATCACGATCTTACCTTCTCTCTTTAAGCTTTCAGCTCTCTTTATGATCTTCCTCTCAGTGAATTCTACAACACCACACGAGTTTATAACGACAACATCCGCATCACATACACTTTCAACTAACTTAAAGTTCTTGGATATTATACCCCTCATTATATCCGAATCCGACTGGTTCATGGTGCATCCGTAGGTTTCTATGTAAACTTTGATCATCTCAAATTGTTTAATGTTAAGATTTTTAATTTTTCATTGTCGGCTCCTTTTAAATATGTGTGTAAAGTAGTTCCTTAGATTGGTTATTTCTCATTTTATAGATAAAATTATTATAATAGTTAGTAAAAATAAATATATTGAAACACTTATTATTATAATTTTTTATATTATTCTTTCTATTATCCTTTTTCTACCTTTGTGAATTTTTTTTATTAAGCCTTTCTTTTCAAGTTTTGAAATATACTCGCTTACCATCGATACTGATTTACCAAGTTCTTTAGCTATTTCACTTACATACATGTATTTTTTCCTATCTAATATTTTGAGAATCTGTTTTTCAAAAGTTGTGAGTGTTATATTTGGTGAAACTAATGGTAACTCTATTACCTTTCCTATCTTAGATACGTAAATTACTTTTTCTATCTTATTTCGTTCCAATATGGCAGAGTAAAAGAGTGCATGTCCGACAATTCTTTTTCCACCAGTTATGTTAATCGTAGTCTTTGGAATTATATACTTTCTAAATCTTTTAACGTTCTTATTAAAGTCGTATGGATCAACTTTTATAATAATATATGGTATTTCAAGAGATTTTAATTTGAGTTCTAGTTCTTCCTTTGTCTTTTCGATTTGCTGAAGCTCATAATCTTTGGCATCATCATCAACGCTGTAAATTAGAATCACATCACTAATTTGTTCTTTAGTCCCAATAAAATTTGAGCAGTCATCGAATATATGGTTTGTATGGTATCCGAAGGTTGCTATGTATCTCATAATTATACTTTATGGCTGTAGTGTTTAATTAACTTTTCGTATAGTTCTACGAAATTCCTTAGTAAAATTGAAATATACTAAGTTCAATAATATCAACTGGTGTCGTAAATGAATGGAGATGCAAGACATGTTGAGAATATTGGTAGATATTTAAGCTATCTTATCAGTGATAAATTCGAAGAATACGCATACGATATAATTGACAGCATTGCAAAGGCAAGAAGCAAAAACGAACTATTGGAAGCATTGTATAAGGGATTAAGACTCTCATCAAAGCTAAAAAGGAAAGCTAAGGAGCCTATATATATACCAACGCCAGATGACATTAGAAAATTGGAAGAAGAACTTAGAAACGCCAACGATGAAAAGAAGATAAGACAAATCGGGCTGAGTTTAGCTCTTTGGGCTTTTGCAGATTGGGAAATAGAATGTAAGGAGGTGGAATAAATGTTTTTGAGAATTGCTGGAAGGGTTAGACTAAATGCCCATTCTCTCAACGCTCAGGGTGGTGGTGGAACAAATTACGTAGAGCTAACTAAGGCTAAAATTAGCGTTAAAACAGACAACGGTTGGCGTGTTGTCGAAGTTCCCGCTATTTCAGGAAACATGGTAAAGCATTGGCACTTTGTAAGCTTCGTCGATTTCTTTAAGGAAACGAATTACGGACACAACTTAACGGAAAGGGCTTTACGATACAATGGTGTAAGATTTGGACAAGGTGAGACTAAACATAAAAAAGCTGATGGAACCGGAGTTGAATTAAAGAACGAAGCTGAAATAATCAAAAACTTTGCCGATGCAGATGTTCATGGATTTTTAGTTCCAAAGAACGGTGTTAGAAGGGTATCACTCGTAAAAGCATCTTTCATGCTTCCGACTGAGGATTTCATAAAGGATGTTGATGAACGCCTGATTTATGCGGTTAAGCACAACCGTGTTGATATAGACGAAAACGGAGCTATAAAATCAAGAGAAGATCAGACCGCCCAGATGCTATTTAACAGAGAATACGCAACGGGACTCTACGGATTTGATTTGGTCTTAGATTTGGGATTCGTTGGAGTTCCACAATCTTGTCCTTGGAAAAATGATGCTAAAAATAACAAAAAATCGCCTAATATAGTCCTAGAAAACGAAAGAGAAGATAGCGAAAGGAAAGATAGAATTGAATCCGCTCTCAAAGCTTTAATTCCAATGTTAAGTGGATACATTGGAGCAAATTTGGCTCGATCGTTCCCAGTGTTCAAGCTTGAAGAGTTCATAGCGGTTGCAAGTGATAAACCGATACCCGCTTTGGTTCACGGGTTCTATGAAGACTACGTAAAGGTAAGCAAGAGTATCGTAGAAAACGCAAAGAAGCTTGGTTTTAAAATAAATGCCTATGGATACAATGTGAATTTTGGAACTATTGTTTCATCAGTTGAGGAGCTTGTATCCGAGCTTTTGAAAGAATACGTTAGTAAGAATTCAGGACACGATTCAGAAGAGCAAGCTGATAAGAAAGAAGAGGGAGAGTAACATGGATGCACTGGTAGCGATTTTTAGATTTCCTTTTTATTCCATAGCAAAGCGATCGTATCAGGTTAGAGTATCGTTACTTCTTCCTTCTCCTTCAGCACTTAAAGGAGCTTTGGCTAAAGGTATCGCATTGCTCAGCGAAAGATGTGGAAATAAATTAGACGACATCGCTAGAGAGATCATTAAAGAACTTGAAAGCAAGCTTGTTTATGTCGGAGCAAAACCCTACAGAAGTGCTATTGTAAAAAACCCAATTCTCCTAAAAAGACTTAGAAATCTAGAGGATTCAAAAAATCCCGAAAAGAGTGATGCGATGAGACGGGAATACACATTTGCAAGAGAGCTTTTAACAGTTTACGTTTTTAAAGAGCTGAATGAAGAAGAAAAAGAGCTATACCTAAAAGCTGTTTACCTTATCGACCAGCTTGGTGATACAGAAAGTGTTGGATGCGTTGTTAAAGCTGATTGGTTTAAATTAAAGTCCGAAAAAGCACCGTTAAAGCTCTATATTAAATTTGACAAACTAAAATCAGAAAATATCATAGGTGAGTTCATAGTCGAAGGAATGCTCAAAAGTCCAAGTTTTGATGGTAAAATTGAAGAGAAACCATACTTAATTCCACTCGTTGAACGCCATTACAAAAGAACAGCATACTACGTGGAGACAAAAGACAGCTTAGAAGGAAATTACAAGCTTGAAGCTTTTGGTGAGGTGATAGGATTATGGATATAGCAGAATTCTTTGAAAAACTTACAGGATATGAACCCTATGATTATCAGGTCAAAGCTTGGATGAGAATTGATGAAATCATGGAAAATGGTGGCAAGATCGTAATCGAAGTTCCAACCGCTGGAGGTAAGACCGAATCTGCTGTAATTCCATACCTTTATCAGTTTATCACCAACGATTGGAAAGTTCCAAGATTGATTTATGTCCTCCCAACTCGTTCGCTTGTAGAAAAACAAGCTGAAAGAATTAGAAAGTATGTCAAAGAAGCACTCATAATGAGAGGTAAGTCAAAGGATGAAGCTGAAGAAATTAGTAACAAGGTTGTTCAAATTGAATACAGTCTGCATGAAACCCACACGTTCTTAAGTTACGTAATTCTTACAACGTGGGATGCTTTTCTTTATGGTCTGTCCGCACATAGAACGGTGGGAAACAGATTTACGTTTCCAGCTGGTGCAATAGCTCAAAGCCTAATCGTCTTTGATGAGGTGCAGATGTATCAGGACGAAAGCCTTTACATGCCAAGATTAATTGGATTAATCGTTCAAAGGCTCGAAGATGCCAATGTTCCATTGGTTTTCATGACCGCAACGCTTCCAACAAGGCTTAGAGAAATACTCAATATAGATGACGGAGAACTGATCACAGTTCTACCAAACGATTCCAAAAAGCCAGAACGTGGAGAAGTTACAGTAGAGGTTAGGAAGGACTTAAGCGATGAAGAGTTGATTAATGAGGTCAAAAATGTAATAGACAAGGGAAAAAAAGCGTTGATAGTAAAAAATACGGTTAGCAGTGCTGTGGAGGTTTATCAAAAGTTAAAAGATTTAGGAAACGTTCTTTTGCTACATTCTCGTTTTACAGTAATGGATAGAGCAAAAAAGGAAAAAGAGATCGAAAAAGCGGATGCTATCGTTGCGACACAGGTTGTAGAAGCTGGATTGGATTTACCAAATGTTGGATTGGTGATTACAGATTTAGCACCACTGGATGCGTTGATACAGAGGGTTGGAAGATGTGCAAGGAGAAAAGGAGAAAAAGGCAAAGCGATAATAATTCTACCGGGACTAGAGAATGTTAAAAATGTTAGTGTTGTTCTTGGATTTAATGAAGTTGTCAAAATTATTGAATCATCAGTTAAGAATTTTAACGGTATAAAGCTTGTGGAGATTATATCTTTTAGAGAGAATAATATTGAAAATAAAAATATTAAAATTGTAATATTTCATGCTGGATATATGGAAGCTTCTAAAGAATATTGTGAAGTCATTGCAGTAGGAACAAAAGAAATATTATCAAAGAACATTCAAAAGAAATTAAAAGAAAAATACAATGATAAAAAAGATAAATACAAAGGACAATCTTACATAATACCTTACCAAACCGTTCCATATGATCCATTAATCATGCTTAAAAGCTACGATGAGGCTGAAAACATTGAAAAGTATCTCTACGATATAAATAAAGCTCGTAAAGCTTTGGATAAAGTCTATAAAGAGTATTACGAAAACAACATAGTTCCTAGAGAGTTTTACTCTGCTTATATTTACTTTAGAGAACTAAAGCTTTTCTCAGCACCACCAGAGTATGAGCTTAAGGCAAGACCTGAGCTTTTTGCAATGCTGTATCCGTTAAGAGATGTAAAAGACGATGAAGAAATCGATTTCAATCCAGAAAATATTATTCGTGTAAACTTCAGCTGGCTATACAGCAATTGGGATAAACTCAAAATAAAGTTTGAGCTTATCAAGGAATTCAACGAGCAAGAAAAACGCTGGATATACAAAACTAAAAATCTTGAGAACTCTAGAAAGCCAAGACCATATGGTATTTACATAATCGACGAGAAGTATTACTCGGAAGATGTTGGAGTCTTAATAAATAATATGGAGAAGAAAAAGAAAACTGAAAAAGCTAAAACGAAAAAATCCCGTCGTCGATCATCATCTAAAAAATCTAAAAAAATTCAACAAACGTTAGAACCATTTTTAGGAGGTGAACTAAGATGATCTACGCTTTTAATGGGAAAACACTCGATAATCATGTAAATAAAATGCTTGAATACTGGGACAAAATTAAATACCGCTATTTACACACCATAACTAGGGTTCTAAAGGCTTATGGTATAGAACTAGGCTATAAAGATGCCGATGAATTCATGGAGATTTTAATTAAGCTTCATGACGTTGGAAAAGCCTCAAAACTTTATCAGGATTACATAGATGGAAAGAGAAAACTCAACGGATTCCGTCACGAGCTGGTAAGTGCGTATTATACATATCACATTCTAAAGAAACTCAAAAACAATGAAAAGCTGGCTTTTGTAGGAGCTTTGACCGTTATGCTTCACCACGAACCAATAATAATGGGTCAAATAAGGAATCTAAAAAAGAGAGAATTGTCAGCGGAAGTCGTTCTTGACAGGCTAGGAAGTTTTGATGGAATGGTCGATGAACTTAAAGATTGGCTTAAGCAGAAAGTGGGTATTTCTATTGAAAACGTAACAAATAATGATGGATCAAATAAGGAATCTAAAAAAGAAAGAGATGAAATTATAAGATTTGTTTTTGAAATGAGTGTTAAATCGAGACACATGCCAAATTCTGAGAAACTTAGGCTCATCATTGGTGCTTTACTGTTGCCCTTGGTTATGTGCGATTATTATGGTGCAAAAGATAGAGAAGGCGAAGCTCCGAAGTTTGCTAAGATTTTGGAGGTGGAGAGGTATGTTTGAAACTCCCGGTTACAATGAAGTTTTAGACACTTACATCGCCTATGGCACTGTTGAAAGCTTAGTTAGGGCTGGTGCTGAAGAACTGACTTTGATACCTATTGGAAATAAATATATAATAGAAACCGAAAACTTTGATGGCTCTTTAGAAAAGGGAATAATAGAGGCACTAGAAGATATGCTTTCGCTTCATAAAGCCTTTGGAAGATATTCTCCAAAAGAAGGAGGGAAAATCGTAAGCGATATTGATTTTAGTGCTGGAGCAAATGTAAATAATGTCTATTGGGATAGCATTCCAAGAACACTTGAAAGAATAAAAAATGACCTTAAATTAAATAATAGGCTTTCACAAAAGAAGAACAATACCGTTCCAATAACTTTAATGCCTACGGCTGGCAAATATATTCCTAAGACATTTGGTATGGAAAAAGGAAACCCTATAAAAATTGATGATCTGAATTATGCTTTAGCGTGGATTGGCTTCCATTATTATACACCATACATCAATATTTCAACGAAAGATGCGACATACGTTCATATCTACGCTATTAAACCCATTAAAACGATAAATTTGGTTGAAGTGCTTGCTTTAAAAGATTTAAAAAAGAAAATTAGCGATTACCACATTGGAGATGGCAAGTTTTTCACGCATATAAAAACGGCTTTGCTTTACCATATAGCCCACACGGAGTCAATTGGAGCTTTAGAAACGATCTTAAACAAACAGTTTACGGTTGTTGCATACACACTTGAAAGAATTAGCAATAATCAAGCTGTGCGAGCTTTTGGAAAGTATGATATTTCAAAATTGATGTATTTTCTATGGTATTTAAAAAAAGAAAATCCCTATCACGCCATTCGATTTATAGATACTATTTTACATAGCGAACTAGAAATTTCAATAGCTTTTATCGATGCGATACTTTATGACGACCCTAGTTCAGCCTATAATGCAATTCGTGGGCTAAAGAAGAAAATTAATCCTCTTGTGATAAAAACAATCCAAAATTGGTTTGTCTTGGAATAGTGTTAATTATGGCAGGGGAGAGTAACTTTAGATTTGAGAAGATTCCAATTCCAGTAGATTATAGAGTAAGGAGTTTCACTGAAAGACTTGGTGTAAATTTGAAAACTGACGATGAAGTCAGATGGTTTTGGAATAAGGTTCTTGAGTTACTGAGAAAAGAAATTCCAATCAATATGATCCATCTCGATTCGCTGATCTGGCAGATAGGCACTCTGAGCAATGAGGAGATTATTGAATATTTTGGAAAGTTTGGTCTTGAGTCAGTTGGTAAGAAAATTGTGGAGGTGTTGAGATGAGGCTTTGTGTGGTTCCCTGTGGAAGCTTAAAGGTATGGGATAAAAATCCAGATGCTGGACCTGTTAAGGCAAGAGATGCATACATAGGTATCTTTGCCAAGACTTGCATTGAATATGCTGAAAAGTTTTATCCAAATTCATACGTAATTCTCTCAGCAAAATATGGGTTCCTGTTTCCTGACGAAGTGATCCCAGGGAACTATAATGTTACATTTAACGATCCAAAAACAAACCCCATAAGTGTTGAAGAGTTAAAAAATCAGGCTGAACAGAAGGGATTGATGAAATACGATGAGATCGTTGTTGTGGCTGGAAGCAAATACGTTAAGATTGTAAAGAAGGTTTTTGCTGGAAAGAAAATCGTAACACCACTGAAGGGATTTGGGGGAATGGGTCCAATGATATCAGCAATGAAAAGGGCTATAAGTAAAGGGGAGGAACTGTAATATGGACTTATTCTGTGAACACGGAAGACTCAAAACGAAATGTAGCATCTGCAACCCAGAGATAAAAAGGATTCAAGCCCTTCCGTCACCAAAAGTATTCATTGAAGACAGAAATTTAGCCTTTAAGTGCAACTGGATGGATACAGACTATGAAAAGCCATGTGGGGAGATGGGTAGAAGATGGAACATTCACATAAAGAGGAGTGTATGGTGTATTCAACCAGAAAATCCTTGCTACCAGTTTGAAATGGGTTTAAGGAAAGATATTCCAGCCTTTCCATGTTACGAGAGTGAGATATTCACAAAATCAGAGTATGGGGCAGGTGTGAACCATACAGGTGTTAGGAGAGGTATAGGGAGGAGAATAAGGTATGTTACTCCAGGAAAGCTTGCAATCTTTACAACTGTGGATCCAGGGAGAGATGAGAGATACATATTTGGCTTTTTTGTTGTCAAGGATCACTACATAGACGACGATGGAGCTACAAAAGTTGTTGGTTATCCAGAATACACCCTCAAGATACCAAAAGACTCCAGGCTAAATTTCTGGGATTTTTACAGAAATACAGATGGTTCAATTTTCTGGGGAACTGGGCTTTACAGATACCTCAGTGACGAAGTAGTTGTATGTTATTTGAGGAGACAGCATGAAGTTTTAACTGGAAAGGGTTACAAAAAAGAAGCAAAAGTCGTAAGAGAAGTTTTGAGAAAATTCTATGGTAATTATTTGCAGACTGTTCATAGAGGGTAACTTTAGCAGAAAGTTTGAAGATGCTCGGAGAATACTTGAAAAGGTATCAATGGATTTCAAAGCTGGATATTTTATAACTCCAGGTGGTTTTATAATTATTCCTTGGAAGTTTCACAACTTTAGAGAAGCGGTTAAGGAAGCTGAAAGATGGGTTGAGAGGCTACTTGCTGGAATTGAAATTAATGCGGACTGTATAACCATAGGTGTGGATTCTTATAGTAATACAAGTCTGAGAAAACCACACATCGAGCTCGTTGGTGTTTATGATGGAGAGTGGCATTTTACAGGGAAGAGCTATCCAACTGTTGATCAGCAAAAAGGACTAATAAGAGTAGATCTAAGTTCTCACTTCATGGAAATCAAAGAAAAGGTTATGGTTCTTGGTTGTCATGATCTTACAATCTTCAACCCAAGAGCTATTGCCGTTGTGAAGGGTTGGAGGAGAGGGATTGTTGATAGATTTTTGAAAATGGCAAGAGTTTTCAAGCCAGAAATTGTTTTACATCATCCTCATTTTATCGATTCAAAATTTACATGGCTTGTTGCATGGAAAAACCTTGAAAAATTGTTACCCTCTGTTAAACATTACGCTTCATCGAGTGTTTACTTCAGATATGGAGGTGAAAGATCAAGGCTTGATGAAGTTCTAAAAGCAACAAAGAAGGGATATGTAAAGGATATCATTTTAAAAACAAAAAGCGGACCCGGCGGGATTTGAACCCGCGACCTTGGGCTTAGGAGGCCCACGCCCTATCCAAGCTAGGCTACGGGTCCTCAAGAGATTTGAGATTTACGAAATATAAACCTTTGCTCAAAGCTCAAAGAAGTCTTTAAGTGTGTGTGTCGTAACCCTTCTTAAAGTTTTCCACTTCCTCCTCACTATGGGTGGAAACCCACCCCTTTCTCTTAAATAACTCCTCAAGAAATCTATTGTCTTTTGATCAGATGCGTATCCACTCCCAAAATCCCCATAAACAACCTTAAGCTTCTCTATCTCTCCATCCCTCTCAATCTTTGCAACTATCGATGCAATGGATACAATAGGATAAATCTCATCAGCCTTGTGACTTGCAACAACCTCGACACCAGTCTTCTCCTCAATCTCATTCTTAAACCTCTCAACGTTAACATCTGGACAGTCTATATAGACAACCTTGGGTTTGAAGTGGGATATCAGTTCAACGTAACATCTCTTGAGTATCTCGTTTATTGTGAATCTCTCCATAAGTTCGTTTAACTCCTCAGCAGAGATCTTCAAAACCTTAAACTTACAAACTGATGTTATTACGTTATACAACCTCTTTCTCTCCTCTTTACTCATCTTCTTTGAATCTCTAACCCCCAAAGATACCAAATAATCAACGGTATCCCTATCACAGAGAACTCCGCAAACCACCAAAGGTCCAATCACTGGACCCTTCCCAGCCTCATCTATCCCAAGCATCATAACCAAAAACATAAAATTACCTACGGAAAGTTAAATTTGATGGACATTGAGGAAATTAGAAGGAAGAAGTTAAAGGAGCTTATGGAGAAAATGAAAGGTGAGAAGATGGTTAAGGTTGTAAAGCTCGATTATACAAACTTCGATAGGTTTGTGGAGGAGAATGAGAATGTCGTTGTTGACTTCTGGGCTGAATGGTGTGGACCTTGCAGATTAGTCTCTCCCATAATCGAGGAACTTGCAAAGGAGTTTGCTGGGAAGGTTGCGTTTGGTAAGTTGAACGTTGATGAAGCTAGAAATATTGCTTTGCAGTATAGAATTTCTGCAATTCCAACTTTGATATTCTTCAAAAATGGTAGAGCTGTTAGTGCTGTTGTTGGTGTTTATCCAAAGTCCGAGTTGAAGAGATGGATAGAGAGTAACATATGAGGGTTCCAATGTTCGTTGAGTTTGAAGGGAAGGACGTCTTGGTCATCGGTGGTGGTGGTGTTGGGACTTCGAGAGCAAAGAAGTTCTTGAAGGCTAAGGCAAAAGTCAAAGTTTTTAGCTTGGATTTCAGTGATGAGTTGAAGGAGATATCTGGTAGAGTTGAGCTTATAAGGGGAGACGTTAAGGATACGAGGAAACTTGAAGATTTCATTAAAAACTCCTATCTGGTTGTTGTTGCCCTACCATTTACAGATTTCAACGATAAAATTGTTGAGATTGCCAAGAGATACAAGACACTCGTAAACCTTGCAAATGATGCAAAGAGGACTGAGGTAGTTATTCCATTTGAGGGTGAGTTTGAAGGGATAAGGTTTGCTGTCACAACTGAGGGTAAGAGTGGGATTGTTGCAAGGAGGGTTAAGGATACTTTTTTAAGGGCTTTGGAGGAAGATGAGGAGATTGTATCTTTCTTGAAGGCTATGGATCATCTGAAGAGATACATGAAGGGTAGGAATATTCCAGTTCAGCTTAGAATGAAGCTATACTTTGCCGTGAGTGAGGATGAGAAGTTTAGAGAGCTTGTGAGGAGTGGAGAGGTTGAGCTTGCTAAGGAGTGGGCCGAAAAACTTGTTGAAGATTACGTTAGTGGGAGGAGGAAGATTGAGATTGAGGGTTTTGAGTTCTGAGGATAAGAGGATTTTGATGGCAATTCAATACAACTTTCCAATAAGTGAGACACCATTCATTGACATAGCACACGATCTCAACTTGGATCCAAGAAAACTGATATCGAAGTTGAGAGAGTTTAAAGAGAGGGGAATAATAAAGAGAATTGGAGCAAATTTGAACTACAAGGCGATAGGATTTATTAAGAGGGCTTGTTTGGTTGCTTTTTCTTGTAGAATGGAGGATGTCCCTAGGATTGCAAAGATGATCAACGAGAGCTTTCCAGAAATAAATCTAAAGCACAACTACCTTAGGGATCATGAGAGGTATAGGGTGTGGTTCACCTTGAAGGATGCAAGTATCGAAAGGATATTTGAGAGGGTTGAGAATGTTGCTGAGGTTTGTGGTGTCAATGATTATCTTATATTGCCAAGCAAGAGGGTTTACAAGATGAGCGTGAAGTATGACCTATACAAGGGTATATCTTGGAGTTACGGTTTTGAGAGGGAACCAAGTGAGGTTGATAGTGATTTGGTGGACACAGTTGTTAAACTGCAGGATATTCCTATTGAAGAGAAACCACTTGACTCCGATGTTGTGAGTTTGATAAGGGAGATGTTGAAGAAGGGTGTTTTCAGGGATTTCTATGGAGTTTTGAGTGAGAGGGCAATAGGATTTAATGAAAATGGAATGAACATTGTAAGGACAGAAAATCCTGAGAGGGTTGCAAGGAAACTTTTGAAGTTTCCTCAGATAACTCATCTTGTTGAGAGGGAATGTTTTGGAGATTGGAATTATTCGATATACTTCATGGTTCATGCGGATGATAGGGTTAAGATTGAGAACTTTAGGAGGGAAGTTGAGGATGATCTGAAGATTGAGGTTGAGACTCTGTATAGTTTGGTTAACTTAAAAGATTAAGTTTAAAAATTAAAAAATTATATTATTTTCTTCTCAAACTTATCGTAGCGATAAGTAGAACTGAACATATTAGTGCAATAGAGCCTATTGGTGTTAAAGTAGGAACCTTTTGTGATGGTATGGGTGGAGGAACTGGGGCAGAGCATGGAAGTCCACATACATCGGTTCCAGTGACGTTATCCCAAGGCTGTTTTAGTTCCAAGAGCCAAATTTTAGCAAGATGACCTTCTCCAGTATTTGAGGTAGGATCAGAATAGTTCCACAGCTCATCAATATCTAATCCATTGTAAATTATCAGTCCTTTTCCGTAGTGAGTATATACGTGACTGAAACCTGTTGTTCCAGGTGGAGCTACTTGCCCTGACTGATTTATAGCATTCGTTCCAATCATGTCTGCACACCAACCAGTTCCATTTGCTATGAAGACATTTTGATCTCCAGCAGCATCAACTTCGTAAGCAATCATTGTAACGTTTACAAAATAGGGACCTGGATTGTTACTTGAAAGTGTATTATCCTCAACTATCTTCAAATCCACCCATGGATATGACTCTTTATCCGCACCTAAAGCTCCAGGGTACAATACAGTATACCATAGATGTGTCGGTAACCAGTTATGTGTTACAGTGTAACCTCCAGAATAGCATTCTGAATCGTAGATTATAAGTTTTCCTCCGTTGTAAACCCAGTTAACTATATCTTGCAGTTGCGTTTGTGTAAAGTAGCTTGGAGGATCACATGCAACATCCTCTGCTAAAACGAGTGTATCGTAATTTGCAAGCGTTGTGGCATTAACGTCTGATGGATCAAGGAATGTAAAGCTAAAGTTCTGAAACGCAGTCCCATTGATGGGCAGTTCTCCACCACCAGCACCTTCGTTGTTGGGAACAAATGCAACGTTCACACTGCCATTGTTACAGTATGCAGACACGGCACCGATTGTTAATATGGCCAAGATTACCGATGTAGATACGAACTTAACTTTGTCGAACATGAGGCAGCTGTTTACTAATTCTATATATATTTTTCTTTATATATTTTTCTTTTTTAGGAGTAAAGATAAATTTACTTTAAATAAAAAACTAAAAAGCTTATATAAGTTTTTCTTAAAAATTAGCGTTGTTATTTAATCAAAGTGATTGGTGGTTGGATACCAATATAGAAAAGAAGTTGAGGAAAGTTTAGCGATAGAAAGATAGCTTTACGATATAATACCCTATGATGAACGGTTCTTACTTTAACTTTGGTCTGCTAAAATGATAAGATAAAGTTTATTTGATCAAATACATCATAGGGTATTATATCATAAAGCTACCGATAGAAAATGGTTAAGGCTAATAGAGATAGGAGGAAAGTGGAGAGAAACTAATTAATTTTAATACTTCAATACTCTGAAAAGTAGGAATTACGAGTATTAGTTCTTTTGGTAATTTTTCCAAAGTAAAGAATTAAAATCTTCCTATTAATTGCTTAAACCGTAAAAAATGAGCCATTTCTTTATTATAATCAATTGCCTATGTTAAGTCCCTAACGTTAAATTTATATCCTACATAATCAATCTTCAACATGTATCACTTGGTGGGAATAATTCTGGGTGCAATAATGGTGATATCAACTGTTCTCCTTACATGGAGATGGTTTTCAGTCATTCACGGATACGTAGATCCTTACATCGTCCTATGTTCATTCTTCCTCATGGTTTCCCTAAGTTTGCTCATCTTAAGCATACTTTTTACAATGAGGAGGATGGTTGAGGAGATTGAGAATGCCAAGAGGGTTGTTTCAATAAGTTGTAGGGAGATAGAGGATAGAATTGAGAGGAAGATTGCAGAAGGTTTTAAGGATGTTGAGGAGAGCTTGGATAAGGTGAGGAAGATTATCTACAGATGACTTTCATGGGAAGTCGTTAGCTTTACATTTAAAACATCTCTCATGTGTCTTATGCCATACTCGTAATCGTATTTGGTTGGTGCTGCTGTGCAGTCTTTAAGAACAAAAACATCGTATCCCCTCATCACAGCATCTGCAACCGTATGCAAAACGCATATATTTGTAACAACGCCACAGACAAATATACAGTTCACGTTTAGATCTCTGAGTGTTAAATCTAGATCAGTTCCAAAGAATGCAGAGTATCTCCTCTTTTTTATGTAATAGTCATCTTCGCTTGGGCTTAATTCATCTATGATCTCTGAACCCCATGTGTTTTGAATGCAGTGGGGTTTCCAGATCTTGAATTCTGGATCATCTTTCCTATGCCAGTCCTGAGTGAATATCACTGGCTTACCTTCAAACTTTTCTATGACTTCTCTAATTGGTTTGAAGATCTCTCTAACATGATCACCAATGTATAAAGCTCCTTCAGGATAGCAGAAGTCCTTCTGCATATCTACAACTATCAGAGCCTCCATAAAATAGAATCAAACGTTGTGTATTTACGTGTTGTTATCAGAACCGTATGCCCATCATCACAAATCAGTTGAGAGGTTTCTCATCATCAACTCAAATAATCTCAAGAGTTTATAATGTTTTTCTTTAAAGAACATTTCATAGTTAACATAAATGTCACAGTTAACATCAATCGAGGTAAGACGATATCAACTATGTTATGTTACATCGATTTTATAAAGCTTGTTTTTGTAGAAACTTTATAAAAAGCTTTTAAAATCGATGTAACATAGCAACAATTATGACAGACACACATGATCACAACAAGGACTATTTGACAGTCAGAACATCTAGAATAACGATTGAGGGATTTGACAGAAGGAAGATTGTAGATTCCCTTGTAAAGGAAACTGAAGTAAATAGGAGGACTGCTGAGGAGATTGCATTGGAGGTTGAGGAGACAATAAAGAAACTTAAGCTCAAGTTCATATCCGCTCCACTAATCAGAGAGATCGTTAACGTAAAGCTCTTAGAGAGGGGTTTGGAGAAATCTAGAGCAAACTACACCCGTTTGGGATTACCAGTTTACGATGTAACTCAGATCATTGAGAAGGGTGTTAGGGAGAATGCAAACCTGCAACACAATCCTGAAACAATTCACAAGCTCGTTGCGGATTGGGTTATGAAGGAGTATGCACTCCTCAAGGTTCTACCCTTACACATTGCAGATGCTCACATGAGAGGTGAGATACATATTCACGATTTGGAATACTTTGCAACCCGCCCCTACTGCTTCCAGCACGATCTCAGATGGTTCCTTAAGAATGGGTTAAAGGTTGATGGGACTGGTGAAAACACAGCAGTTGCTGGGCCAGCTAAACATCCAGAAGTTGCAATTTTGCACGCTGCAAAGGCTTTAGCCGCAGCTCAAACAAATTTCGCTGGTGGTCAAGGTTTGGACTTTTTCAACGTTTGGCTTGCACCTTACATGGAAGGATTAAGCTATGAAAAGATAAAGCAGTTGGCACAGATGTTCATATATGAAATGTCCCAGATGTATGTGGCAAGGGGTGGACAGAGCTTAGGAAAGGATGAATTAATTTATATTATAGAGGATGGAGAGTGTAAAGTTATAGAAATTGGTAGGTTTGTCGATGAACTGATGGAAAAACACAGTGATTCAGTTATCAGCAAAGGAGATACAGAAATCCTCTACTTGAATAAGGATGTTTATACAATCTCCGTAAATACCAAGACTGGTAAGACAGAACTAAAAAGGGTTTATGCAGTATCAAGGCACAAGCCGAGGGGTAAGGTTTACAGAGTAATTGGTAGAGACGGTAGTTCTGTGATTGTAACTAAAGATCACTCACTTTTCAACTACAATGAGAGAGGTGAGTTGATCCAAGTTAAACCAAAAGATATTAAGCATGTAATCAGGACATTTGACACTCCCTTCAGTGAAATGTATAAGATCGGAGATTACATTGAAATCTGTTACAGAAGATCGGAGTCACCTCATAATTCAAGACAGAACGACATCCCAGAGAAGTTAAGGATAACGGTAGAGCTTTGCCAGTTCTTGGGGTTGTTCGTTGCGGAGGGTAGCTACTGCACGAACGGCATTAGAATATCCACAAAGGATGAGGATGTCATAAAATTTGTCGAAGAGTTCGTGGCAAAACTCAACCCGAACATATCTGTCCATTATAGAGACAACTCCGTTTGCTTTGTCAACAAGGGGTTCTACGAGTTCATGAAGAAAATTGTCGAAAGCAAAGCGGAGAACAAGAACGTTCCAGATTTCATTCTCAAGGGTGATAAAATAGTAAAGCTTGCGTTCCTGGGTGGGTTGATAAGTAGAGACGGATACGTTAGCAAGGACGGGAGGGTTCAGATTTACACGACTTCAAAGCGTTTGTTGGGTCAGCTACATCTACTCCTATCGAGTTTGGGGATTCTATACACGGTTAAAGTAAAGAGCAGAGGCGAAACTTTGGAGATGAACGGTGTTAAAACTGAAAGAAAACACGACTGCTACGTAATAGAACTTGCGAAGGATTCCGTGGCTAAGGTTAGAGGTTTCATCGTATCGAAGACTAAAAGAGAGAGAGTCAAGGAAACGAAACGGAACCAAATTCCATTTGATTACAGTTTCATCAAAGATCATTTGAGAAAGCTATCGAGCAGAAAACCATACGGGGATTATTCGTGGAAATCTTCATCAAGAAGACTAAAGTTTAGAACATTAGATGGTATTGCAAGCTTGAACCCGCAATTATCTCGATTTATTGAGAGACTTAAGAGGAACGTCCCAATTGAAATAAAATCTATTGAAGAAATAGACTATGAAGGTTACGTTTACGATTTGAGTGTCGAAGGTAATGAGAACTTCATAACGGCACAAGGAATCCTCTGTCACAATACCGTTTTCAGTGACATAGATATAGAGTATGGTGTTCCGAAGATCTGCCAAGACCTACCAGCTGTTTTGCCTGGTGGTGTAGTTAAAGATTCCATAACCTACGGAGATTTTGAGGAGGAGGCAATTGCATTTGCAAAAGCCTTAACTGAAGTTTACTTGGAGGGTGACTACGTAGGTAAACCTTTCTTCTTCCCCAAGCCAAACTACAAGCTCAGAAAGGAGTGCTTTAAGAAAGATGGCTTTGATGAATTCATGGTTCTTGTTCACAAAGTTGTTGCGAGGTATGGAACACCATACTTCCTAAACCTCCTAGCTGGTTATCTCCCCGATAACGTATTCGCTCAGTGTTGTAGGCTTGTTCTGGCACCAGATAGTCAGGATTGGGAGGACTTCTATAAGGGTTGCATGAGAACTGGGAGTTTGCAGGTTGTAACTGTGAACTTACCTAGGATAGCCTATGAAGCTAAGGGGGATGATGAGAAGTTGTTTGAGATACTTGAGGAGAGGATGGGGCTTGCAAGGGAAGTCATTGAACTCAAAAGGGAGATAATAATCAAGAGGATGAAGCAAGGTGCTTTACCGTTCTTGACACAGGATGTTAACGGTGAGACGTATTACAGGGTTGACAAGGTTGTTAGATCGATAGGTTTTGTTGGGTTGAATGAGATGTTGAAGGCTCACGTTGGAGAGGAGCTTCATGAGAGCAAGGAGACATGGAGGTTTGGTTTGGAGGTTGTAAAGAGGATGATGGATTTAACTTTGGAGTGGAGTAGAGAAACTGGGCAGAGGTGGGTTATAACTCAGACACCCGCAGAATCCTGTGCTCACAGACTTGCTTTGTTGGATCTAAAGGAGTTTAACGGTAGGGTTGTTGTTCAGGGTAACGTTAGAAATGGATCCATCTACTATACGAACAGCTCTCACGTTAGGGTTAGTGCGGATGTTCCCCTGTTTGAGAGACTCAGGATAGAGGGTTCATTCCATCCTCTCTGCAATGGAGGTATGATGGCTCACGTTTGGATAGGGGAAAGCTCACCAAATCCAGAACTCTTGTGGGAGCTTACAAAGAAGATTGCTACGAAGACACTGATAGGTTACTGGGCTTACACGAAGGACATGACGTTTTGCAGGAGTTGTGGAAGGTTGAGTGGTGGTATAAATAGAAACTGTCCGTTCTGCAACAGTAATGATTTGGAGTGGTATTCGAGGGTGACTGGATACTATCAGAGGGTTAGCGGTTGGAACGATGGGAAGAAACAGGAGTTGTTTGATAGAAGGAGGGTTAGGCTTTAATTTAATTTTTACTCCCCATGCTGTAAACTTTGGTGATCATTTTGCTCTATTGAAAATTCGATGAATTTAGATTCTAGTAAATCAATCAAAAGCTGTTTATCATTTATATACCCTAACAAGGTTTGTGACCAATTCTCAACAGAGCATGATCATTTATTGACTTCAATGAGAAGATTTATCATATATGGATGTTGTGATGGACTTTACATGCACAACGATGACATTTAAGCTTTTAAACCTTGATAACTCCCAACACGCCAAGCACGAACACGATTATTCCCAAAATGCCAAGAATCCATAAGTATTTCAATCTTTTATAAACCTCCTTAAAATGATAGAACCAAGCAAACCAGACAAACCAAGCAAGCCACAATGGATTATGCGTGCTGAATGCGTGAAATCCCAAAAATCCTAAAAATCCAAAAAATCCACTCTTCCAATTTCTTCTTTTTCTAACTGCCATTTTTGGTGTTGTCAACTTTAAGATTTATAAATATTAAGCCTTCCGCACAACCTTCCGTTGGTAGCATTAAGTTTTAGTTTCTTAATGTTTCCTTAACTGTATGATAGTGGTGTTGAGTGATACCCACATTCCAGAGAGGGCTTTGAGAATTCCGTATGAGATGGAACCATTTTTGAAAGAGGCGGATCTAATTGTTCATGCTGGAGATCTGACTGACAAAAAAGTTCTGGATGATCTCATGTCTTTTGGAAGGGTTTTGGTTGTTAGGGGAAATATGGATCATCTGAATCTTCCAAGGTATGAGAAGTTTAAGGCTGGGGATTTGAAGTTTGGAGTTTTTCACGGTCATGGAATATATCCAAGGGGAGACAGGAGACAACTCACAGATTTTGCCTTGGATTTGGATGTGGATGTTTTGATAACGGGTCACACCCACAGTCCAGATGTTTACAAGGGGGAAGTTTTAATTTTAAATCCAGGTTCAGCAACTGGGGCTTGGGGAGGTGGTGGAGGAAGTGGAATTCCAAGCTTCATGGTTTTGAAAGTTAAGGGTAATTTGATTAACGTAGATCTTTACGAGATAAGGGAAAAGGTGAGTGTGAAGAGGTTTGAGTTTGTTTTGTAATTTTGCTCTGTTGAAAATTAGATAATTTTAGATTCCAGATAATCAACCATGTACTCTAAAAGGGTGACCAATTTTCAACATAAACTTGCTCTGTTGAAAATTAAGTGTGTGATTTGGAGATAACAAACGACATCTGACGAAATATTATCATATATTTAAATTTAGATTCAACTACCAATTTTTCAATAGAGCAACAGAGACTGATTTAAAATTTAAGTGAAAGGTAGCTCTGTCATCTTTAAGCCATCCTCCTCAATCCTTATGAGCTCATTGAGCTTTGCAGTCCTCTCACCACCAACAACTCCAGTTTTAATCAGTTTTGCATTGAATGCAACACTTAAATGAGCTATTGTTTCGTCTTCAGTTTCTCCACTCCTGTGTGAAACTACAATGTATAATCCGTTATCCTTTGCAATCTTCACAGACTTAAATGTGTCCGTCAGTGTTCCAATCTGATTTGGCTTTATCAATACTGTATTTGCAGATCTCAACTCAATTCCTCTCTGAATTCTTTTAACGTTCGTAACAAAAATGTCGTCACCGCAGACCATGCACCTCTTACCAATATCTTTTGTAAGATCTGAAAATCCCTCAAAGTCCTCCTCATGAAGTGGATCTTCAACATAAATTATTCTGTATCTGTCAACAAGCTCAGTTATGTAACTCATCTGCTCCTCCCTCGTTAACTTTCTATCCCTATAAACGTAACGTTCGCCATCCCAAAGCTCAGTAGCTGCTACGTCAATTCCAATTCTGACATCTATACCTGTTTCATCTCTTACAATTCCAATAGCCTCAACCAAGATTTCAAAAGCATCATCATCGTTTATCTGACAAGCCCATGCTCCCTCATCACCTTTGCATGCAAAAATCCCCCTCCTCTTGAAAAGATCTCTAAGTATTCTGTGAACTGTTGCATTTGTCTTTTGAGCTGTAAAGAAGTCCTTTGCACCAACTGGAATGATCAAAAATTCCTGAATACTCGTAGAACCTTCAGCATGCCTTCCACCACCTATCACGTTTCCAAGTGGATATGGTAACTCTTTTGCAAAAATTCCCCCCACATACTCATAAAGTGGAACTCCTAAGAGATTTGCACCAGCCTTTGCAACTGCCAAACTCGTTGCAATCGCAAAGTTTCCACCAATCTTTGAGAAGTTTTCAGTTCCATCTATCTCTCTAAGCTTCTTGTCAATCTCCTCCTGGTCAAACACGGAGTATCCTATGAGGGCTTTTGAAACCTTCTCCTCAACATCATCTATTCTGTATGGATCAACCACAATTGCCTCATAAGTTCCAGTCGATGCCCCACTTGGAGCTATTGCCCTTCCAGTAACGTCTCCAGCATACACCTCACATTCAACAGTTTCCCTTCCCCTGCTGTCAAATACAATCCTGAATCTAACATCCTCGATGATCATAACCATGGTTGCAAGGTAAGATAAATCTTTTTTTTGATATTCTTTAATGGATGTCAAAAGGTGGATTGGAAATCTTGTTAGAGGTAAGATTTGGAGGGATCCAATTGTATCATTCTGTTCAGCTGAGTCAACTGAAATTTTACCAAAGATTATTCCAAACCATCTTACAGCTGAGGAGATACTGCCAAATGCGAAGGGTGTGATAGTTTACTTCATACCATTTACGAGGTGGGTTGTGGAGAGTAACGTTAAAGGTGAGAGACCTTCAAAACTCTGGGCTTACGCATACTTAAAAACAAACAAGATTATAAGGGAAATCAACAAATTGATTTCAAGAAAGCTTGAAAATCTTGGATTTAAATGTTTTTCAACTGAGCCAACACACGACTTCGATGAGATAAATTTGATGAGCAGATGGTCACACAAGCATCTGGCATACTTGTCTGGATTGGGAACCTTTGGACTTCATACGATGATAATAACTGAGAGTGGTTGCTGTGGTCGATTGGGTAGCTTGATAACTACCGCCGAATTTGATTGGGGAAAACCTTTGAAGGAGGAGTTCTGTCTATTTAAGCGTGGTCTTGAATGTCGTAAGTGTGTTGAGAGGTGTTTTAAAGGTGCTTTGAATAATGGATTTGATAGGAAGAAATGTTATTCAACTCTACTTGAGAATTCCAAGTTGTTTGAATTCTTTGCAGATGTTTGTGGAAAGTGTGCATGTGGAGTTCCTTGCAGCTTGGAGAAACCTGCGTAAAAAGTTAAAAACAATTAAGATCTTCAACTTTTGATGTTGCTGAAGGTTAAGGTAACCAGGCATGCAGTTGAAAGGTTGTTTGAGAGATTTCCAAAGCATAAAAAATTTGATGCCAGAGTTGTTGCAAACATTTTTGAGAGCATAATTAAGGATGGTGTGGTATTGAGGAGGGGGAATGAAGTAAGGATTTCTACAAGCAAATATACACTGTGCTGTGTTTTAAATGATAAACTCGTCATTAAAACTGTTCTGAGGACAGAGGAGTTGGGGGAGTATTATAAGAGAGCCATTAGAAGAGGGAGGAGGGAAAGATGGGGGAACATAATTTTTGACTTGGATAAACTGGAAAAAATTTGCAAGAAGGTTGAGAGGATGAGAGATGTTTGTAAGATTTGTGGGATTTCAAAGGAGCAGGCGATAATAGAAAGATGCAACATATATGGATTTTACGTTTGCGAGTATTGTTGTGTTTCTGTTGGAGGATACTCTGATAGGTGTAGGAATTGTCCTCTTGACATCTACACAAACGTTAAAAGTAAAGAAGATGTTTATTATATAATTTTTTAAATATAAAAATTATTGAGATTTTAATTTAGGAGGCAAATTTAGAATTTGTATTTAAGCTTTCTATAACTTGACTGATTCATAGCATTGAGAAAAGACTGATTTATTTATTTGAAGTTCATCAAAAATAATAACAAATCTTAAGATTCTTGTTCTTCAAAAATTTTTAGCTTTTTTACTGTATTAAATGTTGATGAAATTGTTAGTAAGGAATCACTTTTGTAAGATAAAACAAATTGCTTACATGTTCAAATAAATACCCGAAAAGTTTATCTACCCGATAGTATTTTTACCAGTCTAATGAAAAGATTAAGTTTGTTAATTTTACTTCTGCTATCTGTTGGTGTAACCAAAGCCAATTTATTAAATAAATTTAGTATAATTGATGTTCATCCAACAGAATTCTATCTGGGTGAAATTGACACGATATCTATAACAATAAGGAATGTAGGTGTAAATGCTGCCTATTATGTCACAACTGAACTTACACCTGAGCAAGGGGCACCTGTGGGTGTGGTAGGGTCAAACAAGATAATGGTAAGTGATTTTAGTTCTATTGGTTTAAATGATGAATTTACTGTTAATTATAAATTATGTGTTAATAGTTCTGCCACTCCAGGAGTGTACAACCTATATTTAGATCTTTCATGGTCGGATTACATTTATGGAGGGAGTACTCATAAAACTAAATTTATTATAGGAATCGTAATTCAAAATCCACCTCAGAGAGCTAAAATTAAGGTATTGAATATAACAACCATTCCAAAAGTTCTTAAGCCTGGTTGTAGGGGGTTAATTAAAATTGAACTTAAAAATGTGGGAAGTCTTCCTGCAAAATCCATTAAAGCAGTTCTTAGAACTAAGGAGCCTTTTATACCTCTTGTATATAAAGAGAAAATGATACCTATTATAGATGTAAATGAAACTGTAACAGTTGATTTTGAATTTGGTGTTAATTGGAACGCATCTCCTGTGAGAACTTATTATACACTTCCGTTGTCAATTGTATATAAGGATAAATTTAAATCTTATGTTAAGAATATTAGTATAGGTTTAATTGTGAGGGGTGAGCCAAATGTTGTTATTCATGATGTTGTCCTCGAACCAACACAGCTTACACCAAATACACAGGGTGTTCTCACGGTTACTATAATAAATGCAGGAACTGCTAGTGCAAAGGAAATAAAGATAAGTATAGTTGGAAGCAGTGAAATATTTACTGAGAGTTATAAATTTATAGGAGAGCTCCTACCTGGGCAAACGCAAACAATAATTTTTGGAATATATGTAAGTTCAAATATAGATATAGATAGATATATATTTAACATACAAATTACATACAAAGATAATTTTGGTAAAGTTTACAGTAATACAAGTTTATATGAGATTTCGGTCTATAGCCCACAGACATTTATACCAGTGCAGTATGTGATAATATTTATTGGGATTATACTACTTACAATCGTAATCTATATAGCTGTCAGGAGGGAAATATTGAGGAGGAGATTCAAATGATTAAAAAGATTATTAAACTTGTGTTGGTTTGTATGATAATTGTTGGTTGTGTAATTGCAGTTATTCCATACTGTGTTCATTCTACCAGTTACATTCATGGTGTTGTCAAAGATACAACTATCAATGAAGATTTGCATGAGGATTTGAAAAACATTGCAAGTGTGCTTGGTGGTAGGTACATGTTGATACTTGTCTATGATAGAGTGACAAACACAAATTATACAGTTATTTCGGGAATGTGTAATGTAAAAAACGGGGATTTGGTTAGTGTAGATGTAATATCAATTTGGCATGTAAGTTGGTATTCAATAAACTTCTTCAATCAAAGCTATGATTACTTGGTTGTTGGAAATGTAAAAAAGCTTGAACATTTAGATCTCTTTGTTGAAGGTATCCTACAATCAAGGTTTGGGGAGATTGTGTATATTATATCGATGTTGTTATTTTTCTTTGGACCAATCTGCATTGGTGTGTATGTATATAACAATCTCAAGCTGACAGGTGTTACGTTGGTGATTTCCTTGTACTCCTTATGCTTTATGATTTATAACTACTTTGCAAGTGTTCACGACATGTATGTTCAACCAATTCAGAAATACTTTGGATATTCGTCTTTAATTTTGCTACCATTAACGTTGTATTTTGCCAGAACTGAATCGACACGTGGTTTGAATAAGTTTAAAAAGATGTGGAAAGATCTTATAGATATACTAGCAGATATTTTTGGTGAGAAATAATTAAATAATTGATTAAATACCTATTAAGTATGCCTGAAGTTTTAGTTCACATATTGATTCCTCTAATGGTGTTGCTTTATCTTAGATTTGAACTGAAGTATGCACTTGCTTATTCGTTATTTGCAATATTACCAGATTTTGACATATTCTTTGGAGTACACAGATCGTTGTCACACTCCATAGTGTTCATACTCATAATTTTTTTACCAATAATAGTAGTAGCTCAGTTAAAGAGTAGGGTATTGTTTAAGAGAATTGCTGTTGTTTTGTTTGTCCTACTAAGTCACATAATCCTCGACGTTTTTACAGGTTACACACCTATATTTTATCCACTTTATAATATGGCAATTTATTTGATTGTAAATGTAACGGTAAATACTATCAGTTACAACATTAAACTTGATTTTAATGTATATACCAAACAAGTTACATTTCAGATAGAAAATGTTGACGCACCGATATTAACAAACGTTGGGATTGCTTTGGGAATATTTATATTTGTATCTATAATATTAAGGAAGTTAAGTAGAATATATTAGTGTATTATCTTGGATCAGATACTTACAGATTCCAGTTCTTGCTGGATTCTTAGCTAAATTGGGCAGAAGAACATCTATTTAAGAACTGAAAACGGATTTGACCAAGTTATGAGGTGTGTTCTAATTTATCTACACTCTTATTTTTGCAGAATTTACTTTTTTTATAGTTTTTGTAGTATAAATTTATTTGTATGTTATGATAAAACATATCCTTTTTGAGCTGTGAATAGTGGAACTAACTAATAATATATGTTTAGAGATGAAGAAACGAGAATAGAACATATAGTTTTGCTCCTTAAGTTGTCATCCTCTCCTGTTTAGACGGTGTCAAGATAAACACCTCACAATAGTTATAGGGAGCGATAAAACCCTCTATTCAGCTTTGAATGAAATTGAAAAACATCTGAATAGGAGTTTATTTAAAAATCTTTATTATTCTTTTTTAATTTTAGTTTCGCCTAGTGCTATTAGCCTCCTTAATCTTTCGGCCTATTAGTAAATTCTAACAAAAAATAATAAAAATTCCTCAAAGAATATCCAAAGTAATATAATATTATCCTTACCTATTCTTCGTTGTTATCCTTAACACTGTCACCTTCCTCATAAATTTATTAATTCTAAAGTTAATTGTATAGAAGATTGTCAAAGATTTTTCCTTTAATGATTTTTTCTCTTAAAAATCCTTTAAAATTTTTTAGGAGATCTTAGAAAATTAAGCTTTTTTTCTAACTCTCAGACCGTTTGCTATTGTTCATGAAATCTTTATCGTTCCTGTTTATGCAGATATATACTGTATGGACGAGTTTAGGTTTTCTGATCATCCTTTCTTCAGTCTTAGTGTATATAATCTTGTTTATAATTTATCTGGTTGTAGATTCCTTCAATTATCCTTTTCTGGAACTTCTATCTCTATTTCTTCAAAAGTTTATAAGTTTCAAGACTGAGTCATTTTAGTTTATTTCAGGTGTGACGTAACATTGTGCATGATTTATCTCATCAATAGAGTTAAACCTTACGACGTCACTTAGACTTCTTCCTCCTTATGACTACAACGTCACCAAGTGTTGGAGTTGTAAACTTTGAACCTTCAACCTTTACCTCCTCAACCCTCTCCCTCAATCTCAATCCAAACAACCTCTCAAGCTTCTCAATCAAATCTTTCTCAGGTGTTATCTCACCCTTCTCAACCTTCCTTATCAGTGTAACCTTCTCCTTTATCCTCTTTGCAAGCTCCTCCTGTGTCCAACCCCTCTTCTCCCTCTCCCTCCTTATTATTTCGTTGTAGTTCTCAACAAGATCAAATTCATCTACTATGGGTTTATTAACGATTTTTGGCTTAACAGATATCTTTACAGGTCTTTTAGCCTCAACACCCAAATCCCTACACCTCTCACAAACTGTAAGCTCAGTTCCTTCAACAACAACCCTGTAACCCCTCCCAACAATCTTACCACCACAGATCTCACACTCCATATCCAAACTTTACATCACGTATTAAGGATTAACTACTTATACAACCTTCATTAGTTTGGATTGTGAGTGAAGTGGATTATCTGCTTGAAAGACTTAGGAGGCTTGAAGAAGAGTTTGAGAGACTTAGAAGGATAGAGGAGGAGTATCACAGACTTAAGGAGCATTACCGTAAGCTTGAGAGTGAGAAGAGGTTTATGGAGTCTGAGAGGATTAGATACGAGAGAGAGATTAGGAGGTTGAGGAGTGAGATTGAGAGGCTTAGAAGTCCTCCCCTTTTAATTGGAACAGTTTCAGATGTTTTGGATGATGGTAGGGTTATTGTTAGAAGTTCAACAGGTCCCAAATTCCTTGTTTACGTTTCTCACTTCATAGATCCAAAGGAGCTTAAGCCAGGTGTCAGGGTTGCCATGAATCAACAGACGTTAGCTGTCGTGAACATCTTACCACCTTCAAAGGATCCAATGGTTTACGCATTTGAAGTTGACGAGAAACCAGATGTTACATACGAGGATATAGGTGGATTGGAGAGACAGATTGAGGAGATAAAGGAGGCTGTTGAGTTACCACTACTTAAGCCTGAGCTATTTGAGGAGGTTGGAATTGAACCTCCAAAGGGTGTGTTGCTTTATGGGCCACCTGGAACTGGTAAAACTTTACTTGCAAAAGCTGTTGCAAACAAGACTAAGGCGACATTCATAAGGGTTGTTGGGAGTGAGTTCGTTCAGAAGTATATAGGTGAAGGTGCCAGGTTGGTTAGGGAGGTTTTTGAGCTTGCGAGGGAGAAGTCACCATCCATAATATTCATAGATGAGCTTGATGCAATTGCAGCAAGAAGGACATCGAGTGATACGAGTGGAGATAGAGAAGTTCAGAGGACTTTGATGCAACTTCTATCTGAAATGGATGGATTCGATCCTAGGGGGGATGTTAAGATAGTTGGAGCGACAAATAGAATAGACATATTGGATCCAGCAATACTTAGACCTGGTAGATTTGACAGAATAATAGAGGTTCCATTACCAAGCTTTGAAGGTAGAATTCAGATATTCAAGATCCACACGAGGAAGATGAAGCTTGAAAACATTGACTTCAACGAGCTTGCAAGGATTACTGAAGGTGCAAGTGGTGCGGACATAAAGGCTGTGTGCACGGAAGCTGGTATGTTTGCAATAAGGGAGGAGAGAACAGTCGTAACTATGAACGACTTCTTGAGGGCTGTTGAGAAGGTCATGAGGAGGGAGGTGAGTTACAGGGAGAAGGGTGTCATGTTTGTTTAAATGTATCCCCTTGGTCACATCGGAATAACACTGTTGTTGAGTAGGATTGTATCTCAAAGGTTCAACTTACGTTTTAACACCAAACTCATCTTAATTGCATCCATGTTACCAGACATACTCTACAAACCCTTAGGAATCTTGGGTTTGGGTGGGGGTAGATTTTTGTTTCACAGTTTAATCTTTGTCTTATCTCTGTATCCCA